>WNFF01007390.1_pt1 | contig 14448 bp, 13 predicted proteins | sample 5400441 | NCBI WGS metagenome assembly WNFF01 (sample SAMN13153345, study PRJNA577476) | soil metagenome | isolation source: 120 cm saprolite under Douglas fir tree site 2 hole 3 replicate 1 | place: USA:California | collected 2015-04-18 | reverse complement strand
AGAGGCTGACCCAAAATTAAGGTGAGTGATTTCAGTGTCTTGTGATTCTGTCGTGTTTGCGAGAGACGACGGAGGCACAAGATGTGGACAGAAATCACTCGACCGCAGTATCAGCGGGGTGGGCTTCGCTATGCAAGCGACACCACCGATGGCGAATGGGCGGTGATCGCGGCGTTGATGCCACCGCCGCACAAGGGGCGCGGGCGGCGGCGCACGACGCCGCTGCGAGCGGTGGTGAACGCCATCTTCTACATCGCCCAGAGCGGCTGCCAGTGGCGCATGCTGCCCAAGGATTTCCCGCCCTTTACCACGGTGCAGCACTACTTCTATCCCTGGCGCGACAACGGCCTGTGGCGGCAGATCAACCATGTCCTGCTGATGCTGGCGCGTGAAGCGGTGGGCCGCGAAGCGAGTCCCTCCGCCGGGGTCATCGACAGCCAGTCGGTCAAGACCACCGAAGCCGGCGGCCCGCGAGGGTATGACGCCGGCAAGAAGATCAAGGGCCGCAAGCGCCACATCCTGACCGACACAACGGGCTTGCTGGTCGGCGCGATCGTGCATGAAGCAAGCCTCCAGGATCGTGATGGAGCCCCGCTCCTCCTCGCCGCCGTCCGCTATGCCTTTCCCTGGCTGCGCCATGTCTTCGCCGATGCCGGCTACGCCGGCGACAAACTCCAAACCGCACTCAAAAAGCTCGGCAAGTGGACGATCGAAATCGTCAAGCGCGTCCAAACCACCCCGGGCTTCCACCTCATCAAGCGCCGCTGGGTGGTCGAGCGCACCATCGCCTGGCTCAACCGAAACCGCCGTCTCGCCAAGGATTTCGAGGCCTCCATCGAAAGTGCTCTCGCCTGGCTCATGATCGCCAGTGTCAAGCTCCTAACCCGCCGCCTCGCTCGCGCATGACATTACCCAAATTACGAGTCAGACTCTAAGAACCGGCCTGTAGGGCACCTGGAGACTGTGACCGCGGAACCGTAGCGGCCGTGGTGCTTCGGCTCGCGCTGCAACGGCCCGGGCGCCACGATCGGCTGCGCCGCATCGGATCGGCTACGGGTATGTGTTGGCGCGTGACCGCTCGGGTCAGGGGCTGATCGCCGAGGCGCTCGGCGCCGCCGCCGACTGGGCGCTCGCTGCCGCTTCGCCGACAGTCTAGAGCCGCCGCTCGGCGCGGGTCATGGAAAAGGCCGGCCTTTGGGACACCCCTTCCCGAATCGCGCGCGCGACTGCAGGGGGAAGCTAATGCTCATCCGACAGCACCCCCCACCTAACGCGTCCGGTTCTGCCCTACGACCATTGATCACCTTGTTTCGCACGACGTGCCGGTCGAATCTTCTCGCTATAGTTCCGAACCTTGGCGAACCTCGATGAAACTGATCCTCGTTAACCGCTACTTCTTTCCGGACGAGTCGGCGACCAGCCGAATGCTGACCAGTCTTGGGCGGTCGCTCGCCAATCACGGCTGGTCCGTCCATGTCCTGGCCAGTCGAAGTCTCCATAACGACTCCAGCGTCCGCCTTGCCGAGCGCGAGACAGTGGAGGGCGTCGAGGTCCATCGCCTGAGAACAACTGCCTTTGGTCGCGGCTGGCTTCCTGGCAGGGCGATCGACTATGCCACCTTCCATCTGGCGATCATGTGGCACCTCCTGCGACTGGCACGCCGCGGTGATCTCTGCATCGTTTGCACGGATCCGCCGCTCATTTCGGTCACCGCGCTGCTGCCGATGTGGCTCAGAGGCTTCGTCCTGGTGAACTGGCTGCATGACCTGTTCCCGGAGGTCGCGGTGGAACTCGGCATCGGCAGCCGAGACGGGGCGCTGGCGCGTATGGCTCTTTGGCTGCGCGACCTCTCTCTACGCGGAGCGCCCGTCAGCGTCGCCCCGATCCAACGCATGACTAAGTATCTGGAACATCGTGGCATCCCTGCGGACGCGCTGGTAACCATCAACTACTGGTCCGACGGTGACGCCGTCCTGCCCGTCGATCCGGACCGCAACGCTCTGCGCAAAGAATGGGGACTCGGAGACCGCTTCGTGGTCGGCTATTCGGGCAACTTCGGCCGGGCCCATGACTTTTCGACCTTTCTGGACGCTGCCGCGCGGCTGCGGGACCATGGCGACATCGTCTTCACGTTTGTCGGCGGCGGCCATCAGAAAGGCGCGATCGAGGCGGCTGTCGCCGAGCGGGAGCTTTCGAACGTCCTGCTGAAGCCGCTGCAGCCGAGAGAGCGCTTGGCCGAGGCCCTCGGCGTGCCGGACCTGCATCTGATCTCACTGGTGCCCACGATGGAGCCCTTCATCGTGCCCAGCAAGCTCTACGGCATCCTGGCCGCCGGGCGCCCGGCCGCCTTCGTCGGAGACCTGTCGGGCGAGATAGCGATGGTGCTGCGGGCTGGACACTGCGGCCGCAGCGTGCCGCCGGGCGACAACAAAGGCTTGGCCGAGATCATCCTCGAACTCGCGCGCGACGCCGAGCTGCGGAGGCGCCTGGGTCGCAACGCGCGTGCCTTCTTCGAAGCTCATTACACGGAAGCCAAAGGCACCGCTGCCTGGCAACAGGTCCTGGGCGGGGTCGTGCGGCCCGTCTCGGCGCCTGTCCCCGATCCAGCCGAATGATCCCTTGTCGCGACCGGGCGACAATCATAGCCGAGGCTCTCGAGCTCCACCCAAGCCGGCGTTGCACCATTCGTGAAAATCACAGCATCGCCGCGGCCGTCGGCCGCAGCGAACGGCCGTTCGAGCGCCCGTGCATCGACGCACCCACCGAGCGAGGTCAACGATGACAGATCGGGTCGTGGTCAGCCAGCTAGGTGCCCGTATGCATTATGCGGTGCCTCGCATCCTTGACATTGCCGGCGAGCTCGAGCGGTTCTACACCGACATCTGCGCCGACCAAGGCTGGCCGTCCTGGCTGCGCAGTCTCCCCCAGTCGTTGCTGCCTCCGGCAGTACGGCGACTCTGCGGGCGGGTGACCGACGGCGTCGCGCCGCAACGCGTCACCAGCTTTCCCCTGTTCGGCCTCCGACTGGCTAGGCGGCGCCTGATGGCGCGCACGCCGGGCGAGGAGACTGCGACGACCCTCTGGGCCGCGCCGCGCTTCGCCCGGCTCGTAACCCGCCGCGGCTTCGGCGGCGCAGCCGGATTCTATGGCTTCAGCGGCGACAGCTTGGAGCAACTGCTCGCCGCACGCGAGGCCGGCCTTTGGACCGTGGTGGAGCAGATCATAGCGCCGCGTCGCCTGCTCGACCGGCTGCTCAAAGAGGAGGAGGCCGCCTTCCCCGACTGGCACCTTAAGCGGGCGAACGACCGTAATGCCCGGGCATTCGGCGAGCGCGAGCGCGCTGAGTGGGAGGCGGCAGACCTCGTGGTCTGCGGCTCCGAGTTCGTCTTCGACGCGGTGACGAAAGCCTCCGGCGGAAGCGCGCGCTGCCTTGTCGTTCCCTACGGGGTCGACCGGCGCTTCGCCCTGCCGCCCCGGCCGCCGCGCCAGGGACCGCTGCGAGTCCTCACGATCGGCGCGAGCGGCCTTCGCAAAGGCACGCCGTATGTCCTGGAAGCGGCACGCCAGCTCGCCAGCAAAGCGACCTTCCGGCTGGTCGGCCCGTGCGGTGTCCCGGATGCCGTAAGAGCTGCGCTGAGCGAGGCGCTGCTGCTGTTCGACGCTGTGCCGCGCGCCGAGATCCCGGCTCACTACGCGTGGGCGGACGTCTTTCTCCTGCCGTCGCTTTGCGAGGGATCGGCCACCGTCGTCTACGAAGCCCTGACCGCGGGACTGCCGGTCGTCACGACCGCGAACAGCGGCAGCGTTGTGCGCGACGGCCTGGAGGGGTTCATCGTGCCGATTCGGAGCAGCGAGGCCATCGTCTCGGCACTCGAGCGCCTGGACGGCGACCGGGCGCTGCTGGCCGAGTTGTCGGCAAACGCCGTGCAGCGTGCCGCCGACTTCGACATAGCTAGCTACGGCCGCCGCCTCAGGATGGCCCTTCGTTACGCCGGCAACCTGCACCGGGGCGCATTACCGGCGCCGCTCCGAAGGCCTGGGGGCGTGGTCGCGACCGGCGGCGCGCTCCAAGAGGCGTGATATGGAACTTCTGGACCAAGGCGCTTATCCGCCCCCTGCGTCAGCAGTCGCCATGGCCGGCGCGCCGTTGCGGATCGGCATGATGATCGGCTCGACCGCAAATTCCGGCGCCGGCGTCGCTATGGCGTTGCATTCCCTGACCTGCGCCCTGCAACAAAGACCTGGAACGGCAGTCGAAGTCTTTTCGATGGCGTCAAGCGACGTTGTCAACGACGGAGATTGGGCTGGCGCCAAACTGCACCACCATGAGGTGCGCGGGCCCGCCAGCTTTGCCTACGCGCCGGGGCTGAGCCGGTCCCTCAGCAGCCGTCCGATCGACCTACTGCACCTCCATGGTCTCTGGATGTACTGCTCGGTCGCGACCCGACTCTGGGCCATCCGCAGCGGCAGGCCGTGCCTGATCAGTCCGCACGGCATGTTGGACCCCTGGGCACTCGCCAACAGCGGCTGGAAGAAGAAGATCGCCCGGCGCCTCTACGAGAACGCCAATCTCCGTCACGCAGCCTGTCTTCACGCGCTCTGCGAGCCGGAACGCCAGGCCATCAGGGACTGCGGCCTGACCGGTCCAATCTGCATGATCCCCAACGGTGTCGTCCCAGCTCCGGAGGTGCGGCCGCCGTCACCCGAATGGCGGCGGGCGCTGCCGCCACAAGCACGAGTGCTGCTGTACCTGGGGCGCCTGCATCCGAAAAAGCGTTTGCTCGAACTTCTCCAGGCCTGGCACCTGGCCGGCCCCTCGAACCCCGTCGGCGCCTCGGCCTGGCACTTAGTCATAGCGGGTCCAGGACCCGCTGATTACGTCCACCGGCTGCAGAGGCGGATCGCCCAGCTCGGTCTCGCCGAGCGGGTACGGCTGATCGGTCCCCAGTATGGTCTCTGCAAACAGGCCACCTTGGCGGCGGCCGACGCGTTCGTCCTGCCGTCGCTCAGCGAGGGAATGCCGAACGCAGTCCTCGAGGCCTGGGCCTGGAGTCTGCCTGCCCTGATGACGCCCCACTGCAACCTGCCCGAGGGTTTCGTCGCCGGCGCCGCCCTGCGGATCGAGCCCGAGCCGGCCGGCATCGCTGCGGGCTTGCGTGCGCTCTTCGCGCTGTCCGAAGAGAGCTGCCGCGCCATGGGGCGGCAGGGCCGCGACCTCGTCAGTGCCCGCTTCACCTGGACGCGCGTCGCCGCCGAGTTCGGCTCGGTCTACCGCTGGCTGCTCGGTAGGGGCGACTGCCCGGCCTGCATCGACGTCGTCTGAAGGATCGTCCGGCTCGGCCGATGTTGCAGTAGCAGCAGCCCCGGCAGCAGCAGCAATGCCAACTGTATGTAAGTCGAGAGAAGCCACTGGGTATGGTGGGAGACCGACAGCATCGCCGCGGTGATGCCAAAGATGTACAAAATCTGCGGCAGCACCCAACCTTGGCGCGCCGTGCAATAGAGCCTAGCCAGGACATAGGCGATAATAAAAAACTTCAATGTCCCGAAGTACCAGAAGGAACCAAAGGCGTCAGCCATGCCGGTCTCGGTACTGCCGATCTCGGGCTGATAGCCGGCGTCATACCGCGGTGAGCCGATGTATGCTTGCAGGGATTTCTTGAACTCCGTTCCGAAAAGCTGCGCGGGCACGAAGTTGAAGACGATTACATTCCAGTGGAAGGAGCCGTAGTCGAAGGCTTGGTTTTTGGCGACGAAATCCATGCGTTCGACCGCATTGCGCGTCTCCGGTCCCCCGTCCTTCAGCACCGCCATGAAATTGCCGATCACGTTGATCTGCGAGATCTGCTGCCAGTCCAGGCTGCCTTTCTCGCGGACGATCGAGCGATAATCCGCCGTGCTGTTGAGCGACACCGCCGCTAGGAGTACCCCGACAAGTGCCAGGATCCTTGGCGCTGTCCAGCCGCGGTGGAACCAGCAGGCGATGAGGACGGCGAGCAACGCCTCCGTCGTTTCGCCCTTGCGGCCACCGATGAGGAAACGGTCGCCCAGCAGCATCAGATCGAACAGCGCGATCGACCAACCCATGGGGGAAGGCTTTCTGGCGAGGCTGAGCATGGTGATCACGAAGCCGCAGGTCAGGAACCGCTGCAAGAAGGTGTACACCAGCATGATGCCGCTCGGCGTGGTTGATAGCCGAATCTCCGGTGGCAGGCGGCTGACCTCGAAATAGAAGTAGGCCCCGGCGAGCGACAAAAACAAAGCAAGGTAGAGAAGCCGGCGCTCGCCGATTACCAGATGCATCCCGCGCTCCAGGGGACGCTGGCCGGCGAGCCAACCGATCCCGGTCATCAGCGCGCATGCGCAGGAGACGAGCAGCATGCGCTCGACGAGGAAGGCAGGTTGCAAGGGATCGTTGGCGAGCGCCGGCAACTGCGGTAGAATGAATCCCATGAACACCGAGCCAGCCAAAAACGGAACCTCGTAAATTCCGCCGCGATGGACCAGCCCAAGGCCAATGAGCCAAAGGCTGGCGAGGAACAGCACAATGATCAGCGGCCAAGCCATGCCCTGGCCTCCATGGCCGGCCCGGCGAAAGCCCCCACCAAGCCGTAGCGAACGGCGTACCACGCAACCTTGAGATATTCCTTGGCTGTTTCGAAGCCCTCATCGTCCCTTGCGATCTCCCACAGCGGACGGCGCCGCTCGACCGGCGCCGAGCCCCAGCGGATCTGCGGGTTGAAAGCCCGAAAGCAACCGATCGCGCGGCGCACATGGAACCAGCTTGTAACCAGGATCGCGCTGTGCGCACCCATCTTTTGCAACAACGGCGTCGCGAATTTGGCGTTCTCCCAGGTATTGCCCGAGGAACATTCGACCGTGATGCGCCGCGACGGCACGCCGTCGTCGATCATCAGCTTGGCGATGTCGAGGCAGTCGCCGTCGCCACTGATCAACACACGCGGGCCCGCAGACGCGATCGAGCGATAGACCGCCGCCGCCTTTGCCGCTCTCGACGGTCCGTCGCCTCCGAGAACGACGACGACGTCGACCGGGGAAACGGGCGTGCGGAACTCGAACAGCGGCCCGGCCGCGGCGAGGGCGCCGAAGTACAGTGCCGGCAGTGCCGGCAGTGCCAGCAGAGCCAGCGCCAGCCATCGGCGTACTAGGGCACCGACCATTAGATCGGCAGGCCCCGCTGCCGGCGCCGGATCTCCGCCATCTTCACCACGATCATAAATTCGTAGCTCGCCAGGAGCTGGCAATAGACGTAGCCCGGCCAGCCGTCGAGGAAGCCGCGACGCAGGAAGTACATGTAGAAGAAGCGCAGCAGCGGCCGGCAGGGCAAACGAAAGGACAAGGCCTTCAAGGTCCGGCGACGCCGAACGGCGTCACCCCCATCCAGGATGCCTCCCCAGTCGACGCGCTCGCCCTCCAGGCTGTTCAGCGATTCGCGCGCCTCATGCCAGGAGTAGCGGTTGTGCTTTTCGAACCACCAGCTGATGCCCTTATTAAAGCTGTAGTGGATGAAGTGATTCCTGAGGCGCCCCTCGGGCCCGTCGACGATCCAATGGCAGTTGATCTCGCGCTGCTCGAAATCGATCCGGTCGGGCCGCACCAAGCGGACCACCCATGTCGGGTAGAGGCTGCTGTACCGCAGCCAGCGACCCATGAAGAAAACCCTGAAGCGGCACCGAAAAACGCTCTCGGGACGGTAGGGGTCGGCGGCGATCGCCAGCATCTCGTCGCGCAGCTCTGGCGGCGTCACCTCATCGGCGTCGGGGATGTAGACCCAGGGATGCTTGAAGGCGATCTCTTTCAAGCCGTAGCGGCGCTGGCTCAACTCATCGACGTATTCGTGCTGGTACACCCGGGCGCCAGCCGCTCGGGCGATCTCGATCGTCCCGTCGGTGCTGAAGGAATCAAGCACGACGATGTCGTTGCTCCAGGCCACGGCGGCAAGGCAGGCCGGCAGATTGACCTCCTCGTTCAACGTCATGATCAGCACCGAGATGCTCATGGCTTGGCCGCCCTCACGAGGCGTTGGCAATGGTGCAGCTGCGCATCCGCAACGGCTTGGCGGGGATGCCAGCCACGACCGTCCAGGCCGGTACGTCCTTGAAGGCCGAAGCCCGCGCGCCGACCACGGCACCTGTGGCGATCGCCACCCCGGGGGCAACGAAGGCGTCGGCGGCAATCCAGACATGGTCGCCGAGCGTGATCGGCGCCGTGGTCAAGCGCATGTCGGGAGACTCGATGTCGTGGCTGGCCGTGCAAAGGAAGCTGTATTGGCTGACGGTCACGCAGCGCCCCAGACGAATCCGATCGACGCAGTAGCAGTCGACGAAGGGCGCCAGCGAGCTAAAATCCCCCATCTCGAGGTTCCAGGGCGCCCAGACGCGCGCGGAGGCATGAACGACGACGCCCTGCCCGAGTCGAGCACCAAAGAGCCGGAGCAGGGCCCGACGCCATGCGTGCAACGGCTTGGGACTCGGCCTGAAAAGCAGCAGCCAGACCAGCGACCACAGCAGCCGAGCTACGCGGTTGGCGCGCGAATGGGGGCTCGGGCGATAGGCCGCCCTGCTCCGGGTATGCTTGTCAACCACATCTATAGTCATCAGGCGACGCTCTCCTTGAGGCGGCGAAGGAAGTTTTTGACCGGTTTCGGCAAGCGGGTGCGCAGGCCGGCGCGCAGGCCGCTCGGCATCTCCCAATGAGCTAAATCGAGCGGCTCCACGATGCTCGGCGGATCGGCTTCGAGGCGCTCCAGCAGCGTCCGATAACGGGACGCCATCGCGGTGCGGCCGTAGCCGTCCCGCGTGGTCACGCGGCCAGCGTTCGACATCGAGCGTAGCAGAACCCGGTCGTGATCGAGCAGGGCGATCCGCCTCGCCGCGTTCGCGCTGCTGCCAACCGGAAAGGGACTGCTCCGAGGAAGCGGACGCGCTCGCCGAAGGCGCGGCAGCTCCACTTCAGCTTTGCAAGGTCCGGCCCGTCTCCGCCTACGGTCAATGTCACGCTGGCGGGGAGGTGGCGGAGTATGCGCGGTAACAACAGAACGCCCTTCGCCTGGTCCTCGATCCGCCCTAGATAGAGGACGCGTAGCGGAGCGTCCGGCTGACACTCTGCAAGGCCCGGAGCCGCGCTCGGCTCGGCGGCATGTGGAATGGTAACCACCCGTTCGGCTGGAAAGCCATGCCTGCGCACGAGGTCGTCCTGAATCCGCTGCGAAATCGCGACGGTCGCATGGACGTGGTCACGAACAGACCGCGCGGCGCCGTAGGTGCCCGGGGTGATGTTGTGGACGATCAGGATGCGCAATATCTGCGATGGCAGATAGCGCGCCAGGTTCGTCTGCACGGCATCGGCCAGAACGTTGACGAAGACCGCATCGAATCTCGCCGCTTCGAGGGCCCGGACGAGCTGCCGCGCCCATATCTCTGGACGACCGTGGCGCGCGCCCACGACGAAGCCGTGTGCCATTTCCGCCGACCAGCACGGCTCGGCGAGCGCCCGGTGCGCCCCCTCGCCGAGCCCGATCCACTGCACGGTTACTCCGAGGGGCCGTAGCCCGGCGCGCAGGTGCCGAAACACCTGAAAGGTACCGCCCAAATGGGGGAAGCCGAGGTAGGCGACCCTCATCGCGTTTCACTCTCTGCCGGGTGAAAGGCGATTATCATCGGAACAGGGCCACATCCGAGGTCGCTCCTACCGGTGGCGCCTCGGCCGTCCGCGCCGGCCGACGACAGACAAAGACGGTGTGCGCGGCGACCGGCAGCAGCAAGCCGAGGGCCATCACCATGTCGGGGACCTTAAGCACCACACCTGCGAAGCCGATACCGCCGAGAATCGTCGCAACCGCCACGAGCAGCGCCGTGACCTGAGCGGGCGACAGGCCAGCTTCCAGCAGCAGGTGGTGCAGGTGTCTGCGGTCGCCAGCGAAGGGGCTATTGCCGGCGAGCAGGCGCCGTACGATTAGGCTGAGGGTGTCGATCGCGGGAAGCGCCAGGAGCCAGCACAGGGCAGGAAGAGAAGCGCTTTCAGAAGCGTAGCCCTCGGCGGCAGGCCTCGTCACGAGCAAAATCGTGAAATGGGCAACGCTTCCGCCCAGCATCATGCTTCCCGCGTCGCCCATGAACACGCTCGCGCTGCGCCGCCAGGGTGTTCGCAGGTTGAAAACTAGAAAGCCGAGGGTGGCGAAGAACAGAAGCAGGATTATCTCCAGCTCCGTATGACGACCGATCGCGCCCGCGATCAGCGCGAGCCAGAAGAGGATCGCCGCGACGACGCCGCCCGCGAGCCCGTCCACGCCGTCGATCATGTTGATGGCGTTGATCAGGCCGACAACGAAGAGCAGCGACACCGGGAAGCCCACGAAGCCGAGTCGGAACGGCTCCGCGCCGCCCACCTCACCGACGACATCAAGGATGCGCCAGTCGGGAACTACCATCAGCGCGGCCGCCGCGCATTGCATGACAAGCTTCGCGAGCGGCCGCAGGTCGCGAAGGTCATCGACGACGCCGACTGCGACCAAGAGCGACAGGGCAGCGAGCAGGCCTCCCTGCCGCTGTAGCGGCCGGTTGAGCAGCACCAGCGCGAGCACGAAGGCGATGAACATAGCGAGCCCACCGATCAGCGGCACCAGCCCGACGTGAGTCTTCCGTTCCGTCGGCTGGTCCAGCAGGCGGTAGGGCATCGGCAGATGCCGTAGCCCGGTCACGAGCACCACGGAAACCAAAAAGGCGTTCAGGAAGTGCGCTGCGTCAGGCAAAACCCATCTCCCTAGATGGCGGCGGCGCCTACCCGCGTTTGAACAGCTCTCCAAGAGCGAACGGGCGGCAGCGCTTCAGAGCGAGGGCTAACCGTAGATCGGCTCGGGCTGGTGCCACGATTCCGGCATTCGGGGTGGCAAATCAGTCGTTGGATTCGAGGCCCCACCATCGGGGCGGCGCCTGCTCGACGCTCTACCGCCCGCCATCGCCTAAAGCAGTAGGTGAATTTCTTTTGCTACCGGGATGGGCCGGGTGTCGACCCTCTGCCCCCATCGGCACGGTCGGCCTCTCGCGAACATACGTCCGGAGGCGCAGGGATGGCCTCGTCATGCCGACGCGCTCCGCCTCGATGCCAACGATCCTTCATTGCCTCGCCGTCCGACCGTCCGACGCTCGCGCAACGCCGCCGCCATTCGACGAGAGCACGAACCCTTCGACTTCCCGGTTCCAGGCCGAAAGGCCCAGACGAGAACGGTCTTCAGGGTCCCGCATACTACGAATGGCCAACTCGTTGCTTGCTTTCGCACCGGTCACACTCCTCACGCAACGGCAATCTCGCCCCTCGGCGGCCTCGGCAAGCCGCTCATCGAGCGGCAGCAAGGCCCGACTGCGCCCGACAAGCAACAAGCGAGGAGAAAACAATGCCTCGGTACCTGGTCACGGGAGGCTGCGGCTTCATTGGCAGCCATCTGAGCACAGCCCTCCTGGCATCCGGGGCCAACATCGTCGTCCTCGACGACCTCTCGACCGGCCGCCGAGAATGCCTCTCGGCGGCCGCCGAGCTGATCGTCGGCGACATCCGGGACGAGGCAACCGTGCGGCGCGCCCTTGCCAGCTGCGACGCCTGCTTCCACTTGGCCGCCGTCGCATCGGTGCAGCGCTGCCAGGACGAATGGGCACTCAGCCACGACGTCAACCTGAGTGGGACGGTGCGGATTTTCGAGGCCGCGCGCGACCGCGGCAATCTGCCCGTAATCTACGCCTCTTCAGCCGCTACCTACGGCGACCTCGGTCCGCAGCCTCTGACCGAGACAGCCGATCCGGCGCCGATCTCGGCCTACGGCGCCGACAGATACGGCTGCGAACTGCAGGCCCGGGCCGGCGGTCGGGCATTCGGCCTGCCGACCACGGGCTTGCGCTTTTTCAATGTCTTCGGGCCGGGACAGGATCCGCAATCGCCCTACTCCGGTGCAGTCTCGCTGTTCGCCAAGCGGCTGCGCCAGGGCCGTGGCATCGACATCTTTGGCGACGGCAAGCAGACCCGCGACTACGTCTACGTCGGAGAGGTGGTCCGCGCGCTGATGCTGGCTCTGCAAACGGCGGCGGCGGCGCCGGTATTCAACGTCTGCACCGGCCACAGCGTCTCGGTCATTGAGCTGGCGCACGAACTCTTCATGCTACGCGGCCGGAAGCCGGCCATGACCTTCCGGGCGCCACGGCCGGGCGACGTCCGCCACAGCCTCGGCGATGCCAGCCGTGCCGCGGCGATCCTCGGCTTCCGCGCCGAGGTGCCGCTCGCCGAGGGCCTGGAGACAACCCTGCGGCATATCGAGCGGCAAGAGCCTGCACTGGTGTGACCTTGCCTCCCTCGCATCGGCCGGCCGTCAACACTCCCGCGAAAGTCCGTGGCCGGAGAGTCGGCAAGCGCCGTCCGGCGATCCTGAGCAGCTTTACGATAGCTCGCCTTCAATCGCCAAACGCACCTCAAAAGGGGAAGTGCGCGGATCGTCGAGCGTGGTCAGGACTGGAGCCCTATGAAGTCGCGAGCGCCGGACCTGACGCTGCTGCTGACAAGAAAAACCTGCCCGCTCGCGCTCGAGCTGATAGGCCTGTAGCCGCCACGTCCGCCACGGCATTCTCCGGTCGATCCCTTCCAGCAGGAGATCAAGCTGGGCAGGGATGATTCGTCACCTTACCATCGGCCGGCGACGGTCATACACTACCACATGCCCGCCGGAGGACGGGGCGACCCGTCTCACAGTATGCAGGTAACGAGGATTGCGCCGGCGAGGCCGGTGCCGAGCCTCATGCATAGGGAGACGGGTCATGGCGGATCGTATCAGCTACATTGGGCTTGATGTTCACAAGGAAAGCATCGTTGTTGCGGTGGCCTCGGGCGGCCTGCGGGGCGAGGTACGAGAATACGGCCGGATCGCCAACACGGCGACGGCGCTGGACCGTTTGCTGCGCAAGCTCGGCGTCGACGGCATGACCCTGCGGTTTTGCTATGAGGCGGGACCGTGCGGTTATGGCATTCAACGTCGACTGTCGGCCCAAGGACAGGAATGCGTCGTGATCGCTCCCTCGCTGATCCCGAAACGGGCGGGCGACCGGGTCAAGACCGACCGGCGAGATGCTGCCAGTCTGGCCAAACTCCACCGGGCAGGCGAGCTGACGGCAGTGTGGGTTCCCGATGCCCCGCACGAGGCGATACGCGATCTGGTGCGGGCGCGGCTCGACGCGGTGCATAGCCTGCGCCGGGCGCGCCAGCAGCTCTCCGGATTTTTGCTGCGCCAGGGCTGCCACTATGGCCGGCCGGCCTGGACCAAGCTGCATCGCCGCTGGCTGGCGGGGCTCAAGTTCGACCAGGCGGTCCATCACGTCGTGCTCGAAGATTACATCGCGGCGGTCGAAGTTGCCCAGATACGACGCGATCGGCTGACGGCGCAGATCGAGACGATGCTGCCGGACTGGACGCTGGCCCCCGTCGTGGCGGCGCTGCAGACGATGCGCGGCATGGCGCTGGTCAATGCGGCCACGCTGATTGCCGAACTGGGCGATCTCTCGCGCTTCGCCAATCCGCGCCAGCTGATGGCCTATCTCGGGCTGGTGCCGTCCGAACATTCGAGCGGCGCGAGCGTCAAACGCGGCGGTATCACCAAAGCCGGCAACGGAGCAGGTCGCCGGCTGTTGATCGAGGCGGCCTGGTGTTACCGCTTCCCGGCCCGGCTCAGCCGCGAGTTGCTGCTGCGGCAGGAGAACCAGCCCAGGCCCATCCGCGAGATCGCCTGGAAGGGGCAAGTGCGGTTGTGCGCGCGCTATCGCAGGCTCGCCCGGACCGGCAAGCCGATCAATGTCGTCACCACCGCGATTGCCCGCGAGCTGTCGGGCTTCGTCTGGGCCATCGCCCGGCATGTGACGATGCCGGCAGGCTAATCGGGGAAAGCGCGTGATCGCACCCAGAGGAGGCGCCAACGAGGACGAGGCCCGGATCGGTCAGAAGAACAAGATCACCCGGCGCTGGGCGCGGCGCGGGACGCGGCCCTCGGCACCGCGCGATCAGCGGACACGCTCGACCTACATCTTCGGCGCCATCTGCCCGGCGCGAGGAACCGGGGCCGGCCTCGTCCTGCCGCGCTGCAACACCGCCGCGATGGCGCTGCATCTGGTGGAAATCTCCCAAATGGTGACGCCGGGAGCCCACGCCGTTCTGCTGCTCGATCAGGCCGGCTGGCACCTTTCCGACAAGCTCGACATCCCCGACAACATCACCCTGATGCCGCTGTCGCCGAAGTCACCCGAACTCAACCCCGTCGAAAATATCGGGCAGTTCATGCGCGACAACTGGCTCTCCAATCGCGTCTTCCCCTCCTACGACGACATCCTTGAGCACTGCTGCTACGCCTGGAACAAGCTCACCGACCAGCCCTGGACCATCATGTCAATCGGCCTGCGC
>WNFF01003291.1_pt1 | contig 14449 bp, 11 predicted proteins | sample 5400441 | NCBI WGS metagenome assembly WNFF01 (sample SAMN13153345, study PRJNA577476) | soil metagenome | isolation source: 120 cm saprolite under Douglas fir tree site 2 hole 3 replicate 1 | place: USA:California | collected 2015-04-18 | reverse complement strand
CCCGCCAAGTGCAGACAGGCCACCACAAGCATCATCGAGAAAAGCAGTACGATTGTGCCGAAGTGAATGAAGTGCAGGGCATTGTGTGTCTGCACGGCGCCGAACGTGAACATCAGAACCGCGCCAATGATGGCCGCTCCGGGGCGATCAATCTTCATTCCCGGAAACTTACCAAGCGCGAATACGACGTAGCTCGCAATGAAAACGGAATAAGTAGCTATAGTGGCGAGATCGGACATCGCGGCTCCATCGACACGAGCGGCTCATCTTAGCTTCAGATATTGCGCTGAGCAATCAAGCCGACGCTCAGACGGAACGGTTTGGCGGTTGCCCAAGATCCTGACGCGCGAGACTTTTGGTGCCAAGCTACGAATCTAAGGTAGGGGCAGGGGATCGAACTAAAAGCGACGTTGAAAGCGCGTAAGTTAAGCTATTGATTTCATTAAACGAGAAAAACGCTAAAAACAGCTAAGTCGCCCAAGTGAGGTACACGGCGGGCACACGGAGCACACGCGGGATATGCGGTGAAAGATAGCCGGCCTAAAACTCCAGGCGCAATTGAAACGCGATCATGCGGGGCGTGCTATCACCGCCCAAACCGACGCCGAGTAAGCCCGTTGGCGGAGAGGTCGTGTAGGTAAGCGCTCCAAACCCGGTCTGCGTAGAAGGTTTTCCCGGAATCCCAGCAAGCACCATGCTCGGAAGTCCGAAATTCGGATGGTTGAATACGTTAAAGAACTGCGTGTCAAACCGCAGCTTCAACTGCTCGGTCAGGGGAAACCATTTCGATAGATAGAAGTCACTCCAGGTGAAATTGGGACCGCGCAGCGCGTTACGGCCAAGGTTCCCGAATTGGCAATTCTTGGGACTGTCGCCACCCAAGCACGCCCCAGTACTCGGGTCCACGGTAGAGACAAAGGCATCGGGATTGAGCCACTGAACCGTGCCCGGTTGTGTGACACCTGGAATGGGATTGTGTTTGTAGAGCGGAACGCCGGGGACAATACTTGCGAACTGGGGTCCACTCCCGTTCACGATGCCATTTCCATTTGCTGAATAGGGCGTGCTTAGGACGGAGAACGGAATCCCGCTATGCCAAAACACGGTTCCCGACACCTGCCAGCCGTTCAGTGCGAAGCCAAGAAACCGGCTTTGGACCTTGACCGGCAATTGATAGACGTATTGAGCATTGAGATTGTGCCGGATGTCGTAATCGCAGGGACCGTAGTCGCGAGCTAAGTCTCCTGGGAGAGGGGAAAGGATTCCTCCCGCCGAGAACTGCAGGAATCCGCCGTTTGAGACGGTGTCCATGCAACGGCTCCAGGTGTAATTCATTTGTCCCATCAAACCGTTTCCAAAACGCTTCATTGCGGTCACTTGCAGCCCACTGTAGTGGCTGTTCGCGCCGGTGGAAAATTGTGTCACCGCCCCGAATCGGGGATCAGTAGATTGCGCATTAGGAAACGGCGCAAAGCATCCATTGCAGACCGTTTGATAGCCGTTCACTTGCGTCAGGTATGGCTGGTTTACCGCACGAGTGCCCGCGTATTGTGCGTGGAGGCTTCCCGTAGTTCCCAACTGATGTTCCAGACCAAGACTCCACTCCATGAAGTATGGCGCATGAAGTTTTCCATCCGGTACCGCTGTGATGGCGACCGGAGGAAGACAAGTCGCAGGATTCGCTTGTACAGAAGCGCACGAAAGCTGGCCCCGTGTAAATCCTGAACTAAACGTCTGATTGGCGGCTACAGTTGCGTCAACCGCACTGTTAGGAACTCCCGGCGCAATTGCTGTGCCACCAACTGTTCCAAGAAGTCCGCCCTGGAAAGTTTTAACGTAGGGCGGATTGACGCCAACCACATCGGCGATGGTGCCAGGCAATATGTCGCTGAAAACCCCGAAGCCGGCGCGCAGCACAGTCTTGGGTTCAAACTGCCAAGCGATGGCCGTTCTGGGTTGCAGTATCGCGAGGGGCGTCGAAGAAAATACGTTCCCGAGATTGGTCTGGATGGCGGCATTCAAAGGTTGATTCACATCATGCGAGATGGAGTCGAAGGAGCCGCGAAGACGAGCGATATGCTGATGCGGATTCAACGGATTGGAATTCAATGTATCTCGTATCCCGAACGTCCACGTCAGCTTCTTGGTCACCTTCCAAGTGTCCTGTGCGTAGAGATCTAGATTGAGGAAGTTGAAGGGTTCGTTTGCTGACGTCGGGAAAGTCTTTGTCGCCGTAGAAGCGACTCCGTAGATGTATTGCGGCAGGGTGCTGTAAGTCACGGTTGGGACTGTTCCCTGCCCGAAGTCATAGTCGTTCAGGCGAAAAATCCGGGTGTTGGTTCCAAAGCGGAGTTCATGTGCGCCGTGGGTCCAAGCAAGATTGTCGTTGATAAAGAATCGGGAGGCGCGCCTTCCTTGGACCCAGGTGTTATCAAGTCCTCCAAGGGTGGTGAAGGGTGCGTTTGCGCCGCGGCCCTGCAAAGCAATCGGGAAGGCGGAGATTGTCGTTCGAAAATCACTTGGTCCGAACAAACTCTCATACCAGGAAAATGCCGGGTTGAAATAGTTCACAAGATTTTGCGAAAAGACGTGCGTATATCCCGCTGCAAAAGAGTACAGGGGCTGAGGGGAAAGAGAGTTAAACAAAGGGTTGATGGGATCTGTATAGGCAGCTTGGAGTCCGTTGTCCGTCTGAAAGCGAAACCAAGTTGTGTTTTTCTCATCGATGTTGTAATCGATGCGAACCGTCTGCACCTGTTCATGATCGGCGCTCGAATGCGAGACGCTCTGGCGATTTGCACAACCGTTTCCATCATTCGCAATTGCCGGCGTAACTCCACCCGCATCGAACGGACAGCCAAGCACGGTGAGTGGTGTTCCGCTGGTATTTCTGTAGAGTGAAAACATCCTCTGATAGAACGGGACCAACTGCGGCGCGGGCTGATACGTCGACCCAGTGACAGAATCGGTCCCACCCAAGGGCAGTCGCTGCAAAACGTAATTTTGAAATGCCAGCGTTGGAACTGTTGTGGCTGCGACGATCGGTAGTGCAATCCGAACCCACTCGCTATCGAAGAAGATAAACAGCTTGTCGTGGACAATCGGGCCGCCCACACTGCCTCCGAAGTGGTTCACAGTAGAGCGCGGCTTGTGATTTCCCGGCGTGGCATTCGTGAAATAGTTGGCCGCGTTGAACTTCGAGCCATTCCACAACTCATACAGGTTCCCGTGAAACTGGTTCGAACCGGACTTTGTGACGTAGTTGACCTGGGACGCTCCATACCGCCCCTGATCGACGGCATAGGAGAGCGTATTGACCGTCACCTCCGATATCGAATTCAGTCCCAGGACAAGGTTTGTCGAGAGTCCGCTATTCAGATTGGTCAGCGGGTCGTTTGTTTCCAAGCCATCGACGATGTAACCGTTCGAGAGAGCGGGCAGTCCATTGAACTCCACGTTGCCAAACCCATTCGTGCCGCCCACGAAATCATTGCCGCTGCCTGCCGTATTGATGAGGGCTCCTGCCGCAAACTGAAGTGGGTACGTTAAGTCACCGCCCGGATTGGGAAGGTCCTGCAGCGCGTGTGCATTGAGAGTTGTGGATGTGTTCGCATTCTCCGGGTTGAGGATCGGAGCCTCGCTGCTTATCTCAACGGTCTCCTTTGACTGTGCGACCTTGAGCCTGAAATCGAGAGTTTGCTTCTGGCCCAGGGCAGAGGATACAGCGTCATTCTGCTGTGGTTCGAAGCCTTCTGCTTCCACCTTGACCGAGTACGCACCGGGCTTCAGTTGTGGAAAGTTGAACCGGCCCGAGTCATCGGAACTCGCGCTTCGCCTGAGTCCAGTCTCCTTATTTGTGACCGTCACTGTGGCGCCAGGCACGGCTGCGCCGCTTGCATCGCTCACTTGCCCGATGATCGCGCTGGTAGTTTCGCCCTGAGAGAAGGTTGCTTCAGGCGAGAGAAAATGAAACGAGCCAACAAAAACAAATATAAGCAAGGTTGAACGCAGCATGGTTGTAGACCAAGTTTTATTCACCCAGATCATTCCGTTGATTAACCTTACTTAATATAAGTTATTAAGGCAAGTAAATACGGTACGAGAAATCGAATTGATTGACAAGTTGAAGTACCGCAGTGTGTTCCACGCTCGGAGCGGTGTTAGCGGCTCTTGGACTCGAATTTCAAGAACACTGACATCCTAATCGGGATGAATGTACAGCTTCCCATCCTTCGCGCAAGATGAGGGGAGTCAGAGCAAGAGCAGCGAGAGGGTCTGCCCACGGTTTATTCCACAGGGCGTTCACTACGAGTCCCGCAACAGCAATCCAGGCCATGTAACCGCAGAGCGCAGATTCCGCAGCATCGGCCTTCAAAGCTGCGCTGGACGTTACGATTGCCAACTTTCGTTTCCGGCTCGCCAGCCAAGGCATCATAACGGCAGCGGCTAGCAGGATTCCGATTCCGAGTAGACTACGCTGCGCCTCGCGGTATCCGAACAAATTCAAAACCGAAGTCACCACCACGAAGCCTGCCAATGCGAAAAGCAAGCCCCCCGCGATTCGGGCTGCCCGCGCTTCGCCTAACGCGAAACGAAAACGGCAGAACACAACGGCTGCCGAAAGCAGCTCGATCAAGCTGTCCCCACCGAAAGCGAACAGCGCAGGGCTGTGCGAAGTCCAAGCAGTCCCGAGGGAGACGAGGGCCTCCACGCTCATCCAGATGAATGTGATGACCTGGAGTTGAAGAACTTTCCGCGAAACGTCAGACAACGGAGATGTCGTCGCTGCGGTCATAAGAGCATCGCAAATGATTCTACTCCACAGTCGCAAGCGACCGTGGCTCTGGGGCCGCGGCCCCATCGCCACGATACAAGCTTGACAGCATGTCCCTTACTATGTAGCTTAGCAACTAAGCGAGTGTCACGCATATAAGGATGGACGCGATGGGAGCTGGACGCAACAGCCAACACAAGTTGGCTGACGAAATCGTTGGGAGCCTGGCGCGCCGACACAGCACTGCCGTGGTCCTATTTCACCACGCGGTCGCGGAGCGCCTCGGGCTGGGCCCAAGCGATCACAAGTGCCTCGACTTGCTGCGCGAGCGCGGGGCAATGGCTGGTAGCGATCTGGGCGCGATTACTGGCCTGACCAGTGGCGCGATTACTGGTGTGGTTGCGAGGCTGGAGCGGGCCGGATACCTGCGTCGTGAACTAGACCCGCACGATGGGCGTAAACAGATTCTCCACCTGGCGCAGGCGCCGGCACACATCCACGACGTGATCGCCCCATTACGAAAAGACGTATCCGCTTTGCTGGAGAATTTCGATACCCACCAACTCAAGGCTATCGCCGAGTTCCTGACTCGCACTACGGACCTTATCTACCGTCATGCCGCTCTGCTGCGCGCTGAAACAAATTCTGATGTGGGCCGGACTCGCGCGACGAAACGAACACCCTCCTCACGGCCGCCAAGTGAGGGGTCCAAAATGAGAGTAAAGCGATGACACCCGCCCTCCGCAAGTTGACCATCACCGCGCATGTCACCTTCTCGGTCGGCTGGCTCGGCGCGGTCGCCGCCTTTCTGGTTCTCAGCATCGCCGGCCTGACCAGCCAGGATGCTGAAGTGGTGCGCGGTGCCTATCTCTCGATGAACCTGATCAGCAGGTTTGTCATCATCCCGATGTGCTTCGCTGCGCTGGCCACCGGACTTTTTCAGGCACTAGGCACGCCATGGGGCTTGTTCCGCTATTACTGGATTCTGGTGAAATTCGGGCTGGCTATTTTTGCCACCTTCGCTTTGCTCGTGCACCAATTCGGGGTAATGGCGGAGGCGGCAAAGCGCGTATCAGGGGCCGCGGCAGAAACATTGTTCAGCGCCGACCTCGGTCCTCTGAAGACCGAACTCGTGCGCGCTCCCAGCCTCGCCATACTGTTGCTGCTCGTGGCCGCGTCACTGGGGGTGTACAAACCATGGGGCCTGACCCGCTACGGGCGACGCAAGCAACAAGAGCGGCTTAAAGTCGCGCAGCAACCCGACAACGCGACACCCTTAGGAGTCAAGATCTTCTACGCCGTGATCGGTGTGCTGGCGTTGGTCGTCGTCGTGCTGCACCTCACCGGCCATGGTTTTGGGGGCCACGGTCACTGATTCAGGATTTGTACTTCTGACTGGACTCGAACATCCGACCTCCTGCGTGACAGGCAGGCGTTCTAACCAACTGAACGACGCCCCCGTAAACGAACCATCGGTCTTGCAGTGCCTTGCACTGTCCTCGCGCAGCATGGTTACCGAGAGTTACGCTGCCCCGGAACGCCCTGGGCGCAGTAGGTTCCGGCTAATCGTGAAGTTGACAAACGGTTGACAAAATGGTTTTTTGAGAGATATTCCCCGAAAGGGGAAAAGTGAGAATCGCCGCGTATTTACTGGTGATTTGAATGGTGGGCCTGGGTGGACTTGAACCACCGACCTCGCCCTTATCGGTAATGAGGTCCCTGGTCTCGGAGTGTCATTCTTCGCGATACCGGATGCGGTCCGGCTCGACAATCCAAAGCTGATGCTTTGGCGAGAGTTAAACTAAGCCGTCAAAACCGGCGTAGAACCCTTTGCCGTGTACAGGATAAGTGTGAGTAAAAGCACCGCGGCCCCCAGTATCCCGAACCCCCTAAAGTGAAACACCATGACCGCCCCAATTCCTGCCCCGCAAACAAATGCGATCCAGATTCTGCAGAGAAGGCCTATTTTGAGGTCGGGAGCTCTTACAGGCGGAGGAATCACTTCAGAAGCGTATTTCTCAGCTTCCGTAGAGATTAGGCTCGTAATCATCCCTGTGAGATATGTCGTGTGAACGCTGATCCCACTGACATGACGAAATGCTCCATTTTGCAGACCGAGTGCCAGAGACACAAGAATCACAAATATTTCAACTCGGGAGGCCACACCTGACGCAAACGCCAATGAAGCGGCCACTATCAGAATCACTTCTATCCCCATGATGGCACGAAGCAACGGCCACGATGGCCACGCCTTTAGGGGACGCACAATAAGCGTACTCAGGAGAATCCCTATCAAAAAAGTGACAATGGCCGAGAGATGTCCGAGCGTAGCCCGCCAATCGTGAGCCGCTACGGCAATTGCCCCTAGCACCAAATTGCCGGTCACGTGTCCCGTGAACGTCTTTGCGAGCACGAAGCTGGCTGCGTCACCATAGCCGCCAACAAAGGCAAGCCCGAAAGAGAGCCACATGTCAGTCTGGCGAATCTTGGGAAGCACAATTTTCCTTTGGCGCTTGAGCAGCTCCCTCCATTCGATCGGGACGGTCACAACGAGTGACAGGGTTGAGAGTAGGAGGTTGACGCCATCCGCAAGCGAAGACCTTCGACGTAGCTACAAGATGCTGCCCTCGTACATCTGTTCGAACAACTTCACATTCTGTTGGTAGTCCACGTGAACTCCGACCAGAACCGGACCAGGAATGTCGAACGCTTTTCGCAAGGTAGTAGTGATCTTGTCTGGATGATCAATTCGGAGGCCCGAGGCGCCGAATGCCTCCGCGTACTTGACTGGATCCACCGGTCCAAAATCGATACCCGATGTGCGTTTGTACTTCAGGCGTTCCTGTACGGCCACCATGTCGTAGGTGCCGTCGATCCAGATCATATGAACCAAATTAGATTTGAGACGCACAGCTGTCTCGAGTTCGTTCGCGGAGAACAGAAAACCGCCGTCGCCCGAAATGGAAAGCACTTTCTCCTGGGGCCGCACGAGCGTTGCGGCGATAGCCCATGGCAATGCAACACCGAGCGTTTGTTGACCGTTTGAGATGAGCAACTGACGGGCGCGAAAGCTGTGAAGGTAGCGCGCCAAATACATACTGAAGGAGCCCATATCAGAGCACACCGTCACATCGGGTGTGAGCATCTTTTGCAGCTCCGCGATGAGCCGCAATGGATGGATCGGAACACCCGACACGGTGGCCGCTTCTGCCATCATTTGTTCTCGTTCCTGAGCTATTCGATAGAGGAGTGCCTTAGAAGAATCGTCTATCGATGTCCGACGAAGTAGCGGTACGAGCGCCGCCAGTGTTTCTTCTATGCTCCCAATCAGTTCAACTGCTGGAATGTAGTCGTTCTCGATCTCCGCAGCAACAACGTCAATATGCACGATCGTTCGATCTCGATCCTTGTTCCAGAGAGACGGCCAGTATTCGACGGCATCGTAACCGATCGTGATCACGAGATCTGCGGCGTCCAACACCTCGTCCGCCGGCTGGTTCGCCAACTGTCCCACGCGGCCGGCGAAATAAGGATAGAGCTGCTGACAGATCGCTCCTGCCGCCTGAAATGTTCCGACGACCGGCATCGAGCCACCATTTAGCAGGTTGCGAATTGCATCGGCTGCCTTCACTTTGCTAGCCATAAGCCCCAGAAAAACAACCGGGGTCTTGGCAGCGTTGATGAGACGTGCCGCTTCGCGCAGGGATGCCTCCGCAGCCCGCCCCTGCTCTGTGAAGCTGCTCAAACCGATAGGTTTGCATTGCGCCTCGCCCGTCATCACATCCATTGGAAGGCTGACGAACGCTGAGCCGGGTCGAGCGGATTCCGCAGCGCGAAAAGCCGACGAAAGCACCTCCGCGGTGGCCGATGGCGAATCGATCTCCGCGGCGAACTTGGTTACCGGCTTGCACACACTCACTGAGTCCATCGTTTGGTGCAAGGATTTGAGACGATCCGCCACTGAGACGGCGCCCCCTAGCGCCACCAGGGGGTCACCCTCTGAATGAGCAGTCGCCAACCCGGTCACCAGATTAGAAACCCCGGGTCCGGAAGTCGCAATCGCTACCCCTGCTTTCCCCGTCATCCGTCCGATGCCACCTGCGATGAAGGCTGCATTTTGCTCGTGACGGCAGACCACGGTCTGGATGGTGGAATCGCGCAATCTGTCGAATACCTTGTCGATCTTTGCGCCTGGCACTCCAAAGGCATATTTTGTGCCACGCGCCTCAAGCATTCGGACGAGGACATCGGCACCTGTCATTGCTTGCGTTTTCGTTTGTGCTTTCATCTTATTGCTCCTTCGGGACTACCTATTCGGCTTTTTGGAGATCCTTTGTCGTGTCCACCGCCAGATTCTCTTTTAAGAACGATCCGGTTTCAGGGAGACGCACGTCGTATTCACAAAGCATCTGGATTCCGACGCACAATGCCTTGCCACTACAGTCGAGCACGTGTCCGCCCTTGGTGCGGTCCTTTGAGATGAAATGAAAGTGATATCCGGGGATGCTGAAGGAGCTCGAATAGCGTGGAGACCAGATGCAGACGAGGGTGCCATCGATATCTTTGAAGTGGAATTCCGGCTGTGTCCTTGCCGCAGCGACGAGCGTCGTGCCTTCGCCAGTGGCCTTCACTGCGCGAGTATGCATGCGCTCAAAGACGCCATCCACACGCAAGGCGTAGAAAAGATTGTCGGATTCGCGACGGGGATCACAGGCTCGCTCGAGATCGTTTAGGCTGCCGACAGCGTGGACATCAAAGTTCTCTTCCGGCTGAAATCGGCTTACAACGGCAAACGGAATCTGGAAGTCATCCTGCCGGCGCTGAACACTGCCGTCGCCGCGTACCTGGTAGATGATTCCGTCAAGCACAACCATTTCCCCATCGAGATGTTCGAAGGTCCCTAAGCCGAAGTCGCCGTTGGCGAGCAGAGTTCGGGACGACACGGCTCCGTCATAGACTCCCTGCACGAGCGCCGCGGACGTCGAGATCTGATAGGCACGGTGACGAGCGGTCTGGAAATATTGGCTTAGCGCCGCAGTGACGACGCTGTCGAGCGAACTAGCGCGCGTCGCAACAGCGTCCTTCAGAATATTCGCGAGGGGAATTGGGATAGTCACGGCTAGATTTGGCATGGTGTCAATCTCCCTTATCGGCTGATAGCGATGATGATCGGCACGGTCACTACAAGCGACAGCGTTGAGAGGAGTAGCGCAGACGCCGATTCCGCTTCCATGGCCTTATACTTGGCGGCAAGCAGAACAGCGATCGTTGCGAGGGGAAAGCTGCAACAGACAAGCGCTTCACGCGCGAATGGACTTTGTACGTGAAGCAGATGGAGCAGAGCGAACAGGACGGCCGTCTGCACGGTGATGCGACCGAGCGTGGCTAGGACAACCGCTTTCGACAGGTGGAAGGCGTGCGCGGCAAGCGTCAGTCCAACGGTGAACACGGCAACCCCGGATGTGGCCGAGCCAATCATTACGAAGCAAGCTGCTATCTCTTTCGGGATGTGAAGGCCCACCAGCACGACAGCAATGCCCAACACGGGACCCCAAAGCAACGGGGACTTCAATCCGGACTTGAGTCCGGACAACACTTGCGCTCGACGGGAAGACGCTGTCACAGGGGCTGCACCGGTCCCTGAGCTTGACATCTCAAGAAGAATAATTGCCGCCGGCACGACGAGGTTGATGGCCAACGCAACTAGCCCCACGGTGCCCGTGCTGGTATCGCCGAGCAAGGGTTGGAGTACGGCGATGCCGAAAACCGGAGTGGCCGACGTCGCGAGGAGAAGGGCATAGATGATCGACGCTGCTCCTTGGAGGGACTTTATCCTTCTCAAGAAAAGCCATGCGACCAAGAACAGGCCATCATGGGAGAGAATCAACGCCAGGACGAGACGGCCCTGCTGCAGAAGCAGTTCTCTTGGAATCTCGGTCATGCCAACAAATAAAGACGCGGGTAGCGCGAAGCCGAGTGCGAGCTTGCTCAACCCCGCGGCTTGATCGGGATCGAAGGCATTGCGCTTGCCAGCGAAGTAACCGAGCGCTAGAACAAAAAATACTGGAAGCAGTGCTCCCACCAATCCACCGATATTCATGAAAAGTTTCCTTCTGCGTTCCCTAGAACTCCACTTTTGTTCTGAATCCGAAAACCACCGCGCGCTGCGCGCCTCCTCCGACGTTCGCGTAGTACTGAACCACCGGCTGCAGAAGCAGCATTGGCAAAACGTCCAGCAGAGCGTTGAACTCAACGCCCTGCTCAGTGTTCCAGGCAGGTACGCCAGGCGGGAGAAACTGTGGGCTTAGACTATTTCGTACATAGCCCAACGACATCGCGTTGTGAATGTGCAGAGGCAGCGGCTCGTTGAAGCGCAGCCCTGCCGTGAGCAGCGTGTTGTTGCGGTTGATGCTCGGAGGACTCCAGTCGTACGCAAAGGTCGCATCCAAACCCTTTGCTTCTTTCGGATCCACCCTCCAGAGGGCCTGGCTCGCCATCCAGTACAAGAGGTAGTTGCCCGGCTGCGGGGTCGCGCTCGCCGGCGTCGCGAATTTTCCGGGATTGTAGGAGGCACCGAACTGATAGAGGCCGGAGTATCCCTTTCGGCCCTCGACGTCGTCAAAGGCTCGCACGGACGACGCCTTCTTGCCCGGAGTGAAACCAATCTCCGAAACACTCACTGGAGTTCCGTTGAACTGCGGAACGAACCCGGTTGGGTTTTGTGAAAAAGGCGAGCGAACCGCAGCCAGCACCATCGATTTCACATAGACGTTGTGAATCGGCACGACGCGAACTTCCATTGCCGGCGTTGAGGGCGGGTCAAAGGACTCGAAGGTCGTAAATAGATTGCCCAACGCATAACCCATGGGCTCGAAGATGAAGGACGCCGCGTAGTGCTGGGCTCCGTAGAAGTCTTGACCCGCGAACTGGCCCACGCGTGCAGTGATTCGTTCGTCTAGCCATCTCTTCTCGATCCACCACGAATCGAGGCGACATGTATTCGCGCTGGACATCCCGCTGGGACTCGTCAAAAGCCCCAGATATGTTCCGAGATTGCCGCCGCCTTGCCACAGTGCTGTCGCATGGAAATACAGCCCCTGCTGACCGGTCAGCGCGCCAAAATCGATGTCCACCGTCCACCGAAATCGGTTCCAACTCGCAAATCGGTCTTTCTGCTCGCTCTTGATGTTCCAGAGAGAATCGCTTACGTACTGAAAATCGAATTTCACACCGCGCTCGAGCAGGCGTGTCCGCTCGCCGCCCCAGTCCCCGAGGAGATGGCCGTGCGGGCCCTGACCCGTTTCGTGACTGTCTGGGCCGGGGAGCGGCTCCTGTTGCGGAGTCTGCGAGCGAACTGGGAAAGCGAACAGGCAAACGGTGAGACCCAAGGAAAACAGGAACCGAAATTGTCGACCGCACAAGCAAGACATCTCCCACCGCCCACGATGATTGATCTTGCGTTTCGAACGGATCTGCTCTGAATTATTGAAACGAACAGATGGTGCGACGAACGAAGCACGTTCGCCGCACGTTCTCAGGCTCTGGCCGTTAATCCCGCCTCTTCGTTTACATATCCCGGCTTGTAGACGTGCTCGCGGATAAAAGCCACCATGTCAGCCGGACGAGCTACCCGAGCCAGCCCGGAGTCGAAGACGAGTTTCGCTACTCGCGCGGCTGTCTGGATCTCTGTCTCAAGAATATTCGACTGCAGCGGGTATAGGAGACCCTGCTTGAGCAACTCGGACGGCACCAGATCTGCGACCGCCTGCCCGGCCGCAATGAACATCTCGTCAGTGACGCGCTTTGCCTGCGTGGCGAAGATCGCCATACCGACGGCGGGGAATATGTAGAAGTTGTTTGCCTGCCCCGGAAGAAATGTCTGGCCGTTGTAGTCGACCGGCGCGAACTGTACACCGGCCGCGTAAATCGCCTTGCCCTTCGACCAGGTGTAAGCTTGTTCGGCCGTGCATTCGGCATGCTCGGTGGGGTTCGATAGCGCAAGGATCACTGGGCGCTCATTGATGCGCGACATGCTCTCGATGACCTTTTGCGTGAAGGCCCCGCCAATCGTGCTCACGCCGATGATGGTGGTCGCCTTTATGCTCTCGATCGCAGCGACAAAATCCCGCATCGGCTTGTGCTGGTGAGCGTACGGCTTCTGGAAGTCGAGCAAATCCGTGCGGGATGCTTCGAGAAGACCGTTGATGTCGAACATATAGACGCGGGACTGCGCTTCCTTGAGCGTCATTCCTTGCGCAACGAGGGCAGAACAGAGCAGGTTGGCAAGGCCAATGCCAGCCGAGCCCGCCCCGAGGAACAGGTACTTTTCGTCCTTCAGCTTCGTGCCCTTGAGCTTGGTCGCGTTGATCATCCCTGCGAGAGTGATCCCCGCTCATCCCTGCGAGAGTGATCCCCGCCGTACCTTGCACGTCGTCGTTGTAGACGCAGTACTTGTCGCGGTAGCGCTGGAGCAGGTGCACGGCGTCCGCACCCGTCCAATCTTCGAAGTGAATGCAACACTTCGGGAACACGTCCTGTACTGCCTCGACGAACTCGTCAACAAACGAAAAAAGATCCGCTGCGGACGGGCGCGTCTTGCGCATACCCAGGTACAGGGGATCGTGCAGATACTGCTCGTTATTGGTACCGGCGTCGAGATACATGGGGAGCAGGTACTGCGGAGGCACTCCGGCGCAGGCAGTGTAGAGCTGCAGCTTGCCGATGGGTATGCCCGCGCCGTTTGCGCCGAGGTCGCCAAGGCCAAGGATCCGGCCGCCGTCCGTGACGCAGATGAACCGAACGTCTTTCTGCGGCCAGTTTTTCAGAATCTCCTTTACCTTGCCGCGCCGCGTTATCGACAGATACATGCCACGCGCCTGGCGGTAGATATGGCCGAACTTCAGGCATGCTTCGCCGATGGTCGGGTCGTACACAATCGGGAGAAAGCGCGCCGGGTCCGACATGACGGTTCGGTAGAAGAGCGTCTCGTCGTGGTCGAGCAGATTCATGAGGTAGATATAGCGTTCCAGATCCGTGTTCTTTTGCGCGAGCTGCAAATTCACTCGTTGCAACTGTAGATCCTCGGTCTCTGTCACGTCGGGTACGAGTCCAACCAGGCCGAATGTCTGCTTTTCGGCCTCGGTGAAGGCAGTCGACTCATTGAGCGATGGATCATGGAGCAATTCGATTCCACGTTTGGTGGTGCTAGTCATATTGATTACCTCTCTTTCGTTTTGTTATGAGAGCTTGGGATCTTCCACTACTTGGCAGTCGCGACGTACGCTTTGACCATCTTCGTTGGATCGACGATGCGGTCGAACTCGTTCTCCGTCACGAAGCCGAGCTTCAGCGCTGCGGCCTTCAGCGTGAGGTCGTTGTCCAGCGCGTAGTGCGCAATCTTCGATGCCTTGTCGTAGCCAATGACCGGCGAGAGCGCCGTCACCAGCATCAGCGAGCGCTCGACGTATTCGTTAATCTTCTTCAAGTTGGGCTTTGTCCCTTCGACCAGGAATTTTCGGAAGTTCGTACACCCGTCGGTCATGATCGCGATGGAGTGGGTAACGTTGAAGATGATCAGGGGCTTGTAGACGTTCATCTCCAGGTAGCCGCCGGCGCCGCCAAAGCCCACCGCCACATCGTTCGCCATCACTTGTACGGCGATCATCGTGAGCGCTT
>WNFF01010908.1_pt1 | contig 14451 bp, 14 predicted proteins | sample 5400441 | NCBI WGS metagenome assembly WNFF01 (sample SAMN13153345, study PRJNA577476) | soil metagenome | isolation source: 120 cm saprolite under Douglas fir tree site 2 hole 3 replicate 1 | place: USA:California | collected 2015-04-18 | reverse complement strand
GACGGGGCTCGGTTCATGTCCGAGTGCGACTCCGAGATCATCGCGGTCTACCTGGCCCACAAGATGGCGGACGGCCGCACCTTGAAGACGGCCATGGAGGAAAGCCTGGAGGACCTGGACGGGGTCTTCACATACATGGTGGTGACCAAGGACAGCCTCGGGGTGGCCAAGGACGAGATGGCGGCCAAGCCGCTCGTCCTCTATGAGTCGGACAATCAGGTGGTCATGGCCTCGGAGGAGGTCGCCATCCGATCCATCGTCGATCGCGAGATCGAGACCTACGACCCGTACGAGAGCCAGGTCCTGGTGTGGTCACTGTAAAACCGGCCGGCACGCGACGCGTCACCTACGACGCCCGAGGGCTGGCCGAGCCTTTCGCGACCGTTCCCAAGATCTCGGAGATCTCCGGTCAGACGGCCAGCTTCGACGCCGCCAAGCTGACCACCCGCCAGATCAACCTGGAACTGCGCTGGCTCCTCTACGAGCAGGGCGTGACCGAGGTGACGGTCCGCAACCCCGGCGCCAAGCACTCCATCGGCGTCGGCATCCTGACGCGGTGTCGCATCCGGTTTGAGGGCAGCCTCGGGTACTTCGGCCTCGGCATGATCGATGGGCCGGAGGTGGTCGTCACCGGGCGAGTCGGATGGTCGGCCTGCGAGAAAGAACATGATGTCGGGGGTGGTCGTGATCGAAAAGAACGCCGGCTCGCTCACGGCGGCCGCGATCCGCGGTGGGGACGTGGTGGTCAAGGGCAGCGTCGGGGCCAGGACCGGCATCGACCAGAAGGGCGGCACCGTCATCGTCCTCGGCGACGCCGGGGTCAATACGGCATTCATGATGCAGCGCGGCCGGCAGATCATCTGCGGCAACGTCGGGCCACACCTCGGCGACTCGATGTACGACGGGGCCCTCTATGTGGCCGGCAAGGTGAAGTCTCTCGGGCTCGACTGCGTGCCAGGGCAGTGGACCGCTGCCGACACCGAGCTGATCGAGCGGAAGTTCCGCATCCACGGCCTGGGCACGCCGCCCCAGTTCGATCTGGACGAAGGAAGTCATCAACGACATCCACGTCAAGGCCGAACTGGGCCGCTACCGGATGCGGGGCTTCTCGATCTTCAAGAAGATGCCGGGTTGGGACGAGCTGGTCTTCCTGCCCGGGACCCTGACCCGGTTCGTGATCGAGGGCTACCGGGAGAAGTGCGAGACGAAAACGATCCTGGGAGCCCGCTTCGCCAAGAACCCCCTGGAGCTGGACATTCCCATCTACATCACGGGGATGAGCTTTGGTGCCCTCTCACTGGAGGCCAAGATGGCGCTGGCCAAGGGTGCCTCCATGGCGGGGACCGCCACCTGTTCGGGCGAGGGCGGCATGATCCCACCCGAGCGTGATCTCTCCACCAAGTGGTACTACCAGTGCATCCAGAGCCGGTACGGCTTCAATCCTCACCACGCGATGCTGGCCGATGGCATCGAGTTCTTCATCGGCCAGGGCTGCAAGGTTGGCCTGGGCGGCCACCTGATGGGGCAGAAGGTGACCGAGCAGGTGGCGGAGATGCGGTCGCTCCCGCCGGGGATCGACCAGCGGTCGCCGGCGCGGCACCCAGACTGGCTGGGGCCGGACGACCTCTCCCTCAAGGTCCAGGAGATGCGCGAGGCGACGGACTACCGGGTCCCCATCCAGCTGAAGCTGGGAGCGGCCCGGGTCTACGACGATGTGCGCATGGCGGCCAAGTGCGGGCCCGATGTCATCTACCTCGACGGGGGTGAGGGCAGTACGGGGGCCGGTCCTCACATCGCCACCGAGGAGACGGGCATCCCGCTGCTGGCGGCCATCCCCGAGGCTCGGCGGGCGCTCGAAGATGTCGGGCTGGCGGATGAGATCGACCTGGTGGTGGCGGGGGGGATCCGCAACGGCGCGGATGTGGCCAAGTGCCTGGCGCTGGGGGCTACCGCCTGCGCCATCGGCACCGCCGGACTGATGGCCCTCAACTGCAACAAAGAGATTCCGGGGGTTACCGACTACGAGGGGACCGTCGGAGTCCCGGCCGGCTCGTGCTACCACTGCCATACCGGTCGCTGTCCGGTGGGCATCACCACCCAGGACCCCGAGCTGCGTAAGCGCCTGAGGGTCGACGAAGCGGCCGAGCGCGTGTACAACCTCCTGACCGCGATGACCATGGAGCTGCAGATGATCGCCCGGGCCTGCGGCAAGACCGACGTGCACAGCCTGGAGCCGGAAGACCTGGCGGCGCTCACGCTGGAGGCGGCCGCCATGGCCAAGGTCCCGCTCGCCGGGACAAACTACATCCCGGGCGTCACCGAGGAAGCCACTCTCAACCAGATCAAGTCCATGATGGAGAAGTTCCTGTACGACACCGATCACGGCTCCCCCAACGGCTCCGCCGGCCGCCTGGAGAAGCAGATGGAGACCGTTTAGCATGGCCGAGCGAAAGCTCTCGACCAGGACCGGGATTGACGCCGAGGAACTGGCCGGGCAGACCTTTCCCTATCAACACGACATTTCCCTGATCGAAGACCTGGATCTGGTGGCCCACACCCCCGGCAAGGACATCAACTGGCTCGAGGACATCCACTTGCTGAAGGAAGACGGCGTGCCGGCGGTCTTCGACCGGTACTCGAACTCGTTCCTGAAAATCTACTTCGAGATTCCGAAGGGCCGCGAAGACGAAATTGCCCGCAAGGTGCTCATGAAGCACCTGATCAGCGGGAACTCGTACGGGATCCGCTTGAAGGAGAAGCACGCGAAATTCGCGCAGCCGACCCTCGGCCCCTGGGTCCCATCATCGGCCACGGTTGGCGAGCACTACCGACGTCCGTCGCTGGAAGGCTGGGAGAAGCCCAGCGGACACTGACGCGCGATACGTCGTCATCGGGGCCGGTGTGCACGGCCTGTCCACCGGATGGCACCTCGCCAAGGAGCTGAAGGCGCGAGGCAAGGGATCCGGGAAGGACGTCCTGATCCTCGACAAAACAGGGATCGGGGCGGGCCCATCCGGGCTGGCCTGCGGGGTGATCCGCAATAACTACTTCCAGCCTGCCATGCGCCAGTTGATGGCCCACTCGGTCTCGGTATGGGAATCGGATCCGGAAGCGTTCCACTATCACCCGGTCGGGTACATGCAGATCGCCCCCGAGGTGATGCATGCCGACGTGGTCCAGATCCACGAGGAGCAGCGAGGGATTGGGTACCCGTCGCAGCTGGTGGAGGGCGAGGCGAGCTGCCGCGAGTACATGCAGGAGATGTTCCCGGATTGGCAGGCACAAGGCATCACGGTGGTGAATCACGAGTTCAAGGGTGGCTATGCCGAGAACATGCCCTCCATGCTCGGGCTGGCCGCCAAGGCCGAGGCCGCAGGCGTCCGGATCCGCCAGGCGGTGACGGTTAAGGGCGTCCGCATCGAGGCGGGGGCGGTTACAGGCCTGGAGACCGACCAGGGGGAGATCCGCTGCGAGCACCTGGTCGTGGCCGCCGGCCCATGGGTCCGGGATCTCTGGGCCATGCTTGACCTGCCGTCCACGGTCACGGTCCTGGCCCGGGACGGGAAGCCGTACGATCGGCCGATGTGGACCTACTGGTGCCTGCAGGAGGGGACGCTGGGCGTCGATCCCCGCTACCTCACCGACAGTCAGGGCAACCTGCCCCCGGTGATGCATGTCGACACCGACGCGCCCCTCTACGACGACACCGACGGGACCCTCATCACCGACCGGCTGTGGGGCGTCTACTACAAGCCCGACTTCAACTTCGGCGGCGTCCAGGGAGGCGCGGTGCCCTGGAAGGTCGAGCAGCCCGCCGATGACGTGGCAGTCGACCCGTACGGGCCGAAGAGCAAGGAGTTCGTGGTCGGGCCGGAGTTCGAGCGCATGTGGACCTCAGCCCTGGCCCATTGCCACACCCGCTTTCGGGGCAAGCGGGGTCTCTACCACAAGGCTCCCTCGGGTGGGATTGGGGCCTTCACCCCCGACAGCTTCCCTGTCTTCGACGTCTTCCAGCAGAACGCCTACGTGATCGCCGACTCGAATCACGGCTACAAGATGATCGGCGTGGGGGCGTTGGTGGCCAGGGAGCTCATGGGTGACCAGCAAGGGCTGCTGGAGCCATTCCGGTTCTCCCGGTACGCCGAGGGCAAGCTCCACCCGGTGAGCCACTCGCCGTTCCCCTGGAGCTGACCCCAAGGAGCGACCGTGAGCCTCGGCATAGTCCTCGACTGCGCCGATCCGGAGCAGCTCGCCGGGTTCTGGGCCCGGGCGCTCCGTTATCGCGTCGGGCCTTACCAGCCGCCCTACATCATCCTGCGGCCCGAGGCTGGCGACGGACCGAAATTCGTCCTTCAGCACGTGCCCGAGCCGAAGCAGGTCAAGAACCGGATGCACCTTGACCTGTGGGTCGCCGACATCGAGGTGGAAGCTCGCCGGCTGAGCGAGCTGGGAGCCCGGCGCCAGTCGGCGGACCCGCTTGAAGAAATCGGGTCCCGCTGGATCGTGATGGCGGACCCAGAAGGCAACGAGTTCTGCCTTTGCCAGGAGGCGAAGTCGCCACCGGCCGCCCCCACAAGGTAGCCACAGCACCCCTTGCGCCGGTCTGCCGCCTCTGATATAAGGGCAACGGAGGCGGACCCCAGGGGCCCTTGCGGCGGCGCGTGGATTGGCGGCGAGGCTCCGAGCTCGCTCGGCAGGCTGAAATCCTGCACGTACCCAGCGTCGGTCTGACGGAATACGGGAGGTGGGAAGCTTGGCTACGGCGGTAAGGTCCCGTGAACGGATCGCGGCGAAGGATGGAAAGTCGAAGAAGCCGGATCGCGAGGCGAAGAAGCAGGAAATCGCCAAACTGATCAAGGATCAGAAGGTCGAGTACGTCTATTACGAGCACATCAGCATCACGGGCCGGATCATCGGGAAGGGTGTGCCGTCGAATCATTTCGAAGAGGTCGCCGACACCGGCTACCAGCTGGTGTATGGCTCGGTCGCCGACCTGTTCATGGACCGCCACCACAACTACATCGGTTTTGGAGCGAACGAGTCCGAACTGAAGGGCATCCCGGACCTGGATACGTTTCGCATCCTGCCCTGGGAGCCGCGCGTCGCGCGCGTCTACTGCGACACCTTCGACAGCGAAACGGGGGAGCCGTTCGAAGCGGACTGCCGGTCCAACCTGAAGCGGCTTTCGGTCGAAGTCGAAAAGGACCTGGGCGGCACCTTCTACGTCGGCATCGAGCCCGAGATGATGTGGCTCAGGCAAGACGAGAACGGAAAGCTCGAGGGTGTGACCAAGCCATTCTGCTACCACATCGCCCAGTTCGAGATCCTCCGGCCGGTCTACCTCGACGTCATTACCTACAGTAAAGCCATGGGACTCGACATGATCCAGGGCGACCACGAAGATGCCCCCGGGCAGCTCGAGCTGAACATGCATCACGACCGCGCCCCCATGACGGCGGACAACATCACGACCTACCGTCACGTCTGCAGCGAGGTGGCCCGCAAGCACGGCTTGATCGCCACCTTCATGCCGAAGCCCTTCATTGGCGTGTCAGCGAACGGTCATCACCACCATTTCAGCATGCAGGACCAGCGCGGGGGCGAGATGTTCCTCGACGAGAGCGGCCCGGGGAAGCTCTCCCAGTTCGGCCGCTACTTCGTGGGCGGCATCCTGAAGCACGCCGACGCGCTCTGCGCACTGACCGCCTCGACGGTCAATTCCTACAAGCGCTTCCTGGACGCTGGCTTCTGGGCTCCGCTCTATAGGGACTGGGGCTGGCAGAACCGGACCAGCCTGGTCCGGGTGGCGGCCCCGGGCCGCTGCGAGTACCGCGCGGTGGACGCCAGCGTGAATCCCTACCTGTCGCTGGCCGGCATCCTGGCGGCCGGCCGAGATGGGGTAAAAAACAAGATCGATCCGGGCCCTCCCCAGCAGGCCAACATTTATGAGATCGCCGACCGGGCCAGGCTGGCCCACGAGGGCGGCCGCGATCGGATCCCGCTCCACCTGGGAGATGCCCTCAAGGCCCTGGAAAACGACCCCGTCATCCGCGGCGCGCTGCCGGGCAAGCTCTACGACGTCTTCATGCATTACAAGACGGACGAGTGGGAGCGCTACCTGGCCCACGTCTCTGACTGGGAACTCGACCGGTACCTGAACTTCCTCCCATAGACCAGAACGGCGCCTCCCCGCCCCTCCCCGGGGGGAGGGGCGGATTGCCGTGGAGTGGCGTCTGCGTTGAGCGGGCGTCACTTTCCAGCGGAATGTGCGCACCCTTGCAGCGGAGCAGCTGGCTGGGTTTCTGCGCGGTCCTTGACAGTCGAAGACCGGGGAGCTACCGTGATGTCACCCTGCGTGAGGGAGGGACTTCTTCGGAGTTGTCGTCGCCGCAGCAATTAGGCGCGCCCACGCACTCTTTTCAGAGGTGAGGTAAATGCCGGACGCCGTCGCGACCCAGGCCGTCAGTCCTTCGTCGACTGAACACGGACTCAAGCGAGAAATCAGCTGGTGGGATGGGGTGGTCATCACCGCCTGCATGCCCGGGTTCATCCTGCCTAGCATCGGCTTCTCCGTATCGCTTCTCGGTGGGTGGGGGTCGGTCGCTTTGTGGTTGGGTGTCGTGACCTTCGGTTTCCTCATGGCGAACTTCTATTCCGAGCTGGCCGCCATGTTCCCGCATCGGACGGGTGGAATCGCGACCTATATCGACGAGGCCGTTCACAAGATTTCCCGGATCCCGGCCGTGATTTCGGCCTACGGCTACTGGTTCGGCTACTCGGCCGTGCTTTCCATCAACGGCATCCTGGTCGGCTCGTATATTCAGGCGGCCTGGCTGACAAGCGTCCACATCACCGTGGCCGGCCAGGACATTTTCGCGCCGCTCGTCGGGACGGCCATGCTCATCCTCCTGTGGGCCGTCGCCATTTCGGGCATCCGGCCCACGGTCGGTATCACCTACGCGCTTGGGATCCTGACCGTCTTGCCCCTGTTGATCGTCGGGATTGCCCCATGGGTCACCGGACACATGCACCTCGAGAACCTCAACAACACGACCTTCCCGGGTGGTGGGACGCCGGTCGCGATCTTCTCCTTCGCCGGTCTCGGCATCTTCCTGGCGATGTGGTACCTGGGCGGCTGGAGCGCCTATGCGGTCGAGTCGGCGGCTGCCTTCACCCCCGAGTACAAGAACCCGAAACGGGAGGTGCCGATGGCGCTTCGGCGCGCCGGCCTGATCCAGATCGTGCTCTTCGCGATCATCCCCCTGTCCCTGGTGGGGACGGTTGGACAGGACAAGATCGTGCAGGCGCCCTACGTTGCCTTCGTGCCCGTTCTGCAGACCCTGTTCGGCGGCGTCGGCACGGCGATCGTGCTGATCATGCTCATCAGCTCGCTGATCCTGAGTGCGCTCATCTCGACGGCCGATGGCGGCCGGGCGCTTTACCAGCTGGCCCGCGACGGCCTCACCATCAAATGGCTCAGCCACCTGAACAAGCGGCAGGTGCCGGACAATGGCATGACCTGGGACCTTGGGATCCAGACCGTGATCATGTGGATCCCGTACGCCGCCGGCATGATCGGGTTCGGTTTCCTGGCAACGAACGCCCCGATCGTTATCCTGGCCGTCAGTAACCTGGGCTACATCCTCTGCCACGTGCTGGCAATCGGCGCCTACCTGATCCTGCGCTACCGGCGTCCGGACCTAGCTCGCCCGTTCAAACTGGGCACCGCTTGGATACCGCTCGCCTGGTTCCTGCTCGGGTTCAACATCCTGATTATCTTCCTGGGGGCCGCCAATCCGAGCCTGGGCTATGGAATCGGTCCATTCCTGCTCGGGGTGGTCGTGCTCCTGATCTCGGTCGTCCTCTACTTCGTTCGCCGCAACATCGAGGAGCCCCGCACAGGGGCGAAGCCCCCGGTGACGCCCGTCATGGCGGGGCGCGTTTAGCCCGAATCCACCGAGTCGAACTTGCATCTTGGGTGCGGGGCGAGCGAGCGGGGTGTCGTCTCCTTCGCGCGCTCGGTTACGCACCGACGGGTGCGCGCCCTCGCGTGCTCGTCGCCTCCTACCGCTCATCTCGCCGCGCATCCCAATCTGCATCGTCCGATCGATGGATCCGGGCTTTGCCAAGTTCCAGGACTCGAGGAGTCCGCGGAGGTGAGCGGATGAGCGGCGAGACCATCAGTACGGCGTTCGACGCCGTGCAGCGAAACACGGGCGCCGAGTTCATGGAGTGGGAGGGTTGGTTCTGGACTACCCACTTCGGGGACGCGGTCGGCGAACATGAGGCGGTCCGTCAAAACGTCGGCGTCTGGGATGAATCGCCGCTCCGCAAGTGGGACTTCCGCGGCCCGGACGCCTTGCGCGCCGCCGATCGGATTTTCACGAACGACATGCTCGGGCTTCAGGTCGGCCAGGTCCGCTACGCACCGTTCTGCGACGAGAACGGCAAGATGGTTGGCGACGGAACGGTCTTGAAATTCAGTGACGACCACGCCAGGAACTGCCGCATGTCCAGGTCCAGGGACCTGGGTCTCCGGACATCCTAGCCCGGCTGTGTCAACGGGATGTGCGCAGCCTCCGATATTTCCACTTCTGGCCGGAACAGCTGGAGGTGGGTGGGGTGCCCTGCTGGGTCTCACGCACCGGCTACTCCGGCGAGCTGGGTTACGAGATCTTCTGTACGCCCGACCGCGCAGAGGATCTCTGGGCGGCGCTGACCGGCGCGGGATCGCGGCCATACGGGCTTTCCGCGGTGGAGACGCTTCGGATCGAGTCCGCCCTGATCTTCATCGGTTACGACTACTTCCAGCACCAGACCAATCCCTTCGACATGTCGCTGGACAAGGTCATCCGTCTGGACACCGGCGACTTCCACGGGAAGGCGGCTCTCCGCGAAACCGCCAAGCAGCCGCCCCGCCGTCTGGTCACGCTGGCCGTCGAGGGTGACCAGGTGCCCGAGTATGGGGCGGCGGTGACGGTGGACAGGGAGTCGGCCGGCACCCTGACCAGCCCCTGCCTGAGTCCGACGCTCGGTCGGGTGATCGGCCTGGCCGTGCTCGAGAGCCGCTTCGCGGCCCTGGGGACGCGCGTCGAAGTCCCCCTGGCGAGTGGGACGGCGGCCGCGACAGTGGAGACGCTGCCGATCTACGACCCGGCGAAGATGCGGCCGCGCGCCGAGACATCCCTCGTGCGCCAAACGTAGCCGGAGCCGGATTCGAGGCGACAGCGACGATACCGTAACCAGCCCGCGCTTCCCACCATTTAGTTCATTGGTGGGTAAATTACGGGTCCAACTAACCATGGCAGCGCTAGCCCTATCCGGTGCCTGTGGACACGTGACCTCGCATACAGGCAACTCGGCGAGTCCCGCGCAGGTTGTCACAGCTTCGCCGACCTCGGACGCCACCGGCGGCCCAAGTGCGTCGGCTGCCCCGTGGACTACCGCGACCCCAGGGACCGGCGTTTTCGTTCAATGCGAGCAGTTTCCAAACCAGACCTACACGAATAAGGAATATGGATTTGCCGTTTCATGCCCGAGTGGGTTTTGGTGGGAGACGTTTCCGAATCAACCGCCGGGCTGGCTATTCGGGAGTCGGGTAGTCGAGGATAGGTATAAGGCTGGGTATCCGGCAGGTCAGATCGAATTTGGCGCCCGGACCCTCGATGCAGACACGCTGCGCCATTGGATAGACAGCCATACCGGAGACCCCATGGCGGCTGACGGCTATCACATTTGGAACAGCGTCTCGAACGTTCGTGACATTTCCATTGCTGGCTCGGCCGCGATCGCGTTCGACTATGTCATGACGGGGCCCGAGTCACCGAATGATTTCCACGCGGTCGCGTTGGTTCTGCAGTCGAAGTTTGTGTTCGTGACAAGCTCCGGCGGGAACCTGATCCGCGATACCCACGCCTCCCTTCCCCGACCTGAAGGGACGGGATAAATCAACCTAACTCCGCACCCGCATGCGTTCTGGGTCGTAGACGTGGTGCCGGACCACCTCGCCCCGGACCTCCTTTCCTCCCACCTTGGCCGAGATGCGCGTGCCCGGCTCGACAAGGTCCTTCCGGAGCTTGGCCAGCCCGAGGGTCTTTCCGCCCAGATACGGCGACACGATCGCCTGCGTCACCAACCCCACCGTCGCCCCGCCCACCGAGATAGGCGCGCCCGAGGCGGCGTCGCCGCCCGACTCCAGCACGACGCTGGTCAGTCGCAGCGGGGCCGTCTCCCTGTCCTTGAGCAGCGCGGCCTTGCCCTGGAAGTCGCCCTTCTCGAACTCGATGGCCCAATCCAGGGCGCACTCGTAGGGTGAGACGGTCTCGTTGTATTCGATGCCACCGATGATGAACCCGCCTTCGATGCGCAGCAGGTCCAGCGCGGTCATGCCCACCAGGCGCATGCCCTTTGGCTCCAGGATTTCGACCAACCGGTCGAAGAACTCGACGGCGCGGTCGGCGGGCGCCCAGAGCTCGTACCCGAGTTCAGCCGTGTAGCCCAGCCGAGTCATGAACACCGGCATGCCGGCGATCGTCACCTGCTCTTTGAAGGTGTAGTAAGGGAAGGCCTTGCGAGACAGATCGGAGTCCGTCAGCGCCTGCAGCCATTCCCGGCTCTTCGGACCCTGCAGACAGAGATGGCCGATCTCGTCCGTGTAATGGCGGACCCGCACCCCGGTGCCGGCCGCCCGGCGCTCGAAGAACGCCTGGTCCTTGTCGTTCGCGCCGCAGAAGCGGATGTGGTCATCGGACCGGACCGCCACGGTGCAATCGTCGACCATCTTGCCCAGGTCGTTGCAGAGCGCCGAGTAGACGATCTGCCCGGACCGCAGCCTGCCGATATCCCGGGTCACCACGTGATTGATCACGTCACGGGCGCCCGGGCCGTCCAGGTCCCACTTGCGCAGCATGCTGAAGTCCATCAGGCCGGCCTGCTCCCGCACCGCCCGATACTCCTCGAGGGTGTCGGTGACCACGGTCGGCGCCCAGTAGCCGAAGAGGTCCGTCCACTCATCGGTCATCGCCTTCAGCCGCGGATAGAACACGGTCTCCTTGGTCTTGACTTTTGCCGTCGTGATCTCCTGGGTCATGGTGCCTCCTCTGCCTTGGCGGCCGCGACCGCCACGTTCGGCTCGATGTCGAGCGCTTCGAGAACCAGCTCCGACAGCTCTCGCAGCTGGATCTCTCCCTGGTGTCCTGAGGTCTTAATGGCGTCCTCGTACATGGTGACGTCCTTGGGGCACGCCACCACAAAATAGTCGATACCGCCCAGGGCGACCGCTTCGTCGATCCGCTGCTCACTCGGCCGGCGCACGCCTTCTGGACGGAGCTCCTTCATCCAGATCCGACCGCCGCCGGCGCCACAGCAGAACGCGTTGGCCCGGTTGCGCGGCATCTCGATCAGCTCCACCCCCAGCGCGGCCAGCACCTGGCGGGGCGCTTCGTAGACGCCGTTGTAGCGGCCCAGGGTGCACGGATCGTGATACGTGACGCGGTACGCCAGCCGTTTGCGAGGGCGCAGCTGGCCACTCTCGATCAGCTCGAGCAGCAGCTCGGTGTGGTGGATCACGGTCCAGCTGCCCCCCAGCTGCGGGTACTCGTTCTTGAGCGTGTGGTAGCTGTGCGGGTCAGACGAGAAGATGCGCTCGAACGCGCAGGCCTTGATGGTCGCGATGTTCTCCTCGGCCAGGGAGGCCCACAGGCCTTCTTCCCCGGCTCGGCGGACGTCGCAGCCGGCGGTCTTCTCGGCCTCAGGAACGACGCGTAGTCGCCCACGAACCAGAGCAGCTCGGCGGGTTGCTTGCGGATGTCCTTGACGTGAAAGGCGAGATCGCGCGTCCAGCGCGGGCGTTTGCGCTTCTGCTCGCCAAAGGAGTTGCCCGTCGTATGGATGGTCTCCAGGGTCGCCTGGAGCATCGAGTCCATCTCCCCCTGCTCGACGAGCCCCCGTCGCAGTTGGTTGATGATCGGCACGTGCTCGATGCCGACCGGGCAGATCTCGACGCAGGCCATGCACTGGGTGCACGACCACAGGGTCTCGGGCCGAATGAGATTGCCGACCAGCGGCGTCCTGACGTCGAACAGGGGCTCGATGTGCAGGGCGGCCCGAATGCCCAGCGCGCCCTCCGATGCCTCCCGCAGGTCAAGCACCAGGTCACGCGGGGAGAGTGGGTAGCCGGCGGCGGTCGCGGGGCAGGCCTCGTGGCACTTGCCGCACTTGGTGCAGGCGTCGAGCGACACCAGGTGCTGCCAGCTGAAGTCGGTGATGAGCCGGTACCCCACCTCCTCGGATGCCGCACCGGCGGCCACCCACGGCAGCCGCTTGCCGGCCCGCTCGTCGCGGACGGCGAGATTGGTGGGGCTGACCAGGGTGTGCACGGCCTTGGTGAAGGGGATGGACGACACAAAGGCCAGGGCCGCCACCCCGTGCAGCCACCAGGTGACGAAGTGGGCATTGCCCGCCGCCGCGCCAGTGACCCCGACCCCGCGCAACGCTTGCCCGACCGTCCATCCCACCGGCGACCAGACCTCGAAGGCCGGATTGTGTTGGGCGATCCTGAAGGCCTCGAGCAGGAAACCGGTCAGGGCGAGGAAGAACAAGACGCCGAGGAAGGCCCAGTCGCCAATGACGTAGGACGTGCGGTCGTACTCACCCGGCTGGCGGTCCGGCCGCCAGTAGTTGAGGCGGAATGGCCGGCGGACGCCCCGGACGATGGCCATGATCACCAGGCCCACGATCAGCGCCGCCCCGAAGACGTCCAGGAAGAGCGAATAGCCCAGATAGAAGGCGTCGTGCCAGAAGTCGAAACCGAAGAAGAGCCGGGTGAAGTCGTCGTTGAAGGCGAGGATGACCGTGCCGATGAAGAGCACGACAAAGCCGTAGAAGATCAGCAGGTGGCCGAGTCCGGCGAGGGGATGGCGGCGCCGGATCGTCGAGTGGGACAGCACGGCTGCCGCCGACCGGACCATCTGCCGGACCGGATGCTCCACGGGCGAAAGCCGCCGGCCCCGCCGGTACTTCATCACCAGCCGCGCGCACCCGAAGACGAGCACCGCCGTCGAGAGCGCCACCAGCCCGTACCAGATGGCGATCTCCCAGGCGGCCAGGCCTTCGAAGGTTTGGCGGGTCTCCATCAGGGGAGCTTCTCGAGCTCCTCGGCCACCTCAAAGAGGTCCGCGACGGCCCCGTAGTGGGCGGTGCCAAAAATGGCCGCCTCCGGGTCGGTGTTGACGGCGATGATGGTGCCGCTGGCCTTCATGCCGGCCAGGTGCTGCACCGCGCCTGAGATGCCCATGGCCAGGTAGACCTTGGGCTTGACCGTCTTTCCCGATTGACCGACCTGGCGCGAGTTCGGCATCCAGCCGGCGTCCACCAGCGGCCGGGAGACGGCCAGCGTGGCGCCCAGCTTCTGGGCGAGCTGCTCGAAGGTCGGGATCTTCTCTCTGTCGCCAATGCCGCGGCCGATGGCAAGCAGGAAGTCGGCATCGGCAATGTCGACGTCGGCGCGGGGTGGCTCGACGAACTCCTGGTGGCGGGCGCGGGAGTGCGGGAGGTCGGGCGCCGCCTTGGTGATGGTCTTGGGATTCCCACCGGGCGGAGCCGGTGGCCAGATCGTAGGGCGGAGCAGGAGCAGCACCGATTCCTTGCCGGGGAACTCCAGATCGGCGTGCACCTTCGACCCGTAGAACGCCCGGGTGGCCACCAGCGCGCCGTCGTCGCGGCGCACGGCAAAGACGTCGGTGGCGAGACCCAGGCCCAGGCGGACCGCGATGGCCGGGCCGTAGCCGAGTGAGTTCACGGTGAAGCCGAGCAGGACTACCTGAGGACGGCGCTCGGCGATCAGCATCTCGAGGACGCGCTGGTACACGTCGTTCTCGAACTCGGCCTGCTCGACCCGGACCTGCACCACCTCGTCGACGCCTTCCCTCCGCATATCGAGCGCGGCCGGATCGCGGCCGATGACGGCGACCGCCACGGGACCGCCCAGTGCGCGCCCGGCTGTGACCAGCTCGTAGGTCACGTCCCGCATCCGGCCGCGCACGTGCTCGGCCACCACCAGCACACTCACTTCAGGCGTTCCTTGACGATGTCCGCGATCTGGCGCGCCACGTCCGCCGGAGGTCCCTGCAGGATCTTGGCGCCCTGGCCCTTGGGTGGGGCGTACATTCGCCGAACCCGATAGGCGGGCTCAGCCCTGTTGGGCGCGGGAACAGCGGGAATCTCTTTCTGCTCCGCCAGCTTGATGGCGCGCAGGGTCGCATAGCGAGGCTGGTTGATGCCGGTCTGCACGGTCAACAGCGCCGGCGTGTCCACTTCAACGACGTCGATGAGTCCACCCTCGAGTTCTCGATACACCGTGGCTGGACCCGAGCCCGACCAGTCGATCTTGGTCACCACGGCGACCCGCGGCAGCTCGAGCAGCTCGGCCAGCGCCGTGCCCGTCGATCCCTG
>WNFF01008356.1_pt1 | contig 14454 bp, 10 predicted proteins | sample 5400441 | NCBI WGS metagenome assembly WNFF01 (sample SAMN13153345, study PRJNA577476) | soil metagenome | isolation source: 120 cm saprolite under Douglas fir tree site 2 hole 3 replicate 1 | place: USA:California | collected 2015-04-18 | reverse complement strand
ACCTTCAACTCTCTAACGGTTAAGAACAGCGCTTCGCCTTACAACAACGGCATCAGCCTTGAATATTATTCCTCGCACAACACTTTCTGTTACTGCGTCGTCACCAACAACGGAAGCGGAATTAACAACGGCAATGCCGGCATCAACACCTTCGGCAACTTCAACCAGTACAACGCCTTCAATCACTGCACTGTGTCTGGCAACGGAAACTTTCAATTCTACATCAGCGGCTTTGACGCCCTCGCCCTGGCCCAGGACAGCCACAATACGGTCAGCGGTGGAACTTTCACGGGATCGAACAGTTCCGTGGTAGTGATGGGCATTCAGGGTGGAGGCACATTTATCAGCGGCGCGACGGTCAGCGGCCCAGGATCATATGGAATATACTTGGACACGCTGCCGAGAGCGGCAAACAATGCCTGTGTGAACAACAACACATTTGTAGCCAATTCGGGTCTAACCTCGGCGATCAGCGCCAACGGCACCAACGACCTTGGTTCCGGAAATAACTACAATGGTCTGAGCAGCAACCTGACAGCTGGAGTCTGCAGGCCTCCCTTGCCGTAGATTACCATCTCGCAAGTCGGCGCTGCCCCTAGCGGGCGCCTAGCTCATTCGCCCGATTGTACGGGCGTCCTCACCTGACGGTGTTGCCATCACGCTTCGGAGCAACGCGGTCCGTTGCAGGTTAGGGAGGCAAGGGGTCACCCATAAAGATTGATGCTAACGCCGACGCGCTGGTTTAGGCTGATGGCGGCGGGGTGCGCTTCCACAAGCTTCTGCGGTGCAAAAACCAAAAGAATTCATAGCCACCGGCCAAGCTTTTGCATGCCCCAGCGGACTGCCCGCCGCGCACGCATCTCGAGGGCTCCGCGGTGGCGATAGCGAATTCTGTCCTCAAGTAAACGAGCCAAATCCGGTCGGAGTTTCCATCCGGACGCGCCCATGTTTTCCACGACGTGTTCGACGGAGGAAGCCTTCGGAATCGCAATCACGCTTTCCTTGTTAATGCACCAATTGAGTGCCACTTGAGCCTGGCTCTTAAAACATGCTTCAGCCACTTTAGGAAGAACTCCTTCGGGATCCGCTGCCCTGATATTCCCGAGGCCCGTCGCCAGCGGGCTGTACGCAATGACCGTGATTCCGTTCTTCCGGCAATATTCCAACAGCCCTCCTTCAATAGTTCTCTCAACTAAGCTATACCGCACTTGATTGGCTGCGATTCGCTGTCTGGAAAGGGCCGCTTGGGCATTCACCAGGTCGCGCACGGAGAAATTGCTGACTCCGATGAACCGGACCTTGCCGGCATCTACGAGTTCCTCCATCCCGCGCATCGGCTCTTCGATGGGAATTGCGAGGTTGGGCCAGTGGAGCTGATAAAGGTCGATATGATCCGTGCCCAGTCGCCGGAGGCTCCGTTCCGCGGCAGCAATCAAGTCGTGCCGCCTGAAATTCCGAGGGAGCACCTTGGTTGCGAGAAACACTTGATGTCGCCGGCCCTTGATCGCCTCGCCGACAATCTCTTCGGTTCCATAGGACTCGGCAGTGTCTATCAAGCGAGCCCCACATTCGATAGCCGCGCGAAGTGGCTGGACGTCTCCGCGGTAATTCCAGGTCCCGAAGCCGATTTCGGGCAGACGAATACCGCTGTTGGCCAGTTCTCTTAAGAGCATGGAAAAATGTTCACTTGTTTCACGAGGATGTGCTATGGAAGGCGCGAAGAATCCGCGTGCCGGACATTCAAGCCGTGGCGCCACCCAATGAGCTGTTCGGCCAGTTGATGGGCTGTCCTTGGAACCTTAATCCGACTCCAAACCGTCCATCGGGCAGCCGTTGACAGTAAACCACCTCGGCGAGGGTTCGCAGATCACCGATGAGGGAGCTGATCATCAGCCGCTCATCGGAAGCTCTGAACCGTTGGCTCAGGATTCGCATGCCGAGCGAGCAGACATTTTCCGTAGTGGTCCGTTCCGTGGCGCCGGGGTCCTTGAGGCTGGAAATCTGCACCGGGACCTCCAGCCGTATCCGTTTCTCAATTCGTCCAGACCGCGCAGGCATTTGTGAAATGACCTTCCAAGCTAGTATCAGTTAGCTGGCAGCCGGGCTGGGCGGCGCCAAAAAGTTGCGAGAACTGGGATGAAGCTGCGCGAAGATAATTCGCTAGAATCCATAGCGCTTATTGAGTTTGAAAGCTGGGCTCCGGCTCGAGAATAGTGTTCGATCGCCGCCGTTTCTGCTCGTACATGGCCTTGTCCGCCTTGGCCAGCATTTCTCCAATCGACCTGCAGTTGCGCGGATCGAATCGCGCAGCGCCAAAGCTGAGAGATAAGTTGTAGAGAGACTGTTCCGGCGGGATGGATTGCAAACACTCGAGTAACCGAGCCTTGATGGTGGCCTCGGAGTGCCCGGCTGCCTCAATCGCAAGGACAGCGAACTCATCTCCTCCCAGGCGAGCGACAACATCGGAATCGCGAAACGTTTCCTCCAGGATGCCGGCGGTGCGCTTCAGCGCGCAGTCGCCTTCGAAATGGCCGAAGGAATCGTTAATCTTCTTCAATCCATCCACATCCATGACAAAGAGCAACATGCCGCGGCCGGAGCGGCGTCCCAGCTTGCATTGGCGTTCCGCAAGGGCCATAAAACCGCGGCGATTATACAAGCCAGTGAGTTCGTCGGTGAGCGCAAGATTGCCCAGTTCCGCCTGCAACATGTACTGCTTGGCGGCGCAGCGGACCGCGCGCATCAGAAGCTCGCTGACCTGCTGGCTCCGGTCGTCACCCAGCACAACGCCGGGAGACTCCGTGCGCACATCCCGCAATAAATTGGCGAGATCTCGATTGGCCTCCGAAAGGAGAGTACGGAAAACGTCATCCGTAGCCGTGTTTTCCCCGCTTGGCAGAAAAGCTGGAGCTCTCCGCCGAAACATGGGTTGGGAATCCACCGCCATCTTCAGGATCGCAACATCCGACGGAGCGCTCACAGATCTCAATCCGCCTTGCCGCTTCCGCTCGCAACTGCTGAGTCTAAGTCTGGTTGGGCCCAGTGGCATCTGCCTTCCCCCTCGATTTACGGACGGACCTCCGCCGCGATTTCGGCCTCTTTTGATACAGTCTCTTCCACAGGCGCTCTCTTGGCGGTCCGAACGTTCAATTCAGCCAGCAAAATGCTCCCGTCCTCCAGGAAGGAGAGGCGGCGCGCCACACTCCCCAGATCATGGAGATCATTCAAAATCCCGCGTCTCAGCAGGCTTTTCAAAACGGCTGGGGAAACCGGCAGCGGAGCGCGCCCATGCTTCATGGCGAGAAGCAGGACCTGATGGCGAAGCAAATCAACCAGCGTCCTTCGCCATGCGGAGGGGTTCGCATGCACATCAAGCATCGATTGCTCATTCTCCTGTCTTGCCCACTGCATTGCATTTCCCAACGATTCCTCCAGGGCCGTGAGTTCGGCCCGCCTCCGTGTCAGCGCAGTTCGGTATTTGGGGTGATCGAGGTGGGAGCTCTGTGCACGGAGGCGGCCCGCTCTCTTCTGAGCAAGATAGCTCGTTGTCAAATGGATACAATCCGGTGAATCACCCATTTCGAGAGCGTGAAATGACCGAGTACGGTCTACTGGCAAACCCTCTGCGGGCGCTGTCAAGGCTGGATCAGACCGCTGCGAATCGCGTAGCGCACCAAACTTGCTGTTTCGTGGATATCGAGTTTCTTCATGAGTCTGGCTCTGTGCGATTCAGCAGTTTTTACACTGATGCCCAAGTGCACCGCGACGTCTTTCGTGGACTTTCCTTCACTCACTAGTTGCAAAACCTGGCGCTCGCGCCCGGAAAGGGGATTCGCCGAGACATACGTTTTGGATAGATAAGCATCGACCACCGCTCGCGAAATGTTTGGGCTAAGATAAATGGACCCACGGCAGACTTCCCGTATCGCATGTATTAGGTCGTCGCTAGCTTGACTCTTCAGTACGTATCCCCTGACTCCCGCGCGCAAAGACTCGGTGACATACTGATCCTCGTCGTGCTGCGTGAGAAGTATGACCTTGGTCTTGGGAGCGGATTTCTTCAGCTCGCGGGCAGCGTCCACGCCATTGAGGATGGGCATGCTGATGTCGACAATGGCCACGTCCGGTTGCAACTTCTCCACGGATCGCAGCGTCGCTTGTCCGTCCGAGGCCTCGCCGACAACTTGGAACCCCTGTCTCTCCAGCAGAGCTTTGAGTCCCTGGCGAATCAGGGCATGATCGTCGGCTAGCAAAATGCGCGTCAGCATGGTCTCCCGGGCAGAATAAGGAAAGGCGGCGCTGGCAGGCAATCCGGTGGTTGCCTATATTTTTCTGAGGTAAAGACCTCATGCGGAGGGAAACTGGCGCGCACTAGGATGCGGAAGCAATCCCTTATCCTATTGAAAAAAAATAGCTTACCTAAGGCTTGGGGGAGAGCCGCCAGGAGCCTCCCCCAGGTCGAGGGCCCGCTGCAGAGATGGCCCTGCAGAAGAGATGTAGAATCGCGTCGGTGAAGCAACTGAGCCGGTCGCTTATCGCTTGGATTGGCCAAGCAGAGATGATCGCCTCGCCACAGGGCCGGCGGCCGGCGAAGGTCAGTACCGAGGAGCCTTCGAGCGCCAATGCAACCTGAACGCCGATGTACACCAAGAGAGCGGCCGGAAGAACTCTCCTATATCCAATTTGAACCGGGAGGAGGCGGAATCGTCCTGAATGCCTCCGAGCAGGGACTTGCTTTCCATCTCGCGGCTCCCCTGCGACAGCGGGGGCCAACGCCGGTTCGCGTTTCTCCGAATCCCATGCAGCAGATCAAACTCACCGCTGAGATCGCTTGGATTGATTCGGCGAATAAGTCCGGCGGCCTGCGGTTCACGGAATTTACGGCAGACTCCGAGAATCAAATTCGTCAATGGCTGACCAAAACCAGGCAGTCGGAGGCCCCGGATGGAAAGTTCGTGATTCCCTCCTGCGGGCCAAAGGAAGAAACCGGCCCTTGCTCCGATGCGCCGAGCGGTGCACCGGGCCCGCTACCAGCAAGTCCGCTTCTGGACAATGCCATGCCATCTGGTGCAGATGCCGCGACATTAGCCGTAGCTCGATTCCGCAGTATTCCCGCAAAACCGCTCCTGCCCGCGCCGCGCTCACAGGAAAAGCACATACCGATTGGCCGGCCACGACTGCTGCGTAGTTTTGCGGTCGGGTTTTCATTATCCGTTCTCGTGTTCACCACGATCTTAATCTTGCAAAACTTCCGCCTCGAAATCGGCAATTCGCTTATCCGCATGGGGGAGAAGCTCAAGGGCAGAGGTAACACCCAAGCAGTTGCCCCTTTACGGGCGCCTGTTCAGACCTTCGAACCTAGCCCGGCGAGCACTCCCTCTGTCCCCAGCCCAATCCCAGAGACTGCCACAAACGAAACCATAGCTGCGCCCGACTCCGCCGCATCCCCTCAAACAACTCCAGACATAGCAAATTCCACCGATTCTCGCGCTGCGGATCTCCAGAACTCCCGGCAACACTTTGGGGAAGCACATTCGAAGAAAGGCCGCAGCGATCCCGCACGACAGCTGTGGTCCGCGTTAGCGGCAGGTGATAGTTCGGCAGAGCTCGCGCTTGCCCAGCTTTACCTGACGGGCGACGGCGTGCCCAGGAATTGCGAGCAGGCACGGGTGCTGCTGAGGGCAGCAGCGAAAAATGGCAATAGCGAAGCTCTGCAGAAGTTGCGGACACTCAAAAACAGCCCCTGCCGGTAGCACCCAGGATCACCCGGCAGCCATCGAAGAGTGGAATTCCAAAGTTCAGGCAAACAGTTCGAAAGGCGCGCCAGCGAATCGCCTGTGAGCGTCGCCGTTCAGGCCTGCACCAAACCCCGGCGAACGGCATAACGTACAAGAGTTGCGGTCTCGTGAATATCCAGCTTTTGCATCAGCCGCATGCGCCTGCCGCTCGCGAGCGGTCAAGGGATCCGCGGGCCTCTCCGATTTCGAGCGATACGCTTCCACCACCACTCGTGATATGCCCGGGCTCAGGTAGAACTCTCCCCGAGAAACCCGTTGAATAGCAAGAATCAGTTCTCCAGCGACCTGATTCTTCAGGACGTATCCCTTTACGCCTGATTCCAGCGCTTCGCGGATGTACTGATCTTCTTCGTGCTGCGTAAGGAGAATGCATTTGGTCCTAGGGCAGGAACGGACTAGTGCGCGAGCCGCATCGATGCCGTTCAGGGTTGGCATGCTGATGTCGATGACGCAGATATCCGGATGGTGCGTTTCCGTCAGGCGCACCGCCTCTTGCCCATCGGATGCTTCCGCAACAACTTGAAATTTCTCTCGTTCCAACAACGATTTCAACCCCTGACGTACCAGCACATGGTCATCCGCGAGCACGATGCGAACTGGCATGATCACCCTCCAATGGAATCCTGATGCTTGCTCGTTTGGCCATGAAGATTTTCTCCTCAGATCGAGCAGCCATCTTCAAAGTCAATTCGCTGCCTCCATACACAAGAAACTGGATAAGCGATACCATCCGTGAGCTACTTTCTCAATCAAGAAAACTCCCGTAACAAGCCTCAGGTAAAGACCTGAATCATCAGCAAAACCATACGCTCAGAAGTTTAAATAGGGATGCGTCAGACGTTTGGTGCGCCCAAGCTCACTGTCCTTGAGGAAATGTCATCTGGGATTGGGGAGATTCTAATATTGCCGCAGCGGACTTAGCAGGGGATAACGCTCAATGGGTATGGGCCACGGTTTGCGTCGCGCGCCCCGGAACGATGCTCCTTACAATCACGTACAGCACCGGAATGAAAACCAGGTTCAGCGTGGTCGCCGCAATCATTCCGCCAAAAACCGTCGTGCCAACGGAAATGCGGCCCGCGCGGCCGGCGCCCTGCGCGAGTACCAACGGCACCACCCCCAGGATGAAAGCGAGCGAAGTCATCAAAATGGGCCGCAGCCGGATGCGCGCCGCTTCCACCGCGGCTTCGACGACCGACATGCCTTGTCCCCGCAGCTGTTCGGCAAACTCCACGATCAGAATGGCGTTCTTGCTGGAAAGTCCAATCAACATCACCAGCCCGATCTGGCAGTACACGTCATTCTGCAACCCGCGCAGCGCCTGCGCGCCAATGGCTCCGAGAATCGCCACCGGCACGGCCAGCAAAACGATAAACGGAAGCACGTAGCTTTCGTATTGTGCCGCCAGCGTCAGGTACACCACCACCAGCCCCAGCGCAAAAAGAATCAGCGCTTTTCCGCCGGACTCGATCTCTTCCAGCGACAAGCCGCTCCATTCGAACGTCATGCCATTCGGCAATGTGCGCTTGGCGAGCGCTTCCATGGCCGCGATGCCCTCGCCGGAACTGTGTCCGGCAGCGGCCGTCCCGTTGATTTCCGCGGAGCGAAAAAGATTGTAATGCGGGATGACCTGGGGATTCGTGGTTTGCTCGACCGCCACCAGGTTGTCCAGCGAAATCATGCTCCCCGTGCCGGAGCGCAGATAGTATTGGCCGATGTCTTTTGGTTGCGAGCGGAACTTGCTCTCGGCCTGCACGTACACGCGGTACGAGCGGTTATTGAAATCGAAATCGTTCACATAGACCGAGCCCATGTACACCTGCAAAGCGTCGGTGATCTGGCTGAGCGGCACTTGCAGGCTCTTGGCTTTTTCGCGGTCGATGCGCACCAGGTATTGCGGATCATTCGCCGTGAAACTGGTGAAAAGGCCAACGATATCCTTGCTGGCATTCCCTTCGGCCGCCAGCTTGTTCGCATTGTCCGCGATGCTCTGCAGCGAATTGCGCCCTAGATCCTCCAGTTCAAACTGGAATCCTCCGAATTGCCCCAGTCCGAACACTGCCGGCGGATTGAACGGAACCACGATCGCACCCGAAACCGTGGAGAGGGAACCGCGTAAACGCCCAATCGTTGCGGCGGCCGAGTGCACATCTCCCTTGCGATTTTCAAAAGGCCGCAAACTGGCGTAGAGGATCGCCTGATTCGAGGACGTGCCCGAGGCGCCAAACCCCACAATGGTGAAAACTCCTTCGATTTCTGGATCGCGCGAGATCACCTCTTCCGCCTTGCCGCAGATATCGCGCGTGTAGGTGAGCGAAGCCCCCTGCGGCGCTTGCACGATGAAAATCAGGTAGCCTTGATCGTCCTCCGGGATGAAAGCGCGCGGAACGCGCTGATAGATCCAATACGTGCAGCCAAGCAAGGCCAAAAAGAGCAGCAACGACGCCAGCCGCCAGTCCAGGGCCCAGCGCACCATGCTCTGATAAAACTTTGCCCCGGCGTTGAATCCGTCATTGAACAACTTGAAGAAACGCCCTTTGGCGCGCTCCCGATGTTTCCCGAGGAAAATCGCCGAAAGCGCGGGAGTCAGCGTAAGCGCGTTGAAAGCCGAAATCGCCACGGAAAACGCGATGGTCAGCGCAAATTGCCGGAAGAGAATTCCCGTGGTTCCCGGGAAGAGCGCCACCGGCACGAATACCGCCACCAGAACGAGCGACGTCGCCACCACCGCTCCCGCCACTTCCTTCATGGCCACCGACGCGGCATTGTGCGGCTCGGTGATGCCCTCGACGATGTGCCGCTCCACGTTCTCAATCACCACGATGGCGTCGTCCACCACCAGCCCCGTGGCCAGCGTGATCCCAAAGAGCGTCAGCGTGTTGATCGAGAAGCCCAGCAACTTTACGAAAACGAAGGTGCCGATCAGAGAAACAGGGATGGTAATCGCCGGGATGAACGTGCTCCTCCAGTCTTGCAAAAACATGTAAATGACCATGATGACCAGCGCGATGGCTTGCAGCAGCGTGATGAGCACGTCGCGGATGGATTCTCCGATGACCGTCGTAGTATCGAACGCCACCGCCGCCTTGATCCCCGGAGGAAAATACTTGGAGAGCCGCAGCAGTTCAGTCTTTGCGGCCTTGTCCACGTCCAGCGCATTCGCGCCGGGAAGCTGCGTGACCGCCAGGCCTACGGCGTCATGGCCGTTGTACCGAAGAATCGTTCCGTAACTCTCCGCGCCCAGTTCCGCATGGCCCACGTCCTTCAATCGCACGAGCGTTCCGTCGGTTCCCGTCTTCAATATGATGTTGTCGAATTGCGAGGCCTCGCTGAGGCGCCCGACCGCACGCACGCTGATCTGGTAAGACTGTCCTTCCGTCGAAGGCGGCTGGCCGATTTGTCCGGCCGCGACTTGTACATTCTGTTCCTGCAGCGCGCTCAGCACATTCGTCGCTGTCAATCCGCGCTGCGCTAGTTTCGCCGGGTCGAGCCAAAGGCGCATGGCATATTTGCGCTCACCAAAAATCTGCGCGTCGCCAACCCCCTTCACGCGCTTCAGCGCATCCTTGACGTACACGTCCATGTAATTGCTGAGGAACAGGCTGTCGTATTGCCCGGTATCGGAGTACACCCCAGCGCCAAACACAAATCCGCCAATCTGTTTGGTAATGATGACTCCCGTGTTCTTGACTTCGTTGGGCAGCCGCCCGAGCGCCTGGTTCACGCGGTTCTGCACGTCCACCGCCGCCAGGTCGACATTTCGCGTTACGTCAAACACCACCGTGATTTGGCTCGTGCCGTCGTTCCCGCTCGTCGAGCTGATGTACTTCATGCCCTGCACGCCGTTGATGGCTTGCTCCAGTGGAATGGTGACCGCTGTTTCCACCGTCTGCGCGTTTGCTCCGATATAGCCGCTGCTGACCACCACTTGCGGCGGCGCCAGGTCCGGTAATTCCGCAATCGGAAGCGTGGGAATGGAGATTGCCCCCGCAAGAATAATGAAGAGGGCACAGACCGTCGCAAACACAGGCCGCTGAATGAAGAAATCAACGAACAAGGCTGGAGTCCATCTTTTCTGGGAGTGAAGTGGTGCCGCTCATGAGTTCGAAGTGTCTACCGGACGGGATTGCTCTGGGCTTTGCTCTGAATTTGCTCCGCGACCGGCATGCCGTCCTGCAAAAATTGTGTCCCGGAAACGATCAAGTGCTCCCCGGCTTTAAGTCCGTCGAGCACCACAAAATCGTTGCCCACGGTATCGCCCAGCTTTAGAGGCTTCTGACGCGCCACCGTTCCTTTGCTTTCGTTGACGGCCACGAACGCGAAAAACTGCCCATTGATGCGCAGCACCGCAAGCACGGGAATCACCGGCCCCTCGTGAACGCCCCAGGTAATCTGCCCGCGGACCTGCTGCGCGATGCGCAGCTTGCCTTGCGGATTTTCAACCGTCGCTTTGGCGAGAACCGTTTGTGTGTCCGTCTCGACCTGCGGCGACACAAACGAGATGCGCGTCTCGCTGATCGCATTGCCGGCGGCGTCCAGCAGCCGCACCGGCAACCCCGCTTTCAAGTTCTTGGCGCGGTCGGCGGGAACGTAAATGTAAGCTTCCAGCGCTCCCGGCTCGTCGATAGTGGTCAGCATCGTCGCCACCGTCACGCGATCGCCCCGGTGTACGGGGATATCTCCGACGATCCCGTTCATCGGCGACGTGACGCTATAGTAGTGCAGCTCCACCTTCTGCTGCTTCACCTGTTCGTCGAGCGCCTTTAGCTGCGCCAGCGCCGCATCGTAGCCGGTCTGGGCATTGTCCATTTCCTGCTTGCTGATCACTCCGGCGTCAAACAATTTCTGCGCCCGTTGCAGTGAAATCTTGGCATACCGCAGGTTGGCTTCCTGCGCGGCGCGCGAGGCTTCCTGGCTGTTTACCGTGGCTTCTTGCTTCAGCGGATCGATTTGTAGCAGCGGCGTCCCCGCTTCTACATGGTCGCCGGACTTCACGTAAATCCGCGTTATCTGTCCCTCCACTTGGGGATGAATCGCCGCCGAGTGCCGCGACTTAAGAATCGACAAATACTCGGAGGTATCCGGGATTTTCACCGAAGGAGCAATCTGCACTTGCACCGGCAAGGCAGGCGCGCCTCCGCCTGCCGCATTGTCGGCCGCGCTCTTCTGGCAGCCGCAAGCCGAAACGCTCGCTACCAGCGCCAGCAGCAAAGCGGCCTCACGTCTTCCCGTTGTACGCATTCTCATCCTGCAAAGGACCGATACACTTGGACACATACCCGTTTACCTGACCTCAAATCTTACGATACTGCTTGGCAGGGGCAAAGGGGAGAACGTCCGTCCATCATTAGAAGCGGGGAAATGCCGTACGTTATAGGGAAGTTCCCGGCGGCGGCTAGTAGAAATCGCGGGAATCGATTCTCTTCGAAGAAAGCCCAAGTTGCAGCACGTCCATCTGTTCCGGCCGATCGAAAAACTTGCCTGGGAATAAAGTTTTCGCCACCACGCGCACGCCGCCAAACGCCGCGCCCAGCACAATCGCCACTATCATGAATATCCCGGTGAAGATGAAAATCTTGGCGAGAATATAGGCCCACGGCGGATCGGTAGCGGTGCTGGTCGGCTCGTTCCACGTCACGTGCGTTTCGTAATTTACCGCGCTCCGCAGCGCCTGGCCATACGCCGCCGAAGTTGGTTTCAGTACCAGGGAGAGCAGGGAAGCGTTGCGTTCAATGCTTGATCCCGCCTGCTTCGCTGCCGCGGAAATCCCCTGTTCCAGGTGCCGCAGGTGCTGTTCCGCCAGTTGCGGCGTGGGATATTCGATCAGCAGCAGCACCGCCTCGTCTTTTCCCGCGCGGTAGTGCGCGAAGATCGCCTCTGCGCCCAAAGCGAAGCCAGCCTCATTCACCAGTCCCGCGAATTCCTCTTGCTTCAGCGAAGTCAGCGCATTGCGGAACGCCACCGGTCCCAGCGCATATTTCTGCGTCCCATCCGTGAACCCGCGCGGCAAATACGTGCGAATCGGAGGCAGCGGCGTTTGGTCCGAATGCGCGCTCGCGGCCTTTACCAACGCCGCCAAATCTTCCGTGGAAATCGCCGTTGTCGGGCGCACCTCGAGGATGGTACTCCCGAGCAGCGCAAACAATCTGTCGCCATCCACTGCCGAAGTCCGGTCCAGCGTCGACGGATGCATCTCCGGGCTGATCAGCGCCGTATACACTTCGTACGCGTCGCTGGGGTCCCGGTATTTCTCCAATCGCACGTTGATCTTCGCGTCGCCGGAAACGTACTGGCAGTATTCCCCCGTGGTCCGCCCGGTTTCTTTCCAAAGATTCACATAATTCGCCGGCGCTTCTGTTTCCACCCACGCCAAGCTTGGCTGACCGGACCAGTTGTTGAAGTGGGAAGGAAGCGTCATTCGCTGGGCGGACGCCCACGGCGCAGCGGCAGCCGCTGCCACCAGCGTAGCAATGGCAATGAGGTTAGGTTTTCGCATCCCGGCTTCTATTAGACACCAATCGCCTAGTTTTGGTTGCGAGATTGTTCCACGGGGGCAGCAGGGGGATGTCCGGAGCCGGGCTTCGCGGGCTGGTTCATCGTCATGCTGTTCATGCTTTCCAGGTAACTGACCATGCCCTGGTACAGCCCTTCGGCCACTTTTTGCCGCTGCTCGGGATTTTTCAGCAGTTTTTCGTCCGCCGGATTGCTCAGAAACGAAATCTCCGTCAGGATCGACGGCATGTCCGCGCCGATCAGCACCACGAACGGCGCCTTCCGCACCCCGCGGTTCTTCACCGGCTTGCTGGACTTTTGCATCCGCTTGGCCAGCGAGTCCTGAATGTCCTCGGCAAGTTCCTTGGACTCGTCAATCTTTTCCGTCCGCGCGATTTTCATCACCAGGTCCTGCAGCTCGTGAACTCCTCCCTGCGCCGTGGCGTTTTCCCGCGCTGCGACTTCCATCGCTTCCGCCGAGCCCTTCAGGTTCAGGTAGTAGGTCTCGATGCCGCGCGCCGCATGGTCCCTGCTCGAATTCGCATGAATGGAAATAAACAGGTCGGCCTTGGCCTGGTTCGCAATGTTCGTGCGCTCTTCCAGCGGAACAAAGGTGTCGTCCGAGCGCGTGTAAATCACGTCCGCTCCCGGCAGCCGCTGCTCGATAATTTTTCCTAGCCGCAGCGCCACGTCCAGGCACAGGTCTTTTTCCATCAATCCCGTTGGTCCAATGGTTCCCGTATCGTGCCCGCCGTGGCCCGCGTCGATCACGATCCTTCCAATCTTCAGCCCCAGCGCGCGCGTCAGCGTGGACTGCCCATCGCGCGTCGGTTGTGGCGCGCTTGCCGGCCGGACTAAATCTGGCTTTGCGCTCATTGCCGTGGCTTTGGGAGACTTGGATTTGGCACTCTTAACGCCCGGCAGCGAATTGTGCGCCACCGCGGATGAATTGCTCCCCGCGCCCGAACTGTCAATTGCACCAGCACTTGTCGCGCCGCTGTTGATCGTGCTGCTGATGGCGCTTTTCGCATTCGCCGCCGGCTGCTCCGAAGCGGAAGCCGTGTCCTCCGCCGAACTCTTTACCGCCGCGTTCTGAACGGTTCGCGCTTCGCCTTTTGCCGCTGCTGCGCTCTCGTTCGAGTATTCCGCCACCGCCTGCTGCGGCTTTTTCTCCTTAGCCGTGCGCACCGGCGCCGCCGGAGCATTCCCGTACAAATCGATCAAAAGTCGCGCCGGATTGTTCGTCAGCGAAGCGGTGTAATCTTTCACTCCGTTCACGTCCAGCACCACGCGCACCACGCCGTTATGATTCTGCGCCACGCGCACCGCGGTCAGCAACCCGCCCTCCACGCGGATATTCCCGCGTGCGGTTTCCGGCGTCAGCCGCGCCGCGTGCAAATCAAAAAAGATGCGGTCGGGATTCGCGATGCGCCCGGAAGTGTATTGCACGCTGTCTTCCAGATCGATGGTCACTCGCGTTGTATTGCCGATGGCCGCCGCGCGTATCCGTCGCACCTGCGGAATCTCCCGCGCTCCCGCCCGGCTCACGGACTTGCCCCCCGAATGCACCGGAGCATTCGCCCGCGCTTCCTCGGGGCTAGGCACAGCCGCCGCATTCGAATTGGCAGCCACGCTGATCGTGGCCGCCGGCGCGTCGTCGTTCTGCAGCAGCGCCAATTCCGCCAGCGCTTCTTGCGCTTCGCGTTTCTTCGGCGAACGCGGATAGCGTTTCAGAAAATCCTCATAACTCTTTTTCGCCAGCGCCGCATCCCCAAGCTGCTCACGCTGCAGCTTCGCCACTCGTAAGATCGCATCCTGGCAATATTTGCTCGTAGGATATTCGCGTACTAAGAATTGGTAGGAATCGACAGCCGACTGATAATAGCTCCGCCCAAACCGGTCGCCCATCTCGGCGTAAAGTTCCGCAATCGCCAACAGGGAATCGGGCACTTCCGCGGCTCGCGGCGTGATCAAAGCCACGCGGCGATATCCGCTAACCACTTGTTTGTAATCCGCCAGCGTGCGCTTTTCGCTGGGTTTGCTGTTCAGCGCCGCGCGCTGCTCTTCGGCTCGCGCAAATTGCGCCGCTGCCGACTGCCGCCTCACCGTTGCCGTCGCCGTGGGCTCTGCGCCTGTTTTCGCTGCCGCCGCCGAGGCCAGCATC
>WNFF01003552.1_pt1 | contig 14460 bp, 12 predicted proteins | sample 5400441 | NCBI WGS metagenome assembly WNFF01 (sample SAMN13153345, study PRJNA577476) | soil metagenome | isolation source: 120 cm saprolite under Douglas fir tree site 2 hole 3 replicate 1 | place: USA:California | collected 2015-04-18 | reverse complement strand
TTCCACCGGTAGAACGTCTGCTCGCTGATACCGTGCCGGCGACAGAGCTCGGTCGTCTTGCCGCCGGCCTCGGCCTCTTTCAGGATCCCGATGATCTGCTCTTCGGTGAACCGTTTCCGACGCATCGCGGGGCCCTCCCCGCGGGCATCCTTAAGCCCAAATCCTCGCCCACCCCGTGGCGGAGTTTTTGTGTCGGCTTTGGCCGGCCGGGTGCGAGGCGTCGCGCGAGTAGGAACACTCCCCCGCTGGGTGCGCGTATTGGGTGTAAGATGTTGGGCGCGCAACTGGCAACTCCGTGATAGCGTCCCGCCGAAATCGTGCACGTGCGGAAGCGGATGCGACGTGCTCCCCGGCCCTGTACGGGACCTTCACCCGCTCGATCTCGCTCCAGAAAATGAACTCAACGTATGGTTCATGCCGCTGCCTCACCAATGCCCCCTTCTCGAACGCGCGAAACAGTGTCACCTCAAGCGCTCGCGACTCCGACTTCATGATGATCACCCGAGTCGGATGCATACGCGCCATCGCGAAGTCCGCATCCGTGCCTCCACGGCTGATCGTGAGGATCAGGAAGATGCCGCCAATACTTATCGCGAGGCGCGCGATCCGCGTCGACTGAGCGCGGACGCGACAATGCGCGTACACCCACCGCAGAAACAGAAGCCACAGCGCCATCACTCCAAGACCGAGTTCAGATTGGAACGGCGAGCCGCCAAATAGAAGATACCCGCCGAAAATCACGACGGCGGCCATCACCAGGGGTCCGACATCGCCTGATCGCCGGAATCGGGCGGCCCATTTAGGATTCGGCGACTGCGCGACAATCTCGTCTTCCGTCTTTCCGCCCTCAATGCGTCTCGTCAATAACTCATAGACCGAGAACAGGGCCATCCCAATACCGAGCGGCGGAAGCCATAGCAATGCAGTCCTGGCATGGTCGACGAGTGACGTTGGGACCTCCGAGAATCTGAGCCCGAGCCTGCCAAAGTAGACCCAATCGTGGAGGACTGAGCCCACGAGGGCAGCGCTGGCGGCGACCGTGCTGGCCGTTGCCGCGAGCGCGACGACGCTTGACCACTCCTCTCGCTCAGTCGAAGCCATTGACGGACCCGAGATAAAGCGTAGCGTGTGACGCGCGCGGAACCTAACTTCTTTGCTCGGTAGGTTAGACGAACAGAGAGGCGCGAGCCCGTTGATCTGAGCCCGCGCCCCTGACTGCTTGCACTGCTTGCACCGAGGGTGCGTTTCAGTGCTTCTCAGTGCCTCTTAGCAAGTGCGCATTGACGATACGTCGCGAGGTTACGCGCCAGATGCATGCAGGTGCCACTTCGTGCGCAAGTACGCCCGCGAGTTCAAGAAGGACGTGCGCGCGCTCTCGCGCGGGGCGCGCGTGGCGCTCGACGGCTACGACTGGCCGGGTAACGTGCGCGAGCTCGAGAACATCATCGAGCGCAGCGTGGCGCTGGCCACGCGCCCGGTGATCGGGCTCGACGACCTGCCGCTCGAGCTGGCCATGAACGAGGCGGCCCCCGCCCACGGCGAAGCGGAGCCCGGCCCGCTCACCCTCCGCGAGGCGCGCGACCGCTTCGAGCAGGCCTACGTGCTGCGCGCGCTCGAGCGGGAGGGCTGGAACCAGAGCCGCGCCGCGCGCGGCCTCGGCGTGCATCGCAATACTCTCCTCGCGCGCCTCGCCACGTGGGGCTTCCGCCGCGACGAGCCGACGCCCGGGCCGCGGCCGGCGGCGGGCGGCGATCCGACCGCTCGCGCCTGACCCGGATTTTCGGCGGCCGGCGCTCCCGCAACTTAGTAGCCACGTAACCTATCTTCGGGTAGCGTGGCTTCCATGCGATCCACGAGCGCGGACCAGCCTGGGCTGCAGCGGGGCGACCCGGCGTGCGCATAGCGTTCATCGTCGGCGGGTTCCCCATGATCAGCGAGACGTTCATCCTCAACCAAATTACCGGGTTGATCGATCTGGGCCACGAGGTCGACATCTTCGCGCGCCGACCGAGCCCGGACCGGGCGGTGCATCCGGAAGTAGAGCGCTACGGTCTGCTCGCGCGAACCCACTGGTTCGACCTGCCGAGGACCCGATGGGGACGGGTGAAACGCGCGACGGCCGCCTTCCTGCGGGCGTTCCCCCGCCACCCGATCGCGCTGCTGCGCTGCCTGAACCTTCCCCGGTACGGAAGTGTTTACGCGGTCCTCAACAATGTGATGCATGCTTTGCCGTTCCTCGAGGGCCGCTACGAGGTGGTAATGTGCCACTACGGGGGCAACGGCGCCGACTTCATCTTCCTCAAGGACCTCCTGCCGGGGCTGAAGTTCGTGACGATGTTCCACAAGGGCGACATCCTGCTGGGCGACGAGCGGACACCGGCCGTCTACCGCCACCTGCCGGCGCAGGGTGACGCGTTCCTGGCCATCAGCGAGTCCTGGTCGCGCCCCAAGCTGCTCGAGTTCGGGTTCGACGCTCGGCGGATCCGGCGCCACCCGATCGGGGTGGACACCCGGCAGATCGAGTTCCGGGCCCGCGAGCCGCGCGGTGACCATCTCGGTATCCTCACGGTGGCCCGCCTGCACACCGAGAAGGGCATCGAGCATGGGCTCCGCGCGGTGGCCGGCCTGATCGCCCGGCGTCCACGCGTCCAGGTCTGCTACCGGATCGTCGGTGACGGAGAGGATCACGATCGGCTGGTCGCGATGGCGGTGGCGCTTGGCCTCGGGTGGGCGGTCACCTTCCTGGGCGCGTTGCCCACCCCCGACGTGATCGGCTGGATGCACGCCTCGCAGGTCTTCATGCTGCCGAGCCTGGCCGAGGGGACGCCCACCGTGCTCCTGGAGGCGCAGGCCACCGGGCTCCCGGTGCTGGCGACGGACGTGGGCGGGGTGCGCGACATCGTGCCTCCGGGCGCCGGCTTCGTGGTGCCGGCCGCGGACCCCGACGCCCTCACCGACAAGCTCGCGCTGCTCGCGGATCATCCCGAGCGCTGGCCCGAGATGGGGCGCGTGGGCCGCCGGTTCGTGGAGGAGCAGCACGACATCGTGGACCTCGACGCCCGGCTGGCCGCGCTCTTCGAACAGCTCGTGGGCGACCGCGTGGCCTGATCCTCCGCCCGCGCGTTGCGCGGTCCGCGGATCGCGTGCTACGGTCGGCTCCGATGCTCCGCCGGTCCGCTCTCCTGCTCGTCGGCCTGCCGCTGGCCCTCGGCAGCGGTCTCATCGCGTGCACCCGCCAGGAGCCGCCGCTCACGCTGGTCTTCACGCCGTCCCGCGATCCGACCGCGCTCAAGGAGGCGGGCGACGCCTTCGCCCAAACCCTCACCCAGGTCTCCGGGGTCCGGATCCGCGCCCTCGTCGCGTCCGACTACGCCGGGGTCATCGAGGCGCTCCGCAGTCGCCGCGTCGATCTGGCGTTCGTCCATCCGGTGGGCTACGTGCTCGCCAACCGCGAAGCCGGCTGCCAGATCCTCGTGCGCGACGTCTGGCAGGGCAAGACGGCCTACACCGCCCGCTTCTACGTGCGGAAGGACCGTGGCATCCAGCGGGTGGCGGACCTGCGGGGCAAGACGATCGCCTTCGTGGACCCGGCCTCGTCTTCGGGCTACATCTACCCGATGGTCTTCCTGATGAAGGAAGGGCTGGTGCGGGATCGGGATCCGAAGAGCTTCTTCAAGGAGGCGCTCTTCAGCGGTACGCACGAGGCGGCGCTGCAGGCCGTGCTCCATGGGCGCGTGGACGCGGCCGCCTCGTTCGACAAGGCGCCCGAGCTGCACCTGAAAGACCCCGCGCTCGTGGCGCAGCTCGGGTGGGTCGGCGAGACGCCGGAGATCCCGGAGGCGGGCATCTGCGCCCGACCCGGGCTACCCGCGGAGCCGCTGGCCCGGATCAAGCACGCGCTGCTCTCGATCAAGGCGCCGGAGCACGCCGCGGTGCTCAAGGAGATCTACGGCATCGACGGGTTCATCGAGGCGTCCGACGCCGACTACCGGCCGGTGCGCGACGCCATGCTCCTGATGGACCTGCGCCCGCCCAAGTAGTCCACCGCCGTTCGTCGCGCGCCCCGGTCACCCCCCCGCGGTCCGCCGGAAGGCGTAGAAGGTCGCCCACAGGCGGACCAGATCGGCGAGGTCGCCCGCGTGGGAGCCGGCCTCCACGTGTCCCACCGCACCCACGATCGCGGCGCGGACCGGCCGGCCGGCCGCCAGCCCCGCGGCCCGGAGGCGGAGGGTTTCGGTGAAGGGGACCGCGGGGTCCTGGCGGCCGTGGACCAGGAAGAGCGGCGCGTGGAGGCCTCCGAGGACACGACCGGGCGAGAGCGCAGCGAGCAGCTCGTGCGTGGAACGGGGCAGGGCGTCCGCCAGACGGTCGAAGGCCACCGGGTCCCGGTTGTCGACGAGACGCCGGCCCGCCTCGTCGACCAGCTCGGTGTTGGCGCGGGCGAACTGGGCGATGGCCGCCTCGTGCACCGGCGCGCGGCCCGAGATCTCCGCGAAGGCGTAGGCACCGGTCAGCGTGTAACGCAGCAGCTCTACCGCCGAGGCGTAGCCGCCGAGCGCGAGCACCGCCGACACGTCCCCGGTGAGGCCGGTCTCCGACGCCGCGAGCAGCGCGGGTCCCGCGCCCAGGCTGACGCCCAGGATGGCCACCCGCGGGTAGCCGGCGGCTCGGAGCGCCTGAACGCCGGCGCTCACCGTCCCCGCGTCGTCCAGCCGGAGGCGCAGCACCGTGAGGCCGCGCACCGTGGGTACCGCCACCGCCCATCCCGCCCGCGCGAGCAGGCTCGCGGCCTCGCGCAGCCGCACGTCGTCCTTGCCCTCGGGGGAGAGCCCATGCACCAGGACAAGCCCGGGGGCGCGCCTGAGCGCCGACCGCACGTAGAGGTCGATCGCGACCGGTCCCGCCGGCGTGGGGGAAGCCGCGAGCGGGCGAGTGGCCGGCTCGCGGGTGATCGCGGAGAGGGGACGCCAGCGCCCCTGGCCGAGGAACTCGACCAGGAACGTGGTCGTGGCGATCAGGGATGACGCCGTCGTCCAGACCGGCAGCGCCAGCAGGCAGGCCAGCGCAAGCCGCGCCGCCGCGCTCACCGGCTCGCCCTCGGGTCTGGTCTGGCGCTCACGCGCCCATGATAGGGCGCTCGGCACGCCCGGGCGTCGGGCAATGTGCCCCCTGGTTTCCAGGCAAGGTGCCCACTGCGGTCGCCCGCTTTGCAGAATGTGCACATCCTTCCAGCATGTTACCGAGTGGCACCGGCGATGCTATACGTCCCCCCCGAACAGGCTCGGACGTCAACGCTGAGATCAAACACGGCAGGACAGAGGGAGGACACGAGATGAGCGTGACCTGGGGAAGAATCCTGGTCGGTATCGCGGTGGCGATGTGTCTCCTCGGCGTGGGGGTTCTCGAGGTGCTGAGCGAGCGCGGCCCGAGCCGCGCGCTCCCGGTGCAGCCGCGGGTCGGCGACGTGCGCACCGAACCGTGGGGGGAGTTCGGTCGGGCGACCCCGGCCCTGACGGCGGACGCGGACGCGTCAGAGCCGGGAGCCTCGCGAGGCTTGACCGGGGCCGTACAGCAGCGCCGACTGACCGTGCTGGAGGTCAACGAGGGGGCCCGGCGCCTCGTCTCGCTGACCGGGACCGGCCGTGTCCTGGTCACCGACCTCAGCCGCGACCCGTTCGTGGTCACCGAGGACAGCGCGGCGGGCTCGCTGGCCCTCCTGAAGCCGGGCGACGTGGTGCGGATCGAGCCGATGAGCGGACCAGTGCACCGCATCGTCGTGCTGCGTCACGGCTGGCAGGAAATGGAGAGCCCGGAGAAGTGAAGCGAGCTACTTAGGGTTGACGCACCTGATGAGACGCCAGCCGTTGAACAGGTTGACCTTCGCGGTGATGTCCGGAACGAGGCCGACCTGCTTCAACAGGGGCTCGAGCGGGAGGTTCGACTTCCAGCCGAGCCGGGTGCAGACCGGAGCGACCAGGTCCTCGAGGCGCCCGACCGCGGGGCGCTCGCTCCGGAAATGATTGAGCACCACGATGTTGCCGCCGGGCTTGACCACTCGCTTCATCTCGCGTAGCACCCCGACCGGGTCGGGCACCGCGCTGATGGTATAGGTGGCGACGGCGGACTCGAACTCGCCCTGGCCGAAGTCCATGGTGGTGGCGTCCATGGTCTTGAGCGTGACGTTGCCCAGGGCCAGCTCGACGACCTTGTCCTGGGCCTTCTCCAGCATCTCCTCGGAGAGGTCGATGCCGGTGAGGTGACAGTGAGAGGGGTACAGCGGGAGGTTCAGCCCGGTGCCGATGCCTACCTCGAGGATGTGGTCGCCCCGCTTGATGTCGAGCAGCCGGATGGCCGCCTCTCGACCGGGATGGAAGATCCAGTCGAAGACGAAGTCGTAGGCGGGCGCGTAGAGCTTGTACGCCCTCTTGACCTGCCTCTTCTCCAGTGCGGCGTCCAATTCGGCAGCCCTCCGATAGGTCGTGACAATTCCTGCCTCCGCACTTTTAGCATAGGGTGACGCAGCTTGCCAAGTGCTTTATGACCCATTGATCTGCAAAGGGAAAGCGGACTTGCGGGGCGGTCGGCCTACAGGTCGGCTTCCTGGCAGAGCTGGCCGAGAACCTGGTCGGCGTCGAAGTACTCGAGCGCGATCCGCCGGGCCTCCCGACTGTGGTGCTCGTAGTCGCGGTTGACCTCGTCGATCGCGGCCGCCGCTTCCTCGACGTTTTCGAAGGTCAGGAGGCCCAGGCCCGCCGGGATGTACTTGCCGAAGCCGGTGTCCTGGGTCACGACCGGCTTGCCGGCGGCCAGATAGCAGACGCTCCGGTCGCTGAACCAGCCACTCCGTGTCCGAGCGACCAGGTCCTTCGACACCGTGAACTCCCCGCGCGACTGCTGGATATACCGCTGGTAGGTGGTCAGGTCCCGGGAGACCTGGAAGGCGTCGCTGAGGCTCCACGAGTTGCGGACCAGGAGGTCGCGCATCGCCGGGTCCTCCACTTCCAGCGCCATCTCGAGCGGCTGCCGGGTGTGGCTCGGCAGGTCGATCACCCGGAGGAAGTTGAGGTGCTTGGACCAGAGATACGTCTCTCCACGGAAGTGGATGTCCTTGCCCGCGTTCTTCCAGGTGGCGATCGTGGTGAATCGCTCCGCCGTCGGGTCGAAGGGAGTGCTCCAGAGGTCGGGGATCACCGGAGGCCGGGTCGGCCGCCACGCGAACTTCTCGAGCGGGATGGGGCTGTCGGGCTGCCCCATGTTCTCGCCGTAGGTGAAGTGGTGGGTGTGGTCCTCGAGGGCGCGGATGGCCCGCCGGTCGCCCTCCGCCACCCGGATCTGCTCGAAGACGGGGTCGGTCTCGACGTACGCCCGGATCGGGCAGCGCAGGTGCTCCTCGGTCAGCCGGGTGGCGCCGCACACGTTGAAGAGCGCGTCGGCGTCCCGGTAGAGCTCGGCGAGCCGCTCGCGGGACAGCCCGTAGTGGGCGCCGGTCAGCGCGTCCACGTAGGCCCAGCGGTCGGCCAGTCCGAACCGACCCATCACGTCGGCGAGGAAGGCCACGCTGTAGCCCGCGTTGCCCACCACGCTCTTGACCCGCGGGTCGTACGGGTGAGCCCCCGAGTCTTCCACGTAGTAGACGTCGTGCCCGAGACGGCTCAGTCCCAGCACGTAGTGAACGGCCTGCCAGCCGATGCCGCCCATCGGGTAGCGCCCGGCGAGGTGCAGGACCACGATGCGCCTACGGGATGGCAAGCGGATCCTCCTGCCGCTGCGGGGCGCGCGCCCCGTACATCGCGGCGAACGGTCCCGGCCGCGCGAGCAGCGTCTCGAGCGGGCCCTGCTCCGCCACCTGGCCATCCTTGATCACCACCACCAGGTCCGCCATCCGCACCGTCGAGAGACGGTGGGCGATGACGAAGGTGGTGCGCCCGACCTGCAGCCGCTCGAGGGCCTCGATGATCAGCCGCTCGGTCTCCGGATCGAGCGCGGACGTGGGCTCGTCCAGGATGAGGATGGGCGAGTCGCGCAGGATCGCCCGCGCGATGGTCAGGCGCTGCTTCTCGCCTTCCGACAGGGTGACGCCGTGCTCGCCCACGACCGTGTCGTAGCCCAGGGGCAGGCGCGCCACCATGTCGTGGATGCGGGCGGCCTTCGCCGCGTCCACGATCTCCTCCAGGCGGGCCTCGGGCCGGCCGAAGGCGATGTTCTCGCGGATGCTCACCGGGAAGAGCAGCGGCGGCTGCAGGACCATCGCGACCTGGCGGCGCAGCGACTGGAGCCGATACTCGCGCGCGTCCACCCCGTCGACCAGCACGCGGCCGCGGGTGGGATCGTAGAAGCGCGGCAGCAGGCTCAGCAAGGTGGACTTGCCGGCGCCGGTGGGACCGACCACCGCCACGCGCTGGCCGGGGGCCACGCGGAGATCGATGCCGCGGAGGATCGGGACGCCCGGGGCGTACTGGAAGTCGACCCCCTTCCAGACCACCTCGCCGCGCGCGCCCTCGGGCGGGAAGCTCCGGCTGCCGTCGGCCACGTCCCGCTCCACGTCCATCACGTCGAGCACGCGCTGCACGCCCACCCGCGCGCTCTGGGCCAGCCCGTAGACCTGGAACATGTTGTTGATCGGCCCGTACAGCGAGGCCAGGTAGGAGATGAACACCACCAGGCTGCCCACGGTGAGCGTGCCGTCGAGCACGTGACGGGCGCCGACCCACACCACCGCCGCGGTGCCGAGGGCGATCACCAGGTTGACCACGCCCGAGTAGAAGGTCTGCAGGGTGTAGAGACGGAGGCCCGCGTCGAGGCTCCGCTCGCTCGCGCTCATGAACCGCCGGTGCTCCTCGTCCTCGCGGGTGAAGGCCTGGATGACCCGCATCGCCTGCATCGCGCGCTGGACGACGCCGTAGACCTCACTCTCGCGCTCGCGCATCTCGCCCGCCGCGGCGGTGATCCGCCGGTTGAGCCGGCCGATGGCCACCAGCAGCAGCGGGCACACTCCGAGGGCCAGGAAGGTCAGCTCCCGGTCGAGATGGAACATGATCGCGGCCATGCCGCCCAGCAGCACGAGCGCGGTGGTCGCCGGGAACAGGCAGTTCATGGTCAGAGACTGCAGGGCGAAGGTATCCGCCGTGACCCGGTAGAGGAGGTCCCCGGCCTGGGCCCGGCTGTGGAACGCCATCGACAGCCGGTGCAGGTGCGCGTAGAGATCGCTGCGGAGATCGCGCACCATCCGCTGCCCGATGCGGATGGTGGTGAAGTTGGTGAGCACGGTGAGTCCGCCGAGGGCGGCGTAGATCAGCACCAGCGCGATGCACGCGGTGAGGAGCAGGGCGCCCGGGCTCCAGCTCCCGCCGAGACCACCCGGGGTGGGCTGGCCGCCCAGGACCGAGTCGATGATGAACTTGATCGGCCAGGGCTTGAGCAGCTCGAGCGCGGTCGTCAGGCAGACCTGGACCAGCGCCCACAGGATGGTCCCGCGATGCGGCCAGAGGTAGCCGGAGACCCGCCCCGCGAAGCCGCTCACTTCACCTCGGCCACGCCGCTGGCGTCGAGTGGGGGCGCATAGTGAAGCCGCGCCCGCCGGGCCACCCCGTGGAGCGCGTCGTACAGCATGCGCCCCAGCCCCACCGAATCCCGCAGCAGCGCGCCGGCCGCCACCGCTCCGGCGGCCACGCCCACCGCGGCCAGGGCGGGCACGCCGAGCTGCAGGCCGAATGCCGCCGCCACCACCGCGCCCATCAGCATGCCGCGGGCGAGCCGCGAGGTCCGGAGCGCGCACTTCACGCGAAGGACGCGCCGCTCGCCCCCGTGGTTCTCGGCGCACACCTTGATTCGCCCGCGCGCCCAGATGCCCCCGTGCACCTCGAGGTCCCACTCGCTCCAGCCCTGATCGACCAGCACGAAGTACTTGCGGGCCGCGAGGACGTCCATCAGGCCGTGGAGAATCGTCTCCTTCTCGAGCGCACTCTCGGTCCAGAACGCGGCCGAGAAGGCCCGCTCCCGCCAGGACCAGGGCAGCGCCTGGACCGGACGCTCGGAGGGCGAAGGCTGCGCCGCGGTGAGGCCGCGGACCCACCACTTGTAGCGCTCGAGCGAGCGCAGGAGCGGGCCGAAGTAGGTCAGGACCGAGATCAGGAGCCGCCCCTGGATGCCGCCCGCGAGAGTGTCCACCCGCGCGCGCATCGCGGCCCAGACACAGCAGGCCCACGACAGCGCGACGGGGGTCGCCCCGAGCCAGTACCAGCCGCCCTTCATCGCCCCGTAGGCCAGGAGCAGCGCGCCGACCAGGTTCCACTCGAGGGTGAAGGGCAGGTAGGAGAGCACGGTGGACGGAGGCTGGTAGAGGGTCTGGAAGAGCCCGCGCCCGAACACCCCGCCGTAGATCACCGGGCGGCGCAGCGAGAAGAGGGCCGAGATGCCGCCGTAGATGCGCCCCCGCCAGCGCGAGTAGCCGAGGGCGTTGAAGCGCTGCGGGTGACGGAAGTAGAGCAGGGCCTCCGCCTTGCCGTAGCCTTTCTGCTGCCCGATGTAGGCCTTCATGGTGTTGCGGCGGAAGTGCCAGACCATGGCCGCCGGGCTGAAGCCGATGCGGTAGCCGCGATCCTGGAGCCGCCAGCAGACGTCCACGTCGTCGCCGGCGGAGCGGTAGATGGGATCGAAGCCGCCGATCTCCTCCAGCACCTCGCGCCGGAAGGCCATGTTGCAACCCGGGATGTGCTCGGCCTCCACGTCATCGAGCAGCACGTGGAGCGGCCCGCCCGGGGAAGCGGCCACGCACGCGGCCACCACCGAGTCTTCCGGCGGAGGCAGGTTGGGCCCGCCCACCGCGGGGAGCCCGGTCTGGAGGAACGTCGCGACCAGGTAGTGGAGCCAGTCCGGGTCCACCACGCAGTCGGAGTCGGTGAAGGCGACGATCTCGCCGAGCGAGGCCGCGATGCCGACGTTGCGCGCGGCGCTCAGCCCCTTGTTCTCCTGGTGGATGACGTGGATGCCCTCGAAGCTGTCCGCGATCTTGCCGGTGCGATCGGTCGACCCGTCGTCGACCACGATCACCTCGAAGGCCGGGTACTTGAGGTTCTGGAGCGAGGTCAGGCAGGCCTGCATGGTCGGCTCGGCGTTGTAGGCGCAGATCACCACCGAGACCTTGGGATACTCGGCCAGCGCGGGCAGCCCGGGCGCCGCGTACCAGCGCTGCACCGCCTGGAAGGCCGGCTTCCGGCGCCGCTCGCGGTCCACCAGGCCGAAGGCCCAGTTCGCGATGTCGCACCCGCCGGTGTGCCACTCGTCGGTGAACGAGAACACCACCGTCCCGGCCACGCCCATCTCGAGCGCGGTGCGCACCTGCCACGACAGGGTCGCGGCCTGCACGATCTCCCCCTCGCGGAAGGAATCGATGCCGAACTCGGTCAGGACCAGCGGCCGGTCCCCGGCGAGGCTGTGCAGACGCGAGAGGTAGCGGCGGAACTCGGGCTCGGAATGCAGGTAGACGTTGAAGGCCAGGAAGTCGGTGAAGTCGGTCTCGAGGTACTCGGTGGAGGGGAAGTTGGCGTAGCCGACCAGGGCGGTGGGCTCCACGCTCTTGATCATGCCCACCAGCTCCCGCAGGAACCCCGCGATCCGCTGCGGCCCGTACCACCGGACGATGTCGGGCGGGATCTCGTTGCCGACCAGGAAGGCGCCCACCGCGGGATGGTTCCGGCAGGCCTCCACCACCTCGCTCACCGTCCGCCGGACCACGTCGGTGATCTCCTCGGAGTCGAGGAAGCAGACGTGCTCGGCCCAGGGGATGCCCACGAGCACCCAGAGATTTCGCTCCGCCGCCATGTCCAGGAGCCAGCGAGGTGGCGGGGTGAAGAGCCGGAGGCAGTTGGCTCCGAGCTCGGTGATCAGCGCCAGGTCGCGCTCGGCGACTTCGGGAGGGGGGTACCTATAGCCCTCCGCATCCGGGGCGAAGGGACCGTAGGTCACCCCCCGGAGCGGTACTTTCTCGTCGCCTGCGAAGAAGAACTTTCCTCGAACCTCCAGCCGGGGGCGGGATCCCGCCGGCTGCGCGCGCCGGATGGCCCGCGACGTGGTCTCGAGCTTCACGGTCCAAGCCTCCTTGGCCGCCTACCGGGCGGCCAGAGTTGTTGTTCTCGGCTAGGCGCTCGGTGATGCACCCGTGGCGTGAAGGCCGAGAGGCTTGGGCGACGATCTATTCCGAGAGCCGGAAGTGCCCGAGACTCCGGGCCTCCTCCGCCCATCGGGAGAGGCAACCCTCATGCCAGCGCGCGTCATGTCCGAAGCCACGACGGCAGTCGGGAACCTATGATTTTGTGAGGGTCTGGGACCTCGGAATCTTTTGCATGCGGGTGGGCATGAAAATCGCTACTCGTTTTTACACGCTGCGAGGGTAAATCTTACCTCTGCCCACGTCGTTCGGGGCCTGCGGGTCGACGGTGGCCAGCGCCTCAGGGCAAGCTGCCCCCTCCTTCTCGCCCGGCTCGGCGGGACTAGACGGGAGGCGGCGCGGGGCTCTGCGGCGGGTGGGCCGGTGGCGCGGCGACCGGCTGGGCCGCGATGAGCTGGCCCACCTGGTTCTCGAGCTGGCGGATCCGGTACCGCATCTTGTCAGCGACGTGAAGACGACCCCGACCAGCAGCGACAACAAGATCACGAGGGCGAGCGGCATTCCTTTCACGCCCCAGGCCAGGAACCAGATCTCGACCGGGTCGCGGTTCTGCAGCGCGAAGATGGTGGCCGCGCTCCCGAGCAGCGCCATGAGTAGATAGATGACGATCATGACGGGGGGCCCTCCGGCGGCCTGCCCGCTCCGATCGCGCGCAGGAAGCGGTCGATGATGCGCTCCTGGCAGAGTCCGCCGCCTCCCGGCTCGCTCGCCCCGCGCCCGAGCTTCTGCACCGGGAAGATCGCCTTGGCCATCGTGCGATGGCCGCCGCCCACTCCCAGGTCGCCGAAGGCGGCGCGGGTCACGTCGCCCGCGCTCTTCACGTAGCCGACGTTGCGGACCGAGACGTGCACCTCGTCCCCCACCACTCCCGAGACCACCGACCACTGCACGCCCTCGGCCTGCAGCCCAAAGTCGGCGAACTGGGGAATGAGATCCATCGTCTCGACCCGACCGAGGTGCGAGAAGAACACGCCCTGCACCACGCGCCGCTTGGCGAGGCCCTGGGCGAGGACGTCGAGCGCCTCGTGGGAGAGCTCGGGTCGCTCGATGCGCCGGAGCGCGTTGTGGTTGGCGAGTAGATACAGATAGGAGAATGCCTCCAGGTCCGCCTTGGTGCCGCCGCGCTCGAGGCCGAGGGTATCGGACTTGATGCCGTAGAGGAGCGCGGTGGCCAGCCGCTGGGTGATCTTGATGTCGGCCGCGCGCAGGTATTCCACCAGGATCGTGGAGGTCGCCCCGTAGGACGGGCGCACGTCCTTGATGCGCGCGTCGATCGGATGCTCCATCGGATGGTGATCGATCACCAGGTCCACCCGCTCGAAGCGCTCCTCGAGGAACGAGGGCTGCACGTCCACCATCGCCACCCGGTCGAACTCGGCGACGTCCTCCGCGCTGATCGCCTCGATCTCGATCTCCAGGATCTTGCACATCGCCACGTTCTCGGGCCGGGTGATGGTGCCGAAGGTGCACATCGGGGCCGAGGTCCGGGTGCGGCCGAGCAGGGTCTTGAGCGCGAGCGCGGAGGCGATCGCGTCGGGATCGGGGTCGTCCTGCATGAGGATCAGCACCCGCTCCGCGTCGTAGAAGTGGGCCCGCAGCCGGTCGGCGCGGACCCGCTGGGCCGCGCGGTCGACCGCGGGCTGGATGATGCGCTCGCCGAAGGCGGAGAGCGGCACCACGGTGGCGCCCGACATCGGCCGGTCGTCGTCGCGCAGCACCAGCAGCGGAGCGTCGGGCGCGGCCTCCTTCACCGCCGCGGCCACGCGGCCCAGCTGGCCGGACGGCGCGGCCACCACCACCGGCCCGCGGCCGCCCTTGAGCGCCTCGTGCAGGAAGGCCGGGTCGGTGACCCGGCCCGCGACCGCCCGGTCGCCGTGGCGGCCGAGCCGCGCGCGCAGGCTCGCCCGGGAGACCAGGTAGAGCGGCCGCTCGCCCGGGAACGCGGCGGCGGCCACCATGTGCTCGAGGAGATCATCCGGACAAACCAGGACCGGTCGCATATGGCCCCATTCTCGGCCCACCCCGCGGGGGGGCCAAGCGAAAATCCGGCTAGCGGCGCCGGCCCTGGTACGCCGCGCGGCCGGCCTTGACGCCGGCCTTGAGGCCACGGGTGAGCAGGGACACCTCCCGGCTCACCTTCTGCTGGGACTCGCCCAGGGTGCGGGCCAGACGGTCGAGCGATTCTTTCACATTCGCGCGCGCCTGCGCGACCTGCTGCGCCGCCTCGCGCCGCGACTTCGCGCTGAGGAGCCGCCGGCTGAGGCGGTTCACCGAGTCCTTGAGGCCGGCCTGGG
>WNFF01002728.1_pt1 | contig 14461 bp, 8 predicted proteins | sample 5400441 | NCBI WGS metagenome assembly WNFF01 (sample SAMN13153345, study PRJNA577476) | soil metagenome | isolation source: 120 cm saprolite under Douglas fir tree site 2 hole 3 replicate 1 | place: USA:California | collected 2015-04-18 | reverse complement strand
TGGATAATCCTTGTCTTCCGACGTGACCTCGACCACGGCTGCACGCTCAAGATCGAGCCAGCCTTCACCGCGAGATGGAACAGTCTCTGGAATCGGAGCAGTAATAAGCCGCTTACGCATATCAACCCAGTTTACCTCCGGTGCGACTCTAGCGTTTGTCGATTTGTTCGGAGCGCCGACGCGGAGGTCCCGCACAAATCCTTCCCATATTCCCGATCCTCCCCGAGTTGACGAAGGCAACGCGATCTATCGGGGCGACCTCTCATTGCGCGAATTTGCCGGAACCTAGACGCCTTAGTAACAGGAGCTTGCTCGAACCGCGATGTGATAGGTTAAAGAACTCGTGGTGGTTCCACGCACACACCCTGGAAAACATACATTCTTGTCGTGCTTACGGTTCGATTGAACATTGCCTGCCCGGAGGCTTTGATGGAAGTAAACGAACTCGACAAAGATAATGGTGACAAACTGACTTTCGCGCGGCGAGTGGTTATTGAAAACGTCAGGCCGGAAATTCGAGGCGGTCGTTTCCCGATCAAGCGCACGATCGGTGAGCCTGTGGAAGTGGTAGCAGACGTCTATGCCGATGGCCACGATATCGTGCACGCCGTTTTGCTGCATCGCCCGCTTTCCCAGAGGAGTTGGGAAGAAGTGCCGATGCAGCCGCTGGTGAACGATCGCTGGCAGGCAAAGTTCATTGTCTCCGCGGAGGGCATACATCTCTACACACTTCAGGGCTGGGTGGATCCGTTCCAGTCCTGGCGCAGGGATTTCTCCAAGAAGTTGGAAGCCGGCCAGGACATCTCCGTGGACCTGCTCACAGGCGTGCAATTGGTTCAAGCGGCGGCAAAGCGTGCGAGCGGGGAAGGTGCCCAACGTTTGGTGGCCTGCGCGAGCGAGGCCTCGCGGCTCCGGAAACAAGATTTGAACGCCGCAGTGGAGAGGCTTTCAAATGTTGAGCTGACGACCTTGATGGTGTTGCATGCAGATCGCAGCCAAGCCACGATCTATGGCAAAGAACTAAAGGTGGTTGTCGATCGTGAAAGAGCTCGGTTTAGCGCGTGGTACGAGATGTTCCCGCGATCGTGCGGAGCAGAAGCCGGGCGAGACAGGACCTTCCGGGACTGTGAGAAAAGGCTGGAGTACATCTCGGCCATGGGATTTGATGTTCTCTATCTTCCACCTATTCATCCTATAGGTCGTGCGCACCGCAAGGGTAAGAACAATACCGAACAGGCCACACCCGAGGACATCGGAAGCCCGTGGGCCATCGGTTCGAAGGAAGGCGGGCATAAAGCGATTCACCCAGAACTGGGGACTCTCGAGGACTTCCACCGACTGGTGGCGCGCGCAAAGGAATTTGGATTGGAGGTTGCACTCGATATTGCTTTCCAATGCGCGCCGGACCATCCCTACGTATTGCAGCACAAGGAATGGTTCCGCGTGCGGCCGGACGGCAGCGTGCAGTATGCCGAAAACCCTCCCAAAAAGTACCAGGACATCTACCCGCTGAATTTCGAAACTGAACACCGCCGCGAGCTGTGGGAGGAGTTGCGCAGCGTGGTGCTGTATTGGATCGAACAGGGCATACGTATCTTCCGCGTAGACAACCCTCACACAAAGCCTTTTGATTTCTGGGAGTGGCTGATTGCCGGCATCAAGACTAAGTATCCCGAGGTTCTGTTTCTCTCCGAAGCTTTCACCCGCCCGAAAGTGATGTATCGGCTCAGCCAGTTGGGATTCACGCAGTCATATACGTATTTCGCATGGCGGAACACGAAGCCCGAACTGATGGAATATTTCGCCGACCTTACGCAGACCGAAATACGGGAATACTTCCGGGCAAATCTCTGGCCCAACACGCCGGACATACTTACGGATTTCCTCCAATTCGGCGGGCGTCCGGCTTTCATGATCCGGTTGCTGCTGGCCGCAACTCTGGGCGCGAGTTACGGAATCTACGGTCCGGCGTTTGAGCTCGGCGAGAACCGGGCTATTCGCCCGGGCAGCGAAGAATACTTAGATTCCGAGAAATACCAGATCCGACACTGGGATATTGATAACCCCGATAGTCTCCGAAGCCTGATTGCACGCGTGAACCACATACGTCATGAGAACCCCGCTTTGCATGGTGATTGGAGTTTGCGTTTTCACCCAGTCGACAACGATCAACTGATTGTCTACAGCAAGACCACCGCAGATCTCTCCAACATCATCGTAGTGGTGGTCAACCTCGATCCTCATCACACTCAGTCTGGCTGGGTCGACTTGCCGATAGAGGCGTTTCAGCTCGATCCGCAGAAGCCGTATCAGGTGCACGATTTGCTGACCGATGCTCGCTATTTTTGGCACGGGATACACAATTACGTTGAGCTTAATCCGCAAACGATGCCGGCGCACATCTTCTGCATTCGGCGGCTGGTGCGGACTGAGCGCGACTTCGATTATTTTCTGTGACGGAAGAACAAAGAAACTTTGTGGGGGAAAGGTTCCCAAGGAACATGGCGAATTTAGTTGCGACGAATGCATTGTTCGCGAGCTTTGGGAAGAGTCTGCCGCCGATTCTCCCAGACTTTCTAGCGCAGCGTCGCTGGTTCGGAGGCAAGGCGAGAGTGATTCAATCCGTCGAAGTATCGGATATGGTGCTGCTTCTCTCCAGTGATCCACAGGTTTACCTTTTTCTGATTCACATTGAGTACGCAACGGGACTTGGAGAAACGTATGCGCTTCCTCTGCGATTAGCGATGGATGAGGAACAATCCCCCGGTGGAGAACCGACTCCATCCTTAAGAATTAGTTGGGAAAGCAGTTCAGGGAAGATTGCTTTGTATGACGCACTCTCTGACCAGCCATTCCTAACATTTCTGCTGGAGGCAATTGCGCGAGGGGACCGCTTTACCGGTGTTCGCGGTGAAGTTCTGGCGGTTCCAGGCGCTGCACTTCGCTCTATGTGGGAGCCATCGCAGGGTCCACTGGGGCCATCTTTGATGAAAGGAGAGCAGAGCAACAGCTCTGTCGTCTATGCCAACCGCTTGGTGCTCAAGTTGTTTCGCCGCTTGGAGGAAGGGCTCAATCCTGACCTCGAGATTGGCGCATTTCTGACCGAGAAAACTGAGTTCAAAAATGTGCCAATGCTTGCGGGCCATCTGGAGTACATAAGCAACGACGGAAAACGAATTACTCTGGGTATCCTCCAGAGCTACGTTCCAAATCACGGGGATGCATGGCATTACACTCTGAAGGCGCTCGCGGCATACTATGGACAGGCTCAATCCGCAGCCGGGATTCGCCTCGGAAAATTGCCACACGCCTCAATCCTGGCACTGGCTGACGGGGACATTCCGTCTGACGCAAAACAAGGGATTGGCTCTTATCTTGAATCCGCCCGGTTGCTCGGCGTCAGAACCGCCCAGCTTCATGTTGCCCTGTCCGCCGCCCAAGACCAGCCTGCTTTTGCGCCTGAACCCTTTACCGGCGGGCACCAGCGGGAACTAGTGGAATCCACGCTTGATCTCATCGCCCGGACATTTCAGTCGCTTCGCCAGCAGAGGGAGAGACTGCCACAGGGCATGCACGAAGAAGTCAGCAAAGTCCTGAAGCTCGAGGAACGATTGCGACAGCGCGTCAGTTTGCTTGTAAGGTTCAAGATTTCCGCGATGCGTACTCGCATCCACGGCGACTACCATCTGGGGCAAGTCCTTTTCACCGGCGACGACTTTGTCATCATCGATTTCGAGGGAGAGCCCGCCCGGCCTTTGCGCGAGAGGCGAAGCAAAAACTCTCCCTTGCAAGACGTTGCCGGAATGCTGCGCTCGTTTCACTATGCGGCCTACGCACCGCTTCTTGCAGAAATCAGTGGCCGACAAGTTACGCAGGCAGGACCTAATCCTTTGGATTTCTGGGCGCAATATTGGCAAACGTGGGTTTCTGCTACTTTCCTCAAGGCGTACCTGAGAACCTCGGCATCTGCGTCTTCTGTTCCTCAGAGCCGTGAAGAACTTGCCGTCCTGTTGGATGCCTATGTCATCACCAAGGCCGTATATGAGCTCGGGTATGAACTCAACAACCGGCCGTGCTGGCTCCGGATTCCATTGCAAGGTGTCTCAAAGCTTCTCGACGCTGCTTAGAGCTGGTTTCATAAATGCCTTGGAAGGGCAAGGCTTCTTAGCGACAAAGAGTAGTACCACTCTCTAGTGTTTCAGGTGAGGTCCCCAATTGCTGAATCAATCGGAATATCGATTTGTTCCTCCGACACTAATGCCCACAGGATTCCGGTTGCTTTCTATCCACTAAATTCAGATATCAACAACGCACCTGGAAAATTAGCGAACAAACGCGTTAGTGGGACGGTTTCGGTATTGCCGTGCCTCTCAGATTCGACTACTTCCCCGGTGAATAAATTCCCAAATCGAGTCTCGATGGTCGGGAGAAGCTCGAGGCTGGTATCTGCCCAAATCTCGCGATTGCCGAGCAGATCTAGTTTGCTTCCGAGTAGCTCGGCGCAGAGTCGCGGCACCGCAATTATCAACACCATGTCAGCTGACTTCCGCGCAAATGCGAGCACATGTTTCGCTTTCTCACCGGTGACCCGCAATGGAATGTATTCACCTTCGCGAAACAACTCGGGCCTCCGGTTGCGCAGGCCAAGGATTTTCCATAACGCGTACAACTTAATTCGACCATCTTCCATGTTGTGGGCCAGTTCACGAGCTTTCCGTCCTGTGGGCTGATGGCTTGATTCGAACGTGGTTTTGAGCAGTTGCAAGGTCCGACGGCGTGCTTTGTAATCCACAGGGCGGCGATTATCTGGATCTACCAGACTAAATTTCCAGAGTTCATTGCCTTGGTAAATATCCGGAACGCCAGGCACCGTGAGCTTGATCAAGGTTTGCGAGAGGCTGCTCAACATTCCAAAGTAGGCGGTCTTGCGTTGGAATGGCAGGAAGCTGTCCCGGAACTCTTTGGATTCCAGAACAGATTTCACAAAACGCGACACCGCCAATTCGTAGTCCTGATTTGGATTTGCCCAATTCGTGTTCTCCTTCGCCTCTCGAATGGCTTTGCGCATGAAGTCGCAAATGCGCTCAATAAAGTTCTCGCCCAGGCCTTTGTTGCCGGTACCGAACGGCCAGGCGCCGACGAGAGTTTGATACAACAGATACTCATCGTTTGGAGTCGGAGCTTCGATTTCAGCGCAAAGGGTCTTTTTGTCCCGGTTCAGCTTCCGCCAATTGCGCACATGCCGATGCCAGGCAAGCGGCGTCTCGGAAAGCACGTTGATGCGCGCACGCACATCCTCAGAACGCTTGGAGTCATGAGTGGAAGTTGCGACCATCTCGTTCGGCCATGCCTGGGATACGTGCTCCATCTTGCGATGAAACTCTTCTGGAGTGACGCCGAAGCGAAGTGGATCCCCACCAACTTCGTTCAGAGAAATCAGGCGGTTGTAACGGTAGAAGCTGGTATCTTCCAGCCCTTTCGCCATCAGGGCGCTAGTATACTGTTGGAACTTCATTGCGAAGTGCTTCACCGAGCGCTGATAGAACTGCGGGCGTCCCTCAAGTCGGCTGGTCAGAAGAATCTCACCAATGAAGTCATACACCGAAGACTCCGCAGCCGTGATTTTCGCTTTCGCCCAGGTCACAGCTTCATTGATGTAGGCGCGATCGCTGGCGGACACACGTTGCTCAGTCACATAGGTCCGGTACACGGGGAAACAAGCGACGATTTCGGTAAGTGCGTCGCGCAGACTTTTGAGAGTGAAGTCGCAGGTGTGGCGATCGGCAAGCGCGATGCGGCTTAAATGATTGGCCATGACATTCAACTCACTATTGAGCGAGCGATCCATGACCAGCTTCTTGCATTCGTACACCAATTCTTTGAAATCAGTGTGTTCGCCAATGAATAAGCGATAAATTCGGTCCATTTTTTGTTCACTGGCCGGATCAACAAACAAGCTGTTGACCAGATTCGAGAAGTTGTAGCCAGTTGTGCCGTGAATCGGCCAGTCCTCCGCGAGCTTTTCGTCGAATGTAAGGATTTTTTCTGCAACGATGTAGTAGTGCTTCGCGCTGCAACCTTCGCCGGCAGAGGAATCGCCACCGCACTGTAATCGCTTGAAGTACTGCTGCGGGTTATAGAGCCCGTCTGGATGGTCTATCCGCAAGCCATCGATCTTTCCTTTTCGCAGCAACTCCAGAACGAACTCATGGGTCTGCTTGAAAACGTTCTCGTTTTCCTGACGCAACGCGGCAAGATCGTTCACGTCAAAAAATCTCCGATAATTGATGTCATCGGCTGCCACTCGCCAGAAGGCGAGGCGATACGCCTGCGTTTTGATGAGCTCGTGAAGAGCATCGAATGAAGCAAGATCGCCGGCATTGCCGTTGATGCGTTCGACGACCTGTACCAGGAATTGCGCTATCTCACTGGAACGGGCACAAAGGGCCGCCAACCGGCGCTTGTGAATCTCTTTATCACGCAGGCGTTCCGCACGCTTTTCGGGAGCAGTTTCCTCCCGCGCAGGCAAATGATTGAAAGCCGAAATCAAGCTTTGGAGCTCCAGCAAATCTTCGTTTTCTCCACCGAGGCGCTGCTGCAAAGCTTCAAGGCCGTAACTGAGGATTCGTAGATATTCCCGGGGATTTACGGGAAAGCGGTGCTTGAAATAATGAAGGCTGAATTCGCCCTTCTCTTTATCAAACGTGAGGCGCAGTTCACCACGATCGAGGATGATCCCGTATTGGTCGCCGAGAACGGGAACCAACACTTTGCCCTGCAATTCGTCTTTGAGCGGATACCAGTCAATATCGAAGAACTCCGCATAGGCAGACGTTTCTCCATTCTCCAAAACATCAAGCCACCAGGCATTGTCACTGCCCATGATTCCCATGTGGTTGGGAACGATGTCGAGAATTTGTCCCATGCCATGCTGATGCAAGGCTGCAACGAATTTGTCGTACTCCTCGAGAGTCCCTATTTCTGGATTGAGTTGATGGTGGTCAACGATGTCATATCCATGCATGCTGCCGGGCCGGGCACGCAAATAAGGAGAAGCGTAACAATGCGAAATACCCAATTCAGCAAGATAGGGCACGAGTTCCGCGGCTTGCACAAATGTGAAATTGCGATTGAACTGCAAGCGGTATGTCGAAAGAGGTACCAGCGGCGGTTTCATGTCTTCAGGAACCACGCAGCTGAAAGTGGCGGCACCTGCTCCCAAGTTGGGATGTAGTTCGCATCCGTCGTGTAAAGCAACGTCCCGTCTGGTTTGTTTCGAAGAACCGTCTTGTCCTGACCGAGATTTGTGATTAACTCCAATCTGCCACCTTTCACAAGTCCCCAGCTGACATGAACGGCACCCGGCCCCAGCACATCATACTGCGCCAGTCCGGGTACGATGTCCTTGATTCGCGGAACGATCTTCTCGCCTCGGCAGGTCAGCAACTCTCTATAAAACTGCAGCCACTCGCGATGGTGGTGCTGCTCGAGAGAAGCCCAGTCTAGTTTCGAAGCGAGAAATGTTGCCGGATCATTGGGGTCGGGAATTCGGGCTTGCATCTCCGGAGAACGAAACTGTTTGAAACGCGCGAATTCGGCGCGGCGTCCATCCCTCACTTTATCCGCCAGTTCGGAAGCAAAGTCGCAGAAAAACAAGAACGGCGCCTGTGCTCCAAACTCCTCTCCCATAAACAATAAAAGAGGAGAGGGTGCGAGCAGTAGAATCGCCATCGCGGCTCTCGCTGCTGCAGCATTACTCAAGCTTACGATTCGCTCTCCCAGAGCGCGATTTCCTATTTGATCATGGTTCTGCAAGAACGAAACGAAGCACGCCGGAGGGAGGTCGCGGCTCGACTCTCCGCGCGCTGTACCGTCACGAAATGCTGATGGTTCTCCCTGGTAAGCGTAGCCTTCAGCAAGACAGCGACCCAAGCTTTGCGCAGGATTATCGGTGTAATCGGAGTAATAGCCGTCCGTTTCTCCTGTGAGCAGCAAGTGAAGAACGTGGTGGATGTCATCGTTCCACTGGGCCGTGTACCGGCAGGGATTGCCCAGGATGTCACGGCGTAAATAACGCACCGCGTTATCGTCATTTTCGAGAACGAGATGAATGTGGCGTTCATTCGCGAATTTACTACGAATTGTTTCCGCTAATTCGGTAAGAATGTGCGGACACGAGTCGTCTGCAATCGCGTGGACGGCGTCAAAGCGAAGACCATCGAGATGATATTCCTCCAACCAGTAAAGCGAGTTGTGAATAAAATAGTCCCGCACTATGCGGCTGCCGGGACCGTCGAAATTGATTGCTTGTCCCCACGGAGTACGATGGCGATCGGTAAAGAATTGTGGCGCATATAGCCACAGGTAATTCCCATCAGGACCGAAGTGGTTGTAAACCACATCAAGGAAGACCATCAAGTTCTTTGCGTGCGCGGCATCAATGAAGTGCTTCAGATCTTCCGGGCGGCCATAACATCGCGCGGGAGCGTAGGGCAAAACGCCATCATATCCCCAGTTGCGCTCGCCGGGAAAGCTTGAGAGAGGCATCAGCTCAATCGCAGTAATGCCCAGCTCAACCAGGTAGTCGAGTTTTGCTTCGGCCCCGGCGAAAGTCCCTTCGCGAGAGAATGTCCCGACGTGTAGCTCGTAGATCACCGCTTCTTCCCAGAGCCTTCCATCCCACTTGTTGTTATCCCGCCATTCGTAAGCAAGGGGATCGATTATCTCGCTTGCGCCGTGCACAGTGGAAGTCTGGAAGCGAGATGCAGGATCGGGAACACTGTGCTGGTTGTCAATCTTGAACTGATATTGAGCACCGGCGCGAGCTTCGGTCACAAGTTCGAACCAGCCGTCATGGAGTCCGGACATGGGAAAGTCGCGTTCCAATTCGGAGAGGCGTACGGCGACTGAAGCAGCTTTCGGTGCCCAAAGCCGGAAACGAACAGTACCGTCCAGACGGCATTCTGCCCCGAAAGGCATCTCGTGTTTGCGTTTCATGCGGCGGGGGTGCGCCTCCGGTCGGCCCCGCGCACCCGGTCAGAGGCACGTTCGACCAGCAGCGTCAACGATCGCGCCTGCAATGGGTAGGAAGCGCTGCCGAAAAAGAACCTGTTCGCGTCGCCGGATATTTGACACGAAGTATCAATCAAGGCGATCCAGCCGGCGCCCAACGGTGGCGCGGGCAACACGAAGGGGATTTCCTCAAAATGCGCATTCATCAGCAGCAGGAAGTTCTCGTCGTGTACGCGCTGGCCACGCTCGTTCACCTCATCGATAGCTGCGCCGGAGAGTGCGACCCCGAGGCAGCGTGCGAAATCTTGGTTCCACTCTTCGTCTGTCATTTCTCCGCCGTCAGGGCGGAGCCAAACGATGTCCTTAATCTCCGCGCCTTTTATTTTTCTGCCCTGGAAGAATTTGCGTCGCCGGAAAACCGGATGCTCCTTGTGCAACGCGATCAGCTGCCGAACGAAACCGAAGGTATTACGGTCCATGAGCTCCGGAGTCCAATCGACCCAGCTGATTTCGTTGTCCTGGCAATAGGCGTTGTTGTTACCGCCCTGAGTGCGCCCGATCTCGTCTCCTGCGAGCAGCATGGGAACGCCCTGCGAAAGCAAGATTGTCGCCATGAAGTTCCGCTTTTGCCGTGCCCGAAGCTGCTTCACTTCAGGATCATCGGCAGGACCTTCAGCGCCGCAATTCCAGCTCCGGTTGTTGTCGGTGCCGTCGCGGTTCTCTTCGCCGTTGGCTTCGTTGTGCTTGGAGTTGTAGCTCACGAGATCGTGAAGGGTGAAACCGTCATGCGCCGTAACAAAATTGATGCTGGCGTAAGGCTTGCGGCCGCTGCGCGCGTACAGGTCGCTCGAGCCAGTGATGCGGTACGCGAGTTCGCCGATCAGACCGCCATCGCCTTTCCAATAAGAGCGCACCACGTCACGATACTTGTCATTCCATTCCGCCCAGCCAACGGGAAATTTGCCGACCTGATATCCACCTTCGCCAAGGTCCCAAGGTTCGGCGATGAGCTTTACCTGGGACAGAATCGGGTCCTGGTGAATGATGTCGAGAAATGCGCCAAGGCGATCGACTTCGTGCAACTCGCGTGCGAGGGTCGCTGCCAGATCGAAACGGAAGCCGTCAACGTGCATTTCCAAGACCCAGTAACGAAGGCTGTCCATTATTAGCTGTAATACGCGGGGATGACGCATGTTCAGTGTGTTGCCCGTTCCGGTGTAATCCATGTAGTAGCGTGGATCATCCGGAACCAGACGGTAGTAGGCCGGATTATCGATGCCCCGGAATGACAATGTCGGGCCCAAATGATTGCCTTCAGCGGTGTGGTTGTAAACCACATCTAGAATGACCTCGATTCCCGCCGAATGCAGGGTTTTTACCATAGTCTTGAAATCGTTGATGCTGTTGGTCGCGCAGTAGCGAGGTTCGGGAGCAAGGAAGCCAATAGAGTTGTATCCCCAGTAGTTGCGCAGTCCGCGCTCAATCAAATTGCGATCGTCGACAAATGTGTGCACAGGCATCAGTTCAACTGCGGTGATTCCGAGTTGGGTCAGGTGATCGATCACCGGTGCGGTCGCCAGCGCACCGTAGGTCCCGCGCAATCCGGCCGGGACCTCAGGATGTCGAGTCGTAAAACCTTTGACGTGCAGTTCGTAAATGATGGTGCGGTGCCAGGGCGTATGCGGCGCGCGATCTGCTCCCCAGGTGAAAGCAGGATCGACTACGACGCCCTTGAGCATGCCAGGAGCACTGTCGCGGCGGTCAAACGAGAGGTCCACGTTACGGTGACCAATTCTGTACCCGAAATGTGAGTCGTGCCACTTCAGGCCGTTTTGAATCTGCTTGGCATACGGGTCGAGTAAGAGTTTGTTGCGATTAAACCTGAAACCTTTGGTGGGTTCGTAGGGGCCGTGCACGCGGTATCCGTAAAGCACGCCAGGACGGGCTTCGGGCAGGTAACAGTGCCAGACCTGATCGGTTTGCTCGCGCAGCTGAATGCGGTGAATTTCACGCCGTCCAAATTGATCGAATAGACAGAGCTCAACCTTCTCGGCGGACTCGGAGAATAGGGCGAAGTTCACGCCTTCGCCGTCCCAGGTTGCTCCCAGGGGGTACGGTCGCCCGGGCCAGACGATTGGGTCGGTTTGCCTAGTCAATAGATGGCCTCAAGAAATGTGTGTTTCTTCCTTGCTCGCGGGATCAGATCTACATGGCCAGACCAGGTCAACGCTGTCGAAGCTCATCAGACGCCGACGGAAATGAGCTATTTGGCGGTCGCGATCAGCGCGGTTATGAGCGCTTCTCCGCCTACTGCTAAGGCGTCCTCCAAAAGCCCAACCGCAAAGCCGGGCATGTCCCGGCTGAGCCTCTTCCGAACGTGGTAACCGCCAAGGATCGCTCCCGCGGCAAGCGGTCGTTTCACAGCGCCGCAAACTAGGCTCTTTCCCACGCTCTGGAGAAATCTCTGATTCCGGGAATCCCGAGAAACGGCTTCTGAGCGTCCATGATCGTTACGATCCGGGGCTGGATCTCCTGCCCGTTCTCCCTGCTGAGCGGGCGCTTGCGGGAAGCCGGGCAAGGGCAGGGGAGTCAATGAGTGTTTACGCCCGATTGGCATCAGTGAGCTGAGATGGCAAATTTCACAGTAATCTGGGCCTCCGTTTCGACCGCTTGTCCCGACTGGTAATAAGGCTTAAAGCGCCATTGCTTGACGGCTTCGCGCGCGGCAGCAAAAAGCATCTCCGGCCCACTGATTACCTGCAAGTTCTGGATGTTCCCATCTTTGTCGATTCGGGCCAGCAACACCACCGCCCCTTCCATCGTCTGTTGTTTCGCCAGTAGAGGATCCGCGACTCCTGCCGGAAGCGATGAGAGTTCGACGACCCCGGCGTTCGCATTGACGACGTCAGGAGCCGCAACAGTTTTGTCGTGCAAATCGAGGTAAATGGCGTCATCTCGGGTGCCGATTATCTGATGCCGGCCGCCACCAGATATCACTTCCACCGCTAGCGGAGACCTGATTGCGGCTTCGGTGATGCCAGGAGCGAATGTCAACGGTGCCTCAGATGCCGGTGGAACGACGGCATCGGCGTGATGTTTTGAGCTGGTTCGTCGGGACCTGGCGAGGCTGACGTGTCCCGGTTTTTCTGCAGTCGTCCCAGACGTGCTCACGTGCGCTTCGTTCGATGCGCCAGGCACGATATTCCGGAACCAGCCAAAGTACATCGAGACCAGAACGAAAGCCCCGAGCACGGCCAAGGCAAGAAGGAGGATACCGAGCCACTTCTGTTTGGGAGCAGTCTCGAAGGGAGTTAAATTGATCTGCGGTTGGTAGCTTTGCACTGTCATGCCGACTCTCCGTCTCAGCGCTCGGCCAAGCCGCCACCTACTCTGTCCCGAGCCGCCGGCCACTGGGGTCCTAACCCTCTGCGGGAACACAAGTATCTACCTCGGATCCAGGTATCGTCAATGCATAGATAGCGGCATGAGTACGGATTGATCTTCTCTCTTCTCTGTTGAAACATCGTTGAAACATCGCCATAGCACTCACGACCACCCCTATAGGTAATGGCGCCCGCACCGATGAATGCTATCTAATGTGGTATGGCCTACACCTGGTTCATCCTCCTGCTCTCGGTCACAGCGACCGCTTTCATGTTAGTGCTGCTCCATGGAACGTCACTAGGGCACACTCTCCGCGAGCACATTCCCGACCGACCCCGGCGACGGCTCTTTGTGGCTTCAGTGAGTTTCTTTCTCACCTTCGCCGGAGTCCGGGGGGTGGTATATGCCATCCAGCACCAGATTCCGCCGTTTCATTTCATCGAAATCGGTGGTCGACATATTCACCATCTAGTGTTTGGGATCATGATTCTGCTGCTGGTGGGATACGGGTGGCTCTCTGAGATCGGAACGGGAGCCGACGACTCTTCGATTCTTCTCGGCCGGCTTATGTCGATCCTTTATGGCGTGGGCGCGGCTCTTACGCTTGACGAATTTGCTCTCTGGTTGAACCTGAGGGACGTCTACTGGTCCCACGAGGGTCGGGCGAGTATCGACGCTGTTATTCTTTTCGGCGCTGTGCTAGCAGCGGGCACCTGGGGCGCTCCACTGTTTAAACGAGTGATGAAGAAAAGGGGTGGTGCGCCGAAACAAGGCTAGAACTCACGAGCGAGTGTAATCGGCTGTCCTCGTGTCCATGCTAACGAGCTTGGATTGGATCACAAATCGGCAGAATGCAACGCTTCTGGCATCAGTTTGTGAGCACGCCGATACCTCCCGTGTATCCTTCCAGCGGGTTGGGGAAACCAAACTTCTAATCTGCTAGGAGGTCTTGCAGCAGATCGAGGTCAATACTCGCAAACCGTAGAACGTTAAGGCAAGGTCTGAAGAGGCGGCGGACGTCAGTTTCCCGCCGCCCAAAGGTTTTCATTTCTCTCATGCTGCCCTCGTGTGGGGCTGCGCCGGCCTTGTCGCTTTTATCATGAGCCGTGTTGAAACCTGAGCCCAGAGGGCGGTAACGTTGAGGTTGTCATGCCCGAGCACTGTTGCGATCACATCCAGCGGGCAGCCGTTTTCGAGCCTGTGTGTCACGCATGCCTGCCGTAAAAGGTGCGGATTCGCGCGTGCAGCGGGAAGAAATTACACGTGTTCTCCTCGACGGCCAGTCACAGAATTTCTAAATGTGTGTCAATCGCAGCGCCCGGCTCTTGTGAAGTCAGCTGGCGTAAATCGCCGCTACGCATTGACCGCGTCATGAATGAAACTCCGGTGCAAGAAACCTCGGGTCGAAAGCTTGATTGAGCAGGCTGGCTACCCCTTAGTTAGGAGCTCCAACTGACACCAGAAGTGACACCGGGGGGAAGTCAGCCTCCGTCCGCTGAGGAGGTAGCAGTCAACTCAGTCTTGTATGATGCGGTTAGATAGAGCGTAATGCCCGGGTGGCGAAACTGGCAGACGCACGGGACTTAAAATCCCGGGTCCCGAAAGGGACGTATCGGTTCAATTCCGATCCCGGGCACCATTGATGTCGGGAAGCGCGGGTGGGATGGGGCTGCCGAAACTAATCGTGGAGAACGACATTTAGAAGTGAACTGTGAACTTGCAGTCCGCTGCCGCCGTCATATTCGACGAAGCCCATTGTTCTGAACCGATTCATAAAAAAACTCACCCTTGAGCGGGTCGTCCCGATCATTTCTGCCAGGGTCTCTTGACTGATCTTGGGGATTACAGCCTGAGGCACGCCTTCTTTGCCGAAATGCGCCAGCAAGAGAAGAATCCGGGCGAGCCTCTTTTCGCTGGAATTGAAGAGCTGGTCAACCAGATCCTCTTCATAGCGGATGTTTCGCGCCAGCAGGTAGGCAACGAACACATCGGAGAAGGCGTGTTCCCGGTGAAGCGCAAGCATCATTGCCTTCTTGTCAATGCGCAGCAGCTCGCAGTCCGTCAA
>WNFF01002726.1_pt1 | contig 14461 bp, 12 predicted proteins | sample 5400441 | NCBI WGS metagenome assembly WNFF01 (sample SAMN13153345, study PRJNA577476) | soil metagenome | isolation source: 120 cm saprolite under Douglas fir tree site 2 hole 3 replicate 1 | place: USA:California | collected 2015-04-18 | reverse complement strand
GGCGCATTTTCCTTTGCGGAACTCGGTTCCATGATTCCAGAAGCCGGAGGCGAATACGCTTATCTCCGCCGCGGCTTCGGCCCCGTCTACGGTTTCATCTTTGGCTGGATGCATTCCATCGTCGGCCGCCCCAGCTCCCTTGCCTCCATCGCCGCCGGCATGATGCGCTTCCTCAGCTTTCTCTTGCCGGTCGTTGCCGTTCCGCTTTTTACCGTTCACATCGCCATCCCCGGTTTAACCGGTTGGATTAAGCCTTACGATTTTGTTTTCACCTGGGCGCAACCGCTCGCAGTCGTTTGGCTGCTCATCATGACCGGCGTCAACTATCTCGGCGTGCGGCTCGGCGGCGCAGTCCAGGTTTTTCTCACGACCATCAAGATTACTTCTGTCGCGGTGGTGATTGCCGTGGCGTTTTTTGCACCCACAAGCACGCCGTCGAGTGGGGTGCAGCCTTTCTGGCCTGCGGCGGGAATGGGAGGCGGCGCCATTTTCAGCGCATTTCTAGCAACGCTTGCCGCTGCACTCTGGGCCTACGACGGTTGGGAAGACCTGAACCTGGTCGGCTCCGAGGTGGAAAACCCGCAGAAAAATTTCCCGCGCGCACTGGTCGGCGGAGTCGGATTTGTCGCCGTGATCTATCTTCTATTTAGCGCGGCTTGTTTGAAAGTATTGCCGTTTGAAAGCGTGGCTGCTTCCCAGCACATTGCGTCCGACGTTGTAGCCCACATCAAGGGCGCCACTGCCGCCAACTGGATCACGCTTGCGATGGTCATCTCCGCGCTGGGCTCGATGAATTCGTCCGTCTTGAGCGGCGCCCGCGTCGGCTATGCGATGGCTCGCGACGGGATCTTTTTCAAAATCGTGGAGGGCATCCATCCGAAATTCCGTACGCCCGGCCGCTCCCTGATTTTTCAGGGCATTCTGGCAAGCTTGATGGCGCTGACTGGCACGTTCGAAGAGCTGACCAATCTTTTTATTTTCGCTGCCTGGATCTTCTACGCTTCCGCCGTCGTCGCGCTCTTTCGCATGCGCAAGACCGAACCCGACCTGCCTCGCCCCTATCGCTGCTGGGGCTACCCCTGGGTCCCCGGCCTCTTCGTCGCTGGCGCCCTGGCCCTCACCATTAACATCTGGATCGAGCGCCCCGGCCGCTCTTCGATCGGACTGCTCTTGATCTTCGCCGGACTGCCCTTTTACCGCCGCTGGAATCGGTCGCTTTCAACCGCCGGCAATGCGCCGGGAATCTAACCGTCGCGAGAGAAACATCTGTGCCAGCAGCCCGCCTGCGAGAAGGCTCGCAGCCGGCGCCAGAACCCACGCAAATAAGCCGACGAATAACGCACCTAACATGATGTTGTGGGCGAGCCGATCGTTGAAGATTGCCATCACCGGAAGCGCCAGCAGGAAAAAGACCAAATAAGGCAAGACAGGAAAAACAATCGAAGAGAAAACCGCGCGGCGTGAGCCACCAGCGCGATTCGACAAATACGCTCCCATTGCACCAATTACCGGCAACGACAGCAACCAGGGAAGATAGACCACCGCTACAGGAGCGACGAGCGACCATGCGCTCTTTCGGGCGATCACCCAGGGATTGGGGCCAAAAATTTGAATTAGCGCAAGAAGCCCCATCGTCAGCAGCATTGTCACCAGGCTGGGAAGCCAGAATTGTTTGACGCGATTCGTCATGATGTTCTCCTTCGTTTTGGCGGATTGAATCCTGTGGCGCAAAACCTGCCAATCCTCAACCTGAGATAAAGTGCGCTCAACGGCGTCTTCCTCCGCAATCCCTCGACTGCAGAATTCCTCGCAAACCTCTTCCAGATGCGCCGCCAGCTCGGTAATCACTTCGGCTCTCTCCGCTGGCTCCAGTACAAGACCAGCGAGATGCCCTTCAACGAGCGTCGCCCAATCACGCATGCGACACCTTGGTCAGCCGCCGCAAAGCTCCGAACAGTTCCGCCCATTCCTTTCGCAGCGGTGACAGCTTCTTCTTCCCCGCCGGAGTGAGCCGGTAGCAGCGCTTGCGTCGTCCCGATGAGCTGATTTCCCAAGCGCCGCGAATCCAGCCCCGCTGCTCCATGCGGTAGAGCATCGGGTAAAGAGCAGCGAGAGTGAAGTGCAAAACGCCCTTGGTTTGCTCCTCGATCCGCCGCGCCATTTCATAGCCGTGGAGAGGACCGTCTTCAAGAATGCTGAGGACCGCCAGCTCCGCCGTGCCGCGCTTGATTCCTGTTCCAATCATAGAGCTCTCCCTTACATATAAGACTCTTATATATGCACCGCGCCTTGTCAACAGTACTTTGGGTTATGTGCCCAGCGAGAGACGGAGGCGATGCGGAAGGATCGTTGTTCGGTTGTAGAGGCGCAGCTTGCTGCGCCCTTGCTTGGCGAGACGGTGCCGCCTTGTCGAGTCTTACGGCGTTCCGGCAACAGTCAGGATCTTGTGAGCAATGCGGCCCTAGATGGAGGCGGTGCGCGCAGTGGCCGCGCCAATGCTAACGTGCAAAAATGCGGTCTCCGCTTCGCGCGAAACTTCAATCCCAGGATGAAGCAGTTTGGCGAGGGCTTCGACGCCGGTCATAAGTCGTGGACCGGGCCGCGAAAAGTAGCTGTTGGCTTCGAGCGAGTAGACGCGTCCATTGCGGACGGCGGGCATGGCGTACCACTGATCGGGAAGATCAATCGAGAGATATTCGTCACGCGCCCGCTGCGCGCTGTAGCCACAAGGCGCGATGAGCAGAATTTCCGGTTCCGCCTCGACGATATCCTGCAAATGAACACGGAAGGAAGGTGTGCGGACTTTGCCCAGAACGTCCACCGCGCCCGCCACGTGAATCATTTCCGGAACCCAGTGACCGCCGACGTAGAACGGCTGCAACCATTCGAGGAAAGCCACGCGAGGGCGATTCACCGATCGCGGCAACTGCGACTCCAGCCCGCCGAGACGTGCGCCGATTTGCTTCAGCTGCGCTTCCGCCTGAGGACCGCGGCAGGATTCTTCTCCCACCGAAAGAATGTCGCGCCAGACGTCCCCCAAATCCTGCGGATTCAGGCAGAGAACTTCGGGCCGCCGTTCGAATCGCGTGAGCGCCGCGCCAAGATCGTCGGGGGAAGCTGCGCAAACATGGCACAAGTCCTGCGTGACGATAAGGTCCGGGGCTAACGACTCCAACAGGTCGGCATCGACAGCATACAAACTTTCGCCGCGGTGCACATACTCGCTCACCAGCCGGTCAATTTCCGCTGGCGGAGCATCGTGCGGCAGGCGCGAATGAATCACCACGGGCTTCGTCCTAGCCCGCGGCGGAAAGTCGCACTCGTGGCTCACCCCCACAATCTCGCGGTCCAACCCGAGTGCAAAGAGAATCTCCGTAGCCGAAGGCAGCAACGACACGATTCGCATGATAACGGAACTTTATCATCCACTTGCGCGCGAGGGAAGGCTGCAGGGAAAAACCAGAGAAGGGCCGTCACCGGCAAGCGACTACTTAATCGCTGGCCTAAGGACTCTGGTCTTGCGCTCCGAGGCGACGGCGGCAAACTATTTGTACAGGAAATATTTGCGGCGGGTCTGGTCGAAGGCGGACAGGGCAGGCGACCAGCCTGCCACTATTTTTTCGGGCGTTGTGCCGGACTGCAATTGCTGGACGGTGTCGGCGTTCCCGACAAGCGTCAGGAGTTTTTCGGTAGCGAACTGTTTAGGGTACAGCTTTTGCAGGATGGCGGCGATTTCCAAACCCGTACGCATGGAGCGCACGGAGAAGCGATCGGTGATGCGAATACCCACTCCGCCGCAACGCTGGCCGCTGTAAAGATCACCGATGGGGATAAAGGGTTTCGGAGCGAAATGCAAACCGGGAAGGTGCCGCTCGTTCAGCGCCTCGGCGACTTCGTCACCGTTGAGCCATGGAGCGCCAAATTGCTCAAACGGAGTTTGCGTGCCGCGGCCGACGGAGACGCCGGCGCTTTGCAAGATTTCAATGCCCGGGTAAACAATGGATCCCTTCGTTGTGCGTAGATTGGGCGAAGGAGGAATCCATTTGATGCCGGTGCTCTCGAAAAAATAGTTCCGATGCCAGTTTTTCATGGCGATGACGTGGAGGTCCGCACCGATGTGATTTTCGGCGTTGAAAAACTGGGCGAGCTCTCCAATCGTGAGACCGTATCGCACGGGAAGAGGATAGTACGCCACGAAACTCGTTTTATCAGGGTCTAGCATTGGACCTTCCACAATCTCGCCGCCTAGCGGATTGGGGCGGTCCAGCACGAAGAAAGCGATATTGTGTTTGGCGGCTTCCTCTATGCAATAGCCCATCGTCGCCGTGTAGGTGTAAAAGCGGACGCCGGCGTCCTGAACGTCAAAGACTAGCGCGTCAATGCCCTTGAGCATTTCCTCCGTGGGGCGCCGCGTTTCGCCATACAAACTATAGACGGGTAGGCCGGTGGCGGGATCCTTCGTGGAAGAAACCTTTTCGTCGTTGCGCCCAGCAAGGCCATGTTCCGGGCTGAAAAGGGCGACGAGTTGAACTCCGGGCGCGTGCGATAAGACATCAACGGTACTGCGCTCCCGGGCATCGAGGCCAGTGTGATTGGTGATTAGGCCGACATGTTTGCCGCGAAGCGGAGAGAATTTTTGCACTTCGAGGACATCGAGGCCGGTTTGCACGCGCGCGACGCGGCTTGAGCGCTTTGACTTAGCATGAGCGGGGGCTGTCCCAAATGCCAGAAATGCGGCAAGAATGACAATTTGGATAAACGTGGAATTCGCGCGCCTGAGTCCAGTCAAAGGGTCCCCCTCTATTGCAACCATACAATGATATTCTGGAACGCGCTTGCCGCGGCTGCGTTGAGAGCATGATGTGCGTGTGCTATGAATAAATGCAGGCTGCTGGCGGCCGTTGGGGGATTCTAGCCGATGCCAGGACGCCGAGTCCGCTTTTTGCTGTTGATTCCCGTCTCGATTCTTTTCTTTATGGCCTACAACGCACGCAGCCAGAGCCGCAGCACCGCGACAACAAAGCCCGTTCCCAGCGAGGGCGCATCGCGCGCGAAAGGCGGAGCGAACAAATTGTCTGCCGGTGGAAAAGCGTGGGTGGAAACCACGCTGCGCAAAATGACGGTGGACGAAAAGATTGGTCAGCTTCTCTTCACCACATATCACGGAAGTCTGACGGCCGTGGATACACCGGCCTACCAGCAGATCATGCACGACGTGACCAACCTCCACGTGGGAGGTTTCATTAACATTACGCACGGATCGCCGCTGGGAATCGTGAAGAGTCAGGCTTATCCCACCGCAGTGTTGAACAACCAGCTCCAGGCTAAGTCAAAATTGCCGCTGCTGATTGGTGCGGATTTTGAGCGCGGGACAGCGATGCGATTGGACGAAGGCACATCTTTTCCAACGGCGATGGCGCTCGCCGCGGGCGGCAATCTCAAAGATGCGTACACGATGGGGAAAATCACAGCGGTCGAAGCGCGCGCCGTCGGGGTACATTGGATTTACGCGCCGGACGCGGATGTAAACAATAATCCCGGAAATCCGATCATCAATACGCGTTCGTTCGGCGAAGATCCCGAGCGCGTCGCAAGGTTTGTAACCGAATTCGTTCGCGGCGTGCAGGAAAACGGCGGCCTCGCAACGGCCAAGCATTTTCCCGGCCACGGGGATACAGCCGCCGACTCACACATTGATTTGCCTGTGATTCGCGCGGATCGCGCGCGGCTGGATTCGTTGGAGCTAGTTCCCTTCCGCGCTGCGATCGCCATGAACGTGGATAGCATCATGACCGGGCACTTAAATGTTCCCGCCCTCGAACCCGATGCCAACACACCAGCGACGCTTTCGCACAACATTCTTACGGATGTGCTGCGCACGCAGCTTGGCTTTCAGGGACTCGTTGTTACGGACGCCATGGACATGGGCGGAATCACCGTGCGCTACGCACCGGGAGAAGCGGCGGTGCGCGCGGTCGCGGCAGGGGCGGATTGTTTGCTGATGCCGCCGGTGCCGGATGCGGCGTTCGAAGCATTGCAAGCCGCGGTGAAGTCGGGGCGAATTTCGAAAGAGCGTCTCGATGCTTCGGTCCGGCGAATTCTCCAAGCGAAAGCGCGGCTGGGTCTGAACGCCAACCGGGTTGTCGACGTGAACGCTATCAACAAGAAATTGGGCAGCGCCGAATGGCAAAAAGAAGCGCAGGAGATTTCGGATCGCGGCGTAACACTGCTGCGCGACAATCCACACCGTTTGCCGCTCGATGGAACAAAAACGTCGCGCGCGCTGTTGCTGGCGTTTTACGCCGATCCGGAACCGTATCCGGGAGAAGACCTCGAGCGCGAATTGCGTTCGCGATTCGATTCCGTGACGACGCTGCGCGCGGACACGCGATTTGTGAATGCTTCCATTCTGAAATTGCCGCCGCCGGATAGTTATGACGTTGCGATTCTCGCGCTGTTTGTGCGCGTGAGCGATCGCAAGGGAAATGTGGATGTGCCCGCGGAACAAGCGGCGCTGGCAGAGCAGATTTACAAAACGGGCAAACCGGTGATCACGCTCGGATTTGGGAGCCCGTATTTGGTTGAGAGATTTCCGCAGGCGGAGACCTGGCTTGCGGCGTTTGGAATCAGCGACGTTGCGCAGGTTTCCGTTGCGCGGGCTCTCTTTGGAGAAATTCCGGCGCGTGGGAAATTGCCGGTGACGATTCCCGGCGTGAATTTCAAAGCAGGATTCGGAATGGAATTCCCCGCGAATCCGATGGCGCTGCAGCCGATGGATGCGCGCGGCGAAGCGCAACTGCAGCCGGCATTCAACGCGATCGAGAGAGCGATTTCCGACAAAGCATTTCCGGGCGCGGCGCTTGCGGTTGGCTATCGCGGAAAAGTTTCGGTGCACGCGTTTGGAAAATTGAGTTACGACGCGAAATCTCGAGCGACACTGCCGGCAACGATGTATGACATCGCGTCGCTGACGAAAGTGGTGGCGACGACGACGCTGGTGGCGAAGTTGGCGGAGGGCGATTTCTCCGTTCCACTCGATCCGGATGCGAAAGTGGAGCGGTATCTGCCGGAGTGGGCGGGCGGGCCGAACGCGGACTGGCGGCACCGCGTGACGGTGCGGCATTTGCTGACGCACACTTCGGGGTTGCCACCATTCAAGGAATACTGGCGGACTTCGAAGAACAAGCAGGACACGCTGACCAAAATTTTTGCGGAGCCGCTGGAGTACGAGCCGGGGATGAAGGAAGTGTATTCGGACCTGGGAATTATTTTGATGGCGGAAATCATCGAGCGCTTGACCGGGAGAACGCTGGACGATTTGGCAAAGACATTTATTTTTTCGCCGCTGCGGATGCAAAACACGATGTACCGGCCGCCGAAGAAAAGTTGGCCGGCGATTGCGCCGACGGAGATTGACAATAATCTGCGGCACCGGCTGGTGCAGGGCGAAGTGCACGACGAAAACGCGTTTGCGATCGGCGGCGTTTCCGGACATGCGGGGCTCTTCAGCACAGCGCCGGACCTCGCCGCGTTCTGCCAGATGCTGCTGAACGGCGGCGTTTACGCGCATCAGAGAATCTTGCGGCGCGCGACGATTGCACAATTCACGACGCCGCAGCAGCTTTCCGGCGGAACGCGGACCCTGGGCTGGGCGGTGCCGACCGAAGGCGGGTCGAGTGGGCACTATTTCTCCGCGCACAGCTTTGGCCATACGGGATTTACCGGGACTTCGATCTGGATCGATCCGGACAGGCAACTTTTTGTGGTGTTCCTGACGAACCGCGTGCATCCGACGCGAGAGAATACGAAGATTCAGAAGGTGCGCGTGGAGCTGCATGATGCGGTCATGCAGGGGTTGGGATTGGCAACGGTTGCGGCTCCGGCGAAGTGAAACTGCCAACATGCAAAGGAGAAACAAAACGAGACATCTCGTCAGTATCGCAGTCCTTGCAATTCTAACATTTGTTGTCGGGCAATCGTGTGGCGCCCAGGCTGACAATGTTTTCGTCAAAGGTGACCCGGACCAACGCTGGCTTAACGTAAAGGAAATTGTGCATCGGAATAGTCTTTACGTGACAGAGGACGCGAAGGCTCGTATCTTATATGCCGAGAAGTATCAAACAGTACAGGGCGGATTATTCTTAAAGGTTCATGTGGACGTTGCTAAGGGGGATGATGGTGAAAACGGATGCCGCCTGCTGGTTACCGGAAATGGCAATCCCAAAACAATTGCACATGTAAGCCAATTCATGGCCACTGAACTTGAGAAGCTAGAAAAGAAGCGCGAGAAGCATTGAGGAACGACGACAGAGAATTGGCCGTGAGGTAATCCGACTGTCCAACTGGAATGAGGAACTTTGTGGTCGCCAATTGCGTACCATGAGCATGCGCCTGTTAATCCTTCTCGGAGCGGCTTCCCTTTGCTCATGTCCTACCATTGCCCTGGCGGGCAACCAGTTGACAGGCAGTTCTCAACCGCAGAATCTGGGGTCCGATAACAAAAACCCCGCGGCCAAGGCCTCTCCCTGGCCACCACAGCTCGAGATGCGCGTGCCATTCGAGCCTACAGCATTCCCAAGCGGACCGCATTTCTATGTCATGTACGAGCTGCATCTGACGAACTTCGGGACAACTCCTCTTTCCCTGAATCGTATTGAGGTGCTCGACGCAGGTGCGGGAACTGCCCAGCCGATTGCGACCTTCGAGGCAGAACAACTCGAAGCCATGTTGCAGCCTGTGGGCGGCAAGACACCGAAAGAAAGGCTCGTAATCGCCGATGGCCAGAGCGCTATCGCTTTTATGTCCTTAGCGTTCGACCGCAGCTCACATATTCCGGACAGACTTCTTCATCATGTGAGCACGGTCGACTCGGCAGCGGAAGGCGCGGTCATCGCTACCCATCACACTGAGTTGCATGTGCTCGGGCCGCCGGTAGAGGGGGCAAACTGGCTTGCGGCCGATGGGCCAAGTAATGATCGGGACAACCATCATCGACGCGGAGTTGTCATTCTTGATGGGCGGGCGGTGGACTCACGGCGCTACGCGATCGACTGGAAGCAGATCAAGGACGGCGCGTCATTTTCTAGCGACGCGCGGGACGTGCGCTCCTATTATTCCTATGGGAAAGCAGTGCTGGCAGTTGCCGACGGCCGCGTTGTCACGGCAAGAGATGGACTCCCCGATAACATCCCCGGACACGGCGAATCGTTCCACCCTGCTGTGCCGATTACGTTGGAAACAGTTGCGGGAAACACAATCACGCTCGACCTGGGTGACGGTCAGTTTGCATATTACATGCATCTACAACCGGGAAGTTTGCGCGTGAAGGCAGGGGATCGCGTGCGGCGCGGCCAGGTGATGGCGCGCATCGGCGCTTCCGGCGACGCGCGCGAGCCGCATCTGCATTTCGAGGTCACCACTTCGTCGAAGCTGCTGGCTGGCGAGGGCGTGCCCTATCTCATCGACCGGTACCGCTGCAAGAGCGCGAGCAACGGAGCCATGGAACTTCACATACACGAGTTGCCTCTAGGCAATAGCGTCGTCGTATTCGGGGAAGACCAGGGTAAATGATGCGCATGCCCTGACGACAGTGCGATTCGTACAGATGATTTTCAAGGTTTCGCCGTTTTCAATGATGAGAATTTTGTGGACGTTTTCCTGCTGGTCTTCCCCTCGAACTTCAAGAGACGTCGTCTTGGGCAAACAAGCTGCGTGTGTCGAAAGAATGAGACATGGCAACGAAGGTTAGCCAAGCCTCGGTGCAGGCGAACGACGACGTGCTAACGGTCTGTGCAATCAGCTTCCTGGCTGAGATCCTCGGCAATGTACTGCACGAAGGGTTCGGTCATGCTGCGACGGCTTTGCTTGCCGGCGCAAAATCGGGTGTGTTGACGACCGTCGCTTGGTCCAGCGACTTCGACTCGCGGCTTGTTGCCGCGGGGGGAACGCTGGCGAACCTGGTGGCCGCCTCGATCTTTTGGATTGCAGTGCGCCGCGCGAAAGGCGGATCGGTTCGATTGCGCTTTTTTCTGCTTACAAGTCTGGCGTTCAACCTCTTTGCCGGTACCGGGTATTTTTTCTTCTCCGGCGTCACCAATTTCGGCGACTGGGCAGTCGTAATTGCCGGCTTGCACGCGCACTGGTTGTGGCGGACGCTCCTCGTCGTCGGCGGAATAGCGTCGTACTACGGCGCAGTATTGCTCGTGGGCATCGGGCTGGTACGGTACGTCGGAGTCCCGAGGAACGATCCGCGCCGACTGTGGAGACTCACATTCATTCCTTACTTCTCTTCGGTACTCCTTCTATGCGCTGGTGGACTCCTGAATCCGATTGGAATCCGGCTGGTGTGGCAATCCGCTCTGCCAGGAGCGGCGGGGGCGCAGTCCGGCTTCTGTGGTTGAGGTATTACATTCCGAAACGAACTGTTCCCGAGCGACGATCAGACAGCATTGACAGGAACTACGCTTGGATCATCGTGGCTTTAGCCCTGTCGCTCGTTTTCATTTTCGTGATGGGACGCGGGATTACGCTGCACCACTAGAATCGGGCCGCCAGATCGCATGGGCGCGATTTGCGATGACGCTTACACTGGAAGTTTGACGGAAAGCCACTTCGCCCGCAGTCAAGTCCGGAGTAGCGCAGTAAGCCGAACTTGTCAGGAGACATGTTGGCTGATGGAGAGAATGTTGCCGTCTGGGTCCTTGAACCAGGCTACCTTGCTGCCGTCGGGGGTGGTCCAGATGCCGAGGTTTTGGTCCTGGGCGAAGGGATACTTTTCGGGGGGGACGCCGCGGTCGCGGAGCCACGCGGCCGCTGACTCGATGTTTTCGACTTGCCATCCGAGAATGGTGCCCTGGAGCGGCGTGAAATTCGGGACTTTTGCGATGCGAATCATGTGTCCGCCGACGTTCATGACCAGGGCAAATTGATCGAGGCTTACGAACTTGAATCCCAGCTTGCCTTCATAGAAGGCGCGCGCTTTGTCGTAGTCCTTCGTGGGGATGAAGCCGACCATCTTTGCCGATGCGAGCATCGCTTCCCTCCTGCTGGGCCTCTTCGGCGAGCTTTGCGAGCCATAGGAATAGCACTTGCGGGGCGCAAATTCTCTCGATATTGTGACAAGAAATGTCGCACAAGTGCCAAAGCATACTGCTTGCACCGAACGGAAACCTTCTCTGCGAAATGGCCAGCGTTTCTGCTGACTTCCACCACGGCTACGTGATCCCCGAACATTCTCATCCGGAGGACCAACTGCTGTTTGCTTCGAGCGGAGTGATGACGCTGAGCACAAAGCAGGGTGTTTGGGTGGTGCCACCAATGCGCGCGCTGTGGATTCCGGCGAATACGCCGCACTCCGTGGCGATGTCAGGGCCGGTTTCGATGCGAACGTTGTATCTTCTACCGAGCCTTTGCCGAAGGCTTCGCGGGAAGTGTTTTGTGATGAATGTTTCGATGCTCTTGCGGGAGCTGATTCTGCATGCGTGCAAGTTTAAGAGGTTGAACAGGAAAGCTTTGGAGGAGCGACGGATTATCGAGATCATCGTGGATCAGTTGAAGGCGGTGGACTCCATTCCCTTGCAGTTGCCGCATCCGATGGATGCGCGCGCGATGCGCGTGGTGAAAGCGTTGCTGGCGGAGCCCGGGGACCAGCGGGACCTTGAAGAACTTTGCAGGGATTGCGGCGCGAGCAAGAGAACGATTCAGCGCGTGTTTCTCGAAGAAACGAAGATGAATTTCGGGAAGTGGCGGCAGCAACTGAGGCTACTTCACGGATTGCAACTGATGGCTTCGGGAGAGAAGGTGACGGCAGCGGCTTTGGAGGCGGGCTATAGCAGTCCGAGCGCGTTCATATCGATGTTCCGGAGGCAGCTGGGGACGACACCGATGCGGTATTTGGGGGACGCGCGAAGCGTTCCGTCATTACAAAGGGCAAGGAGAAAAAGGAACGAGGAAGAGTCGACGTCCGCATCCTTTACAAATGCCTGAAGGCGCCGCGTCGGGCGGACCTATTGCGGTTTTTCTTGATTGCTCGTTGAAGCGGTTGCGAATGTAGGTTCTGCTGACGCGATCGTCCCTCCGTGTGCCTTCCTAAACTCTTCGGCTGCGGCAATGCGGTCGGCGGTTGGAGGATGCATGTACCTCCACTCGGAACCTTTGTCGAAAACTATCAAATTTAGATCTGAGAGCTTGCGCATTCCGGTAACGAACGGTTCTACGCGACCAACGAGTTTCCAAGAATAAAGGTCCGCGGCCTTCTCTTGCTTCCGTGAGAGCGCACCGGTTATGAAAGTGCCGTAAGCGCGGCCGCATGTCCAATAAAGAAAGAGGCCGGGAAGCAGATTGAGATCGGCCCATCCAAGGTTCTCTCCGGCATACCACACGAGGCCATTGTGGACAGCAAAATTGAGACAAAAGAAAATGACGCTGAAGACCAAGCCCTGCAATATGAGTCTTTTTGCTACGTGATGGAGAGCGCAGTGGCCAAACTCATGAGCAACCAGTGCTTCCACTTCTTCCTCGGACAGGGCAGAAATCAGCGTGTCCGTCAGCAAGATCCGGCGCGTAGCTCCGATGCCTGTCACCAACGCATTGGCTTGGCGTGTGCGCCCCGAGATGCGCCATTCGAGGACGGCCCTAGCACGCATGCCCGCCTTAGTTGCAAGCCGAGTCAATCTTTCCTTGAGAGAACCATCTGCCAGAGGGACTACCGGGTAGAAGAGAGACAAAATCCATGGGAGCGACCTGTTAATCCCCAGGAAGAGAAGCGTGTAAAGAAGTCCGGCGCAGATCCAACCAAACGAGGGGAAAATCGTGTGCGATACGAAGGCAATCTCAATGAGCGCCCCACCGAGAAGAAAGGACAACACATTGGCTTTGAAAGAATCCCGGAGGAAAGTGCGAAGGCCGGCAGTCGCGACGCCGAATTTGCGCTGGAGATAAAAGGTGTAGCAAGTAACCGGAAAAGTGCAAACCGCGCAAACCGCCCAAAAGGGAAACCAGCAGAGAGCGATTTGCAAATAGAAATTGTGAGTGGAGGATCGGGCGAAAATGTCAGCCCGATGATGGAGGCCAAAGCCGCCGTATCCGGCGACGGCCAGGAAGAACGCGAGAAACTGAAATTCTCCAGCCCACCTAACGCGCTTAGTGAAGGCGCGGCCGGAATTCTGCTGCTGGATTGAGGACGATTCGGGCGTAGACATAGTTGATTGCCCATTTTGGCATTGCTTCCGAATCTGGGGAGGACAAAAAGTAATCGGAGTTGCGAAAAAGGTGCTCGGCAAACAACGGAGCTGAGCTACAGAACAACTTTTTGTTGCAGATCGTTGGCGGCTTGGGCGAGGTCGGCGGGGCGGCCGAGGTCGCGCCAGTAGTATTGGTCGGCACGGAAGGCGAGGATTTTTTCGCCTTGGGCGGCGAGGCGGAGGTAGGAGGCGATGATGGAAAAGATGCCTTGTTCCCTGAGCATGGGGAAGAGACGGGGGGAGATGAGGTGGATGCCGGAGAAGGCGAGGGAGTCGGGATTAGCTGAGGGTCGAACAATTTCTGGTTCTTGATCAGGGCCGACGCGGCGGCCGGAAAGTTGGAGGTGGTTGTCGAAGAGGAGAGGGCGGGACGTTTCGCGGGATTGGACGGCGAGGGTGGCGAGGGCGTGATTTTCGGTGTGGAATTGGAGCATGCGGGCGAGATCAATGTTGCTGATGACGTCGACGTTGTGGAGAAGGAAGGACTCGCCGAGGCGAGCGGGATCTTCGAGGAAAAACCAGGCAGCCTTTTTCAGGCCTCCGCCGGTGTCGAGCAAGATTTCTTCACGGGAGACTTCGATGCGGAGGCCGAAATTCTTGTTGGATTTCAGGTAGGCGATGACCATGTCGGCAAAGTGGTGGACGTTGATGATGGCTTCCGTGACGCCGAAAGTGCGCAGGCGAGTGAGGGTGATTTCGAGGAGGGTGCGGCCGGAGAGTTCGACGAGAGCTTTGGGACGCGTGTCGGTTAGCGGACGAAGGCGAGTGCCTAGGCCGGCGGCTAGGATCATGGCTTTCATGCGAGTGTTTCCATTAACTCGGTCCGCCTCGGAAGGCGGACCCTACAACAGTAAAATCTGAGAGAGATTTCTCTCTGCGCAGGCCGACCGGTTCGCAGGAGCGAACCGGGAAGATAAGGCCTCGGCTTGCTCCGTTCGAAATGACGGTCGGTAGCTGCGGGGTCAAACAACAAGAGAGAATCGGCTTGCTGCGTTCGAAATGACGGTTGGGCGGAGTAAGCAGAGGCTTTCACTGGAGGGTTTTCCGTTTGCCGAGTTTTTCCAATTCGAGATGGCGGAGGACTATTTCGAGGCCGTTGCGGTTGCGCAGGCGCCTGGCGAGTTGCTCCGCGAGGAAGACGGAACGATGCTGACCGCCGGTGCAGCCGAAGGAAACCATCAAATTTTTGAAGCCGCGCTGCTGATAACTGCTGATGCTCG
>WNFF01002720.1_pt1 | contig 14471 bp, 10 predicted proteins | sample 5400441 | NCBI WGS metagenome assembly WNFF01 (sample SAMN13153345, study PRJNA577476) | soil metagenome | isolation source: 120 cm saprolite under Douglas fir tree site 2 hole 3 replicate 1 | place: USA:California | collected 2015-04-18 | reverse complement strand
GTATAACATCATCCTTGGATGAACCAACATAGATGAAGCGATCAAACAAGACGAGTGGAGTCCCTGTGTAGTTTGCGATCGAAAGTTGCCAGATGAGTGAACCCCTGGTTGCATCGACGGCAATAATGTGGCTGGCAGATTGGATAACATCATTTGTGTTGCTTGCAGGATCGGGACGAGCAGCGCCAGCTACTCCTGCGTAAACTACACCATTGGCGACTCTGGGAGATGTATAAATGGCTCCACCAGCGTTATAGCGCCACAGTCGTGAGCCATTGGTGGCTTTAAATGCATACAAGGAGTTATCACTTGAACCAATGTAGACTACGCCATTGTCCACTGTCGGCGAGGCTAGTATGAAATCACCGACCTTATCAGAGCGCCAAAGTCTTGAGCCGTCTTTTGCGCTGAACGCATACACATAGCTGTCCTTAATGTCTGGACCACCCTGGTGTTCAATCGCCCATGACGCGATGTAAATGACGCCATTGACGACCTGTGGCTCTGTGAAGTTCTGTTCATTTACTTGATTCTGCCAGATCTGTGAGCCGCTTTTGGCGTCAAGGGCGAACAGGTAGCTATGCGCTACTCCATCGTATGAGCTACCGTAGATCACGTTATTGCTGATTACTATAGTATGCATAGTGGCTACTGTGGTGGCTGATCCAGCATGGTAGCGCCAGATCTGCGAGCCTTTTTGGGCATCAAGCGCATACAGATTACCGTCACTTGAGCCGACATAAACTACGCCATTGGCTACTACTGCAGACGATAAAACCGCTGCATTTGTTTGATACTGCCACTTTACTTTTCCATCAACAGCGCCAAGAGCATACACAAAACCTTCCAGAGAACTAACATAGGCTACGCCATTAGCAACTGTGACCGGGGCGGGTATGCTATGCCCCTGGGTCTTGAAACGCCAAAGAAGCTGCCCATTTGCAGCATCCAACTTAAAGAGTGCCCCATCACCCGAACCAGCGTAGACACCCAATTTGGAAGTGCTGCCAATTGCGCTTCTGCTATGGTTTAGTACAATAACCAGGCTACCGAGCAGAAATGTGAGAACCAACACTGCAGCAATCGCGCCCAATCGATGCTGCAGCGAGCGTTCATCCTTGGAAAAAGGAATGTTGCTCTTCATAAAGACTCCGCCTTTCTAATCGAAAACAAGACACTACGTGAGCAGCAAAACTTTGAGCGGGGACTGAGCCAAGTTCTGGTCTGTGTGTACCATGTGTGCTCCAACTGGCTGCGGATCTCAAGTTATAGGAGAAGCATCTCTTCTACACAGTTCACCATATATGTAGCCTACCCCTTTTAGAGCCTGAGTACTCGCCAGAGAATCAGATATTGGTGCCAATGTGGGACAAACACACTGGTGAGAAGTATTGCGAAGAACAAAAAGAGAACGAAATAGTTTTTGTGGGTATTATTGTAGTATCGCAATGCCCTCATAAGAAGGTAAGATCACCAAAAGTTCCCAAAGCGCGATTTAAGTACAAACAAGTTTAGACCTCAAAACATTCATCCCTCCCTTATAAATAAGTATAAGTAAAATCTCTTCTTTTGTCAAGAAATCAGGTTATGAACAACTTTTTCTGTGAAAAATAATATAAGGAGTATTTCAGAATGTCTTTTATCAGAAGAATGCCCAAGAAGCCGAAATGAAGCCATCTGCTATTGCAACAATCTTTGGAAGGCAGATACAAATGCATCGGCGTTTTCTTCTTCGAAGACGCCGAGGATGTGGTGGGCGTTGATATCGAGCAGCACACTGTGGTTGATAGCACTACCCAGGCCCAATGCCTGGCGAATGCGCAAGCCCTCATCATCGAGTGAGATAGCTTTGGGGTGGTCGCTCAGCTCAGGGTTGCATTCGACAATCAGCGTTTGAATGCCGGACATGCCTAAAAGATTGCCTGCGGTGAGTCCAGTGGGGTTACCCCTCCTGCTCCCCTTGCCCGCAGGCAATGCGGGTACCCTGGGAATAGTAGGGGTACCCTGGGAACGAACGGAGCTTACACTTTTTTCACGGCCAGGACGACGTTTGCGCCACCGATGCTGCGCCCCCCAATCAGGACGGCGGGTCGAGACAGTGGGCGTGCTTCATCGCGCACCATATCCAGGCCATATTTTGGATCCAGCTCCTCGCAATTGATGGTTGGTGGGATGAGTCCATCGTGCAGAGCCAGCAGCGCGGTAATTGTATCCAAAGCTCCGGCCGCAGCGTAGCTATGGCCCAGCATTGTACGAGGCACGCTGACAGGCAGGTGTTGGAGTTCAGAGCCAAAAACCATCTGTAGCGCCTCGGCCTCACCCTGATCGGAAGAGGACATGGCTCGCCCGTCGAGATTGAAGTAGCCGATGTCCTGTGGGGATAGCTGTCCTTCCAGCATTGCCAGGGACATGGCGCGAGCATACTGTGTACCATTGGACGAAGGAACCTGTAACCCATGAGCATCGTTGGTTTGCCCATGCCCAACGATCTCTCCATAGATTCTGGCCCCTCGTTGCCGCGCGTGTTCATATTCCTCCAGGATACACAGCCCGGCTCCCTCCGCTACCAGCAGGCCGGCTGCCCGTCGATCAAATGGGCGATAGGCGTTGGTGTTGTCGCCGTTGACATAGCGGTCATCATCATAAGCGAGCACATAGAGAATGAAGGGATGTAATAACGCTTCACTTCCACCTGTAATGATGATATCTGCGGTGCCACGCCGAACGGCATTATAGGCCATGGTCATGGCATCCAGGCCACTGACGGTGTCGTTGACGGGAGTTTTACAGTATCCCTGAATACCATAGCGGATGGATATCTGCCCAACATTTGCCACCTGGAGCCAGGCGATGGCTGTATAGGCGCTCAAAGCACGCGGCCCTCGCGTATACACCGCGTGAGTTTGCTCCATAACATACTCGACGCCCCCCAGCGTATTCGCCACAACTGCTCCTACTCGTTTTGGATCTTCCTCAGCCAGGTCTAAGCCTGAGTCCTGCAATGCTTCCTGGACGGCGGCGAAGACAAAATGGGTCACGCGATCTGTACGATTTGCCAATTTGCGGTCAATGTAATCATTTGCCACAAAGTTGTTGATTTCACCCGCAACTTGAATCGGCAGGTCATCAGCCGGGAAGCGTTGAATGTGTTTTATGCCAGAGATGCCTCTGCTCGTTGCACGCCAGAATGCCTCTTTCCCGATGCCATTAGCCGCTACTACACCTAATCCGGTGATGACCACACGTCGCTCTATATTCTGCTTCATTGTTTTTGCCTCGTTATCGACTTGGGGACTGTATATACATACTTCATCCTACATTTGCCGGTCAAGCCAGTCGGGACGCGCTAGAACGAGTGCGCTGTTGACCCCACCAAATCCACTTGAGTGAGTCAATGCGATGTTAACGGTTGCTCGCCGTGCTACGTTTGGCACATAATCGAGATCACAGCGTGGGTCTGGATTTTCCTGGTTAATGGTTGGTGGAAGTATCTGGTGCTCCACTACCAGTGCGGTAACAACGGTTTCAATCGCGCTGGCTGCCCCTTGCGTGTGTCCGATCATCGATTTTGTCGCGCTAATGGGAATATGGTAGGCTTGTTCGCCGAAGGCGGCTTTATATGCTGCTGTTTCCGCCACTTCGTTAGTAGGTGTTGAGCTACCATGCGAATTGATGTAGTGCAGTTGTTCTGGCGTAATCTGCGCTTCCTGCAGTGTCTGGGTCAGCAAGTTTTTAAGTGGCGAACCATCTGGAGGAAGGGAAGTCATATGGTGTGCATTGGTGTTCGAATTGAAGTTTAATACTTCAGCATAAATGTGCGCGCTGCGTGCCAGGGCCAGCTCTCGCTCTTCCAGGAGTAATACGGCGGCACCCTCTGCCATCACGAAACCATCGCGATCGCGGTCATAGGGGCGTGATGCTCGCTCGGGGTCATCGTTGCGTGTACTCATGGCTCCAATCACACAGAATGCGTCCAGTCCGGGGTAGGTAATGGCAGAGTCAGTGCCGCCCGCCAGCATACGATCTGCACGTCCTTCTTGAATGGCCCAGAATGCTTCCCCAATCGCGTCTCCTCCGGCAGAACAGCCTGTCGCGATGACGGTGCATGGTCCATGCAGTCCGTGATGTGCGGCTATGCTGGCCGCCGATGCGTGGGTCATCAATAAAGAAGCGGGTATATGGCTGTTCTCAGGATTACGCGGGGGATGTGCGCCTCGACCGGTCAAGCGGAGCCAAAGTTTCTCTCCCTCTTCGACTGAGGCCATTGCTGCGCCTATATACACGCCAGTATGACTACGCTCCTCCTCGCTGAACGCGTGGACGAGGTTTGCGTCCTGGATTGCAAGATTGGCGGCGGCTGTCGCGAATTGGGCACTGCGATCCATGGTTGCGCACTCTTCTGGTGTTACACCCAGAGTGGCCGCATCGAAATCCGGGATCTCCCCGGCTATCTGGGTTGGTAGTAAGCTGGGGTCAAAGCGCGTGACACGCCGTATGCCTGAGCGGCCAGAAATACAAGCTTGCCAGAAATTCTCTTTGCCTATGCCATTGGGCGCCAGCACTCCAAGGCCTGTGATGACTACTCGTCGCTGCATAATTCTCTCCTGTTTCAGGTTTCTATAGATTATTATAAACTCTTCTCTAAGTATTTAACATAATCAGAAAGATTGCTATGAAATGAGTTGCGAATTTTGTATGAAATAACACACAATTTTAAGAAGACGTACGCACTTTTTGCAACACAACCTCAATACGGTTTATACTAAAGAGAGTAATGACTGATGTCCAATTTCAGGGAGGTTTGACATGGTAGCTCAAAGAGAACCACGGCATATGACCGTAGATGAGTGGCGCGCCTCATTATTGAAGTGCTCTCAGAGTCTACAGAAGCCTACGACCGGGGCAAAAAGTTCGCCCTCTACCGCCAGTGTCCAACCATCGAAGAGTACGTACTTATCGCCACCGATCACCAGGCCGTTGAAGTATTCCACCGCACGCCGGAAGGATGGGCGGCCTATCATGCCCGCGTCTTTGGGCCAGGCGATACAATAGAGCTTGCAAGCATTGGCGTCCAGTTCCCTCTAGCCACACTCTATAGGCGTACCACGGTAGGAGAGATGCTAGACTAAGATCGAATATCCTTGCGTTTCAAGCCGATAGCGGTGACAATACAGAGAACAATGATCAGTACACCCAAAGCTCCCCAGGCCAGTAGCACCCGGTGGGCGGCATCCATCTGACTGAACGTGGAAAAGAGGGTACCATGGTAGGTGGTGTCATTGCCAAAAAGTTTGTCACCGCCTAATTTGTCGCTATGCAAGCCAATTGATGAACCCAGGGCGGTCATGGCCCAACGTGTTGGGAATAGCGTTGCCACAATTTGCAAGGGCCAGTCTTTGATGGGAATCTCGACTCCGGCAAAGACTACCTGTGGAATAAGCAGGAATGGGAGCAGGCTATTGGCACTATCCTCATTGGCGGCGAAGGCGGAGGCGGCCAACCCTACCATCAAGCCCCCTAATCCTGTCAGGATGAGTGTAATATAGGTCTCCAGCACTACCGGCAAGATGATGCCCTGGTGCAAGGGCTCGAAGATATTGACGATGATGAGCAGCGCGCCGCTCTGAACCAGGGCTAACACTCCGAGCACCAGGAACTTCGAGGTCAGGTAGGGCACGATACCCAGATTCACGGTGCGCTCGCGGCGGTAAATGGAGGCTTCCTTGACTATCTCGCGAGTTCCATTGATACAGCCGAAGAGCACCGCCACAAATGAGATGAGGAAGAGTGCTTTCTGCGCATTGATGCTATCGCCTATGACGATAAAGTCTTGCAGCGCTGTATTGCGCCTGGTTGCTATATCGCCTGTATAGCTGTTTACATATTGTTGCCCGGTGCTATTGTTTTTGAGATAGTTGACAATCAGGTTGCAATCGACTGCATCGTTTTTCCCGGTGCTCAGACCGAGGATGCCGCCTGTCTGGGGAGGCAAGCTAATCCTGGTTGTGCTGATACGAGGCGCACACTGCACAACTTTGTTGGCGTCGAAGATGCCCGTGCCAACCTCCGAACGGATCAAGAGCATCAGAAGGAGGGCGATGAGGGGTGCTTGTAAGAGCAGGATAATCAGGTTAGCCGTATCGTTTCTGAGTAATTCAAGGTTGCGCTGGGAAAGCAGTATGAACTGCTGCAAGGGGTTGCCACGTTTAGGCCGTTTCACTTCTTTGGCCTTTGGCACTCCATTGATACCGCCGGTCTCCCCAGTCCCCGTCGCTCCACCTCTAAGTGGTGCGACAACGTATTCTTTATACTGGTTTGAGACCTTAAAGCGTGCTGCCGCTTCCTCGGGAATATTGGGATTCTCCTCGGTTGGTTCCAGGCTGCTGTATATTTCGGCGAAGTCGGTTTTACCGAAATAGGCTTTTGCCTCCTCAGGTGGCCCGAAGAAGGCCAGGTTACCTCCCTGGCATAAGAAGCAGACGTAGTCGCAGGTATTGATGTTGTTGGTCGCGTGCGTTACCAGCACAATGGTATGCCCCTTGTCGGCGAGTCTGCGCAACAGGAACATCATTTTGCGGTCAAGGCCGGGATCGAGGCCGGATGTTGGTTCGTCCAGGAAGAAGAGGCTGGGATTGGCGAGCAATTCCAGGGCGATAGAGACGCGCTTTCTCTGTCCTCCTGAGAGTTTCTTGACCAGGAGCTTGCGACGTCCCGTCATTTCAACGTCTTCCAGCACTTCGTTGATGCGCTGCTTGATCTGTGCCGGAGTGAAGTCACTGGGCAGGCGCAATTTGGCGGCGTAGTACAGTGCTCGTTCAACGGTCAAGTCGCGGTGAACGATGTCATCTTGCGGCACGTAGCCCAACTGTGAGCTAAAGGCTGCCAGGTTATGGTAGTAGTCCTGGCCGTTGTAGAGTACCTTGCCCTGCTGTGCTGGCCGCAAGCCATTGAGGGCGTCCATCAGGGTTGACTTACCCGCACCGGAGCCGCCCACCAGGGCGACAAATTTGCGCGGCGGGATGGTGAAGGAAAGATCATTGAGCAACACATAGTTGTTGTTGCCGGACTTTTTGAGATTGAGGGCGTCAATGCGAATGAAGTTGCTTTCGTCATACTGCGTCAGTTGATTGGCCTCGAAGACGAGCTTATACGGCCCAATACGGATTTCATCACCTAGCTTGAGGAGATGGCTGGTGGTCAGCTCAGAGTTGACAAAGACATGATTGGTGCTGTTCATGTCAAGGATGCGATAGGTGCCGCCCTCGCGTACCAGTCGTGCATGGTGTGCAGAAACCTGGGGGTGAGACAAGACGACGGTATTCCCCTGCACTCGTCCAATGGTGAGTTCGGGATCGCCCAGTTTGATGGGCTGCACCGGGGCCAGTAGTTCCTGTTGTGTGCCTGTTCCATCATTGTAGACGAGGGTGATCAATGTACCATTTTCGTCACCGATACGGAAGATGTCACCACGATTAAGTGTTTTGCGAAAGGTTTCATCTCCGCGAATTTTGCGGCCCTGGTAGAGCAGGCCATTGAGGGTCCTTGGTTTATCTGGGTGAGGATGGATCAGCTCGAATTGATTGCCATGGCGGATGATCTGGATGTGGAGGTTGGAGACAATGCCGCCATCTCGAATAGCAATATCGTTGGTTGCATCACGGCCAATATTGATGACATCTTTTGTCAGTGGATAGGTCTGCCTGCTGCCAATGATGTTGCTGCTCACTTCGAGTGAGGGTATGCCGACCGCTGTGGGTGAGGCAATTTGTGTCTCATCGGGACGTCCAACCAGTCCTGTGGTGTGATACCCCTGACTCTGTGCCGCCGGATACTGCTGTTGTGGAGGCGGAGTCATTGACTGGCGCTGCTGTGGAGGCCCTGGCTGGTAGTGATATGGTGGTTGGGCCGGGAACTGTTGTTGAGGGGGCATGGGTTGATACTGCTGCGGTGGTGGCTGCTGCGCTGGATTAGGGAATTGCTGGTATGCCGGTGGGGTAGGTTGCTGGTGGGGTGTCTGAGATGCTTCTTGCACTTCCGCTCGCCTGAGAAAGAGGAAAGTGGTGTCTTCCCCCAGACCAATGATGTTGCCGTCAGAGATATTGGCCTGCTGTATTGGTTGCTGGTTTACGGTCATGATATTCTGGGGAGAAAGTTTCTCGATACTCCACAGGCCGTTATTCCATAGAATGCGGGCGTGCGATCTGGATACTTTCTGATCACCCTTGATAACGATGTCATTGGTTGACTCGCGGCCAATAGTGGTAATCAGCCTGGTGATCTGGTAAGTCATTCCTGCGAGTGGACCGGTGAGGAACTTGATCGAGCTTATTTCTGGTGGTTTGTTTGCTGCGTTCACACTCTATCTGCCTTCCTGCCTATGTGGTTGGTAGCCTTCATAAATTACAGGTTAAACTGCATGAGCTGCCCTCTTGCACACCATTATATTATAGAGCTAAAGAACTGGCAATATGTCTCTTCCTTTGGATTTCAAAATATGTTGTTGGGCATGGTTGGTGTAGGTGTTGCTGCCATCGGCAGCAACACCTACACCAACCATGCCCAACAACATAAGACTATCACGAAGCTAGCCGGTCACAGTTATTGTGAGATTCATTTTAATATCAGTTCGCGTGCGACCGCTGCAGTGCAACAGAGTCTCACCGTATGTCGCCTGGTAGGGGCGCGATCTCTTGCCCTGGGTGTTATTCCGCCTGATGAGAGCCTCGATAGCCTGGTGAGCGGCAGTGATGAGGCACCAACGCTGTTGAGTACCTACCCCAGCTACCTGGCACAACTGGTCAAGGCTGCCCGTCGTCGCAGGCTGGGGCCGCGTAACTTCCGCTTGCGTCGTATCGACTGTGGTGGAGAAGTGCTTTCTGGTGCGCTGGCAAATGTCGCCTATGAGACGCTAGGACCAGCACTGGTCAACGATACGTTCGGCATGACGGAAATCTTGCCAGTCAGTGGACGTGTGTGTAACCAGGGGCATCTCCATCACGACCTTAATGTGGGATTTGTGGAAGTGATTGAGCTGGAGACGGGCGAGCCAGCAGCACCGGGTAGACTGGGCACAGTTGTCGCCACGCCCTACTACCCCTATCGCGAGTGTATGCCAGTCTTTCGCTATGACACTCGTGATGTTGTGCGTTGTTTACCGGACGAACCTCTCGCCTGTGAGCTGGCAGGAGTACCAGCTACGTCACGTATTCTGGGCAAGGCAGATCACCTATTGCACGTCAATGGGCAGGTGGTGACGCTGCGAGATCTCGTCGAAGTCTATGAAGCCTTGCCTTCGCAGCCCTGGCCTGCACGCTTCAGCGCCTGGGTAGTAGATGACCATATCGAACTCATCGTGCCGGTAGAGGCACTCAATGGTGTAACAAAAGAAGAAGTGGAGCAACGTTTCCGAGAAGCGGGTATTGCAGTCCACGTAGCGAGTTGTGTAGCCCGTGAAGAAGATATGATACAGCTCCGTTCGCTGCGTGCGGACCTGCTGGAGACCACTTTTGCTGCCAGGAGGGACTGACATGGATATGCTAGGACAGACAATCTTTCAGACAATCGTTGTGCTGTTTGGGGCTTTGCTAACCTCTGCCTGTGCTTTACTTTACTTTCGGCGAGTACGCCTGGAACGCCCACCGTTAGGCGTCTTCAACCCCCGTGATGTTGGAGTGCTGCTCTTTTTTATCTTTGCTTTGCCGTTGCTCTATCTTGTTCTGCCGAGTGTAGTACTTACAAGCTTACTGGTCGTGACCTTCGTCAGTGCGCTCTATCTTGCGCTGCGTCCGTTTATGTCGGGTCGCTACCTCTGGCCGTTGATAGTGTTCCTGCTGGTTGCCAATATTGTGGTGACAGAGACTCTGCTGGGTACGCGGCAAGGATGGCAGTTGTATTGGGTCTTGACCAGTGCTATCGTCTTGGTTGCTGCCGTTGGTGTCTCCAACCTCTACGTACAGGGAGGGATGCGCCTGCGCCATATTGCCTGGTTTGCCCTGATCCTGGCTTTTTATGATGGCTTTTTCAACCTGGTGATTCCAATCTCCCTGAAACTGGCCGATCGTTTTGAAGGCCAGCCGCTTGACCCCTCGATTGGTTTCACGATGGGCGTTTTCAGTGCCAATATTGGCCTAGGCGATCTACTGGTCTACTCTCTCTTCATTATCGCGGCCTATAAGGGTTTTGGGAAAAGAGGAGTTCTCGCCTCATTCATCATCATCACCATCTTTGGATCGCTGCTGCCTGCGACGTCTCCTTTGCTCATAACGGCCTTTATCCGGCAGAGCATTGGCATTGCGATACCTGCGCAAGCATTTTTCGGACCTGCTGCGGTCGTCACGTACTGGTTACTTTCCCGTCGCTCGCCCGAGCGCAGTATGGCCCAATGGATGAGCGAACAGGATGCAGCAGGGCATGAACCTATACGTGTGACAAGGCGCACACGCCCTCGCCTGGTTGCGGCACCGAGAAGTGTTCAACCTGTGGTGGATATTGAGGTGAGTGCTAAACGAGCTGGATGACTCATGCTTACCTTCCTAACTTCTTGGAAGAGCATCCTCCGATACCAGAAACTCCTCAATTAATGGAGTCACGGCATCAGCTTGCGAGTACATGAAGAAACGTTCTCCACCGGGGATGACGTGGTAGCCGGCACAATTGGGCAGGTGTTTGGATAGCCAGTGTGTCTTGGGTTCGGGCGAGAGGGCATCGTTAAGGCGATTGATCAGCAGGATGGGCATGGTCAAGGTCGACAGGCGTTCTCGCATATCGTAGTAGTGGATGACGGGTAGCACGGAGAACTTGTACACGCGCGGCCAGAGCTGGATTTTACGAAACTGCTCCTCGACCAGGTGACGAGGTAGACCTGGGATGGGTTTATTTTCCGCTCGCCGGTGAGCCATAATATAGTTGACGACGGTGCGGCGCAGGAACCAGGAGGGAAGAAAAGACTCGACGGGCAAACGCACAAATAGCTCATGGAGCAGCCAGATAAAGGGATGCGGTGCGATCTCGTAATCGGCACCCTGGGCAATGATGACCAGCGAGCGGCATCGCTGGGGGTAGCGCGTAGCAAACTCGAAAAGCACCATAGCTGCATCGCCGTGTGCCACAAAATCGACCGCATCCAGGCCGAGACTATCCAGCACCTGGCGCAGTTCTTCGGCTCGCTCAACCAATCCAACGGGCTGCGAGCGGGTCTCATGGCGGCGGTACATGATGACACGCCGTGTCTGGCTGAGCGCACGTACCTGGCGTGCATAGACAAATTCGAGATGTTCAAGAATGGGTACAAAAACCAGGGGAGCCCCGTTTCCGATGTCTATGAGCGGCATGTCTGTTGTGCCAATGGTTGTGCGCTGCCAGAGTGATTCGATGTATTGCACATCGGCGTGAAATGTCACGTCGTCTATGTAGGGTGTGGTGGTAGTGGTAAGTGTGCTCACAGGTACCTCCCGTATCAATCGTTTCCAGTACATTATATACTATATTGATGTGTTCCGTAGCTAAAAAGATTGGGGGGTACATGCTCATGCCTGTAGATAAAAGTGACGTTACCTTGCATTGTATCGTGGTAAATCAGTGGATAGAAGCCTTTAATACACACAATGTTGCCGCCATCGTGGCTCTCTACGCGGATGATGCCGAGCTATACGACTCCGGCATGAAACGTTCTCGCCATGGACGGACTGAAATCGAACGCTGGTTTAGCGATCGCTTTCAATCCTTGCCCACGATTTCCTATACTCCTGTTTACCAGCTCTTCAGCGAAGAACAGGCCGCAGTTACCTGGACAGTTCGTGGGCAAGGTCCGCGCATCCTTGGACAGGCATGGTTATCGCGTCCGTTTCAGGTCGATGGCGTCAGTATCTTTTCATTACAAGATGGGTTGATTGAGAATCAGCGCGGCTATTACGATCACCTCTCTGCTCTGGAGCAGATTCTGCCTCCCATCAAATGGATATTGCCGCGCCGCTTGTAGCCTACGCTTATTCTTCAACCTCCACATTTGTAAGGGAGGGTCGTGTCAACTCAAATGAGTGTGTTTCTCGCGAGAAACACACTCATTTGAGTTGACACGACCCTCGTAACATCAGGGATTGGCTTTTGCTTTGATCTTTGCCAGTAATCCACATGCTTTCCCTGTAGTAAAAATATCTCCAGAGGTGGTGGGAAGTTGTGCATGTTCTTTACTATGGCGCATTTTATAGCGAAAAATATCAACAGGTCAAACTTTGAAATGTCTGAATCGGTAAAGCCGTCAAGTGACAGTTGTCAAAAGAGCGATATTTTGATAAAGTGTAGCTGCAAGCAATCCTCAAGAGCAGAGGAATGTAAAAAACGGTAGTTCCAGGTCCTGTAGAGGAGGAAAATACAACACCTATGACTGTAGACACGCACAAAGAAACGTTGGGCTTTCAAGCTGAGGTCAAGCAACTGCTCGACCTCATGATTCACTCGTTATATAGCAACAAGGAGATATTTCTCCGCGAACTGATCTCGAACGCATCCGACGCCATTGACCGGCTGCGTTTCGTCGCCCTTTCAGATGATACCCTCTATGAGAACGACACGGATTATAAAATCCGCGTGGCCTACGATAAGGATGCCCGCACTATTACCGTAAATGACAATGGCATCGGCATGACGCGGGCGGAGGTGATAGAGCAGATTGGGACGATTGCCAAGTCCGGCACTCGTGAGTTCTTCCAGTCACTGACAGGCGATCAGCAAAAAGATGCCACGCTCATCGGTCAATTCGGCGTAGGCTTCTATTCATCCTTCGTGGTCGCGGACAAAGTCACCTTAAAAACGCGCCACGCCGGTTTGAGTCCTGAAGATGGAGTTATCTGGGAATCCGATGGGCAGGGGCAGTATACACTTGAAACCGTCGAAATGGCACCGCGCGGCACCGAAGTCGTGCTGCACCTGCGCGAAGGTGAAGATGAACTCTTGAACGGTTCGCGCCTGCGTTCAATCGTGCGCAAGTACTCCGATCACATCATGTTGCCCATCGTGATGAAGTCTGAGGAGGAAGGCGAGCACAAAGGTGAGGATGAGGTGGTGAACCGCGCTTCCGCCCTGTGGAGTCGCTCGAAAAGCGAGATTACCGAGGAGGAGTATAACGAGTTCTATAAGCACGTTTCACACGATTTTAGCGATCCACTGACCCATGTCCACAGTCGCATGGAGGGCAATTACGAGTATATCTTGCTGCTCTACATCCCGTCCCGCGCCCCGTTTGATCTGTGGACCCGCGAGCGGCATCACGGAGTCAAGCTGTATGTGCGCCGCGTCTTCATCATGGACGACGCCGATAAGCTGATGCCGGGATACCTGCGCTTCGTGCGCGGCGTGATAGATTCGAATGATCTCCCTTTGAATGTTTCGCGTGAGATATTGCAGCAGAACAGGATGATCGACGCCATCCGCTCCAACGCGGTGAAGAAGGTGCTGGGCCTGCTCACAGATATGGCAGCCAATGAGAAGGAGAAGTATGCCACCTTCTGGCAAGAGTTCGGGCGCGTCCTGAAAGAAGGACTGCTCGAAGACAACGCCAACCGCGAAACGATTGCCAGGCTCTTGCGCTTCGCCTCGACCTATTCTGCCGGTGAAACACAGGATGTCTCCCTGGAAGAGTATGTCGCCCGCCTGAAAGAAGGCCAGGATAAGATCTATTATATCACCGCCGACAGCTATGAAGCCGCTAAAAATAGCCCGCTGCTGGAGATTTTCAGAAAGAAGGGCATCGAGGTTCTACTCCTGTCAGATCCGGTAGATCACCTGCTGGGTCCCGAACTTGGTGAGTTCAATGGTATCCAGTTGCAATCTGTCTCCAGGGGCGAGCTTGATCTGAGCAAGTTGAAAGACGAACAGGAGCAGGAGAAGGAGGAATCCCAGGAAAGTGCCGGTGAAGTAAAGGAGCTGATCGAACGCTTCAAGACTGTTCTGGGCGAGAAGGTCAAGGATGTTCGCACGACAACACGCCTGACGACCTCGCCTGCCTGCCTCGTCGTCGGTGAATATGATCTCGACCCCAGTCTGAAACGCCTGCTGAAAGCTGCTGGCCAGACAATACCTAACGATCAGCCTATCCTGGAGATAAACCCGCACCATCCAATCATTCTCAAGCTGAGAAATGAAGCGGATGACAAGCGTTTTACAGATTGGGCCTACATTCTCTTTGACCAATCAGTCCTCAGTATGGGCGAAAAGCTGGATAACCCGGTCGATTTCGTCAACCGGCTCAATGATTTGCTGGCCCAACTGTAGTATCTTCTCCGAGTTACCAGCAGGGAAACATGAATCATCCCGAATTTTAGTGCTATTCGTCCCAGGGCGAGGACAAGCCATCGCCCCTACTATGGACGAAGCAGCATGGCAAGCCGCTTCGTCCATAGTAGGGGCGATGGCTTGTCCTCGCCCTGGGGTGGGCCAATACCGCTTCGCCAGCGATATCAAATTTCGGGATGAAT
>WNFF01005545.1_pt1 | contig 14475 bp, 16 predicted proteins | sample 5400441 | NCBI WGS metagenome assembly WNFF01 (sample SAMN13153345, study PRJNA577476) | soil metagenome | isolation source: 120 cm saprolite under Douglas fir tree site 2 hole 3 replicate 1 | place: USA:California | collected 2015-04-18 | reverse complement strand
CGGACTGACCTACGCAATGCGCTTGGACACGCAGGCGCGCAGCCGCGACCAGGTGTTTGAGGAGCACGGCGCTCGCCTGTTTGTCGACCCGAAGAGCTACCTCTACCTGAACAACACCACTCTCGACTATCTGGAGACCCTGATAAAGTCCGGATTCGTCTTCCAGAACCCCCAGGCCACGCGCAGTTGTGGTTGTGGCAGCTCTTTCACGGCGTAAGCGGCAAAACCCCTCTCGGAGGGCGTTGCGGGCGCGCGTGCGTTCCATCTGAGCCCAGAGCGCGGTTGGCTGGGGGGCCCGCCAACCACTTTTTTTGTCCGGCGGAGGGTTCTCCGATGCTCAAAATGCTCGACCTGATTCTGTCATTCTTGCCGGAAATTGCTGCGCCACGATTGGTCGAACCGATTCCGCGAATTTGGAAACACGCATGAGCACCACTCAGGCCAGAGTTGCCGCGGACCCCACCTGCTGGAGCTGCGGGGCAGCCACCGGCGGGGAGCACTTTTGTCCGGCCTGCGGCAAGCTCCAGCCGCTGCCCCGCGGCAGCGACTACTTCGCCCTCTTCGGGTTGACAAGCAAGTTGTGTCTCGATGCTGCCGAGCTTGAGAAGCGTTTTCACCAGTTGAGCTGGAAGCTGCATCCGGACAATTTCGTCCTCGCCGGGGAGTACGAGCGCGAGCTTTCGCTGGACCGCGCCTCCCAGTTGAACGACGCCTACCGCGTCTTGCGCGACCCCATCAGCCGCGTTGAGTATCTGCTGGCGCGCGAAGGCATGCGCAAGGAAGGGGAGCACAAGCAGCAAGCGCCGCCCGAGCTGCTCGAGGAGGTATTTGAATTGAACGAATGGCTCGATGAGCTGCGCGGCGCGCGGCAAACAAGCAGCAATGGCGAGATGACGGCGTTGCGCGGCAAGCTCGAAGCCGCGCGGAAGAATTTTGAGGAGAAACTCAGAGCGGTGGATGCGGAGCTCGATGGCGTGTTTGGCCAATGGGACGCCGCGCTGGATGCAGGGGCGGACGACGCCGCGCGCAAAAGGCTGATGACGCGCATGAACGAGCTGCTGAATCGCCGCTCCTACATCCGCAACCTCGCCGCAAACGTGCAGAAGGAATTGGCGGAGGCCTGAGAACAAGATGGGACGCGTGGTTGGGATCGACCTCGGTACCACCTACAGCCTGATCGCCTATCTGGACAAGGAGACGGGCCGACCTCGGTGCATTCCGGGACCATATGGCGAGACGCTTTGCCCCTCCGTGGTCAGCGTGGACGCGGGCGGCAGTGTCGTCGTGGGCGAGCCCGCGCGGCGGCGCCTGCTGACCCAGCCGGATCGCACCATCTATTCGGTGAAGCGCCTGATGGGTCGCGGAGTGGCCGACGTGCAGGATGAGCTGAAAATTTTCCCGTTTCGCATTGACCCCGAAAGCCAGCAAGTCATCCGGGTGCGCCTGGGCGATCGCTTGTTCACGCCGCCGGAGATTTCCGCGTTCATCCTGCGCGAGCTCAAGAGCTGGGCCGAAGAGTTCTTCGGCGACAAGGTGGACCGCGCGGTGATCACCGTGCCGGCCTACTTCAACGACGCGCAGCGCCAGGCCACCAAGGACGCCGGGCGTCTAGCCGGGCTCGTGGTGTTGCGCCTGGTAAATGAGCCCACTGCCGCAGCGCTGGCCTACGGGCTGCACGAAAAGCGGCGCGGCTACGTGGCGGTCTATGACCTGGGCGGCGGCACGTTCGATATTTCCATCCTCAAGCTGATCTCGACCGGCGAAGGCGACATCTACCAGGTGCTCGCGACAAACGGCGATACGCACCTGGGCGGCGATGATATCGATAACCTGCTGCAAAGCTTCGCGCGCACCGAAATTCGCGAGCAGTTCGGGCTCGACCTCGGCCATTACCCCGAAGCCACCCAGGAGCTGCGCAAGGCGCTGATTCTCGCCAAGCACGAGCTCTCCGCGGCCGAATCGACCACGGTGAAGTTCCCGCTGCCGGGCGGCGCTGGCTCCGCTCCGGCGGGAGGTGTGTACGTCCGCAAAATCACCCGCGCCGAATATGAGGCGTGGATACGCCCCATCGTCGATCGCACCATGGGTCCGGTGAAGATGGCCCTGGCGGACGCGAAATTGAAGCCCGGCGAGATGGACGAAGTCGTCCTCGTTGGCGGCTCGACGCGCATTCCGCTGGTGCAGCGCACCGTGGAAGAGTATTTCGGCCGGCGCCCGCACGTGGAGCTCAATCCGGACGAAGTGGTCGCGCTGGGCGCCGCGGTGCAGGCGAACATCCTCGAAACCGGCGTGAAGGACATGTTGCTGCTCGACGTGACTCCGCTCTCGCTCGGGATCGAGACGATGGGCGGCGTGGCGGTCAAGATTATCCCGCGCAACTCGACCATCCCGGCGAGTGCCCAGGAGTTGTTCACCACCGGCGTGGATAACCAGACCGGGATCGACATCCACGTGCTCCAGGGCGAGCGCGAGCTGGCCAAGGATTGCCGATCGCTGGCGCGCTTCCAGTTGAAGGTGCCGCCGGGACCCGCGGGGCTGGCGCGCATCGAGGTGAAATTCCTGATCGATGCCAACGGCATCCTGCAGGTGGCGGCGCGGGATTTGCATAGCGGTGAGGAGCGCTCGGTCGAAGTCCAACCCAGCTACGGCCTCAGCGATGCGGAGATTGAGGGCATGCTCGAAGAGTCGATTGAATACGCCGAGCAGGACTTCACCGAGCGCCAATTGATCGAGGCGCGCAACGAGGGCGAAACGATCCTGCGGGCCACTGAGAAGTCTCTGGCTCAAGCGGCCGAGGATCTCTCAGTGGGGCTTGACCCCGCGGAGCGCCGCGCGATCGAAGCCGCAGTGGCCGCGCTGCGCCAGGCTATGGCTGGCGGCGATTACAAGCTGATCCGCGCGCGCATCGACGACCTCAATCAGGCCACCGTGGCCCTGGCCGAGCGCATGATGAACCGCGCGCTGGCCACCGCGCTCCAAGGCAAGCGCGTGGCCGAGGTTTGAATCGCGCGGGAAAGGAGTGGCAGCAATGGGCGGCACGAATCCTTATATCGAAGAGACGAAGTACACGCCCGCCACAAAGAAGTTTAAAGTCACGTTTGCCCGGGAGGGGAAAACGGTTGAGGTAGATCCGGAGAAGACTCCCTATGGCCACGACGGGCTACCGGGCAGCATTCTGGATATCGCGAATGGCTTCAGCATGGGGCTCGATCACGCCTGCGGCGGGGTCTGCGCCTGCTCCACCTGTCACGTGATCATCCACGAGGGCCTGGAATCGTGTAACCAGCCCACCGACGCGGAACTCGATCAACTGGACGAGGCGCCCGGGCTCACGCCGAAATCGCGCCTGGGATGCCAGTGTGTTCCCGACGGCACGGCGGACCTGGTGGTCGAAATCCCCGAGTGGAACAAAAACTACGCCAAAGAAGCGGATCACTAGAAGCGGTCTGGTTTGCCCGTGGGCACCAAGGGCGTCGAGGCAATTGTCGGGGCGTCCTATCCGGGCGACCAGACGATTTGCTGGATGTAGAGGATACTGAGGCACTAGAGGAGGCGAAGGGAAACCATGCCTGGCACAATGGATTGGGACGATTTCGAAGAGATCGGCATTCAATTAGCGGAAAAGTTTCCAGACACCGACCCCCTGACAGTGCGCTTCACCGATCTGCACAAATGGGTCACCGAGCTGGAAGGCTTCGAGGGCGACCCGAAGATGTCCAATGAGGGCAAACTCGAAACCATCCAGATGGCCTGGCTCGAGGAATACAAGGAGCGCCAGGCAGGCTAGTGGGACAGGCGTTCCTGCTTGCCCAAAATCGCTGGTGGATTTCCTGTTCTGTCATTTCATGTAAAGCGCGCCGCAGCGGCGCGAGTCTTTTCGATGTCACTGGCAGTTAGATAGTGTTCCGGTTCGGGCGGACATTCCGGGTCCTCCCGGTTGATGGCATTCCACGGCGCACCAGGTACAAGGCTTTCAGAGTCGAATTCCTTCCCGCTGTTTTTCTGGCGGGACACGCGCGCCCGAGGCGGTTTATTGTAACGGCTAGGCTGCGGAAGTTGCCCGCAACACGCTGGGCGTTGCTCGTTGCGAAATTTAAATCCTCAAAGTAATTCAACCTCATACAACCACATGCTAAATTACCGCACTGATGCGGATCTTCATCCTCGGGGTCGGAGCTACTGGCTCTCTGCTCGCCCATCTGCTTGCCCGTCAGGGTCACATTGTTACTTGCGGAGACAGGGATGTGGAGCGCGCGCGGCGCTTCCTCGGGAAGAAGAGCCACATCCCGGTGCAAGAGGTGAACGCCCGGAATTTGTGGGCCATTGTCCGCGCGGCACGGGGCAACCACCTGCTGGTGAATGCCGGGCCGGCTATATTCAACGAGATCATCCTGCGCGCGGCGCTGCGACTGGGCGCGCATTATATAGACCTGGCATCGCGGCTGACAAAGCAGCCATTCAAGGCGGAGCAGCTTTATTTCCACAAGCGCTTCGAGCAGAAGAACCGCGCGGCTGTCATCACGGCCGGGGTCTCGCCGGGGCTCATGAACCTGCTGGCCAAGCGTGGTGCGGAAATGCTCGACTCCGTGGAGGCGATTCACATCCGCCTGTATGAAAGCAGCCAGAGCGATGACCCCGTTTCCCAATGGTCTCCTGAGGAATCCTTCAATGAGGCCACCTCGCGCCCGCGCGTCTACCGCGCTGGGCGCTTCCATTTAGGCAAGCGCTTCGGAGAGCGGGAATGGTTCCGGTTTGCCGCACCGATCGGGGACACACCTGTCTATCTGGCGGCGCAGGACGAAGCTTGTACGCTGCCATATTTTCTTAAGCTGCGCGAGGTGGACGCAAAGATCGGGGGCAACGAAATCGACCGCCTGCGGCGGTGGCACCGCCAGGGCAAGCTCAGCCGGTCGCGCGGGATGGTGAGCAAACGCTTCCCAAAGACCCCGACGCCGCGCATGGTGGCCAAGCTCATTCGCCGGGGCGTCCTGCAAAACGCGCGGTTCGCAGCGGCGGTACTGGTGAGGGGCGTAAAAAACGAGGAACCGCGCCTCATTCGCTGGGACTGCGAATTCCCTACTCTCTATCAGATCCGCTTGCGGGGGGTGTTCACCTCACCCATTGCCTATGCGACCGCGCAGATGGCCGCGCTGTTTATCAAGCATTTTCCCCGCGAGATGGCCGGCGTTTATCCGCCCGAGGCCCTGGTGCCAGAGACGCGCCAAGCGATCCTCGCCGACGTGCGCTCCCGCAATATTCGTATCACAATGAGAATCACCCGGTTGAAGAAAAACGAAGAGGATGAGCACTTATAGCCCGTCAGCCTGGTTGGATTGACGCTGCCAATAACGCGCTGGGCGGTCAGACACCAGATCCGTTTGCAAGGGAGGGCGGCGCATTTACCTCCAGGCACCTGGTGGCCCTCGCGGAACAAACATGGAAGATCAGGGACCCAAGTACACGCGCGCAAATCGCGCGTCCCTTCGCTCCGAGAAGACTCTGCCAGCGCGCCGTTAAGCGGCAAACCTCGTGGATAAAATTCATTACTTGTAAAAAAGAGCTCCAACGATTACGGCACTGTCGAGCAGGATCCAGCCTATGCACGGCAAATAGATGTTCTTGTCATGTTTCTGCAAGCCGTACCAAAGCCAGACCACAGCAGAGACGAGGTATGCGCTCCATGACACGACAGATATCCCCGCCGCCCGATGATTCACCCATATCGTGAGAGCCTGAGGAATCGTCATCAGCATGGTGAAGATCGATAGGCTTCCAAGAAGGCGATGGATCACCCCTGCTGAGCGAAATGTGGGATCAGGTGACGGCGTCGGATTAGGTGGCATATACTACCCTCAATGTGGACCTAGGACGATCGCGGTTTCAACTCACCGACAATAAACCAGTAGGCAAGCAGCCCCACAAGAAGAACCATCGAGCCGAGCGCGAAACCTGGAACATACGACCCGCTCCACTTGATCAACAATCCGATTGCGAGTGGTGCGATGATGCCCGCGAGGTTGCCGGCGAAATCGAATTCACGCTGTAAATTTTAGAGTTACAGAAGCGCGGCAGAATATCCCAATTCACGCTGTGCGCAAGCGAGACGAGTGAAGTTTAACCGCACGAGTGAACTCTTTCCCCAACTTCCGAACTCCACGAGGCGTCGAACCAGAATACTGCACTGCGGGTTGATGGTGATAAACTCGCCTTGCTGGCATCACGCGCTGCGATTGGGGCCAAGCCTTCGAGTTGAATCTCGATTCCCGAGACACCTCGGGTCCTTGCCCAAAGGGCTGACCCTGAGAGAAATGAATTTGCCACCCCTGCTTGGCGGACGACCGCTAGACTTGGATCGCTAAATGCAGGCAGCGGTTGACTCCCCTGACGGCTGGACTCACTCGGTTTTTACATCCTGGCGACCAAGCAAGATGCCGGATCATGCCCTCAGGCGGGCAATCTGTTGGTGGCTCGTCCTACCCTCAACAGAAACGAAGGAGGATTCAAGTGATGGACAATCGGAAAGAGCGATCGATGAAAGCTGCCCTCTTCGCAATGGTATTGCTGCTCTCAGGCGCACTCGCAGCGCAAACGCCATCTCGGCCTCAACAGAACCTCCACATTCCCGAAGGCATGAAGCAGTACTTTTTCGGCTTTTTGGTGAAAGGGGAAAAGTGGGCTCAGACTCCGCCGCACGAAGAACTCCATCAGCTGATGCAGCAGCATCTCGCCTACATCCGGTCACAAGCCGAAGCGGGCAAGTACGCGTTGGCAGGGCCTTTCCTTGATAACGACCGCATCCGTGGCATTGTCATCATCAATGCTGCATCGGCTGAAGAAGCCAGGAACATCGTAAGCGGCGACCCCATGGTGCAGAGCGGAAGGATGGCGGTAGAGATTCATCCCGCTATGCTGGCTGACGTTTCTTGCGTGCTAGTGGAATACCAGAAGGCCGGAGGCAAATGAATCGGTCCATGGAGTGTTACTGATCCTCCCGCTCGCGGGCGCAGGACTGGATGAAGTTTCGGCGATGCTGCGGAAGATGTTTCGCAAGGATGCGCCGGTTTTCAGCACGAGGAATTTGCGGCAGGCGTGGCGCAAGACTTGTGCAAAGCTTGGATTGAGCGTGTATGAGGAGCGGCGCTATCGGGACTCATAATTCAGCTCGGCCAGTATGCTAAGATTGTGCAGGCAAGCCGGCGTAGCTGTGAAACTGTGGCGCTATGGTGCAATGGTTAGCACGCGGCCCTTTCAAGGCCGAAATACGGGTTCGACTCCCGTTAGCGCTACCAAGCCTATCTGCCCCCGCCAGACCCGTCGTGGACGTACCTGGACAAATCCTCCGCGCAGACCTAGTGCCCTCGTTGACCTTGTTCTAGGTTAGGCCGTTGGATTCTTGGCGCACTAGGGCGCGTGCCCATTCCTCGCGGAAAAGCGTCAACACATTATCAATACACCGCCAATAGAGGAAAATGAGAGTAAGCTAGACCTTCGGAAGCTGAGCGCAGCAGCATTCTTTCTGCGCGCAATACAGCTAACAGCATCTTGCAATCGTACCGAGGGAGGAAATCGCACATGGCCAGCCTGATGAGGACATCGAACCCGGCGCTGAATGCAAAGACATTTGAAAGGCAGGTCGCCCTTGGCGGCGAGGCGATGACGGTGCAGGGCACGGTGAACAAGACCGGCGTGCTTTTGCTCTGCGTGGTGGCGACCGCGGCCTGGACCTGGAGCCAATTCCCTCAGGGCGGATTTTCCGACCGCGTGGGGCTGCTGGTCGGAGTCGGCGCCGTTGGCGGCTTCGTCGTCGCCCTGGCAACCATCTTCAAGAAGAATTGGGCGCCAATTACTGCGCCCATCTACGCGCTGCTGGAGGGACTCGTACTGGGCGGCGTATCTGCGGCGCTCGAGATGCGTTTCCCGGGAATCGCCATCCAGGCGGTGGGGCTGACGTTCGGCACCTTGGTCGCTTTGCTGCTGGCCTATCGCTCAGGAGTCATCCGAGCGACCGAAAACTTCAAACTGGGAGTGGTGGCGGCAACGGGCGGGATCGCGCTGGTCTACCTGGTGACGATAGTGCTCGGATTCTTCGGCGTGCACATGCCCTACATCCATCAGAGCGGCGGCATCGGCATCGCGTTCAGCTGCTTTGTGGTGATCATCGCCGCGCTGAACCTGGTCCTGGACTTCGATTTCGTCGAGACCGGAGCACGCGAGGGCGCGCCCAAGTACATGGAGTGGTACGCAGCCTTCGGGTTGATGGTCACGCTGATCTGGCTCTATCTGGAGATTCTGCGGCTGCTCAGCAAGCTGCGTAGCCGCAGATAAGGACGCGACGTAGGTCGCGATGCGCTTGGCACGCCCCAAAGAACGCCAGCTTACCCCACGATTTACGCGAGCGGTCGGCTACGCCGCGCGTCTGCACGCCAAACAGAAACGCAAGGGCACCGAGCGGCCGTACATCGGCCACCTGCTCGGCGTGGCCTCGATTGTGATCGAACACGGTGGCGACGAAGGCGCGGTCATTGCCGCGCTGTTGCACGATGTGGTGGAAGACCAGGGCGGCCTGCCGCGCCTGCGCGAGATCCGCCGCAAGTTTGGCGCACGCATTGCCCGCATCGTGGACGGTTGCACCGATTCGTACACTGATCCCAAGCCGCCTTGGCGCGAACGCAAGATAAAGTATCTGGCGCACCTACCGAACGCCCCGGCGGATGTGCGGCTGGTGTCCGCCGCCGATAAGCTGCACAACGCGCGGGAAATCCTCGCCGATTGCCGCCAGGTCGGCGAGGCGGTGTGGAGCCGGTTCACCGGTGGCAAGGATGGAATGCTCTGGTATTATCGCGCCTTGGTGGAGGCGTTTCGCGCCGCAGGCTCGAATGCGCTGGTCGAGGAGCTCGACCGTGTGGTCACCGAGCTCCAGCGCCTCGCAGGCATGAGCCGATAAGCGTGCTTTCGCTTGCTGCCGTAATTTATTGTTGTAAGTTGATCAGAAGAGGTAATAAGCACGGTAGCTAGATCCCATGGAGAGAGCTCACCACCTTTTCACCATTGGTCATTCCAGCGCGGACTGGCAGACATTTCTTGCGGCCCTGCAGCAGTTCGAGATCTCGCTCTTGATTGACGTTCGCAGTAGGCCGCGGAGCTCCCGCTTTCCTCACTTCAGTCAGCCTGAGCTGGAGCAATCGCTCTGCAACGCCGGCATTCGCTATCTTTTTCTTGGCGAAGAGCTGGGTGGGCGTCCGGACGACCCGAAAGTTTACCGCGAGGACGGGCTCGTAAACTACCGCGCGCGGCGCAAGTCACGTGGGTTTCACGCTGGCCTTGATCGCGTCTTGACTGAGTTGGGACAAGACACGCTGGTGCTGATGTGTGCTGAAGAGGATCCTCTCACCTGCCATCGTTTTCTAATGATCTGTCCGGAACTGACTGCCGCGGGCGTTGAGCCGCGGCACATCCGCAAAGGCGCTGCCATCGAAACACAGCGAGCGGCCGAAGACCGGCTCTTGGAAGCCCACCATTTCGGCGACGTTGCCAGTCAATCGTTGTTCACCGCTGGCCGAGCAGCAGCGCTAGAAGATGCGTACGTTGCGCAAGCAGAATTGTGCGCCTTTCGCGCGGACCCCCAAACCATCGAGTGTTTGCGCGAATCGGGCTCAGCAGGCCCTTTAAAGGCACGCACTGGCTAATGCTGGATTCGCTTTTTCCCCAACCCTGGCCAAGTTTGTTCGATCGGCGCCCTTGAAGCTTCGTTGTTTAACTCATCGGCGCAAGGAAACCAATGCCTGGATCTATGGATTTCGCTGAGGACCGCTTCCGGGAAATTGTGGAACGCTGTCTTCGTCTGGTGTTGTCGGCCGGCGCGTCGCTTCCTGCTGAAGATGAGGATTGGGTCGCCAGCGGTGCCTTGGATTCGATGAGCCATGTGGATGCGCTCTTGTGCATCGAAAAGGCCTCCAGCCTGCCGGATCTGTTCGCTCGGCTGGAGGGGGACCCGCCTAGGACCACGCAATCGGTACTTGCCGCTCTACAGCCGCTGCTGTCGAGGAGGCGTTCGGCCTCTTCCCGGGTACGATTGCCCACCGCGCGGGGATCGAGACCGTTGTTCAGGTTTCGGAGACGGAAAGCGAAGTCACGCTGGCAAGAGGAGCGTGCCAGTTGGCCTTGGAGCGAGCGCAGACAAGCCCAGGGGACCTCGATTGGATTGTGTGTAGCAGCGAGACGTTCTGGCGCTTTCCGTCGCTTGGCTCCGTACTACATGCTCAGCTCTTGGCGCGTGATACTTGCGGCGTGTTGGACGTAGGCGGAGCCTGTGTCGGATTGCTTAAGAGTCTGGCTGTCGCCAAGTCCTTGTTGGCTACGGGAACCGCTAGCCGGGCCTTGGTCGTTACGGCCGATGTTCACAGCCCGCATCTCGCTCCAGGGCGCGTGGCGGGTGAATTTGGCGGACTCTTCGGCGATGGTGCGAGCGCTTTTGTGGTCACCCGGGCGGGACCTGACGATTCGGTTCGGCCATTCCGCTTAGGGGATTTTCAGTTTGGCTGTGCTGGAACTTTCTCCTCGGCCCTAGCCCTGGCCGCAGACGTGAACGGAAACCTCACACTACAGTTTGAAGGCGAGGTGCTGGCTCGCTCGGCGGTTGCACGACTCGGGCGGATCATAAGGGATCTCGAACTGCGCACAGGTCTGAGCTTGGATGCTGCCAGCAGTTTTGCGACTCATCAGCCGAATCCTCGTTTGGTAGAGCTACTTGCGCGTCAAGCTAAATTGCCGTTGGAGAAATTCCCTGTAGTGGCTAAGACCTGTGGGAATCTCGGATCTTCCACTTGTGGAGTTGCCCTCGCCAAGGCCCTGGACGAGCACGGCAACAAATCAGCAGACAAGCGCGGGCCCATTTTCCTTGCCGCGGTCGGACCAGGAATGCTTTGGGGCGGCGGCGTCCTCGATTGAAGCGGCAGCGGACGCACAATTCAATCGATGATCGACAACGACTTGATGCGGCAACTGCTGCGGGAACTGGTGGCGATTGACTCCGTGAACCCGTCACTGGTGCCGGGCGCGCGGGGTGAAGCGGCCGCGGCCGGGTTTCTGCGCGATTTTTTGCGGCGGCAGGGGATAGCGGCTGAGTTGCAGGAAGCCGCGCCCGGCCGGCCGAATGTGGTTGCGCAGATCGGGCCGGCCGCTGCGCCATCCGGCGCGGTCCAGCGACGCCACGCAGCGCTGGCCATCCTCGCCCACATTGATACCGTCGGCGCGGGCGACATGCCCAGTCCATTTACCCCGCAGGAACGCGACGGGCGGCTCCACGGGCGCGGCGCCCTTGACATCAAGAGCGGCGTGGCGGCGATGTGCGCCGCAGCGGTCGCGGTGGTGCGCAGCTCGATTGCTCTGAAACGCCCGTTGCTAATCGCTGTGGTTGTGGATGAGGAGTGCAACAGCATCGGCACCGAGGCGCTGCTGCGCGAATACGCGGCAGACGCCGCAATCGTGCTTGAGCCCACCGATCTGCGGCTCTGCATCGCGCACAAGGGTTATGCGTGGTTCGAGGTGATCACACATGGCCGCGCAGCTCACGGCAGCCTGCCCGAGGAAGGCCGCGACGCCATTCGCATGATGGGCCGGGTGTTGGGCCTGCTGGATGCGCTCGATCGCAAATTGGCGCAGCAGGCTCCGCACCCTCGGCTGGGGTGTGCCTCCCTGCACACCTCGCTGATCAGCGGCGGACAAGAGCTATCGAGCTACCCGGCTGAATGTCGATTGCAGATCGAGCGCCGCACGCTGCCCGGGGAGTCCGACGCACAAATCGAAGCTGAACTCCGCGGAGTGCTCGAAGGGCTCGAAAAGCGCGACCCGGCCTTCCGCGCCACGGCGCGGATGATCGCCTCGCGGCCGCCGTACGAGATTTCGCCGGAAGCGCCAATTGCCGCCGCGGCAGCCCGTGCAATTCGAGACGTTACTGGCTCGATCGAGTTGTCAGGGATGGCCGCCTGGACCGACACGGCGCTGTTGGCCGCGGCGGGAATTCCCGGGGTGGTCTTCGGTCCGCGCGGACGCGGGCTGCATGGCGCCGACGAATACGTCGAGCTGGAATCGGTGCACGATTGCGCAGAGGTGCTTTGCTGTCTCATCGGGCGTCTCTGTGCCGGATAAGCGCCATTCCACGGTCGCGCTCCCCACGATTCCCTAGCTTCCAATCCGGCGCGCCGCTATCTGCTCGCCATTACATCTTGCCGAGCGTCATCTCAGCGGGACAGATGATTCCAGAAAGGCCACGAAAAGTTACATCGCACTTGGAAGCCGCTGGCTGGGTGTTGTAGCCGTCGTTTTGAAGCTCTTTGTTATCAATGAGATGAGAGCGGCGCCAGGGTGGATGCCTAACTGCCTGTTAAACTACGTAGCTTAACGCCTCAGGTCAGGTCTGCATCCCTTGGCTACCGGCCAGCAGCCCCTCGCGACCAGAAGGAATCTCAATGAAAGCGAGCAAGATTCAGCAGCGCGGCTTTTCGATGGTCGAAGTGGTCATCGTTCTTACCGTTGTTCTGATCCTGGCCGGGGTAGCGATCCCGAACATTGCCACGGCGATAGCGAACGTGCGGCTGCGGGGAGCGGCTTCCGATCTTTCCGGTCTGATGCAGAGTGCCCGTTTGGTGGCGGTGAAGAATAACGCCACTTATACAGTGCTATTCAACCCCACCAGCACACTCCTTGGCGCCTACCTCGATTTGAACAACAACGGTTCGTTTGACACCGGGGAACCGATGATTCAGTTCGGCGGGAGCGTCTCTAAAGTCGCGGCGCCCAATGGATCCGGTAATTCTCCCTCGGCTCTGGACGGCAACAGCGGTGCCCTTGGTTGGACCGCGACCACCGGAAACCTGTCTTTCAATCCGCGAGGTCTTCCATGCGATGTCACACAGACTCCGTGTGGAACCAACGTCGGCTACGTGTTCTATCTCAACGACAATCGGCCATCGGGCGGCGGTTGGGCAGCAGTTTCCATCACGGCTGCGGGGAGAATCAAAGTGTGGACGTGGTCCGGAAGCGCCTGGATAAATTAGTCCGGTAGGAAGGAATATGCGCATCGAACACTCCTTGCATCTCAGAAACATTCACGGCAAGCACGATGAGAGAGGGCTATCTCTGTTGGAGCTGATGTTTGCCAGCCTGGTGATGGTAATCGGGCTGATGGGCGCCATGGTTCTGATCGCGACGACGATTGCCAACGACAACCGCAGCAAGTGGGACAGCACCGCCACACTGTTGTCTCAGATGACGCTGGAAAAGATCGCTTCCGTTCCGGCCAATGCCACTGGCAGCTCGACGCCGAGTACGAACCTGACGATCAATGACTGCAATCCTTCCACTTCCGCTGCGACTCATTCCGACGTCAATGCCCTGGGAGGTACCGGGAACGGTGCAGGAGCGCCGCTGTCAAGCAATGGGGACATCGACTTCAGCGCCGCCACGGTTACGGGTTACTCCATGCAGTACTACAACTGTCAGGCTTCCACAGGCGACCGGCAGATGATCTACGACGTGCGGTGGAACATAAAAACGATCAGCCCAAACGCAAAACTGGTGACGGTTTCCACGCAAATAGCGGGTAACGTCAACCGCGGCGGCAACTTTTTCGTCCAGCCTGTTTCGTTGAAAATGATCGTGGGGCTGTAGCCGGAAGAGTGGAGGGTTATGACTCAACGATTGAAAAAAGAAAGCTTCGCACAACTAGGTTTCTCTCTCCTGGAGCTAATGATCGTCGTGTTGATCCTGTCCGTGATTACGGGAGCGGTCTTCTCTCAAATCAGTTTGGTGCAGCAGAGAGCACGAACGGAGCAGAGCAAGTTGGATATTTTTCAGGAGTCGCGGGAGTTCATGGACCAGCTCGGGCGCGACTTGCATCAGACCGGGTATCCGAACATCCGCATGTTTGACACCAGTGGCTGGTCTCCTGCTCTCAATGCCACTCCGATGAATGATTCCCGGCTCGCAGCGGGGCTACTCAAGATTGCTCCCGACGAAATCATCTTTGAAGGAGATGTCGACGGGGATGGGCAGGTGGACGTGCTCGATTACAAACTGATACCGGCCTCAGGCGGCAACAACTGTCCCTGCCTGCAGCGAAGCCAGGTCCTCAAGTCCACGGGGGGAACAGTCTTCTCCACTGAAGTGCAGAATGTGCAGACCGCGGGCACGACTGCGGACCCGATTTTCGTGGCTTACAAGTCCGATGGAACCGCCGTTTCTTCAGCCGATACCACCACTGCCGGTGGTCTGACCACCCTAGCCAACATCAAGACTATACAGATCACGCTGAAGGTGAAGTCGAGTATTGTGGACCCAAAAACCCAACAGGCGCCGGAGACAAGTCTGGGAGCCATAGTTACCTTTGGGAATTGTTCAATGGCGGCGACCGGGCAATCTATGAGCTGTCAGTAGTGTGGCATCGCAGGTAAGTTTTCGCAGAGGAGTAAGGAGAAG
>WNFF01009238.1_pt1 | contig 14476 bp, 13 predicted proteins | sample 5400441 | NCBI WGS metagenome assembly WNFF01 (sample SAMN13153345, study PRJNA577476) | soil metagenome | isolation source: 120 cm saprolite under Douglas fir tree site 2 hole 3 replicate 1 | place: USA:California | collected 2015-04-18 | reverse complement strand
TTCAACACAAAGTATTGCGGAATTTCAGGAGCGCGCTCTTCTTGCGGTCGTAGCTGAGCCGATCATAGACGGAGATCATCGAGCTTTACAGGCTTCGCAACGCCTTCTCGGCCGTCCTCGTGACATATTCGAGCTGACGCTTACGACTGCCTTTCTTGCTGAGATCGCGCCCGTTGAGCAGCGTTATGAACGGAAAAAAGGCCGCTACCGCGCCGTAATCTCGAGAGCTGATTACTAAATAGTAGCTTCAGAAAGCGCCAGCTGATCCACGCCGAAATGACGGTCGAAATGATCAGTACTGCCCCGAGTGGGAGACCGACAAAATTAGGATTGATGCCGGTCACACGAACGAATTGCGTACTGTCTTCCCAAACTGGGGTAGCAGCAGCATCTGTGCGAAAAATTACTCTAGCGTATTGTGCGCAATGTCGTCCCCCGGGGCTTACGCGCTCAACGGCGAAACGACTACAGGTCCTCGTGGGCCGTCCGAGCTGATCATTCGAACACAACGTCGGCCATGACGCCCTGGTCGATAGCGGCGCGGTAGATGGCTGTGGCGAAGTGCGGATCATCGGCCAAGCGAGTCGCTTGAGTATGGTGCGAGGCCAGGAGATCGAGAAAATCGGCAGATATCTCGTCGAGCAGGTCGCGATCTAGCGGGACAACCACGCCGCTGGTCATCGCAAAGCTCTCTGGGTTACACAGGCGGCAAGCGAACGCCGTGCCGTCCGGGGCCGTCGCTTCCAAACTCTCATCGACCAGCCATGCCTCGACCTTCCGCAGCATGTCGGTGACCACAAGCCCCACCGTTTCATGGCGCTCCCTGACCTGCCAGATGGAAAAGCGCCCCCGCCGCATCGCCTCAAGCATCAGCGCTTCGTCCGAGCCCTGGATGAACTGCGCCGTCTGGGCGAAACGATCGATGGCGCGCGCCCGGCCTTCCCTGGCGGTATGGATCGCAAGGTCGAACACAAGCGTCAGCTCCTCTTCGCTCTCCGCGACCAATACCTTGCCCTTGGTCAGGCCCAAACGCTGCGCGTGCTCCATGATGGTGGGCCGCCCCAGAAACTTGAGCGCGGCGCTGTGGTGTCGGGTGCTGATCGCACGCAAATGACGGTAGCGGCACAAAACCTCCTCCCGTGTCATCGTCCTCCTCCTGGGCAGCAGCATACTTGCGAAAATTTCGTTGGCGCGGTTTCAGGCATCGTCATTTGCCGAGTTGGGACGGGCAAAATGATACGTTCCGTTGGGAATGACGTGCTGGTACATCAACGGTGAGATACGCGCCAGGTCCTCATCCACGATGTTCTCGCTGGCGCGAGATCATCCGTTGCAGTTGGCCCAGGAAATCGGCGAGCCAGCGGTCGGCTGAATTCGCACCGGCTCGCTGTATTGTACGCAATGCCGTCCCCCGCCTTAGACCCCCGGTTTGTTGCGTGAAATACGGGTGTCTTGACGGCTTTATTACACGCAAGATGGCTTGCGCGCCATGATTTCACGCAACAAATATCCACAAAGGCGAGATCTTGGCGACTTTCGTCCGAAAAATTACTCCAACCGACCCCTCCCAACCGTCCTTAGAGTAACTTTTCGCAGGGCTGCTGCCGCCACCCCAGGTGGCAGTTCTGGCTGGCTACGCCGCCACCGGCGGCGGCTTCAACAGCTACCTTGGTGCCTTGCGGTCGCGAGGACTTATCGAAGGTTATGGGGATAGGCTCGGGATCACGGAGGCCGGAATCCCAGCGCTCGGTTCATGGGAGCCGCTGCCTACAGGTCCCGGCCTGATCGACCACTGGCGCGGCCGGTTGGGGAAGGCGGAGCGGCTGATTCTGGAGACGCTCACGCAGGTTTATCCCGACCCGCTGACCAAAGAGGAAGTGGCCGCCAAGGCCGGATACGAAGCGAATGGCGGCGGTTTCAACAATGCCTTAGGCCGGCTGAGAACCCTGGAGCTGGTCCAAGGCCGTGGCAAGCTCAGAGCGAACGACACCCTGTTCGACACCACCGCGTAGGAAGCGGGACGGCAAGCCCTTTGCGGAAAAAGCTCAGGTTTCTGAAAGTGCAATTTGTTTACCTGTGGATCGGCATCTGACCGCAACTTTTGCGTTTGATGGCACAGGTGTCGGTTTGAGACTTGTACCAAGGAATAGAAAATCTCCCGGCCCGCGCGTACTCGCGGCAGATATTCGCCGCCCGCTCGCAACTTCAGGCTCGATGAGCGCCGCAGGATCTGTTTTCGCTGCGCGTCTTCTTCTCCATTCCTGTGCCCTGGGCTCGCCGTTCGGTCTTTCTGTCACACTCTCCGATGGGATCGGCGAAGCGATGCCGCGCGGCTGAGATGGAGCGCCAAACCAAAACCTTGAGGAGCTCAGCGGAAGAAAGTCTAAGCGGCCCGTCCAAAGGCTCAGTTGGGCAGAGAACGAATCATGATGTTCCGAAACTGCACATTGCCCGTATGACATTGCAAACCGATGTGGCCGGCGGGCAGGCGCGGGTTGTTGGCCGGAATTGAATAATTTGTCACGGATTGACCGTTGAGCGTTACCTTTATAGTTGTGTTCGTGGCCTCTATTTCAAAGGTATTCCACTGACCAGCAGGTTTGGACGCGATGTTCGAGGACGGTGCCAGCGCATAGACGGCACCCGTCTGATGCAACGGGCTGAAATTTTGACCAGTGTCAACGTTAAAGCCCATGTCATCGATCTGGATCTCGTAGCCTCTGTCCGACGCTGGCTTCCAATCGTTCGCTGGGTCGCTTGCATTCAGGGCCGGACAACGAATCAACACGCCCGAGTTGTCAGCGCGGCCGCCGGGTATATTGGTCGTCGGATTGAAGGAGAGCCAGTCGACCTGGAGGACAAAGTTCCGAAACACCTCGCGGGTATACCACAGCAGTCCCAGACCGTTCGGTCTCGCCTCCAGGATGGAGCCGAAGATCGTGAGAAAATCACCGCCGCCGGACATTTGCCAGCCCTGACGGGATCCAGTGAACAGCGGCTTGAACGTTGGACTGGCGGGGACTGTGTGGCTGGTCACGATGGCATCCGCCGTTCGGCGGGCTAGAGTCGTCGCGGTGAGAGACGGGTTTGCCGAGCCGATAACCGGGAAAAGGGCTGGGCCGGCTACGTAGGCGTTCGAGACGTGGTGGAATTTGCCGAACGAGTCGGTTACCGACTGGCCGGGGGAACCCATCCATAGGGTGCCGGCCTCGTGGTGAGTAGTCCCGATCCCATTCCGGTTTACGGCGATGTTCTGGATGTTAGCAGCGCTCCCGGCTACGGCCTGCGCGAGGGCAACAGCCGCGTTCTCCATTTCCTGCCAGGCCGTCATGTCAGCGTCGGAGGGTTCGAGGTTGACCCACGCGCGCGGAGTACCGGTGCGAGGATCGGTCTGCAAGGCGAGGTTGACCCAACTCTTCTTTGTGTCTCCGGGCTGTGCGCTTGGGTGACCAATCATCTGCCCGATGGCCCGGAAGGTAATCGCAATCCATGCTGGATCCTGGTTTGCCCGTAGGGCGTCCAGCAGGTCCAAGTCCGGCACCGCGGTAAAGAGGTTGGCGTCGGAGCCACTGCTCGCGCTGGCGGTCACTTGCATGTGGTACGCGTGTCCGTCGCTGGTGCTGCCGCGGACGAGCAGAGCGGCGATCTCCAGATCCGTCGGCTGGGCGGGGAGGCCAGGAATTGCGGAACGGCGGATGCGGGCGGTGATGTCGCTCCGAAGATGCGCCATCAGGTTGGACCCCATGCGATTCGCACCCATCGCAGGTGCTGCCAAAGAGTCCAATGCGAGACGGGTGGACTCGACGGTGCTGGCGGCCAGCACAACCGTGCAGTCGGGAGAGAGGAGAGGTGGACGGAGGAATTGCTGCTGGTCGTTGACCCGCAGCTCTATTTCGGTGACCCGGTTGCCGGTTGTTATCAGCCTGACGACCTGAGCCCGCGGCAGCACCATCAAATGCCGCCATGCATCAATGTTATTCCGCCAGCGCCGCCCGATGTCTTCGCGGACGGCATCGAAAAGCAAGTAGGCGCTACTATATTTATCGAATGGAAATAGGCCGGACGCCGGAGCAGCGCCCTGGACGGCGAGCGGGGCGGCGAGTGGGTCTTCCGAGGCCGGCTGACCAGCTCCCCAGACCAACTGACCGACTCCAATGACGCTCGCGAAGCGAGCCCTCAACTGCGTGTAAAGCGGTCCAGAAATATAGTCGGTGGTCGGCCAGACACCCATTTCTTCTTCGACCGCTCTGTAATTCGCGAGCAGATAGGTGGCGGCATCGGCCGGCCACCTAGCTTGATCCGCCGGTCGCGTACCGATGTCGGCGGGAATCAGGCGCGGCGACCACCCACCCCAGAACAGCGACCTCCCCCCAACACAGTAGGCCAATCCCGGGAACGCTTGATTGCTGTGCCAGGGGTGCCCCCAAACCAGATTTTGCGGGCCGGGGTCTTGCGGATTTCCAGCAACGACTTGCTCTGCCGGTCCGCCTAAACCCAGGCGGGGCAGATTCTGGACATGGGTGGGAAGAAGAAACGAGCCGGCTTCAATTACCAGCACGCGAAGACCGAGATTCTCGCCGCGGCGGTAGAGTTTGTCGGCGATGTACCCACCGAACATGCCCGCCCCGATGACGACGATATCAAAGGGATCGCCGCCGTTGTTACTGACCTCGGACCAAGTGCCACACATCCAGCGGCCGAGAACATCATGGGAGAACGCCGTCTGCTGGACGTCAACGAGAACTTGCGGATCCGGATTAAGGCGGGGCAGCATGGAAGACTCCTATTGGCAATTTCGCTCTCTCGAACAACTGTCCAACAAGGCAAGCTGTCAACCGATATTCCCCCGATGACGCGGGAGACCGCCGTGGGTGGACTTAGCGACCTGTTCCGATTTCAGGGTGAGAACCGCCACGCTTGGCTCGTCTCCCCTAGACCGAATGCGTGGCTAATCCAATATCGGCTGTACTATGTGCGATGGAGGGCGAGCTGCACGCCGACACCATTCTCCACCCAAATAATGTTTGGTTTCACGTTCCCCCCTTGTGAGCACGCAGTTCCTCACCGCGTGACAAACCCGAATGTCGCGGATTCTAGCCGCCGCCCCGTTTGTCGGTCAAGGGTCGACAGCGATAAAGTACTGTCCTAATCTGCCCGCGAGTGTCCTGATTTTGAAAAGCAGGGTGTCCTAATTTCGGAAAAGGAAAGGGGAAGCCACGGAGGAGGGGCCGTGACTTCCTGAGACGAAAGTCTTTTGATCGGACTTTTTTGATCAGCTCGCGGCGGCGGAAAGATCGCTGTCGATAACAACGTTCACCAGCGCGCTAATGTCCTGACCCATCACCTCGTAGGTCACGAACACAACGACCGCGACTGCCGCCAGAATCAGCGCATACTCAGTCATTGTCTGGCCCTTGGTGAGCTTGTTGTGGAACTCACGCACCCTGACATAAAACTTCGTTAAGACTCCCATTTCTGATTTCTCCACTACGCTCACGTTTATACGTGATAGTGCAAAGTTAAGCACTATACCGTTAGCCATATTATGTCAAGTCAATTAATTATGCCGTTGGCTACCATGTGGAGACCCATGCCGCGACGCCGAATAGAACAAAGACCGAAACAACCACGAGAATAATGATTTCCAAGTCAATTTTACCACGTACGAAGCGATACCGGGCGAGCGCAGCGGCGTCGCGGGGCTTCATGGCCGATCCATCTAGCAGCAAGCCCTTTGTTGTGAAATAGTTCTGCGGTGGGTGTCTCGCTTGTTTTGGTGCTCGGTTCGGCTTTAATCCCTACGTTAAAATCGCACGTTGGGGTCGACGGGGCAGCGCCAGTCTTATGGGCTGCCCCTACGGCTCCCCGCTGACGCCAAGGGGGGGTGTGGCGCGGACACGGGGTCGCCTCAAATGAGTCTCCCACGTCTTCTTCGTTTCCGTCAAACAGCAGGAACGCGGGGTTACGCACTGTCCTAATTTCCCGCCCCCAGTGCCCTAATTCGGACAGTACCAGCGATACTGTCTCCCTGAGGAACCGTCAGGATTCGCACGCTCCTTCAGGTCTTCTCGCTAATTGGCAATTTCTGACTGAGATGTGGGGGGCTCAACGCCGACGATACCTATCGATTCTTCAAGCGATCTTGGTGAGGCAATCGTTCAGGGCTTCCCAGCCGGGTCATCTCCACGCACCGCGAATGATACCGATCTACGTCGCGCCGAGGCCGAGTACGGTCAGGTAGCTCGGCAGAAGAATGCTGACGGCTCCGTCGGCAAATCCGCGACGCGCCTGGGTTGTAACGAGTCGGTTGCTGTCAACGGTCGTGCTGGTAGGAATCCAAAAGTTCGTAATCGGAAGGTCTCCCCGAGTGGCCAGTACGGTTTCGGACACCTCGCAGCCTCGATCTATGCCTCCTCGAGTTCCTCTGATTGCAAGCAGCTGAGTTGGAAGTCACTTTCTAGGAGGCACCGAGTCCTTAAACACCAGAATTCGGCCGTGTGCAGGATCGCAGACATATACTTGGTCGCGATCATCGACGGTTGCGCAGTGAGCGCCTTCCACAGTTTCAGCAGTCTTCAGCACCGTCGCTGCTCCGTTGGATGAGATTCCCACTATCGCAATGGTGCCGCTGTCCGCGCCCGGCAGGTACACGTGCGCGAGCTTCTGATCGTAGGCGATAACGTCCACGCCGGCGCCCGAGGAGGCCTCGCCGAGGAGCCTGCCGCTTTTCAGATCGAGCACGCTCACTTTCCCCTCATCGCACCCGGCGAAGAGGAAGCCGCGTTGTTCGTCGATCGCGATACCGCGAGAACCTTTGCAGCCGTTGGGCCACCTGCCGACGACCTTGCGGCTCCTGAGGTCGACGGCGAGCGTAGTATCGCGCCACAGATGGGTGAACGCTTGCCCGTGTCCAATTGCGAGCGATTCCGGCCCTCCGGGTACCGCGATGAATCCACTGTGAGTCGGAACGGGCGTTCCCTGGTCGGGTAGGGTGAATATCTCGATGCGCTCAGCGCTCGGCTCTGTAACCCAGACCTCATTAGTATCGGGAACGAAGCGCACGTAATCTGGCCCCGAGGCCAGCCGGGCGGTAGCGACAATTTTCTTCGCTTGCGGATCGACGACGTCCAGCAATCTGGCGCTTCGGTCAGTGACGTACATCAGACCGCGACAGGCGTCAGAGGAAGTAATGCCCTCGCCGTGGCCACCGGAGTAGCCTGCTCGTTCGCTGAACCCGCCGATGATTTCGATCTTCTGCGAGTCCGGGTCGATCAATGCCAGCTTCCCTGTACTACCACCGGGCACCATCACCCTGCGCAGTGTGGGCGCGAAACCGAGATCATCGAAACCTATTCCTTGGCCGCCACCCGGAAAAGGCTGCGGGGACAGGGCCGCCAGCGCGGCGACCATAAACATAACAGGTGTGTACTTCATCGGCGGGCCTCCGTATTCTGCTCACTTCTGGAATACCCAGGCCAGGTTCACCAAAGGAACTGCAATAAGTCTCACGTGCGGGCGCGAACGAAGCGCCCGCATGCAGGTTGGATTAATCCAGTGGCGACGAGATGGTTTTAAAATTATCGTTCTTGACGAGGGTAACAGTTGCGACAGGACGTCCATCTTTCAGGCTTGGGGTGATGCTAACCGCCTGGGACCCACTGTTCTCCGCAATCGCTTTGTTTGTCACGTCGTGGAGCGACGACTTGGCTTTGGCCATCGCTTCGGCCTGAGCCTTTGCCGCCGTGAGATCGTCGCCTCCGATGATCGGCTCCGTCTTCGCTACCTTGCCGGTCTTGTGGTCAACGATCACCTCGAAAAACTTGTCGTCCTTCATCGTGTAGACGGAGAGCTGCAGCTTTTCATCTTCGATTTCAAACTTGCCCGAGATGGGTGTGCCTTGCGCCTCACTTGCGCGAAGTCCGTCGTCCAAAGATACCTTGACGCTTTCTAGCGCCTCGGCGAGTTCGCCGCTCTCCTTCTCGCTGGATTCCTCGGCTCGCACCGCAACTGCGACCGACGACCAAACGAACGCTAGCGTTAGAGCGAACACCGCAAGTTTACTCATCCCTAGATCCTCCATAAGTGTTGAGCCTCATTCAGGCCAACTTTTCAACGGTTGACTTGCTAGCTACTTTACGAACACCCAATCTGGCCTGAGAATCGGAAACGCGATTATTCCGACGATCGCGGTCGCGGCAACGAGCATTGGATTACTCACGTTCCAGCGGAACAACACGAGCAAACTTGCGACGGCGATCAGAGCCGTCAGCCAATCACCGATGGCTATCTTGCCCAGCAACACCGACGCTCCCAGGATTGTTCCGATTGCCGCCGCGTATGCGCCTTTGACAAAGCCCTTTACATCTGGCTGCGCACGGTAGCGAATCAGGATCGGCGCTACGAGCACAACGAAGAGAAATGATGGAAGAAATATTCCGATGGTCGAAACTGTCGCGCCCCAAAATCCCGCGACGAGATAGCCGACGAAGGTCGCTGTGATGACCACAGGACCGGGACTGATCATGCCGATCGCGACTGCGACTAAAAACTGGCGTTCGTTGAGCCAGCCAGTATTCTGCACCAATCCCTTCTCCAGAAATGGTACGATCACGAGACCACTACCGAAGGTCAACGACCCAGCTTTCAAGAAGAAGAGTAGGAGCTTGCCCAGTATCGGGAAGCCGGTAATCTTTCCCACCCCAGCTACTCCGCTTACCACAGCGGTCGCCGAAGGAGCCGCAACTCGCCGGCGAAAGAGTGAGCCGTAGTACAGGACGCCGATAAGCCCCGAAGCTACAAACAGCACCGCCACTTCAGCTTGAACTGCAACCGTCACCAGGAAACAGGCAGCCGAGATCGCCCACTGCAGCCAGTCCTCCATGCCAAGCTTCGCGAGCCGATAGCATGAGTGGAGAATCAGCGCGATCACGGCAGGACTCACGCCGTAAAAGATTGCGGTTAGAACTGGTAACCCTCTGAAGTGAACGTAGAGCGCCCCGAGCGCGGACACGATAAGGAAGTTCGGCAGGATAAACGCCCATCCGCCCGCCCACGCACCCCAGAAACCTCCTCTAAGATATGAAATGAAGATGCCCACTTGGATCGCCAAGGGACCGGGCAACGACTGACATACCGCGATGCCGTCGCGCATTTCCTCTTTCGAGAGCCACCGGCGCTCCTGCACGAGCTCTTTTTCCATCTGGCCGCAGAGCGCTACCGGTCCTCCAAACCCGAGTGTACCGAGGCGCAGGTAGTACCGGACGAGATCACGAATCCGAACTGAGACAGCGGTGTTGGACTTTTCCATATCAGAGCCCCCGCCTTTGAGGGCGAGGTTGAGGGTCATTCGGGGGGCGCTATGGGGTTGCTCATAGACGATTTAGGCCCGCAGAGCCGCGGCTGCCTTCTCCGCTCGTTCAAGGCGGTAGTTAACCTCGTCCCAGTTGATGTTTTGGAAGAACGCATCGACGTACCTCGCTGCCGCCGCGCCGTAATCGAGGTGATACGAGTGTTCATACATGTCCAAAACCAGGAGCGGACGTCCGAAGGCCAGCGACTGCGTGTGATTCCCGGACCAGTAAATGCGGAGACTCTGGTCCTGCGAGTCGACATCGAGAACGGCCCATCCACTGCCACCCGCCAGACTGAGAGCGGTCAGACGAAAAAGCTCTTCCCATCTGCCGACGGAGCCGTACGCGTGCGAGAGCGCCTTCTCAATCGCACCGTTTACGCGGCCGTCGCCACCTAGATTTGCGAAGTAGTGCTCATGAAGAATGACCGAATTAGCGAACGTGAGCTCCCGTTCTTTGAGGCCCGCCACCAGAAACGGTGGCGTATCTTTTATTACGCGTGCGATTTCCTCCCGCACGCGGTTTAAGTTGTTGAGCGCGCCGGCGTAGTTGTTTTCGTGGTGCGATACAATCAGTCGCTCTGAGAGCCCTCTCAACCCTTTCGGATCGAAAGGGAGGGGAACTGGAGAGCGCTTCGTGACCACGAGATCTCCGACTGCCATGCTGGCCTTCCTTGCGAGATTGGTGCTGTGACCTAGTCCTGCTTGTCCCGAGTCCGTCTCGCGAACGATCCATGCAAGTCCTCAAAGATCGCCGAGGCGCGAGCCAACCTCGTCTCATCCTCCTTGTGCACGGTGCAGATTCCAGTGATCAGCCGCTCGATTCCAGGAGTTTCGGGCCGGCCGAATTTGCCGTCCTTCAGATCGATGTCGTGGACGATCTCGGCGATCGCTCGAAGAGCCGGGTGGTTCAGCTTCAGATGCTGAAGCAGCACCTCGAAGGTGCAGCGATCGCCTTCGTGGGTGAAATCGGCCTCGAACATGTCGAAGCGGACTTCCCGCTTCTCGGGTTGATACCCCCGCGCGGGAACGAATTTGAATTTGGCCTCCGGATCGATAAAGCGCTTAATCAGCCAGGCGCTTGCCATCCGATCAACGTGAATTCCCTTGCGCGTGACCCAAACGCGTCCCAGATACTCGCCGCTCGACCGGGCGGCTTGATCGTCTGCAGAAGCATCCGGATTCACACGGGCCTCGAGACCGGCGACCAATCCTTCTGCACTTTGACGACCCAGAGAGTCGAAGAAATCTATAGCGACGATTTCAATTAGACGACGCCGCATGCGGGCCACAGCGGGTTCCAGCTCACCGGCGTGTTCTTCGTTGAGCCTTTCTCCCACGGGAAACTTTTTGGCGAGTTCCTTCGCCTCTTCGCTGATTCCAGCGTAGTCGGCGTCGCGCGCCGCGCGAAACAAGGCTTCGACCTGATCGTTGGAAATGCCTTCAACAAAACCGGCCTCACAGATCCACGCATCGCCGCCGCCTTCAGTTATTTCACGCACCGTCCACTGGAAATCTTCCAGCGACTGATCGCTGCGCGGCATCACGTAGACGGAGTTTTTGATCGCGACCGCGCCAACCCGCTGCAGCCGAAGCCAGATCTTGGGGTAGCGGCAGCATCCGTGCGAAAATGTACGGTAGCGGGTTTCACGCAATGTTTTCCCGGCAGGTTCTTAGGATTCGCCGTATGCCCTGGCTAAGCGATTGCCCAATAAATCCGGGCAACAACCGATCCCGATTCACTGGTGGTGTGCTGCATTCTTCGCAGTGTAATTCCCAACGTTAGACCCCCGGTTTGTTGCGTGAAATAGGGCTCGTCGGACCGGCTTGCGGAGCGCAATGTGATTGCACGCAAAGATTTCACGCAGCAAATATCCAAAAAAGCCGCGATTGGGGTCTGCGGGCGAAAAATTACTCGATTGACGCCTTCCCAGAGGTCCTTAGAGTAACTTTTCTCAGGGCTGCTGCCGCTACCCCAATACACATCGCAGACGACGCTTCCGCCATCGGCGACACGCCGGCGTGACCGGCTTTAAGTGAGATGCCCCGTAAATATCGCACTCTGGGCTGCGGAGCATCTCCAAAATCGGTGACTCCGGGTGTCAGTCCCCCTCCGATTGCTCAACTCGACGCGCCGAACGGTGGACCCGACACGTCGTCGATCTTCAATATCTCCCCGGTGAGCGTGACGACGTACGCAGTGGTCCCGATGAACTCAAGCGAGGTCGGCCGGTCCAGACCGTCCACGATGGAGGTGAGGGTGCCGTCCCCGTTGACCTGCACGAGGGCGCCGGTGTTCGGCTGCGCTGGAGAACCCGCAGGGGCGCCCGGCACCCCGGGGCCCTGTGAGAGCGCATAGAGAAGGCGACCGCGGCCAAATTCCACGTCGACGAGGAGGCTGGCGCCGGAGGCCACCACCGTCGCGGTGGGCGGCTTCGGCCCGAACGCGAACGCCACGACTTTGCCGTTTTGCGGCAGGTGGGGGACCGGGCCGGCCTCGGCCATGTACACCGTGTTGCCCGACACCGCCAACCCGGTCGGAACGACATTGTCGAACGCTATCAACACGGACACATCCCCGTCGCGTGTGACCCGCAGCACGCGGTTGAGGTGGCCATCAGTGACCAAAAACCCGGCACGGTATGTTTGCAGCGCGTATTGGACCCCGGTCGCTACGACGAACGGAAACGGAATTGTCGGCGGATTGTTCTTGTTGAAGTCACCAATGTCAGCAACGACCGTGAAACTGTCTGGGCCGTCCACGCGATATATGCCGTCAACGTCGCTGCCGCCGACGTCAGGGCTGACCAAGGTGACCAGTGCATACGCCGTGTTGCCGATGAAGGCGACATCGACGGCCCCCCCAAAACCAATTGCCGGGATCTGCTTCGGCAGCCCGCTGGCGAACGTCGTGATCTGCCCGGTTTGCGGATCGACGCGCGAGATCCTGCCAGCTGCGCTTTCGGTGACGTAGAGCCCACCATCGGGACCGATAGTGCTGCCCGAGCCACCCTCTAGGCCACTCACGAGCACGATGGCATTGGGGCTCCCTGATGGTGGCGGGACGCACTCCGCCGGCGGTGCGATCATCGCTATCAGGGGACCGGCCAACACTACAAAAATAAGGATACCGAATCTCGGGTGGCGTGCGTTCATGGAGTCCTCCTTACAAGGTGGGTCATTAATGAATAAGGGGTGACCAACTCCTGCGCTTTTTTCGTACCCATTTTTATGTCTCCCTGTTTTCGGTGAAGTTGTGGCTGGCAAACACCGTAAACGGGTGTGGTGCGGTCGGCATACTTGCGTACGGGTGGCGCTCGCGCGCAGAAATCCACGGGCCTTTCCCCCCGCTTGCGTTGATTAAATCTGAGGAGACTACGTCGCAGATTGGTAATAAAAGACGAACTACATGTCAAATAGAATGGTCATACCGATTTAAGATAATTGCCACCAAGTCAAGGGGACTTAGCCGCATATCCCGAGCGCGATTACAGGGCCTACATCGCGCAGCGTGTTGGCCGCTTACGCCCGTGCGGTTTGTTTGGCAGTCCCCTAGAAGGAATCGACGCAGAGGTCCGTGGCGGTTTGAATGACCAAGCCTTTGACCTGTACGGTTCCGGCGAAGTTCGGCACTGCCGCTGCCGAGTGTATTGAGGATGACGAAGAAATCCCGCTCAGCGGTTACAGGCAGCTAGGGATCGAACCGTGGAACTGCGAACGGTGCGGCCGGCGGATTGAGTTGCAGGGGCCGAGCGAGCGGCATCCGGGCGGCAAGATTTGCGTTAGCTGTTGCCTCGACGGGCGCTGCGGGAAGCACGAGCGGGAGGAGCCGGTATTTACGATTAGTTCCAACGTCGATCGCGCCCTGCGCATGACGCTCCGGCGGCGGTCGTAAATTCGGCGGCGCGCGATGACCGAGGAGGAGCGTAATAAGAGGGGCCAGAAGAGGGGCCAGAAATCAGCCGTGATCGTGGAGCGGCTGGTGCGCGTCCAGCTGCGCGCGATGAGTTGCGAGCGCTTTGATCTTGGCATCCGGCGCGAAGCCGGCGAGATGATTCTCCGAGAAGGGCAGGGCGCCATCGAGATCGAGGAGGCAATCAAATGGCTGCGCCACGAGAACGGCAAGGGCGCGCATATTTATATCCGGCCGGCAGGCGTGCACAGTCTGAGCCTCATCGACGACCTTACCGCCGATACCATCGAGCGAATGAGGGCGGACGGATTCGAACCGGCCGTGGTGGTTGAGACCTCGCCCAATAACTTTCAGGCGTGGTTGAATCACGGGCAGGTCCTCGAAGCCGCGATGAGCACGCGCGCGGCAAAGGCCCTCGTCGAGCGGTTCGGCGGGGATCGGTCGAGCGCGGACTGGCGGCATTTTGGAAGGCTCGCGGGATTCACTAATCCCAAGCGGGAGCGGCAGTTGCCATCAGGGCTGCGGCCGTTCGCGCGGCTGCGGTCGGCTACGGGTCGTGTTTATTCGTATGCCGCCGAGTTCCTTGCCAGCATTTCGGAGGAGGAGCAGCACCAACGCGGAACGGTGAAGCGCGAACAGCCGCAGAAACGCCAGCGCCGGCGCAAAGAGCGTGTGGCGTTCAAGGCGCTTAAAGAGTTTCACGATGATGCGATTTATGCCGGCGATCTTCACCGCGCTGATATGGCCTGGGCGAAACACGCCGCCGGCTGCGGACTGACTTTGGAACAGATCAAGGCCGAGCTCGTCGCCGGGCGGGATCTCAGCAAGAAGGGCAACCACAAGCGCCAGGTCCAATACGTGACGAGGACGGCTGAGAAGGCGTTGCGAAGCCTGTGAAACTCGATGATCCTTCAAGTAGAAGGTCGCGCTCTTTTAAATTCCGAATCACTTTATGTTATGCAGCGCGGGTCGGCTTTAAGAAATGCGAGGATTAGATTAGACGATGGCCAATGAAACAAACAGCAACTTGACTCCGGAGCAAATGGCGGCGCGGATCGCCGAGTTGGAAGGTCGTTTGGCCAAGGGCAGTAGCCTTAGCTTTAAAGTGTCTGAGAAAGGGGCCGTCTCGGTATACGGTCTCGGTCGATTTCCGGTCACGCTCTACTTGGAGCAATGGGACGCGTTGCTCTCCCACGCTTCCGAGCTTCGTGAGT
>WNFF01009981.1_pt1 | contig 14479 bp, 11 predicted proteins | sample 5400441 | NCBI WGS metagenome assembly WNFF01 (sample SAMN13153345, study PRJNA577476) | soil metagenome | isolation source: 120 cm saprolite under Douglas fir tree site 2 hole 3 replicate 1 | place: USA:California | collected 2015-04-18 | reverse complement strand
CATCGCGGAGGTGAACCGCATTCAGGTGGCGATTGAGCGGCATGGGGAGACTTTTCTGCGGCGGCTTTATACGACGAAAGAAAGGGAGTACTGCGAAGGGTTCAGGAATAAATACGAACGGTATGCGGGGCGGTTTGCGGCGAAAGAAGCGGCGATGAAGGCGCTGGGGACGGGATGGCGGCGAGGAGTGCGTTGGGTGGATTTTGAAGTGGTACGGGAAAAGAGCGGGCGGCCGACGATTCGGTTAGATGGCGAAGCACGGAAGATAGCGGATGAGTTGGGAGTGATGCGGATCGCGCTGAGCATTACGCACACGGCGGAACAGGCGCTGGCGCAGGTGATTTTTGAGAGTTAAGAGTTGAAAGTTGAAAGTCTAAAGAGAAGAGTTTCACCACAGAGGGCTCGCAGAGGCAAGAGTCTTCGTGTTCTCTTAGGTGCGGCGTGGCGTCAGAACCAAACCCAAAGCGAATAAGCCGGTGAGCGCGGCTAGTTCCATCCCGATTCGACGATAATCCATACTGGCGTAACGAATCCGTTCGTTCCATTCCTTCGCCGGGAGTATAACTTGTTTCCACTCGCCGATTATCTTCTTGCGGCCAGACTCGCCCAAGTTCGTCTTTTCTGGAAAAGTGCGCTCGAAGTTTTCTCGTTGGTCGAGCCAATTAAGCACTTCGTCATCTGCTTTCACTCTATCTTTGTCTTCAGGACTTGCTTGCTGTACCGCGCGTATCCATTTTTCGCCAACCGTTGCCAAGTCGTTTGCACGGTACTCCGCATCCCAACGCTGCCGCGCTTCCGCAACCATATCGTTCTGAATGGCCCTAGGTCGCGGCTTAGACCAAAGCCACGAATATCCGGCGTCGCTTGTCCACGGCACCCACAGAAATACCAAGGAAACACAAAGACAGAAGGAGGCCACGACAATTCGTCTAGCGGGCTTCATCACCCTCACCTGCTGTGTTATCTCATCCCCAAATGGGATAACGGCGCGGTCCCGCCTCCGGCGACCTGCCCTTGACTATCATGTGCCAGTGGGGGCGCAATAATTCTAACTCTCCGTCGTCGGAGAACACCGCAGCCCGGCATTCGGACCCATCGCAAGACACTGCATCTTCGGAATCAATAATGACCTCTGCTGAATGGGATGGGTCACGCAATGTCGCGGCGGGAACGCTTATTCGTATGGTCATAGGCTACTCCTGCGGGTGATGCCCGAAATTCTATCACGCGTTGGGCAGCTTGGATGACGAGCGCTCAGCAACCAAGTGAACAGAACGGGAAGGCTTTCTTTCGGCCAGCACCGCCTTTTCAGCATCGCTTAAGTTCACCCCGCACGCAGTTCTCTTCGGCGTTTGTAACGCAAACATTGAGCCAGGAATTCGGCGGATAAGTGCCGGGGACGCGCACGCGCAGATAGTTGGTGGAGAGCGCCGGTGTAATGACGGCGTTTGCGGCGGGGTTCGTCGAGGCGAGGTGTTGTGAATCAGGCTCAGCTTCACTGCGAAGAGTTAGGACGCGGAGGGTGCGGCCGAGTTGAGAACGGCGGAAGGCGGTGGATTTGTGCTCACCGAGGGCACGGAGCTCGCGGGCCCGGCGCTTGATGATATTGCCGGCGAGGTGATTGGGGAGAGAGGCGGCTTTGGTGCCGGGGCGGCTGGAATAGGAGAAGACGTGGAGATAGGTGAAAGGCAAGCGCTCGATGAAGGCGAGCGTTGCGGCGTGATCGGCGTCGGTCTCGCCGGGGAAGCCGGCAATGACGTCGGCGCCGATGGCGGCGTGGGGAAGACGCTCGCGGATGAGCTCGACGCGGCGGGCGTAATGCTCGGAGCGATACCAGCGGTGCATGGCGGCGAGGATGCGGTCGGAGCCAGATTGCAGGGGCATGTGGAAATGATGGGCGATGCGATCATTGGAGGCGAAGAGGTCGATGAGATCGCGGGTAACGTCAAGAGGCTCGATGGAGCTGATGCGGAGGCGCTCGACGGTGGTGTCATCGAGGATGCGGCGCACGAGATCGATGAATTCGACGCGAGGAGAAAGGTCGCGGCCGTAGGTGCCGAGGTTGATGCAGCTGAGGACGATTTCGCGCGCTGGTGAAGGCGCGAGCGAAGCTGGGGAATGGACAGGCAAGAACGCCTGCCCCACGGTGAGGCGCTGGATTTCCTCGATGACGCTGTTGGGCGGCAAGCTGCGGGATTTGCCGCGGACGAAGGGGATGACGCAGTAGGAGCAGCGGAGATTGCAACCGTCCTGGATTTTGAGAGTTGGGCGGGTATGGTTGGATTCGCCGCCGAGGACGGGAGCGGAGAGGAACTCCGAACGGTCGAAGATGTTGCCGACAAGGATGTTGCCAAGAGGGGGCGGAGGGTGCTGCGCCCCTACAAAGGAATGAAACGGAACCCTCGAGTCCGGATGCAGGGCGGCGATGGGGAAAAAGCCGGGGACGGAACTGGGGGGCGCGTTGGATGAAAGATCGCCAATGAGCTGGGGGATTTGGGGTTTGTGGGAATTGCCGACAACCCAGGAGACGCCGGGAAGGGCGGCGAGCTCTTCGGGGGCGCGCTGGGCGTAGCAGCCGGTGACGATGAGGCGGGCGGCGGGGTTGCGGATGTGAATTTTGCGGATGGCGTCGCGGGCCTGGGCATCGGCGGCGGCGGTGACGGTGCAGGTGTTCAGGACGACGATATCGGCAGCGGCAGCTTCAGAGACGGCGACGCAGCCGCGTTCGAGGAGCTGGCGCTCGAGGGCCGCGCCGTCAGCCTGAGTGGCGCGGCAGCCGAATTGTTGAATGTGAAAGGTGGGCATTTAACTCAAGCAATCCTGCAAGAAAAAGATTCAACACAGAGGGCACGGAGACCACAAAGAGAGAGAAAAACAAAAGCATACCATGCGCGGGCCGAGGCACTCTGGCACGTGCGGAGCTGGGGCGCGACATGCTGCGGCCCCACTTAGGATAACTGCTTCGGGAAGCCGCGGAAAGACAGGAGGGAGGAAAAGTTGAAATGCCAGGGAATGCGGCTTTACTCGGCGCATGTTGCGCCGCTAGAATCTGTTCGCGACAATGTGCGCTCTCCGGCGACACCCCTCCGCGCTTGATGACCCCAAGTTATCGATTGTAATTCCCGTCTACAACGAGAAGGCGACCGTCGAAGAGATCCTGCGGCGCGTGCTGGAGACCCCAAGCCGCAAGGAAGTGATCGTGGTGGACGACTGCTCGACCGACGGGACGCGGCAAATCCTGGAAAGCATGGCGCAGAGGCATGCGAGTGGAGAAGCGGCAGCTCCGGCGCATGACGGCGGGGACGCGGTGGAATTGGGCGATGTAAGGTTTCTTTTTCAGACGCCGAACCAGGGGAAGGGCGCGGCGCTGCGGCGGGGCTTTGCGGAGGCAACGGGGGACATCGTGCTGGTGCAGGACGCGGACCTGGAGTATGACCCGAGGGACTACCCGGTGCTGCTCGAACCGATCCTCGACGGACGGGCAGACGTAGTGTACGGGTCGCGGTTCCTTGGCGGCCCGCAGCGGGTGCATTATTTCTGGCATTACGTTGCGAACAAGTTTCTGACGCTGCTCTCCGATGTGACGACGAATTTGAAGCTGACGGACATGGAGACCTGCTACAAGGTCTTCCGGAAAGAGGTATTGCAGGGGATAAAGATACGATCGGACCGGTTTGGATTCGAACCGGAGATTACCGCCAAGATTGCGAAAGGCAAATGGCGCATCTACGAAGTGCCGATTACCTACGCGGGGCGGACGTATGAAGAAGGCAAGAAAATCACGTGGAAAGACGGCGTGCAGGCGCTGTGGTGCATCATCCGCTTCAGACTCTCCGACTAAAAATTATTTAGAGCGAGTTTCAGGATAGCCGCGAGGGTGTTTCTGTTTCCAGGCCCAGGCGGAGGCGACGATTTCTTCGAGAGAGGAATGCCGAGCCTGCCAGTCCAGCGCGCGCTGGAGGTTTTCCTTGCCAGCGACCAGCACGGCGGGATCGCCGGGCCGGCGGGGAGAAATTTTTCGCGGGATCTTACGGCCGGTGACGCGCTCGGTGGTCTCGACGACTTCCAGGATGGAATAGCCACGGTTGTTGCCCACGTTGAAGGCCTGACCGGCCACACGATCGATTTCTTCGAGCGCGCGAACATGAGAATCAGCAATGTCCAAGACGTGAATATAGTCACGGACGCAGGTGCCGTCGGGGGTGGGATAGTCCGCACCAAAGATTTCCAGATGGGGGACGAGACCGAAGGCGGCGTCGAGGACGCAGGGGATGAGATGGGTTTCTTCGGGATGCGCCTCGCCACGTTCCGCCGTAGCACCCGCGGCATTGAAATAGCGCAAAGAGATGTATTGGAGGGCGGTGTAATGGCGATAGTCAGCGAGAATCTGTTCGAAAAGAAGCTTGGTCTTTCCGTAAGGATTGATGGGCAATGTGGGGTGATCTTCGGGGATGGGAATGGTTTGCGGCTCGCCGTAGACGGCGGCGGTCGAGGAGAAAATGAATTTCTTCACACCGTGGCGGGTCATCGCATCTAGAAGGTTCAGGCTGCACGCAACGTTGGCGACGTAAAAGGTGCTGGGCTCGCGGACGGACTTGGAGACGACGATTTCGCCGGCAAAGTGCATTACGGCGTCGATGCGATGATTCGAGAAAACCGCGTCGAGCTGAGTGCGATCGGCCAGATCGGCCAAGCAAAACTCAGCCTCGGGGGGAACGGCGGCGCGGTGGCCGCTTTGCAGGTTGTCCAGGGCAACGACGCGCATGCCGCGCGAGATCAGGACTTCGGCGCAGACGCTGCCGATGTAACCCGCGGCCCCAGTGACGAGGATGTTCAAGGGCAGAGTCTCCCAAACAGAGGTTCAGCGAGCGAAAGAGGAGACAGGATACACGAATCCTGTTAGGCCTGGGACATGCGGCGCTGGAAGGTGAGGAGAATCAAGTCAGCGCGGCGGCGGACGCCGAACTTGCTGAGCAGGTTGGAGACATGGAACTTGACGGTGCGCTCGGCGATGTTGAGCTTATTGGCGATTTCCTTGTTGGACTGGTTTTCGAGGAGCGCGTCGAGGACTTCCTGTTCGCGGCGGCTGAGATTGGTTACCGAATCGGTTTTCAGGCGGCGCCCCTGACTGGTAAGAACGGAATCGACAAAACCGGAGAGAAGGGAGCGGGGCACCCAGAAGCCGCCGTTGGCGACGAGGGGCAAGGCGCGGATGAGCTGGTCGCGAGCTTCGACGTAGGTGAGCAGTCCCTTTACACCTGAGCGAAGCAGAGAGTAGCTGTTGGCTTCGTTGTGCTGTTCGCCGACAACGATGAGGCGCGATTCAGGGTAGCGTTCAATCAGATTGGCCAGAAGCGCGCCGGTAGCGGGCCGCGCGGCGTGAGCATCAACGACGTAAACATGGGCGCGAGGCGGCTCAAGATTGCGCATGTCGGGCGCGAGAGTCGATTCGAGCTGCTTGGCGGTCACCTTGAAGGGAGCTTTCGCCAAGATGCGCTCAAATTCGCTCAGCACCAAAGGGTGCGGCGAAAGTATACAAACCGTCAATTTGGAATTGCTGCGCTTCGTAGCCACTGTCTGCCAGACTAGTGAAAACTGTCCTAAGGGGCAAGTCCCATCGGCGGTTTTGTTGTCGAGTTGTTACGTGACAGCTAGGAGGCCTTTCCCGCGGGAAGGGAGCGCAGGAGGATGTCGACAATGCGCTCGGCGGCATGGCCATCCCAGAGCGGGGGAATGCGGCCAGCCTTGCTTTTTCCGGAAAGAACGCCCTGCGCGGCGGCCACGATTTTGCCGGGATCGGTTCCCACCAGCAGATTAGTGCCTTCGGAAATCGTAATGGGGCGCTCGGTGTTCTCGCGGAGGGTCAGGCAAGGAACGCCGAGTGCGGTGGTTTCCTCCTGAATGCCGCCAGAGTCGGTGAGAACGAGGGTGGCTTTGCTGAGAAGGCAGAGAAAATCGAGATAGCCGATGGGGGGGATCAGACGAAGCTGGGGATGGTGGGCGATGCCGGCCTGGGTGAGGCGCTGCTGAGTACGGGGATGGACGGGGAAGACGACTGGAACCTGGGAGGCGACAGCGTCGATGGCGCCGATAAGCTCGGCAAGTTTTTCGGTGGAATCAACGTTCGAGGGGCGATGGAGAGTCAGGACGGCAAAACGACGCCAGTCGGAGCCGTTCTTTAGAGCGAGGTCTTCGCCGACGCGGGACTTTTGGGCGATGGGGAGGAAGTGGCGAAGGGAATCGATCATAACGTTGCCGACGAGGTGGATGCATTCGCGGGGGCGGCCTTCCTTGAGGAGGTGCTCGATGGCGTCTTCCTCGGTGACAAAGAGATAGCCGGCCAGGGCGTCGGTGAGGATGCGATTGATCTCTTCTGGCATGGTGCGATCGAAGCTGCGCAGGCCGGCTTCGACGTGAGCCACAGGAATGCCCAGCTTCACAGCGGCGAGAGAAACGGCGATGGTGGAATTGACGTCGCCGACGACGAGTACGAGATCGGGCTGGCGCTCGAGGAGGACAGGTTCGACGCGCTTGAGGATTTCAGCGGTTTGCGCGGCGTGGGAGCCGGAACCGACCTCCAGATTGACGTGGGGTGCGGGAATACCCATCTGGTGGAAGAAAATGTCGGAGAGCGTTTCGTCGTAATGCTGGCCGGTGTGGACGAGGATGGGGTCGATTTCAGGGTGGCGCTGCATTTCGCGCATCAACGGGGCGATTTTGGGAAGGTTTGGACGCGCCCCGACAATATTGATGATTTTCAGGCGTGGACTCATTGCGTTACGCAGAGCAAAGACGCCCGCCGAGTAGTACATTCAAAATACGGGTCTTGCAGAAGGCGGTCTGCCGGGGCACCTCAAAGAGTACCACACCCAACGCACGCCATTCGAATGCGGGAGCAGAATGCATGTAATAGAGCAGTAGCCTCTCAGCGAGATCGTCCGGTGTACGGTTTGGGCGGGACCTTGTAGCTGCACCAGGAGTACTTGCCATCCAGCGGATGCGCAACAGTAAGGAATCAGCCCGGCCTCTCTGGTAGGTCCTCAAGAAGCGCGTCCTTGTGCTTGACGGCCCCATGGGGATGATGTTGCAACGGAATTAGTTGGCGCCACGGACTTCGCCGAGCCAGCGCTCTTTTGGGCAGTCTCGGCAACTCAGTCACACTTGCGCTGTTCTTCCGGCGGGCTTATAGCAAGGGAGGACATGCAGCCGAGGATAGGAAATGGGCGGGAACATTCCAAAGGGAAATACAGAGGGTAAGTACGAAACTGTGGAATCAATTTCCCTTCGCCTAGAGGGCTGGACCCCAAACGGCCGAAGCTGATTCAGAACCGTGCTGCAATCGACTGATAATAATAGACTTAATAAAGAGATCGCGCGGCGTAGGTCGCAAGAATTTGGCAACGGACTTGCTGTTTCCTCAAAGGAGCAACATTTTTTTGGCGACCAGAGGGTAGTGCGCAGAGGTGTACTTCTCCTGGCCAAAAAAGCAACTATCGCCGGCGTTGGCAGCCGAATCAATCGAGAACGCCAAGGTCAGCGCGTATCCTGAGAATCGTACGACGCTGTTAGTGGTTAACCGTCTTGACGACATTGTCTCGGTTTGCGGTATCGACAGTGGTAGCCGAGTGTTTCCCGAGTATCTATGCGGCTCGACGACGCTCGACTTCGTGTGGTTCATCGTTGAAGGGGCTCTCTTAATGTATCTGTCCTTTTATCAGCTTGATGACGAACCGTTCCGGCTGACGCCCGATCCGCGCTTCCTGCATCTCTCGCAACCGCACCAAGTGGCGCTGCAAACGCTGCTCGAAGGGATTCTGTATCGCCGCGGTCTAATCATGATCACAGGGCCCATCGGGACCGGTAAGACCACGCTGATGGACGCAGTGCTGCAGATCCTTTGCGATCTTTCGAAGAACAACGCACAAGTACGCACGGCGCTGATCTTTAACCCGACGCTAACGCGCGAGGAATTTCTGGAAGCGGTGCTTGACGAATTTGAGGTTCGTTGCACATCCACGAGTAAACCCGGGCGGCTCTCGGCGCTCCACCGCATGCTGATCGATACGCATCGGCAAGGTGGCACGGCGGCGCTGATCATCGACGAAGCGCATTTGCTATCTTCAGAACTGCTCGAGGAGATCCGCCTTCTCGGAAATGCGGACACGCATCAGGAGAAGATTCTGCAGATCGTGCTGAGTGGCCAGCCGGAACTCACGACCATTCTGAACAGGCGGGAACTGAGCGCGCTGAAGCAAAGAATCGCCTGCCGGGCGGATCTGCGCCCGCTCACCGAACTGGAAACAGGCGTGTACATCGCGGAGCGCCTGCACATCGCGGGACTCAAGGGCAGCCTGCCGTTTGCTTCCACGGCGGTAAGCTCGATTTTCCGTTATAGCCCTGACATGGTTGAGACTGTGGCGGATTCCTTGAACATGATCGTGCCGGGTATATCCACAGAGCGGATGACCGCCCCGTCAGCGCCGACCGGAATGCCCATTGCGCAGAAATCGGCGGTTGATCTGCTCATTGAAGCGATGAAAATGAATCGATCAGCGGTGCGAGGGTAACGTCGAATGAGCAAGTACTTTGGTGAAATCACTCGTTTGAGAACGATGGGTACACAACCTCTGGTCGAACTCGCGAAATTTCCGACGCTTATCGAGAAGCCAGGCACGGCGGACGTGGCCGCGAGTTCTGCAGTGGCCCCGGCTAAGGCCAAGGCCGCGGAGGTTCCGAGAAAATCGCGCCTAGAATGGTGCGACAAGATCCATGCCGTGGACTCAGCTCTTTTGCACAACCGATTCCCCAAGAGCGATTCCCTGAGAGCGGCGGCGGAGTCCTATCGCGCGCTGCGTGCCCGCTTGCTGCGGTTGAAGACATCACAAGGGCTGCGTTCTGTCCAGCTCACCAGCGCGACACCGGGTGAAGGCAAGACCATGACGGCTCTCAATCTTGCCGTCTTCTGCGCCCAGCTGCATGAGATGTCCGTGCTGCTCTTGGACGCGGACCTCCGCAGCCAGGGGCTAACCGGTGTCCTCAAAGTGCCACCCTCTCCGGGACTCGCGGAAGTTCTTTCCGGCCAGACGGAGCCGGAGAACGCTATCCTGGCGACGGACGTTACCAACCTTTATATTCTTCCGTCCGGCCAATCAAATGTCGCACCGCCGGAGCTCTTTGCCGATTGCCGCTGGCAAGAGTTCATGGCGTGGTGCAATGAAAGGTTCGAGCTCATCATTGTGGACTCGCCGCCGATGCTCGGCCTTTCCGAGAGCGAGCTGATCTCGGCCTCCTGCGACGGTATCTTGATGGTCGTTCGCGCGCAGCGTGTGGAACGCGATCTTTTGAAAAAAGTGGCCCTGCAATTGGATGCAAAAAAGCTGCTTGGTTTGGTGTACAACGCGGACGAGCACAGTAAGAAAAGTTCTTACTATTATGGCCCACCGGAAGCCGCGCTCAAGCTCGGCTAGCCGGGCGGTGCGGCAGAATTGAAAGAACGAAGGACCAGCAGGTCTCATGTTTCCTAATCTAAAGCTTCAGATTTTCCGGCGGTGCAGCCATCAGAACCAGCTCGCCCGCACCGTGGGCATGGATGAGACGGTCTTGAGCAAGATCATTCACGGCTACCGAAATCCCACTGCCGACCAGCGCAAGCTGCTTGCTGCGTATCTCGAAGCAGATGAAAACTGGTTGTTCGAAAGCTTCGAGGCACCCACCTTGCCCATGCCGAAACGCATCGCGCGTCCCGCTGGGGAGAACAGAACCGGTGATGATGGGGACTTCTAAAGTTTCTGCGTCTGCTTCCCAGAGAGCCGTGCTCGCAAAGCCCACGCAAACGGCCGTGATCCATGTTGAGGATCGAGGCACCGCGGAGTGGGTCCGTTTCGTGGCGGCTCACCCCTAGGACGCTGTGGCGGGCTACAGCCGGATCCGCCGTTTTGAGTAATTTCCCACGAGAAAGATACCCTCGCGCGAGTGGCCCACCTGCAGCAGACTCTCGATGGTATCTTCTTCCCGTGTGTACGAGGATAGTCTGGATTTCGGAATGGCGCTGCATTTCGCGCATGAGCGGGGCGATTTTGGGAAGGTTTGGACGCGCCCCGACAATATTGATGATTTTCAGGCGATGCCCCATGGATGGTTATTCTCGACGGCTCACGCAGTATACCATCCGCGTTTTGTGAGGCCGGGGCGGCCTATTCGCCATTCGCGCCAAGAAAGCACTACTTCAATGCAAGGACGTTCGAATCCGGCGGGAAACTGCGTAAAATAAGGGTGTATCCACACTGCGCGGATTTCGCTCTTGGTGTCCCTAGGAAGACAGGGAGTCCGGCAAGGAGTGAGCGTTTTTCCGAAGATGCGTGATTTGAAGGAATCCGGCAGGGCCCTGCGAGAGTTGCTATCGCAGCGCATTCTTGTGCTCGACGGGGCCATGGGGACGATGCTGCAGCAGCGGCAGTTGACGGCAGCGGATTTTGGGGGAGCTGCCCTCGAGGGTTGTAACGAGAACCTCGTTCGAACGCGGCCGGACGTGGTGCTGGATATTCACCGGAAATATTTTGAGGCGGGGTCAGACATTGTCGAGACGAATAGCTTCGGCGGGGCCCCGATTGTGCTTGCGGAGTACGGGCTGGCTGCCGATGCACACGAACTGAACAAGCGGGCGGCGGAACTGGCGCGGCAAGTTGCAAACGAGTTGAGCACTTCAGCGAAGCCGCGGTTTGTCGCGGGGTCGATGGGTCCAACGACGAAAGCGATCACCGTGACGGGCGGGGTTACGTTCGACGGGCTGCGCGAGGCCTACTACGTCCAAGCGAAGGGCTTGGTCGAGGGCGGCGTGGACTTGCTGCTGGTTGAGACCAGCCAGGACACGAGGAATATCAAGGCGGCCCTGCTGGCGATCCAAAAGCTCTCGAAAGAGATCGGCATGCAGGTGCCGGTGATCATTTCCGTGACCATCGAGCCGATGGGTTCGATGCTGGCGGGGCAGACGATTGAGGCGATGTGGGCGTCGCTGCGGCATGCGAAGCCACTGGCGTTCGGAATGAACTGCGCGACCGGACCGGAGTTCATGACGGACCACATTCGGACGCTGAGCCAACTGACGAGTGAATTCGTGTCCTGCTATCCGAACGCGGGGTTGCCGGATGAAGAGGGCAAGTATCTAGAGACGCCGACGACTTTGGCGGCGCAACTCGAGAAGTTTGTGGATCACGGATGGCTGAATGTGGTGGGCGGGTGCTGCGGAACAACGGAACAGCACATTCGCGCGATTGCACAGATGGCCCAGGGTAAGAAGCCGCGCGTGCGGCCAGCGGAGAGCCATCGCGCGATTTACTCGGGAATCGAGACGATCGAAGCGGAAGAGAGCACACGGCCGCTGCTGGTGGGGGAACGGACCAATGTAATTGGTTCGCGGCTGTTCAAGAACCTGGTGGCAGAGGAGAAGTGGGAGGAGGCGAGCGAGGTCGCGCGGCGGCAGGTGCGGGGCGGAGCGCACATCGTGGACGTGTGCCTGCAGAGCACGGAGCGGGATGAGAAGAAAGACATTCCGCCGTTCTACGAAAAGCTGATTCGAAAAGTGAAGGCGCCGGTGATGATCGATACGACGGATGCGTCGGCGATCGAGCTGGCGCTGACGTATTGCCAGGGCAAATCGATCCTTAATTCGATCAACCTGGAGGATGGCGAGGAGAAGTTCGAACGCGTTGTGCCGATTGCGCACGCTTTCGGCGCGGCCGTGGTCGTAGGTTGCATTGATGAGGACAAGCAGCAGGCGCAAGCGTTCACGCGCGAGCGAAAGCTGGCAATCGCGCAGCGGAGCTACAAGCTCCTGACGGAAAAGTACGGGCTGGGGCCGGAAGACATTGTTTTCGATCCGCTGGTTTTTCCTTGTGCAACCGGCGATGAGAACTACATCGGCGGGGCGGTCGAGACGATGGAGGGAATCCGGCTGATCAAGAAGGCGCTACCGGACGTGCGCACGATTCTGGGGATTTCGAATGTGTCGTTCGGACTGCCCGCGGGTGCGCGGGAAGTCGTGAACTCGGTTTTTCTGTACTACTGCACGAAGGCGGGGCTGGACCTCGCCATCGTAAACACGGAAAAGCTAGAGCGGTTCGCTTCGATTCCGGAGCACGAGCGGCGGCTGGCAGAGAACCTTCTGTTCTCACACCCGCCGGCAGATGTGCCCGCGGATCATTCGAAAGCAGAACTGCTGAGTAACATTCCGGCGGATTGGCGCAAACAAAATAAGGAACAGCGCGCGGCCGTAAATCAATACCATATCGCGGCAGTCACGGACCACTTTCGTACCGCAAAGAAGAAGGAAAAGACCAAGGCTGCGGACCTGCCGCTGGACGAACGGCTGGCGAATTACATCATCGAGGGGACGCGGGACGGCTTGATTGCGGATCTGGAGCGAAAGCGCGGGGAAGGCACGGCGCCGCTGGACATTGTGAACGGGCCGCTGATGGCGGGGATGGCGGAAGTTGGGCGGCTGTTCAACGCGAATGAGTTGATTGTCGCGGAAGTGTTGCAATCAGCGGAAGCCATGAAGGCGGCGGTGAGCCACCTCGAACAGTTCATGGAGAAAGCGGACACGGCGAAGCGCGGGCGCGTGGTACTGGCGACGGTGAAGGGCGACGTGCACGACATCGGGAAAAACCTCGTCGAAATCATTTTGAAGAACAATGGATACGACGTGGTGAACCTAGGGATCAAGGTGCCGCCTGAGGAGTTGATCAAGGCCTACCTGGAGCATAAGCCGGACGCGATCGGGCTTTCGGGGTTGCTGGTAAAGAGCGCACAACAGATGGTGATCACGGCAAGCGATTTGAAGGATGCGGGGATCGAGATTCCGCTGCTGGTGGGCGGAGCCGCGCTTTCTGCGAAATTTACGCAGACAAAGATCGCGCCGAGCTATGGACAAGCGGTGTGCTACGCGAAAGATGCGATGACCGGATTGCGGCTGATGAATGAATTGATGGACCCCGCCACGCGGGAAAAGGTGCTGCACGAGCATACAGCCTCGGGGAACGGCTTTGGCGTAACGACGACGGTCAAAGTGAAGGAGATGCCCGGGGTGACGCGCTCACCGAAAGTGCGCGCCGACCTGCCAATTCCGAGCGTGAAGCATCTCGACCGTAAGGTGCGGTTGGTGCCGGACCTTCGCGAAGTGTGGAGCTACATCAATCCATTCATGCTTTACGGGCGGCACCTGGGATATCGCGGCGACTTTGAAAAACGGTTTGCGGAGCGTGAGCCGAAGGCCGTGGAGCTCTTCGAAAGCATGGAGGAAGTGAAGAACGAAGCGGCGCAATTCATGAAGATTCGCGCGCTGTGGCAATTCTATGAGGCCGAGCCGGATGGGGACGCGCTGAACCTTTTTACTCCTGGGGGGACGCAAGTGCTGCACACCTTCCGGTTCCCGCGGCAGAGGCAGGGCGACTTCTTGTGTCTGAGCGATTACGTTCTCCCGCGGCAGAACGACAAGCGTGATCATCTCGCCTTGTTTGTAGTGACGGCGGGCGAAGGAGTGCGCGAGCGCTCGGAGAAAGCGAAGAACGAAGGCTACTACTTCAAGTCGCACGGCTTACAGGCGCTGGCGATCGAGACGGCAGAAGCCTGCGCCGAATGGCTGCACCGGAGGATTCGGGAAGACTGGGGATTCCCCGATCCGCCAGAAATGACCATGCCGCAGCGGTTTACGTCGCGTTATCGCGGAAAGCGGAACAGCTTTGGCTATCCGGCCTGCCCGAACCTGGAGGATCAGGCTGGACTTTGGGAGTTGCTGGGACCGGAAGAGATTGGCGTGCGCGCTGGTGTTTCACCATCCGGATTGCACCTACTTTTCTGTGGGCGATTCCGGCGAAAACTGAGAGTAGATTGCAAGCGCCAGCAATCTATACGAAAGACTCCTCGGCGATCTCCAAGATTCCCGCGGGCAAGTCGATGCCGCACATCATTCATCTGCCAGAGAATGCATTTAACTCTTCTCCAGCAGACACAACCAAATCGGATAGCTGCTTCGAAGGCTAAACGTCAGTATTTAAAAGACTTACTGGAGTTTGTTTTGTAATTTTCTGTCCGGGGGACCGATGTGTGAACCGAGTTCTCGTCCAGGTTTTGTGGGCACGATTAGGGGCTCGTAGGTAAATATATACACTATACGTAATAATCTTCTGGCCGTTTGCTCACCCTTCGTGCCTAGACTCCTGACGCGGGCCCGCCTGTCGTGCCCGCCGCAGCCCACTCAGAGTATGCTGGAGGGCGCTCTCCCGGCTGATTCCTATCCGCTCACCCTCGGGACAGCAATTGGCGCACCTCGGGTTTGGGCAGGACCGGTTGGCCCAGTCGCATCCGCTGCAAGCGTTCGAGCTGGTCTACCGTTCGGGCGAAAGACCGTTCGAGGCTCGCTTCGTACGGTGATGCCGAACCCACAAATACATCACCGTACGGCTGTCGCGTTACCAGGGCGCTC
>WNFF01002714.1_pt1 | contig 14482 bp, 13 predicted proteins | sample 5400441 | NCBI WGS metagenome assembly WNFF01 (sample SAMN13153345, study PRJNA577476) | soil metagenome | isolation source: 120 cm saprolite under Douglas fir tree site 2 hole 3 replicate 1 | place: USA:California | collected 2015-04-18 | reverse complement strand
TCGGTCCGGGCCGCCGGGAGCGTAAACGAAAACACCGAACCATGGCCCAGCTGACTCGTCACCGCAATCGTGCCGCCGTGCGCCGACACAATCGCCTTGGCGATTGGCAACCCCATTCCCGTTCCCCGCACGAGATATCGCTGGTCTTTCCCGCGATAGAATTTGTCGAAGATCATTTCCTGCTCGAAGCTGTCGATGCCCGGGCCGCGATCCGCCACGCTCGTGGCCACAAACTCACCATTGGCCTCCGCCGAAATCGTGATCGGCTGCTCCTTCGGCGAATACAAATTGGCGTTGTCGATTAGCTTCATCAGAACGTCCACGATTCGCTCGAAATCCGCCCGGACTGCTGGCAATTCCGCGCTGGCGCGTACATCAATGGCCCGAGTTGCGAGCGCGCTTTTCATCCTTGTCACAGCGGTTTGAATGACTTCTCCAATCGGCACGGTAGCAACGGACAGCTCGACCTCTCCGGCCTCTAGGCGCGCCATCTCTGCCGCTTCTTCCACCAAATGATTCAACCGGTCGCATTCCTCATTGATGATGGTCAGCAGTTCCGTGCTCTGCGGACGGTCCGTTCCCTCGCTTCCGAGCAAGCTGGTTACTGCCGCCTTCATCGATGTCAGTGGCGTCCGGAAGTCGTGAGTAATCGAATCCAACAGCGCCGATTTCAATCGTTCGCCCTGTCGTTCCGCTTCCGTTTGTCCCAACTGCTCGATGGCTCGCGCGCGCTCGATCGCGATCGCCACAAGACTGCTCACCGCGTCTAGCGTTTGCCGGGACATCAATGCTCCGGAAATTCCCAGGCTGCCAATGGCACGCGCACCCAGTCGCACTGGAACAAAGTGCAACGCGGCGCCGGATTCGATCGTCGCTTCATCGCGCAGAAACGCCATCTTCGTCTTTTCCTCGTCTACCAGCGCCGCGCCGTGGCCCGAACGGTAGAATTTGTCTTTCTGCGGAAGAAACAACTCCGCTGCGCCTGCCTCAAAGCTGTCCACGATGTAATTGGGAATCGCGTTCATCAGCTGGATGACGTTTCCCTCGCTGAGCAGTGTCTGGCTAAACTGATAGAGCCGCTCGATCTCATGCCGCCGCCTGTTTGCTTCGTCGGCTTCTTTGCGGATGCGCGCCGAAAGCTGGCTGCCAACAAGGGAGGTCACCAAGAACGCTGCCAGGGCCGCCCAGTTCTGCGGGTCGGCGATGGTGAATGTCCCCACTGGAGGCAGAAAGAAATAATTGAACGCCAGCATCGCAGTCACTGACATGGAGGCGGAGACAGCCATGCCCCACACTGCGGAAACTGCTAGAATCGCGAGGAGAAATGAGAGTGCGACGGTTGTCTGATTGGCCGCCAGAACATGGCGATAGAAGAAGGTGATGCCCGCGATGATGGCGAGCGCACAAACAAGGCCGAACGTTTTGCCGGCAAACACTCTTTGCATCGCATCATTCTAGCGCAGGCCACAGTTTTAGTGGGGTAGACAGCCCTTTGCCGAAAAAACCCGAAGATTGGCTGGAGATCGCCTCCCCTCCGCAGAAGGCCAGGGGAATTTTCAAATTGTTCCTCGGTTACGCGCCGGGAGTCGGCAAGACCTACAGCATGCTTAGCGAGGCGCTTCGCCGGCACAGCCGCGGCGAAGACGTCGTGATCGGGGTCGTCGAAACACATGGGCGCAAAGCGATCGAAGAGCTTCTCTGCGAGCTGGAAACCGTTCCAAGAAGGAAAATCGAGTACAAAGGCACGATTTTCGAGGAAATGGATGTTGACGCGATTTTGGCTCGGCGGCCCGACGTGATCCTCGTCGACGAGCTCGCACATACCAATATTCCGGGAAGCAAACACCGAAAGCGGTACGAAGATGTGCAGGAACTCCTCGCGGCAAAAATCGACGTCATCTCGACGCTGAATATTCAACATATCGAAAGCATCGCGCCGGTGGTGCGATCGATTACCGGAATCATCGTGCGCGAGACCGTACCGGATTGGGTTCCCCTCACCGCCGCCGAAACGGTGATGGTGGACCTAACTCCGGAAGCGCTGCAAAACCGGATGAAGCGCGGTGATGTGTATAGCGCGGAAAAGGTCGAGCGTTCGTTGAAGAATTTCTTTCGCCGTGGAAATCTGATCGCGCTTCGCGAGCTCGCGTTGCGGCAGGTCGCCGAGCAAGTCGACCGCAGTCTCGAGTCCTACATGGAGGCCCAGGACATCCGGAAAAACTGGGGCGTGCGGGAGCGCATGGCAGTATGCATCTCCTCCAATCCAACCGGACAGTACCTCATCGCGCGCGCGGCGCGTATGGCCCGCCGCATGGACGCGGAGCTCTACGTGGTTCACGTGGATCGCGAATTCGGTCCCAAGGAATCTAATCCAAACGCACTGGCGGCGAATCTGCGATTTGCAGAAAGTCTCGGTGCGCAAGTCGTGCGGTTAAAAGGAAAAAGCGTGGCGGATACGGTGGCGGATTTCGTGCGCTCGAAGCATATCACGCAAGTGATTTTTGGACGCGCGCCGGTTCGCGACTGGCGGAAATACTTGTATCTTTCGGCCGTGCATCGTTTTTTGCGCGAATCGCCTGCCGTCGATGTGCACATCGTAACGCAGGAAACGGAAGATTGAAGCAAGTTGTCGCCCGTAACGTGGCCACTGGTAATACTTAGGGGCCGACGCAGATTGCACGGTAGCGTACCTGTTTCCGCGCCCTCAACGAAGACGCGCCGTGCGCCGACGTGCTTCAGCGCCTCTCCGCCGCACGCGGAGCCATCAACAGTCTCATGGCAGAGCTCATGGAAGACCACATTCGCAATCACATGAATCGGAAAACCAAGTCCTCTGAAGAAGCCACCGAGGCCCTCGTTGAGATTGTTCGCACTTATCTGAAATGATCGGGCCGCCATGCTCATAATAGGCGCAGAGGGAAACCGTACCGATAGCGACCCTCGGTGAACGGAGTGGGGGGAGGAGAGGCCAAAGCCTCATATAGCCAGAACATTCCAGCAGCGAAGCCGCAGTCAAGGGCGACCACAGAGAGCCGCGCCAGCGGGCATGACCCTTGACGGCGGCGATAGCGAAGGGAAATTTCGTGGTTGGTGGTCAATCGTTCAGAGTTGGATCACGGAGAGGCCGGGGATTCTCTGGAAATCGCGGAGGTTTAGTGTCGCGACTTCATAACCGAGATGCAAGGCTGTCGCGCCGATCAGCAGGTCCTCGAACGCGAACTGGACGCCTATCGCTTCCTGTTGGCCCTCGATGCGCACGGCTAGTCGCGCGATGGCGAGCGTGACCGGATGCACCGGCACGTCGCTCGATGAATTCCAGTCGCCGTTGCTGTTGCACTTGGGTTTTGGTGCGATAGGCTCCATGCACCAACTCGGCGATGGTGACGACCGACACGCCGATTTCGATCTCGCCCTGAAGCGCCTTCACTTGTTCTAGGATTTCCCGAACGGTATGGCTTCTGCGTTCGGCAGTGATAATGACGCTTGAGTCGAGGACTATTCCCACGCTGGCGGGTTCCACGGCTTGCGGTGGCTGAGAATTTCTTCTACGTCATCTGCGAAGTCTGGATCAAGGACCGGGGCCTTGCCGGTTTCTTCTTCGTGCGTTTTGGCTAATGCGATGCACTCGGAGATGCTGCGCCGCACCGGCTCGGCGGCATGAAGGACCGCCACGGGCCGCGCGCCATTCTCGATGATGACCTTCGCGCCCGCACGCACGCGTGCCATCAGCGCAGCAAAGTCGCTCGCCGCTTCCGCCTCGGAGATGTGGATCACATCCTTAGCCATGAGGTGATTATACACCGCGACATCCTATTCTTTGGGTGCACTTTCGCTGGAGCGATGGATTTTGAGAGAGAGTGCCCACGAGGAGCTGCCGCTGGCCACGCCACAGTCTGCTCCAAGAAACTGTGGGAAGTTAAGACTAGCTTGGATTTCGCTGAAGTGCTTTTAGCTTATCGGCGGCCTGCGAGACCGTGTAACCTTCTTTGCGGGCATCCTCAATCAGATAGACTGCTGCCTTGGCAAGCGCAATGCGGTTATTCTCGGGCATCAGACTGACCATGACGCGAACCGTTTCCACATCTTCTACAAGTAGCGAAGCTAGTAGCCCGTCTGAATAAATGGGTGTGTCCTTCCTGTTCGATTGTGCAACAAAATGGTTTGTGAACGTCTTTTGGTAGCCGTCTGACTTCGCAAGAGCCGCTTCGAGTTGAGCCTTATGTTGCTCAGGGCAGCTTTCGCGCATCGAAGAGACTATTGCGTCGTACACAGTACGCAGTCCTTGCTCTTGAGTTCTCCCGCGGTGGGGCATCGTGCTGCTGGAAGAAATAAAGACAGTCGAGGTGGAGCGCTGGCTACGAGCAGCGGAAGTGGCGGATGGGACCAAAGCCAAGCTCAAATGTGTGATGTCGGCTTTGTTTTCACACGCCGTTCGCTGGGAGTTTTGCGGTCACAATCCGATCTCGTCGGGGATTCCGGTCGGAAGTGGAGGAAAGAGAGGTCCAAGCACTGGCGTGCGCGTCAGTGCGAAACGTCAAGAAGCGCCCCTGTTCTTGTCACCAGAACAAGTGAAACTTGGTCTGACGAAATTAGGATTTCGAGACCAGTTGCTCGTGTTTCTGGATGGAGCGTTGGGCACACGTCGAGGCGAGCTCGGTGCCCTGCGCTGGTCGGACTGCAACTTCGACAGCATGAGCTTCAGCGTTCAGCACTCGTACTATTGGCGCAGAGGTGGGCATCTGAAGACGACAAAAACGGAAGCGTCGGCCAAGGTGTTGCCGATGCATCTGGCGTTGAAAGATGCGTTGCTGGAATGGAAGTCGCAGAGCGAATACAACGGACCTGGGGATTTCGTTTTCCCATCTCGTCGCCGCAAAGGGAAGAAGCCGCTGGACCTTGCCGCCGTTCTGAAAAAGAAGGTCCAACCGGCGTTTGCGAAGGTTGGCATCATCGGAGTGGGCTGGCACACGTTTCGGCACACGGTTGGGACGATGCTATAGGCGACTCCCGGTCCCACTTGACTACCGAGGCCTGCCCAGAGATCGGTGTAGGCGTTGGACAGCCCGACATATTTTGCTCCGCAAGGACTGAAGAGCAATTCCAAGGTGCGATAGCTTCAACCTACGCTTTGAATGTGGGAATGTTCTTTCCCCTGTGGTCTCGGATTGCCTTTGCACTCCCACAGACGGCGCGGACACCGCAAATAGAACCAAGTTTCCTGTTTTTGCGGAAATTCAAACTATTTTCGATTTGGCGCGACACGTTTTTCTTTCTCTCCGCTGATTAGATACATAGGGGGAGAAATTGCTCCTTTTGCCCTCTATGGAGGTAAAACCTGGTGTATCGCCCTCCGTTACCTGCCACAACGTCCCCGAAACATGCCTGCCGACCGGAGTGGGACCTGACAGCCCTTGCCCAGCTGTCAGTGGAGCAGTTCCATCTCCGGTCCTTCCCGCAGCATTTCCCGACCAAGCGCCCCGGGTCGAAACCGGATGGGTGTCTTCTAGAGTTGCCCGACAGAAAATTTCAGGCGAAGAGCGAAGCGAATACGCCAACGCCAGGCGAGGAGCACTTCACTCCCGAGCTTCACGCGACTCTTCACCACAAGCTTCACCTGTCAGCAGGAGCGAAGTACAGCAAACAAAACGCGATGCCCACAGAAAGAGCCCGGAATCGGAACGCGGCCAAACCCCGGATGAGGCGGGAGCGACCCATTATAAAGACGCACGGTGCGTCCGGGTCGCTCCCGCCTCACCAATTCTCAGAAGGCACGAGAAGTTTACCGAGATCGATCGGACTTTCAGCAATCTTCACTGCACGCTTAGAGGCGGACATGGTGAACAGCGCGCGGAAGACACGGTTCACACTCGCGTTCACCCATCCGTTCGCCTCGAAGGCAATGCGAAGCTATACGGATTACAGAGGTTGCCCTTCGTACCATGATGAATTTGGACGCGAGGAAAACACCGAACTGGGCTGGAGCGACCCCCTTTTGGCCAAGTGCTTGTGGCCAAAAGACCACACGGGTCGCTCCAGCCCAAGACACTCGTTGCATGCAAGTATTTCGCTCCTGTCCCGAGGAAGAGAGATGAGACAGGAAGCGAAATTATCGGAGATCGAAGTGAAGGAGGTAAGAATTTTACTCTGCACTTCCGTCATTGCAACTTCTTCACCTTCGGAACTCCTCAAGACACACGTCGCAAGGAAGATGCGTTCAGAGAACGGAGCAAAAGTAGCAGGCAAAAAAAGTCGGAAATGGGCGGGAGCGACTCCACTTTTTCGGCTCCGAGCCGCCCAAAAAGTTTTTCGAGGTCGCTCCCGCCCATTAATTCTTCGAGAGCTGCATTGGGACACGGCTCAAGACTAAGAGCAACAAACTTCGCACGCGCCAATTACTAAATCGCGCCTGCAACCAAGGAGAAATGTTCATGTCAATTCTGAAAGCACCGCCGAAGCAACCGAAGAATGCAACGCTACAAGTTCGCTTGGATGAAGAACTGAAGACCAAGCTGGACAAGTACGCTGAGTTTCTCGATTCAACGGAGTCTTACGTTGTTAGCGAGGCGCTCAAGCTCGTCTTCAACAAGGATGCCGAATTCAAAGAATGGTTGGAACGCCCAAGTGCGAATGGTAAGGAATCAACTGAGGAACACGGTCCTATTACCGCAGCCAAGGAGAAGCGCCAAACTACATTTACGTCATCCACTGCCAAGCCCAATGGCAATCAGCTATTCGGCTAGCTGTGTCTTTTCCTAGGCACTCGTGGTTTGGATAAAGAAATTCACGCGATGACAAATTCTCTTCTCTATTTGTAGTGCGCGTGATCATGACTTCTCGCAGAGTAAGTCCACACAGGACCACAGGGGAGAAAAGTGAAGCGGAGAACTCGAATCCTATGGGGACCGTTCTTCAAACATCGTCACCCACGGCCTTAGAAGAACTTTATGTAGCTGCGCCAGAAGCAGCAAGGTTCTTATCACTCCATCCTCGGACGCTTTTACGAATGGCGCGTGATGGCACCGTTCCCGCGCATCCGCTTGGCGATGGACAGCGCCACCAGTGGCGGTTTCTTATTTCGGAACTAGACGTGTGGATGCGCAGCCGCTTACACTCGTCTTGCCGTCCGTGCTCTCCGAATCAAAGGAGGAAGATTTGAGAAAGAGAGTGCGGTACCAGAAGGGAAGTCTTACGAAAATCAAGCGCAAGAGTGGCTATCTGGTTTGGCTCTTTCGTTGGCGAGAGACCGATCCACATGGCAAGCGTCGACCAATGAAAATTGTAGTCGGCCCGGTGAGCGAATTGCGAACCGAGGCGGACGCACGGCGCGAGCTCGATGCGTTGCGGTTGAATATTAATTTGGACCCATCTGAGAAGGCACGTCCACCTCGCAAGTTTCGAGATCTGGTGGATCACTATCGCCTGAAGGAGTTGGGTTCAGAGAATAACGAACGAAAGTCCTATTCGACCAAGGAGGGCTACAAATCCTATCTGACCGGTTGGATTGTGCCTCGTTGGGGCGAATATTTCTTGAACAGCATGGAAAGCAGCGGTATCGCGATTTACGTCGAGGAATGGCTGGGCACAATTGGGCGCAGCCGCGGAACCAAGGCAAAGATTCGCAATATCATGAGTGCAATTTGTAGCCATGCCGTTCGTTACGGTTGGATGACCACGAATCCCATTCGCGCGGTCCGGCAGAGCGCCAAGAGAGAACGTATCGTAGTCCCATTAACGGCAGAAGAACTCCAAAAGTTGTTTGCCGAATTGGCGCCGCGTGAACGCACTCTCGTTCTCCTCGACGTTCCCACCGGCATGCGCCGAGGGGAAGTGCTCGCAACACAATGGTGTGACATCGACTTCAACAAGAAAACACTCAATATCCGCAGGTCGATTTGGCACCAGCACGTGGGACCAGTAAAAACAGAAGAGAGCGAAAAGACAATGCCGCTCGGCGAGGAAATCATCACTGATCTATTGCGATGGCGAAAGGAAACACCATACGCCCAAGAGCAGGATTGGATCTTCGCCAGTGCCCGTATGAAAGGCCGACAGCCATTGTGGCCGGAAGCCGTCATGCGGAATTATATCTGTCCGGCTGCGGTGCGGGCAGGCATAACGAAGCACATCAACTGGCATGTTTTTCGTCACACATTCTCCACCATGCTCGCGGAAAATGATGAAGATGTGAAGACCGTGCAATCGCTCATGCGTCATGCCAACAGCAGTATCACCATGGACATCTACACCCACGCGGTCAGCAGCAAGAAGCGGCGGGCGCAGGCGAAAGTGGTGGAGATGATTCTGCCAGAGGGGAAAAGGGCAATGGGGACACGGGGGGCCGCTTAATGTGTACCTTTTTGTGTACCATGCCATTCTTTCGAAAACGGGATTAACTCTTTTAGAAAGAATGGCGGGGACGACGAGACTCGAACTCGCGACCTCTGCCGTGACAGAGCACCTTGATCTGGAATTTCAAGGACTTAAGGGAGCGCGAAGGAACGCAAAAGCACAGCAAGAAAGGGAAGGGAACTGTTAATGTTCCCGCGTTGTTCCCGGATTTAGGCGTCGGAATTCCGAAACCAACGAGTGGACGGATTGGCACCGACGTCGAACAGATTCCGGATCAACTTGAAGTAGAAAGTCGATAGCGACCATTGCTGAATAACGTTCGGATGGCCAACCGCTCGTCGCCAATCCCGGCTGTCCCTTCCTAGAACCCCGTTTGTGGATCGAGAGCAGGTTCCCGATGAACAGACGCATGGGGCGCTGCCCTAGCTGGAAGCCCAAAACGAGTAGCTCGTGTGTTGATCGCAGAAATAATCAGTAAGATACCTACCCTTCAAAGAGATGAGTAGCTGAGTATATAAAAAGTATAATGATTATGAATCGTACTTGTCGCGAAGCTGGTCTTTATAACTGTCGATTGTGGCTAGGTTCTACCAATGCACGAAGTGGCGATTTCAACTAACTCGACTCAACGGTACCAGCAGATCATCGAAACTGCTGTTGACGCGTTTATTGCAATGGACTCTAACGGTGTGATTACGGATTGGAACTTGCAAGCAGAGGCTACGTTCGGATGGTCCAGGCCCGAAGTATTTGGAAAATTGTTTTCCGATTTGATTATTCCTGAGCGATATCGGAATTCTCATTCAGAGAGTCTTCAGCGCCTTCTAGCGACAGGGGAGGGGCAACGAATTGAAATTACCGTCTTGCACCGGGACGCATACGAATTCCCGGCCGAACTGGCTATCTCTCCCATCCAATGTGATGGGACGTGTTTCTTCGCTGCATTTGTCCACGACGTAACTGCACGAAAGGAAGCGCAACAGAAACTTGCTTTAAAAGCGGAAGAGCTTGCACGCTCTAACGCCGACCTTGAAGTATTCGCGTACGTGGCGTCGCACGATCTCCAGGAGCCACTCCGTATGGTCGCCAGCTATACCCAACTTCTGGCGCGGCGCTATAAAGGCAAGCTAGATGCTGAGGCCGATGAGTTTATCGGCTTTGCCGTGGACGGCGCGGCGCGGATGCAGCAACTCATTCAGGATCTGTTGTCATATTCCCGCCTCACGACCAGAGGGAAGACACCCTGTTTCACTCTGGCCGAGGCTGCCTGCCATACCGCCTTGGACAACCTGCAGGAATCGATCAAAATCTCAAAGACATTGGTTAGTGTCGGACCACTTCCCGCGGTACTCGCGGATGCGACACAACTTACGCAGCTGTTCCAGAATCTGATCGGCAACGCCATTAAGTATTGCAGCGAACGCACGCCCGAAATCCACGTTGGTGCGACCTCCACGGCAAGTGAGTGGCTTTTTTCCGTTCAAGACAACGGTATCGGCATCGAGCCCCAATACTTCGAGCGCATCTTTCAGATGTTCCAGCGGCTGCACACGCGCATGGAGTATTCGGGTACGGGAATCGGTCTGGCCATTTGCAGAAGGATCGTGGAACGGCACGGAGGAAAGATTTGGCTGGAATCGGAGTACGGGCGCGGGTCGACATTTTTATTTAGCATTCCACGGGCGGAGAGGACACAAAAATGAGCACGAGGCCCATTGAAATTTTGCTAGTCGAAGATAACCCGGGTGATGCTCGCCTGACTTTGGAGGCCTTTAAAGAGGGCAAGGTGTTGAACAACTTGACAGTAATGAAAGATGGGGTGGAGGCTCTTGAGTATCTGCACCGCCAAGGTTCGTACGCGAATTCGCCACAGCCAGACCTTATCTTGCTTGATCTGAACTTGCCCAGGAAAGACGGCCGCGAGGTATTGGAGGTCATCAAAGCCGACGAACGACTAAAAAAAATTCCGGTCGTGGTTCTGACCACCTCGGCAGCCGAGGAGGACATTGCGCGCGCCTATAGCCGCCACGCGAACTGCTACATCACTAAGCCGGTAGATCTGGACCAGTTCCTGCGCGTTGTTCATTCGATCGAGAGCTTCTGGCTTTCGCTGGTCAAGCTTCCTCCGAGGTGATTCCACTATGCCCGCGTCTAAAATCAAGATGTTGCTCATCGAAGACAGTCCTGGGGACGCTCGCCTCATACGCGTAGCTCTTGAAGAAATCACCGACCTACAGTTCGAATTCACTCACTGCCAAACCTTGGTGCAGGCTTTCGAGTTTCTTGCGAAGAACGAGCCCGATATTATCCTGCTGGACTTGGGACTGCCAGATTCCCAGGGATTGGAAACCGTACGTCGCACGAGGGCCGCAGCCGCAGAGGCACCTCTCGTCGTGCTAACTGTGCTTGATGATGGTGATTTGGCGGTCCGGTCGCTCCGGGAGGGTGCACAAGATTACCTAGTTAAGGTGCAAATCGACGGCGCCGTGCTCTGGCATGCTATCCACTATGCCATGGAGCGGCAACGCGTGCAGTTGGCGTTGCTCAACCTCGCTCTCATCGATGATTTGACGGGACTTAGTAACCGCAGGGGATTCTTCACGCTGGCTGAACATCATATGAAGTTGGCCTACCGAACAGGAAAGCCATTCCTGGTCGCCTTTGTCGACCTTGACGGGATGAAGCAAATCAACGATGCCTTCGGCCACCAGGAAGGAAACCGTGCTTTAGTGGACACCTCAAACATCCTCAGGGACTCTTTTCGTCAGTCCGATATCCTTGCGCGGATGGGAGGGGATGAATTTGCAATTCTCATCACAGATGCAGCCGAAGACAGCATTACGACTGTCATTGGCCGAGTTCAAGAGAAATTACGCTATCGGAATGAGGAGCCGAACCGACGCTATCCCCTGTCCTTCAGTATCGGGATTGTTCCAGGCGATGCAGCTCAAGTGTGTCACCTCGAGAAGCTTCTCGACCGAGCTGATGTTGCCATGTATGAGCAGAAGCAGAGCAAAAAGATGTCCAGATCGACTGTCTAAGTTTGCCCGATCACGTGCTCAAAGCTGGATACCAAACCCCCGTGTCAACTGGAGGCTGTGCCCATCAATGGCTAACATCTATTGAGGCTCCATCACCCTCGTTTGATGCGTGTAACTCACTGCTCATAGATTTGAATCCCGCAGTACGGCCCAGAAGTCCCCTTGGAGGAAATATGCTGCTACGGAACGCCGCTCGCGCTCCGATCTCCTCGAACCCCGTTTCGGGCCAATTTGCGAGTGGCCGACGATAAGTCCAGAATGCGCGCAGGTCGAACGGCACTGCTGCGTGACGCGGCCACTTGCGATAGGACAAGTCCGCCCCGCCAATCAGTCCACTCGGCTATTTACTGATTAGGTCCGCACTATGAAAGTGAAACGGACGGCACTTATGAATTTGAGACACTTACAAACAGGCGCCGTGGATTGGCTATTCGCTGCCTGGGGCTGAACTACTTCTCCTTTCCATTGGCGAGAGTTGACGTGTGCAATCCTTCGTGTGTGGTTAAGGTCACGGTTAAGGAGGCGGTATGCCTGCCTCGGAACGCCCTGAAAGAATCATCCTTGTGGCCGATGACAACGAGGCCAATCGCGAACTGCTCTCCACTCTGTTGAGCGCAGAGGGTTACCAGGTCGAATGTGCGGCAAACGGCCAGCAGGCGCTAGAGCATGTGAATAGCGGCTCAATTGATCTGGCGCTGCTGGATGTCGTGATGCCGCGCCCGACCGGATTTGAACTTTGTCAGGCGATGAAGTGCAAGCCGGAAACGCGATTGATCCCTGTCGTATTGCTTACCAGCCTGAACAGCGATTCGGACCGCATCCACGGGATCATGTGCGGCGCCGATGATTTCCTCAGCAAGCCGGTGAATAAGCAGGAGTTGCTGGCCCGCGTGTATTCCCTGCTGCGCTTGAAGCAATTCACCGATGAACTGGACAACGCCGAGACCGTGCTGTTTAGTCTTGCGCTGTCAATCGAGGCGAAGGACCCCTATACCGAAGGGCATTGCGATCGCCTTTCGAAATACTCGGTGGCCCTGGCGGAAAAGCTGGGTTTGCCCGACCACCTGCGTGTCGCTCTGCGCCGAGGCGGTCTCATACACGATATCGGCAAGCTGGCCGTGCCGGAGCACATCCTGTTGAAGCCCGGACCGCTTACTCCAGAAGAACGAAAAATCATGGAACAGCACACCATAGAGGGCGAGCGGATTTGCGCCCCGTTGAGATCGTTCCGCAATGTCCTGCCGATCATTCGCCACCACCACGAAAAGCAGAACGGCTCCGGGTACCCCGATGGTCTCAAAAGTGAACAAATTCCGCTCACCGCGCGCATCCTTCAAATCACGGACATTTATGACGCGCTTACCACGGACCGGCCCTATCGCAAGGCGCTTCCCGTAGAAAAGGCCCTGGCCATCATGCGTGAAGAAGTAAAGCGCGGCTGGTGGGATGGGTCCATCTTGGACGAATTCGAGGCCGTCGTTCATGGCTATCAGCCGGTGCATCCGGCAGGGTCCGGTACCTAATGCCTTCTCCCAAGACTCCGTGGCAGGGCGGTGGAAAGATGAAATGGAAAATGGGAAATCGCCTTGTTTTTGGGGGATTCGTAATAGCAACGGCTATCCTGGTATTCGTTGGATGGCAATCCTACCGGAACACGGCCCGATTCGCTGAAGCTTCCGAGTGGCGGAAGCACACCTACGAGGTTCTAAGGAATCTTGATGAGACGGTGGCCCGGCTCGTTGACGCGGAAACTGGACAGCGAGGGTATCTCCTCACGGGAGAAGAGTCCTACCTCGAGCCGTACCGTGCGGCGATTAAGAATATCGACCAGAAAATCGGGGACCTAAAGAGTCTCACTTCCGACAATTCCAATCAGCAGAAACGCATCCAGATACTGGAGCCGCTGGTCGAAAAAAAATTGACAGAGCTTCAGCGAACCATCGATCTCCGCAAAAATGAAGGCTTGGCAGCGGCAAACCGGGCGGTCCTGGAGGGTTCCGGAAAACGCTGGATGGATGAGATTCGCGCCGTGGTTGCGGAAATGAAAAACGAAGAGGAGGATCTTTTAAAGCTTCGCACGCAAAAGGCCAACGAGAGCGTGGCCAGGTCGGTGCGCACCATCCTTGCCGGCACCTTAGTGAGCATTTCGCTGCTGGTGTTGTGTTTCGGGCTTCTGCAACGGGAGCTGTCCGAACGTAAAAAGGCGCAAGAAGCACTGGCAAAAAGTGAAAAGTGGTTCTCGACCACTCTTGCAAGCATTGGTGACGCCGTTATCGCCACGGACATGAACGGCGGCGTGACCTTCTTGAATCCCGTCGCCCAGTCCCTTACAGGATGGAGCTTGGACGAAGCCCGTGGGAAGTCCATGGATCTGGTGTTTGACATCGTGAACAGGGAGACTCGCCGCCCTGTCGAAAACCCTGTCAAGAAAGTCTTCCGTGAGGGGAAGGTCGTCGGCCTGGCCGACCATACGCTTTTGCTCTCCAAGGACGGCAAAGAGTTTGACATTGAAGACAGCGCGGCGCCCATTCTCACCGACACAGGGGAAGGGTTCGGGGTCGTGCTCGTTTTTCGGGACATCACTGAAAAGAAGTTGGCGGAAGAGGAGACTAGACGGCAAAAAGAACTCCTGCAATTGATCCTGGAAAGTATTGCTGACGGCGTGGTCGTGGCCGATTCGAATGGGAAGTTTGTTCTCTTTAATGCGGCAGCGGAGCAGGTCCTGGGCATCGGCGCGACGGACACGAGACCCGACCAGTGGTCTGACCGGTATGGCAGCTATTTACCTGACGCCTTGACCCCGTATCCATCCAACGAGCTGCCCTTGGTGCGGGCAATGCGGGGCGAGACTGTTAACGCAGAAGAACTCTTCACCCGCAACGCGAAAGTGCCGGATGGCCGTTTACTCAGAATTACGGGCGGACCTCTCAAAGGCGCGGATGGCGCACTGCAGGGTGGCGTTGTCGTATTCCACGATATCACTTTGCAAAAGAGCGCTCAGGAAGCTCTCGTCCAGGCGAAAGAAGAGGCAGTGCGCGCCAGTAAGTTTAAGGATCAATTCCTATCTACGATGAGCCACGAGCTGCGCACCC
>WNFF01002713.1_pt1 | contig 14482 bp, 13 predicted proteins | sample 5400441 | NCBI WGS metagenome assembly WNFF01 (sample SAMN13153345, study PRJNA577476) | soil metagenome | isolation source: 120 cm saprolite under Douglas fir tree site 2 hole 3 replicate 1 | place: USA:California | collected 2015-04-18 | reverse complement strand
CAGTGGGCTCATCTTGAGTTTTGTCCAAGTCCGTATGGAGACCCTTTGAACAGTTCGATCCTCACACTGGAGGAAGCGATTCTGCGGTTTGGCCGCGAGAAACGCAACGGGCGCCGCGTCGTTTTCACCAATGGCTGCTTTGACCTGCTGCATCCCGGCCATGTCCGCAGCCTGGAGCAAGCGCGCGCATTGGGCGACGTGCTTATCGTGGGGCTGAATAGCGACGCGGGAGTGCGTCAATTGAAGGGTGAAGGCCGTCCCATCATCCCGGAACGCGAGCGCGCGGAGATTCTCGCGGCGCTGGAATGCGTGGACGCGGTTGTCATTTTTGACGATCCGACGCCGCGCGAGGTGATCGCTAGGCTGCTTCCCGATGTCCTGGTGAAGGGCGGCGATTGGCCCGGTGACCAAATCGTGGGACGCGAGGAAGTCGAAGCCGCGGGCGGCCGCGTGGTTTCCGTGCAGGTGGTCCCCGGCTATTCAACTTCCGCCATTCTGAAGAAAATTCGTGAAGGGGCGCGGACCTCGCGCGCGGAATCCTGATTACCCAAGCATGATACTTCCTGCCGTCCGTGAAAGATTGGAGGCTTTGCTTCGCCATGCGGCGATGGAGAGTGTGTTGGCCGCTCTGCGCGGAGGCGCGGGCCACGTCTCGCTCGCCGGCCTGCATGACGTCGCGAAAGCCTTCGTCGCCGCGTATCTGACGCACGAGCTTCGCCGCCCCGCTTTTTTCGTGACCGATTCGAACCGCCGCGCGGAATCGCTAGCGGAGACGCTACGGTTCTTCAGTGGAATTTTTCCCGGAGCGGCGGGCGGCGTGGCCACGCTGCCCGCGTTCGACACCCTTCCCTGGGAATCTCGGAGCCCGCACGCGGACATTCTGGAACGCCGCGCGGCTACGCTGTTCCGGCTCGCGGACGGGCAGATTTCTTTGGCTATCGCGCCGGTTGCTGCCGCGCTTTGGCGCTATCAGGATCCGGCCGTCTATTTGTACCTGACGCGAACGCTTGCCAAGGACACCGAGATTCCCCGCGACGAGCTCGTCACCCATCTTGGCTCCGTGGGCTACACACGCACGGAAATGGTGGAGCTACCCGGGCAGTTTGCCGTGCGCGGAGGAATTATCGACGTCTTTTCCCCGGAAGCGCCGCGGCCCGTACGTATCGAGTTGCTCGGAGACACCGTCGAATCTGTGCGCGAATTCGATCCGAGAACCCAGCGTTCGATCGCGCCAGTACAGCGCACCACGCTCTTGCCGCTCACGGAATGGTCCGTGCCCGCGCCGGAAAAGGCCGATTTGAATACTGCAGCCGCTTGGGAGACGTCTCCCTTTTTTGGGCCGGCCGGCGAGCCGGGGCCAAGCGCGCTCTTCGATCTGAAAGAGAGCTCGCTCCGCCCGATTGTTTTTCTGGACGAGCCGCAAACGCTCCGTGAAACGGCCGCGAACTATCTCGCATCCGCGACGGAGAATTACGAGCGGCACGGGCACGCGAATTCTCCAGCCGCGGCTCAGTATTTCTGGTCGGAGGAAGAATTCGCGGCAGCCCTGGAAAAGACCTCGCAAATCCATGTCGAGCAGCTCGCGCTCGGCATCGGGTCCGCGCACCAATTCGAACTCTCCTCGCGCCCCAGTACGCGCTTTCATGGCGACGTCGTCGCCTGCATGGGCAACGTGAAATCGCAGCTCGCGAGCGGTGGAACCGTCTTTCTCACCGCCGCCAGCACCGGAGAAATCGAGCGCTTTGCCGACATCTGTCGCGAATATGAAGTGCCCTATGTTCTCGGTGAGTCTGAAGACGCAGCCGCCGGCTTCACTGCAGAAGGAGCGCAGGAGTCTGCCGCTATGCTTTTGATTCGCGCGCCGTTTGCGGAGGGGGTGACGTTTCCCGAAGCCAAGCTGACGATCTACGGCCATGCGGATCTGTTCGACGTTACTCCCACAGTCGAGCGGCCCAGCCGCAAGATTCGGACCTCCGGTTTCTTTAGCGATTTTGCCGAACTGAAACCTGGCGATTTTGTCGTGCACGTGGACCACGGCATCGGGCAGTTCGAAGGGCTCCGGCAGATTGCATCCGGGGGCCATCACGGCGAGTTCATGCTGCTCAAATACGCCGACGACGCACGGCTGTACGTCCCGCTGGAGAGAATGGATCTGGTCCAGAATTATCGCGTGCTGGAAGGCGCGCATCCTCCGCTGGATAAGCTCGGCGGCACCGCCTGGAACACGCGCAAAACGCGCGCGCGCAAGTCGGTCGAGGACATGGCCGACCAGCTTCTTGCTCTCTACGCGCAGCGTAAGACGACGCCGGGATTTGCCTTTTCGACGGACGGAAATTTTCAGCGGGAGTTCGAAGACGCTTTCGAATTCGAGGAAACCAACGACCAAATCACCGCCATCACCGATATCAAGCGCGACATGGAGCGCGCCGAGCCCATGGACCGCCTGCTCTGCGGCGACGTCGGTTACGGCAAAACGGAAGTGGCCATGCGCGCGGCGTTCAAAGCTGTCGCTGACAACAAACAGGTTGCAGTCCTTGCGCCGACGACGGTGCTTACCTTCCAGCATTTCGAAACCTTTAAGCAAAGATTCGCGGCATTTGGCGCACGGATCGAAATGCTCAGCCGATTTCGCAGCGCGGCGCAGCAGAAAAAAATCCTCGCGGACCTCGAAGCCGGCAAAGTGGATGTCGTCATCGGCACGCACCGGCTGCTTTCGAAAGATGTGAAGTTTGCTGACCTCGGGCTTTTGGTCGTGGATGAAGAGCAGCGCTTCGGTGTGGCCCACAAGGAACGCCTCAAGGAAATGCGGAAGAATGTGGACGCGCTGGCGCTTTCCGCGACGCCGATTCCGCGAACGCTGCACATGTCGCTCGTAGGCCTGCGCGACATGTCGCTGATCGAGACGCCACCCCGCGACCGCCTCGCGATTCAAACGGTCGTCGCACCCTTTCAGGAAGAGTTGGTGAAGCGTGCGATCGAGACGGAGCTCGCGCGGGAAGGACAGGTGTTTTTCATTCACAACCGCGTCGAATCGATCTATTCGCTCGGAGCGCTAGTAGCGAAGCTGGTTCCGAAAGCGCGCGTGGTCGTTGCGCACGGCCAGATGGGTGAAAAAGAACTCGAAAACGTGATGCTGAAATTCATTCGCGATGAGGCCGATGTGCTGGTGGCCACGACCATCGTCGAAAATGGTTTGGACATCCCGCGCGCCAACACAATCCTGATCAATCGTGCGGATCGCCTCGGTCTCGCCGAGCTTTACCAGTTGCGCGGCCGCGTCGGCCGTTCGAGCCAGCGCGCGTACGCGTATCTGCTCGTTCCCCCCGAGACGGTGCTCTCCGACATTGCCCGAAAGCGCCTTTCCGCCATGAAGGAATTCAGCGAATTGGGGGCGGGCTTTCGAATCGCAGCGCTCGACCTCGAACTGCGCGGCGCCGGCAACATGCTCGGGCGCCAGCAGCATGGCCACATTGAAGCCATCGGGTTTGACATGTATTGCCAGATGCTGGAGCGCGCGGTTTCGAAACTGAAAGGAGAGGAAACCGCGCCGGAGCTGCGTACCACGCTTAGCCTCGGCTTTGACGTTCGAATCCCGCAGGACTACATCCCCAGCGAAAACCTGCGCCTGCGAACCTACAAGCGCATTTCTTCGATCGCCACCGAAGAGGACAAACAGGACGTTCGAAAAGAGCTGGCCGACCGCTTTGGCGCTCCGCCCGTTTCCGTAGAAAACCTTTTGGAGTATGCCGTACTCAAATCCATGTGCGAGCGGCTGCGCATTTCCGCCGTCGAGCGGCAGGGCAGCCGGATCGCCGTGCGCTTCCATCCGGAGACGACCCTGGACCCGGCAAAACTGGTGACCGTGGTACGCTCAAGAGCAGGCATTAAGCTCGATCCCAGCGGCGTGCTCTGGATGGAAGTGAAGCGAGGCGAATCGTTCCCCGCGGCTTTGAGAAACGTATTGCTCGGCCTTCAGGGGCAGAGCTAAACTTCAGTTGTGAGGAATGAATGCGAAAACTAGTTGTCATTGCGGCGTTGTGCGCCGCCCTGCCCCTCGCGGCACAGGAACAGCCCGCCGACAAGCCGCAAGCGAAGCCGCCGGCTCCGGTGCTGGAAAAACCGGGAATGGCGCCCGAAACAGACAAGAAAGCTCCCGCAGCTCCGGTGAAGAAAGCGGTTGATCCGAATGCGGGCAGGACCGTGGAAGAAATCATCGCGCGCGTCAACAACGAAATTATCACGCGGTCGGAATATGAGAAATCGCGGCAGAGCGCCGAGGAAGGCGCCCGTGAGGATTGCCAGGGCAAGTGCACGCCGGAACAGCTGAAAGCGGAGATCGAGCAAAGACAGAAGACTTCGCTGCGCGACCTGATTGACCAATCGCTGCTGGTCCAGCGCGCCAAAGACATGGGCGTGAGCGTAGAGCCGGAATTGATCAAGAGGCTCGATGCCATCCGCATTCAGAACAAGATCGAGAGCATGGAAGAGCTGGAAAAGGCGGTGACCTCGCAGGGGCTCAACTGGGAGGATTTCAAGAACAACATTCGCAATACGCTGTTGACGCAGCGAGTGGTCAGCAGCGAGGTCGGCTCGCACATCACCATCAGCGATGAGGAAGTATCGAAATATTACGAGGCGCACAAAAAGGAATACGTGCGTCAGGAACAGGTGGCGCTGCGGGAAATCGAGGTCAGCACGCAGGGGAAGAAGCCGGAAGAGATTCCCGACTTGAAGAAAAAAGCGGAAACCACGCTGCAACGCATCAAGGACGGAGAGGATTTTGGCGAAATGGCCAAGCGGTTTTCCGACAGCAATACGAAAACGCAGGGCGGCTTCCTGGGCCTCTACAAGCGCGGAGAACTTTCCAAGGAACTCGAAGACAAAGTTTTCAACATGAAGAAGAACGAGCTGACGGAAGTGACGGAAACCAAGCAGGGATTCCTGATTCTGCAGGTGCTCGAGCATTACGACGAGGGCGAGCAATCGCTTGCCAAAGTGAAAAATGAAATCATGGACAAACTCTACGGCGCGCGGATGGAACCGGCAATGCGCGAATACCTGAAGACGCTGCGCGAGCAGAGCGTTGTGGTGATCAAGCCGGGCTACGGGGATTCTGCGGGAGGGCCAGGCAACTCCGAGATTCAGGAAGTGAGCGCCACGCCGGAAGCGAGCAAGGTGAAAAAGGGCCGCAAGAAATTCCTCCTGTTTGGCAAACGCTCCGGAGCGCAATCGGGAACATGAAGACGTCGTTCGTCACCGATCTCGGCACGGAACAAAACATCACTTCGTTTTTTCTCGTTCACGAAAAAGAAATTCGCAATACCCGCGAGGGCAAGACGTACCTGCGCTTGGAGCTGGGCGACCGCAGCGGCACGATCGAAGCGCGTATGTGGGATCAATTCGATGCCGCAGTGAAGGACATCAACCGCGACGATTTCGTTAAAGTGCAAGCGCGCGTGGAGATCTACCGCAATAGGCCGCAGCTTTCGCTGCAGCAGCTGCGGCTTGCCAAGCCGGAAGAAATCGATCTTGCCGATTTTCTGCTGCACACAAAAGAAGACGTTGGAAAGTTGTACGCGCAGTTGTTCGAATACGCGAACGCGATTGCAAATCCGTGGCTGAAGAAGCTGGTCACGGGAATTGTCTCGAATCCGGAAATTGCCGCGAAGTATAAGCGCGCTCCCGCCGCGAAAGTAATGCACCACGCGTATCTCGGTGGATTGCTCGAACACGTTATCAGTTTGTGCGCCTTCGCGAAGCAAATCGCGGCGCACTATCCGGAGCTGGATGTCGATTTGCTGCTGACTGCGGCGATTCTGCACGACGTTGGCAAACTCGATGAACTCTGCTATGAGCGCGCCATCAGCTATACCGTCGAAGGCCAGCTCCTCGGGCACATCATGATGGAATTCGAGACGGTTTCGAGAGCGATGGAGGCCATCGAAGGTTTTCCGGCAAATTTAAAAACGGTCGTGCAGCATCTGCTCATCAGCCACCACGGCCAATACGAATTCGGTTCGCCGAAGCTGCCGATGATTCGCGAAGCGCTCGCCTTCCACTATCTCGACGATCTCGATTCCAAACTCGCCGCCGCCCGCGCCGCACTGGCGCTCGATTCCGGCGAACCCGAGTGGTCCGCCTACAGCGGCGCCCTCGGCCGCAAATTCCTCCGCCTCGACCAATTCCTGAAGTCCGCTAGTGTCAAAGCGGAAGAAAACGTGCCCAACCCAAAGCTGTTTCCGTGATGACGATAAAATCCGGGAAATCCTAAGACGAATTTGGGCGCCGGTGGCGTTTGGCCTGACCGCGTCGTGACTAAAGCCACGCTCGGAGAAAGGTTCAACCCCCCGCACGCAAGGGCGGCGTGTGGGGCACCCGCCAACCCAAAGCTGTTTCAGTGATGAAGATGAAATCCGGGAAAAACCGCACCCTGAAAACCGTAGGGTGCGCCACCCGCCACTACTGAACTCGCCAAAAATCGCGGAAAGACTTAGGCCGGTGTCACCCAAAAGAAATAGAATTCAGAACACGCGCAATCAACGGCTTCAGACTGGCTTCTTCGCTGAAAGCCATGCCGCAGCAATCAAACACATCGTGATCATGGCTGAGAAAACGATGGGGGTAGTGAAGGCGTATCTCCAGCTCAAAGCTGTGACTGCTGCAAAGCAAATGGCGAGCGCCCACGCAATGCTGCGCACGCGTGCCAAAGTCTCTGCCGGAAGTCCCCCCAGCAGCCACGCTAATACCGCGGCGAACAAAAGAAACACGGAGAAAAAAAGCCCGAACGCGCTGAAGAAGTCCCAATAGGTCCGAGTAAACCCTTGCGCGTCAAAGTGGACGGAGCGCATTAACCCAAGAACCGCGTCCGCTCCCCATTGCGGATTGTTCTGGCGAAACCCAAACGTATGTCCGGCGGCAAAAAGCAGCAGAAGAACAGAAGCGATTCGATAAAGCAAAGACGCTTTCATGTCTTGCCTCCAGAGATCACCCGGCGGCACTGTATCCCCTTGGCCATATGACGGGCAATCCGAAATTATTCCGTGCCCGAGGTTCGCTTATGGGAAGTGGTGACCTAGCGGCCGCATGCCTGGGTTATCAGAAACTGACCCACTGCCGGGAACTTAGGGCAGTTCGGCTCGTCAGCAAGGTTTGGTAGGCCGCCAGCGCTGGGCGCCATAGCTCTATCGTCGGCGGCTGGTTAAAGCGAAGCAAAGAATTGCCCACCCTTTGCACAAAACAAAATCGCAAAGGGTAGGCCACCCGGAGCCGTCTCAGGCTTTTAAGGATGCGCTACCCGCCACGACTAAAACACTTTGCAAGCCCTAATTTCGGTAGTGTCCTAATTTGCACGGCTTGCGGTTGAGCAGCCGCGCTTTTCAGCGGCCAGCTCCAGCCGCTTGTCATGCGACGTATGGTTGGTCATGGTGGAAATAGAAGAGGTTCCCGTCCAGATCCTTTACGGTGAACTGCCGTAATCCCCAAGGCTTTTTTTTCAGAGGATCCACGATGTTCGCACCTAACGACTTCAGTTCCTGGTACGACGCATCGATATCTTCAGCGAACACCCAGTGAACGGCAGGTTCGAACGGCGGCCTCCTCTTCCGAAAGAATATCGCCACATCACCGCGTGATACGGCCCCAATCTCCTTGCCTGGGCAAAGCCATCCAATCTCAAAGCCGAGTGCATCTCTGTAATGCTGTTGTGCGCGTTCGACATCAGCGACCGGCAACTCCGGCACTGGCTGGCCAATCGAGTTCATTTTCTCTTTTGCGCCCACAGAGCTCTCCTTTGCTCTCTTTTATGCAACAAGACCGCCAACGCGTCAAATTAGGACACTACCCTAATTTCAGGTAACTCCAAGTAGCCTGGGCAGCGGAACACCGATCACCCACCGTCTTGCTACCCCGGGCGCACCAGCCTAAACTGGAATCCATGCTTCCGGCGAGCTTCCAAATTCGCGACCTGACGATCCGCCCCGCTGCGGTCCTCGCGCCGATGGCTGGGGTGACGGATACGCTTTTCCGGCGCGTAATTCGCGGGCTGGGCGGGTGCGGGTTGCTGATGACGGAGTTCACCAGCTCCGAGGGCATCACGCGCAGTGCGAAGAAGACGCTGCGGTATCTCTATTTTCAAGAGGATGAGCATCCGATTACGGCGCAGCTTTTTGGTGCGAATCCTGCGGTGATGGCGGAAGCGGCGAAGATGGTCGAAGACCTCGGGTACGACGCCGTGGATATTAATTTGGGCTGCCCGGCGAAGAAAGTGGTGAAGTGCGGCGGCTCGGGCTTGCTACGCGATTTGCCGTTGCTCGGAGAAATTTTTCGCGCGGTGCGCACGGCGGTGAAGATTCCGCTGACGATCAAGCTGCGCGCGGGCTGGGATGAAAAGTCCGTCGTCGCGGTCGAAGTGGCGAAGATGGCGGAAGACATCGGCGTCGAAGGCGTGGCGGTGCATCCGCGCACGCGCGAACAGGGTTACACCGGCGCGGCGGACTGGAGCCTGATCGCGGCGGTGAAGCAAGCGGTGAAAATTCCTGTCATTGGCAACGGTGACATCAACCGCCCGGAAGATGCGGCGCGCATGGTGCGCGAAACCGGGTGCGATGCGGTGATGATTGGCCGGGCCGCGCCGACGAACCCCTGGATCTTCCTGCAGATGCAGCAGTACGCGCGGACGGGCCGTTACGATCAGCCCACCGAGGAGCAGCGGCACCGTTTACTCATGGACTACTACAGGCAAATTAATGATGCCCAGCTGCCCGACGGTGTAGGCAAAATGAAGCAGTTCGCATGCTGGTTTACCCATGGCGTGGGAAACGGCAGCGAGCTTCGAAGAATCGTACATGCGGCGCATACGCCCGCCGGAGTCCTCGAAAGCGTGGAACGCTTTTTTGAGGGCCGGAGCGCCGTTGTGGCGACCCTTGCGGGGGCCGCCAGAAATGAGGACCCAGCCCATGGTCCCTCAAGTGAGCGCGCCAGTTTTGAAGCAGCGCATGGAACGTAGAATCGCGGTGCGGCTGCCGCTGCGCGTGAGCGGCCGCGACAAACGCGGCGTCGTCTTCGAAGAAGAAACCTCCAGCGAAAACCTATGCCGCAGCGGCGCCGCGTTCATGACGCGTTTTGACGTGGCGATCGGCTCCGAGCTCGAGATTCGCATTCCGTTTTCAAACTACGCTTCGCGGCGCGGGGAAGCCGACTTCGCGACGCAGGGCCAGGTCGTGCATGTGAACGATTCGCAGTGGGACGGCGAGAAACTGATCGGCGTACGGTTTACAGGGCCGCGATTCCAGCGGATGTTCCGCTCCGAATCCGCCGCCTAGCGTGTACTCATCGTTCTTGTAGTGGCCGGTCTTCAGACCCATTCCCTTACTGTTTCCGTACTACCGCCCAAGATACGTCGCGATGAACCAGCTATTCCCCCACGCGTCTTTGACTCCCGCCGCCCGGTCTCCATACGGTTTGTCCTGCGGCGTCTCAATCGAGGTCGCCCCCGCCCGCAGCGCCTGCGCGTAAACCGCATCCGTGTCCGGCACGTACACGTGCAGGTGGCAAGGCATCGGCTGGAACTCGCCGTGAGCTTCGTCGATCTCCAACGTCGCATTGCCGATGCGGATCGTCGCATGCAGCACCGCGCCCTCAGGTGATTTATGGACGCCCATGGCCTCGGCGCCGAACGCCGCCTCCAGGAACGGAATCATCTTGTGCGCCTCGCGCAGGTGCAGGTACGGCTGCACAGAGCGTAAGCCTTCAGGCCCGGGAGTCCAGCCTTTCGGCGTGGCGATGTACCAGAGATTGCCGAACTGGTCTTTGGCGGCGCCCCAACGGTCGCCTGAAGGATGTTCGTCGGTCGGCGCGTAGATGGAGGTGGCACCGGCTTGAAGGGCCTTGTCGTACGTGGCGTCCGCGTCGTCCACATAGAGATGAATGGCCGTGGGCGCGGCCGGATACGCGTCGCTCCCGTCGCTCACTTCAATAGCGCCGTTGCCCACAGCTACCTCGGCGTGCATGATCAAGCCGTCAGGCGTCGGCATCCTCATCTGCTCCACGCCCTTGAATGCCGCCTTCAAGAACTCGAGGAACTGCGCGGCGCCCCTCACGATGATGTAGGGCGTGATGGACGTCAATCCCGGCCGCTGGTAATGTAGGGCCCTTGCTGCTGCCGCCGCGCCCGCTCCTGATGCTGCTGTGCCTTCGTTCATGGATCCTCTCCTTTGCAAATCGGATCTGAGTGCTGCTCGGAACTCTTTGCGCGGAAGTTCGCGCAACGCTTGTGCCACGCGCATCAGTGGAACCAGCTCGCGGTCGGGCGCTTTCTCTGCCCGCGGCGGCAGCGACACCAGCATTGCCTGCACCGCCTCATCAAGCTGCAAGGCGAGGGAGCGCTTAGCCATGGCCACCCTCCATCTGCGCCCGCAAATTTTGCACCGCGCGCAATTGCAGTTGCTTGATGGCCCCAGGGGTCTTCCCCAGCCGCTTCGCAATCTCCTGTATACTCCGTTGCTCCACAAATCGCTCGTACACTACACGCTTCTGAACCCGCGGAAGCTGCCCCACCAGGTGGAACAACGTCGCGCGATGCTCAATGGCGCGCAACTCAGAAGCTTGCAGATCGCGGTCGGCGGGAGCCTCTGGCGGATCGTTGGGGGAAGGGAACTCACGCGCGGTGCGTTTGAATTGGTCCGCGATGGCGTTCGCCGCGATCCGCAACAGCCAGGCCACGAACGGCACCCCGCGCCACTCATAACGAGGCAAATTGGCGAGCGCTTTGTGGAACACCTCCGAGGTGAGATCTTCCGCGGTGGCGCGATCGCGGGCACGGCTGGCAATGAATGCATAGACCCGATCGAAATGCAGCTCATACAGCGCATCGAACTTCGCCGGGTCGCTTTGTGCCGCTTCGACGAACAGGCGCTCGTCCGCGGCTTGTGGCGCAGGCTTCCGTGCCGGACGTCGGGTGGCCACCATAGCTCTACGAATAATAACTGCCGGGGAGGAAAAAGGTCACGGTGTGGTTGCGGGCCGCGGTTCCAGCCAAAGTTCTGTTCGGAATCGGCGGCAAAGAGCATCCAGCGCGTGATAACTGGTTTCGTTCGTTAGAAATAGCTCTGCAACTTAAAGCGATACTTTAGGAATCGTCGGCGAGGTACCCCCCCCTCACCCCCATGCTTTGACAAAGAGTGCGCAATGCATTGAAGGAAAAGGGCTTGCCGATTCCTATTGTTTCACAAGAGTGCGGAAGAATATGAAACGAAAAGACTTACACAATGCGACAGTTTGCAAAAAAGCGAAAGAGTGCGTAACGAATTGAATCGAATGGGTTTGTGACTAATCGAGGGGCCCAAAAGAAAAATGCGGCAGTGACCTGCCGCATTTTTGCTCCATTCCAAGAATAACACAGTCGTGATTTTTGTCAAGAGCTATCGAAGCATTTCGTGTGGTCCAGGCTGCCGTCTTGGTCAGAGGGCTACTCTTCGTGGTGGATCAACCAACAGGATGTGCGCGGCGTGGGGGACCATGGCGGGTTGCGGGGGGCGAAAACTCAAATTTTGAGGAGCAGGGATTTGCGGGACTTACGGCTGAGCGTCCGGTCGAGGGTGACCAGAGTGAGCTGGGACGCGAGGGCGAAGGCGCAGAGGTAAGAATCGGCCCAGTCTTTGGTGGCGGGGCGGCGCAAGCGCGTGAGGTCGCGAAAGGCACGTTCGAGGCGAGGAGGCTCCTCGAGGAACGAGACGCGGTCGTCTTCGAGCCAACGGTCATAGATCTGCCACGCCTGCGGCTGATTCATCACTTCGCCCGCCATGACGGGTGGTGCGGTCAGAAGACGAAGAAGTCCAAGCTGGGTGAAACGGCAAAAGAAGAGGCGGTGATCGTCACACAGGCTGGAAAACCAGGCCGCGGCGGAGCCGTGATGGACGTGGCCCTCAAAGGTGAGGGCAATCCAGACGTTGATATCAGGGAAAAGAAATGAGGTCGTAGATTCTGGCATTGTCGAGATGGACGGTTCCGGGCCGCTTCGAGGAAACCAAGGGAAGCTTGACGCGCTTGCGCGTGGACTTGCCGCGTCTTTCGCCAAGCACCCTCTCGACTCCGCGCAGGATTAGCTGTTTGGCGGAACTGCCTTCACGGGCAGCGCGAGATTTCAGACGCCGATAGAGCGGCGATGGAATGTCGATCGTGGTGCGCATACAGTCATTCTACCATATTTATGGTTAAGCTCAAGAACGAGCGCAGCGCGGTGGAAGCGTGGCTCGTACAGTCGAATCCGGATCTCGCCGAGTGTTGATCACGGTTCTTCGCGATCCGGCTGCGCGTCAACAATTTGGGAGTAGGCGGCGCGGCGGGTGAGGCCACGTTCCTTGGCGGCGAGCTTGAGGGCGTCTTTGCGGTCGAGCTTGGCCTGGTGCATGAGTTCTTCGACGCGGGCGGCGAGGGATTGCGTGGAGTCGGCATGAGAACGAGCTTCGCCGGCGTCGGGGGCGCCGATCAGCAAGGTGATTTCGCCGCGGGCGGGGCGCTCTTCGAGGGAGGCGGCGATTTCGGAAAGTTTGCCGCGGAGGAATTCTTCGTGGAGCTTGGTGACTTCGCGGGCGAGACAGGCGGGGCGGTCGCCGAGAATTTCGCGGGCGTCGGCGACGGATTCAGCGATGCGGTGAGGAGCTTCGTAGAGGATTAGAGTGCGGTCTTCGATGCGGAGACGTTCGAGGGCGCGGCGGCGCTCGCCGCTGCGGGCGGGGAGAAAGCCGACGAAAAGAAATTCTTCATTGGGCAGGCCTGAGGCGGAGAGGGAAGCGAGCAGTGCGGAGGGACCGGGAATGGGCACGACTGGAATCCTGTGGCGGAGACACAGGGTGACGAGGCGGTGGCCGGGGTCGGAGACGAGCGGCATTCCAGCGTCGCTGACGAGAGCGATTTTCGCGCCCTGCTCGAGGGCGAGGACGAGTTCAGGAGCGCGAGTCAGTTCATTGTGTTCATGGTAGCTGACAAGAGGCTTGCGAATGTCGTAGTGGGAAAGGAGCTTCTGCGTGTGGCGGGTGTCCTCGCAGGCGATTTGGTCCACTTCCTTGAGGATACGAAGAGCGCGGAGGGTGATGTCTTCGAGATTGCCGATGGGGGTGCCAACGAGATAGAGGCAGCCGGTGGGGCTGGCAGCATTTTCCGGAGGAGCCTGCGCGTTCATGCGAATGAGTCTAGCACGCGTTCCGAAGGCGTTTGGGCTGCATGCTATACTTTGAGGTTTGAACAGCTTGTTGGAGGAGCGTTAGTGCCCCTGTACGAGTACAAATGCCTGAAGTGCGGGCGAAACACAGAGAAAATTGAGAACGTTTCCGGGCCGCATTTGAAGAAGTGTCCGCATTGCGGCGGGAAAGTGGAGTCGGTAATCACCGCGCCTTCGATTCAATTCAAGGGCGCGGGGTGGTATGTGACGGACTACGCGAAGACAAAGCCGAGCGGGGACGGAGAGAAGGCGGATAAGGCCGGAGCGGAAGCGAAAGAAACCGCCAGCAAAGAGAAAGATACTTCGAACAAAGAGAAGGATCGTTCGAGCAAGGAAAAAGACACGGCCAAGAAAGAGACACCCTCCAAGGAATCAAAAGAGAAGAAGCCGGCGGGGAAGAAGTAGCCGCATCGGACGACGCAAGCTCCCTCATAGCTTTAAGGTTTTTAGATAGTCGCGGAAGGCGGCGCCGAGTTCGGGGTTTTGCAGGGCGATTTCGACGGTGGCTTTCAGGAAGCCGAGTTTGTCTCCCGCGTCGTAGGAAATTCCTTCATAGATGTAAGCCCACAAGCCATGTTCCTTGACGAGAAGCCGCAGCGCGTCGGTCAGCTGGATTTCGTTTCCGGCGCCAGGCTTGGTGCTGGCAAGGCAATCGAAAATCGCAGGTGGCAAGACGTAGCGGCCGGTGATGCCGAGATTCGAGGGCGCGTTTTCGGGCTTGGGTTTTTCGACGAGGTCGCGGATGCGCAGGAGGCGTTCGCCGAAGGGCGGTTGCGTGGCGGGTACGGCGTCGACGATGCCGTAAAGATGCGTTTTGTCTTTGGGGACTTGCTCAACGGCGATGGCGCCGATGCCGGTGGCTTCGTAAACGCCGATGAGCTGTTTGGTGGCGGGATTTTTTCCGGGGATGAGCACGTCGCCGAGAAGAACGGCGAAAGGTTCGTCGCCGACGAGATCGCGCGCGACGAGCACGGCGTGGCCGAGGCCGAGAGGCTCTTTCTGGCGCGTGTAGCTGACTTGCACCATGTTGGTGATTTTGCGGACCAGTTCCGCCTGATCGTGCTTGCCCTTTTCTTCGAGGAAGCGCTCGAGCGCGGGAGCGGAATCGAAATGGTCTTCGATGGAATTCTTGCCTTTGCCGGTGACGATGATGATGTGCTCGATGCCGGAGGCGACGCATTCTTCGGCGACGTATTGAATCTGGGGCTTGTCCACGACGGTGAGCATTTCTTTGGGTTGCGCTTTGGTGGCGGGGAGGAAGCGCGT
>WNFF01004271.1_pt2 | contig 14483 bp, 17 predicted proteins | sample 5400441 | NCBI WGS metagenome assembly WNFF01 (sample SAMN13153345, study PRJNA577476) | soil metagenome | isolation source: 120 cm saprolite under Douglas fir tree site 2 hole 3 replicate 1 | place: USA:California | collected 2015-04-18 | reverse complement strand
CTGGACGAATGGCAGAAGCCCGACGGCTCCTTCCGAAGCCGCCAGCTTCTCCTGGGATGGGACAACTGCCCTATGCATCGTTGGGCCCAGTCCCAATTGTTTAGAAGTCTCTGCTTTCTGCTTTATCAAGACAAACGCAAAGCTGAGCCCGAATCTGCGAGAGTAAACTAGCCAACTTTATGTGCGGAATTTGCGGACAATACAACTTTGGCAATCAAGCCCCGGTACTTCGCCGGAACCTAGAGAAGATGACGAAGAGCATTGCCCACCGGGGGCCTGACGACCAAGGCTACCACATTGCTGGACCGCTAGGGCTTGGCTTTCGGCGGCTCTCTATTATCGATCTTGAAGGCGGTCACCAGCCCATGTCGGACCTGGAGGAATCCGTCTGGGTCGTTTTTAATGGGGAGATCTACAATTTCCCGGAACTAAAGCGCGAACTGGAAGCCTTCGGGCACGTATTTCGAACCAAGTCTGATACGGAAGTTATCGTGCACGGCTATAAGCAGTGGGGCGATGAGGTCCTTAATCGACTCAACGGAATGTTTGGTTTGGCGATCTGGGATGCACGAAAAGAACGGCTAGTTATAGCTCGCGATCCGTTCGGCATCAAGCTTATTTATTACAAATTGGACACAGACAGCGTCTATTTTGGCTCGGAGATTCGTGCAGTTGCCGCGGGGACAAACGAAAGCGCCGAAATCGATCCAAGCTCTGTAAATCTGTTTCTCCGATATCGCTACACGCCCTCACCTTACACCGTGTTCAAAAGTGTTCGAAAACTAGCCGCAGGAACCATGCTGACGTTCGAAAAGGGCTCCTACAATTCGCGGCGATGGTATAGGTATAAGCCAACGCCATTTTCACCGATGAAGAGTGTGGGCGAAGCCCAAGAAGAGTTACTCGAACTCTACAAGCGGTCTGTGAAAAGGCAGCTACTCAGCGATGTGCCACTCGGGCTGCTGCTGAGCGGCGGTGTCGATTCTGCGCTGTTGCTTGCGCTGATGAATTTGTACGGCAAATCTTGGCGCACATATACGGTTGGATATGGTTCGAGCTTTTCTGATGACGAGTTGACAGATGCGGCAGAGACGGCCGCTAGACTCTCTTCTCAGCACACGGCCGTGATGCTAGCCAGAAAGACTTTTGAAGAGACGCTCCCAAAAATTGTTGCGTGTTTGGAAGAGCCGATCGCGTCGTCTTCAATCGTCCCCATGTATTTCGTCTGTCAACGGGCCCGGGAGGATGTCAAGGTTGCGTTGGTCGGCCAAGGCCCGGATGAGCTATTCGGCGGCTATCGCCGTCATCTCGGGGTACGATATGGCGCATTCTGGGGAGGTTCACCGAGGTGGATGCGTACTCCTGTGGCTGCGGTCATAAATGCGCTGCCGCGAAATGAGACCTTAAAGAGAGGTCTTTATTCGCTCGATATTCCTGAGCGGATGAAAAGATATCAACACATTTTATCGCTTCTGCCGGGCGATAACATCGATGCGCTTTTTCAGGACGGAATGCTCGGTCCTGACTCCGGCGACAGAATACTCGAATGCTGGCAGGATCTGGCTCCCCTCATGAGTGATACTGACGAGCTTGGCGGATTTCAGTTCGTGGAACTGCGATCCACTCTTCCTGATGAACTCCTTATGTATGCAGATAAGCTCTCGATGGCACATGGTCTCGAAGTTAGAGTGCCTTATCTGGACAAGGAGATCGTAGAATTTGTTGAAAGGTTGTCGGCAAATTTTAAAGTGCGGAGTGGCTCACAAAAGTGGCTGCACCGCCGGGTGTGTCATGCTTTCCTTCCAGCGGCGATCCTCAAAAGAAAAAAACGCGGATTTGGTGTGAATGTTGTTGACGATTGGTTCCGCGGCACCACCAGCAGAAAAATGGGAGATATTTTTCTGGACAGAGAATCCCAAATATATAATTACCTGCGCCCTCAGGCAGTCCAGGAATTGTTCAAGCAACATCACTCAGGCCGAAACGACAATCACAAGATTTTGTTTAGTCTCGTTGTTTTTGAAGAGTGGCTCAGGGTCCACAATGGAATGGAAAGTTTCAGCCATTCCACGGGAAATTGAACGCGCGTCTGAATCCGCTGGTCTCTGCCAGTCGGGGGCAACTCCGGGCAGCGATTGCGGAGTTCATCGAGTTCTACAATTGTTGCCGGTATCAAAAGAGAATGAGGAACGTGACGCCAACCGACGTGTACTACATCTCTCCCTAGTCGCAACAACCGTATATCGAACAGTGCGCCGAAAAATATATTGAAGTGGTCTGGAAATCGTCTCTATCCACTGGCAGGCCACGGGCAACGGCAACGCGTTCTTCGCCTCCGAAGGCCTTTTGGTGTCAATTCTCATTCTCGCCTTCCTCGCGCACAGGAGAAAAAGATCGTTGCCAGGCTTCCCCGTAAGCAACTGAAGTTAGGGAGCTTGCAGCACCTCGGGGTCAATAGCCCGGTGCAGAGGATTCTCAAATCATAGAAATGCCTCGCCGCGGACCTTGTTCTACAAAGAGACCAGAGATTTTGGAAGGCCCGACGTACAGGGTTACTACCTGTACTAGATTTGGACTTCCAGTCAGTATCCTTGAAATCCCCTAGAAGATTACACTATCAGGTGTGGGAGTCGGGGGGAGTCCGAGGATGAAGATAGGAAGTACGGGTTTGATCTCGGGAGAGAGGTTAGAGAACTGGAGCACCAGTTCACGAAGGAACTGCGGGCGGGCTATGCTTTTGCCCCTTGTTCGGATCGACCGATATTCTGCTTTGTTCCACACCAAGGAATGGTTTCCTACAATACGCTCCTCCTGGCGATTAGGCAAATGGGATTTAATTAAGATTCAGATCTTCGTCGCCTTTGTCTCATTTTGGTCATTGCCTGTTCATGCGACAGTCATCACTGCGGCTACCTGCTCGTCCACAGATGTGCAGGCTGCAGTGAACTCTGCGGTCAGCGGGGACACAGTAAAGACACCTGGACCTTGCACGGTAGCGTTTGCCGGCACCGTGACCGTACACAAGGGGATTACGGTTAGTGGTGGTGGGAACACAACGATTACGACTTCCTATGCCTTTGACGTTCAGTCCAGCGCCACTGTCTCGGCAAGGATAACCGGATTCACATTCTCAGGGCCGGGCGACCTGAACAACGGAAACATCAGAGGTAGTGGAATTAAGACCAACGCGACTTGGCGCATCGACCACAATAACTTTTTAACTGCCGTAAGCTGCGCCATCGCTGCTTGGAGCAATGCCCCAGGCTTAATCGACCATAATACGTTCGCTGGCGGCTTCGGGGTAGAAACAATTCACAACTTCGGCACGGGGGCGGGCGATACGAGTGGATGGGTTGATGACGTAACTCCAGGTGGCCCTCAAATGCTGTTCGTAGAGGATAACAGTTTCACAAATCCCAGTGGGAGCGGGGGCGTCGGCGCCGCTCTCCAATCCTACTACGGTGCTCGCACTGTGGTTCGTCACAATCTTTTCATTTGGGAGGGTATAGATCAACACGGAACCCCTGGTTCTGTCGGGGCTCGCTGGTGGGAGTTTTACGAGAACACGTTTAATACTCCGAATGTCAACCAGTCTGAGTACATTACGATTCGAGCGGGCAGTGGTATCGTATTCAACAATCACCACACGGGGATCAACACGAGTGGGTTTCACAACATAGTCTATAAAGAAGAGGATACAGGAACATGGCCCCTAGCTTTCCAAGTTGGCAGCGGCATTAATGGACAAACGAACCAGCACAATACGTGTGGAGCCTTGAATAGCAGTCCAGCCTACTCGTGGGGAAACGATTCAGATATGACCTTTTCTCCTCAAAGTGGAATCCAACCTAATAGGGACGTGTTCGACTCAACCACACAGCCTGCTTCGCTTCTTCGGCAGCAGATGGCAGGCGACACTTGCTTAACGACTTATTCATACATACCCTATACTTATCCGCATCCATTGCAGGGCGCGTCGTCTATACCAGCTCCGACGGGATTAGCGGCCATTGTTCATTGACCAAAGCTTCCCCACACAGGGCATTTGAGGCAATCCGCGGTTGCTGTTGACCTCGGCGACTTGATTTTTTTGGTCGGTGGTAAGATCGATTGGGAGAACCGAGACCGATCGATCACTCTCGATTCCTGCTTCCAGAAACAAATTCGCGATGAACGATCTCAGCCATGATACGAGGGCAGTTCTGCTCGTTGGCGGCTTGGGGACGCGATTGCGGTCGGTCGTTCCAGCCGCACCCAAACCCCTTGCGCCGGTCGGTGATCGACCGTTTCTTGAGTTGCTTGTGCGGCAACTGCGTTGCCAGAGAATTCGTCGATTGGTGCTTTGTACTGGTTATCTTGGTCACGAAATCGAGAACGAGTTGGGCGACGGTCGGGCATGGGATGTAACCATCGAGTATTCCAGAGAGCCTCATCCTTTGGGAACTGCTGGCGCTTTGAAGTTTGGAGAGCCTCTCCTGCGTGAGGATTCTGACTTTCTCGTCATGAACGGCGATTCCTTCATGGAAATTGACTTCCAGCAGCTAATACGGTTTCATCGCAAATCCGGCGGGATAGCAACGATGGCTGTGCTTCGAATGAAGAATGAAAAGCGGTATGGAACGGTCCAGCTAACGGCCGACGGTCGTGTGAGTGGCTTTAGAGAAAAAACCAGTGGCGATGCCACTGGTCTTGTAAACGCAGGGATCTATGTTTTCAATCAAAAGGTTTTCAAGCACATTCCGGAAGGACTAGGGAGTCTGGAGAGTGATATCTTTCCAAAGTTGCTGGATCATGGAGTCTATGCATCCGAGCAGCATGGAGTTTTCATCGATATAGGTACTCCGGAAGACTACACGCGGGCTCAGGAGCTTTGTGGGCGGCTGTATGCGGCAGCACAACCCCCTCGCAATTCTGAATAAATGCCATACTGGATTTTCGCCTGGCTGCTGCTGGTTATTCGTTTAGCCACCACGGCTCTCTCTCATTTTGTCGCGCTGATGGACAAGCCAGAGAATGAGAATCATGTGACCATAGCATGGAGGCCATGCAAGAACGGGGCCGTTGAAGCTGTGGTGCCCGGACTCGGCACTCAATCGCGGGGGATGGATGAGCCAGACAAATGACTTCGAGCATCGCGTGTCCGAGCTGATCGAAGCGTCGATCGCCACGAAACAGTCCTTGCTCGGGAGTCAGAGGATCGTGCTGATGGTGGCGAAGGTCAGTAAGATCCTCGTCACTGCACTCAAGCAAGGGAACAAAGCTCTGTTGTTTGGCAACGGCGGCAGCGCCGCTGATGCGCAGCATATAGCTGCGGAACTTGTGGGACGCTTTGCCTTTGATCGGCCCGCCTTACCGGCATTAGCGCTGTCTGTTAACAGTTCGTGTGTCACTGCCATTGGAAACGACTATGGCTTTGATCGCGTCTTCTCACGACAGCTCGAAGCTTTGGCACGTTCTGGGGACGTCGCCTTTGGCATCTCAACCAGTGGCAATTCACCAAATGTAAGCCTGGCCCTCACCACGGCCAGGAGTATGGGGTTGCATACTATCGCATTGACAGGGCGAACCGGCGGGAGTCTCCTTAACAAAGTAGATCATTGCATTTGTGTCCCATCGGAGGAGACACCACGAATTCAGGAATGCCATATCCTTATTGGCCATATCATCTCAGAGTTGGTGGAGCGGGGAATATTCCATGAAGAGGGCCGTGTTTCTGGATCGTGACGGGGTTATCAATCGCAAGCCGCCGGAAGGCCAGTATGTAACCCGCTGGGAAGAAATGCAGTTCCTTCCGGGAGTCGCAGAAGCAATCGCCTTACTCACGCAAGCGGGTTTCTGCGTCTTGACTGTAACAAATCAAAGGTCTGTGGCGAAGGGGCTGTTAACGGCAAACGAACTGGAATCGATACACAGGCGAATGTGTCAGGAGCTGGCATCTGCGGGTGCCGTGATAACTGAAGTTTATCATTGCCCCCACGAGAAGAAACCCCCATGCGCCTGCCGTAAACCCGCTCCGGGCATGTTATTGCAAGCTGCGCGCGAACATGAGATTGACCTAGAGACGTCCTGGATGATTGGTGATTCGGATATCGATGTTGGAGCTGGCAGAAACGCGGGCTGCAGAACAGTGCGGATAGTGGAAGGTGACGAGGTTGGGTGCGCAGATCTATTCGCACCATCATTGTTCGAGGCTGTCCACAAGGTGCTGGCTCTGGAGCCATGATCCCTGGGTGCCCAATTTAACCCCTGGGAAAGGCGTTCGCACTTCGTGGTAAGGTTTTTCCACTAATGCTTCTACCTGAGGACGTCATCTGAAACTGCCGCGCTTAGTGTGCCATCCTGCTCAAGTAACCTGTTTTTTTTCAACAACTTGGCAATCACGCGCCCCAAGGAGTGTCTCCCCGCAATTGGAAGTCTGGTAGGTTGATTGCGATATTCCTGTTGCGTGTGGCCCTGCATCAATGGCGGTAGCTTGTTTGGAGGGCCGCGAAGGGGATTTCCGGTTCCTCGGCTTAGCACGTGTGCCCGCGTTCTTTCCGGCAACCGGCTTGAGCTGTGCGAGCGGACAGGTGCCGTGAATATTCAGATTGTAGATCCACTCTCGGACAGTCGTTGGGATGAACTGGTCGCAGAGCACCCTTCCGCATCGGCATTCCATGAACGCGGTTGGCTGGAAGCCTTGGCGCGCACGTATGGATATGAGCCCTTCGTCTTGACGACCGCGCCTCTTGGCCAACGATTGAACGACGGTGTGGTTCTGTGTCGCATATCTAGTTGGATGACGGGCACTCGTTTGGTATCGCTGCCGTTTGCAGACCATTGTGAGCCCCTGCTGAGCGACCTCGAAGAGTCCAGGATATTTACGGCGTGGCTTACAAACGAGTGTGATACGAAGCACCAGCGTTATGTTGAGTTTCGCTCGTTACAGGAAGTTCGCTTCGCGGAATTTGGTTTGCAGCCTTTTCGGTCCTACTGGTTCCATGAGCTTGATTTAAGAGGGAGCCTGGAGCAACTTTTTCGGCGATTGCACAAGAATTCCTTTCAGCGCAAAATTCAAAGGGCCGAAAAGGAACGACTTACTTACGAAGCCGGCCAGTCTCCAGAGCTTTTGGATGAATTCTACCGACTCCTCCTCATGACCAGGAGACGTCATCATTTGCTCCCGCAGCCCCGAATATGGTTCCGAAATCTCATCGAATGCATGGGCGACAAAGTGGAAATCAGACTGGCCCGGAAAAATGCCGTTCCGATTACAGCTATACTCACTCTGAGGCATGGCTCGACCCTCGTATACAAGTACGGATGCTCCGACGCACGGCTCCACAATCTTGGCGGTATGCCTTTCCTGCTCTGGCGGCTGATTGAAGAATGCAAAGCGGCAGGGGTCCAGAAGATCGACTTCGGTCGTTCTGACTTGGACCACGATGGCCTCATTGTTTTTAAGGACCGGCTCGGAGCGACGAAGAAATTGTTGACGTATTATCGGCACACTAACGAAACGCAGAAGAGAGAAGCAGCGCCCTGGGAATCGCCGGGCCTCCGTGAAATGATTTGTCGTCTTCCCGAAGCTTTTTTGTCTAAAGCCAGCCAGGTCTTGTACAAGCACTTGGGTTAGTCGCTTTTTTGTTTTCTGTCCTGCTTTATTGTCGCTGACAGCATATTCGACCGAACGTCAACTTACGTCGCACCATTCATCGCCTAGGAGGTTGCTCCAATGCCCATCACTTGCTCAGTTGGGATTATGGCTTACAACGAGGAAGGCAATATCGGGCCGCTTCTCGAGGCGTTGACTTCACAACGGTTGAAGAGTGTCTCTATAACTGAAATTGTCGTAGTGGCCAGCGGCTGTACAGACAATACCGAGGCCATCGTGCGCGAGTGGACAATGCTCGACTCGCGCATTTGCCTGCTGGTGCAGGAGAAGCGGTCGGGCAAGGCGGTTGCAATCAACGAGTACCTGCCCCTGGCAAAAGAAAAAGTTCTGGTCCTGTGCAGCGCTGACTTGCTTCCAGAAATCGACGCCATCGAACGACTGGTGGCTCCCCTCGCTGACCCAGAGGTCGGGATGACTAGCTCGCGTCCTGTTCCCGTCAATGATCCCGAAGTATTCATGGGCTTTGCCGCCCATATGCTGTGGGAACTGCATCACAAGATCAACTTGACCAGTTTCAAGGCTGGAGAGATGATCGCGTTCCGTAAGATCTTCGAGCGCATCCCCTACCATACCGCTGTGGACGAAGCCAGCATTGAGCCGGTCGTTCGCGGTCAGGGCTATCGCGTCGAGTACGTTCCTACCGCGGTTGTTTACAACAAAGGGCCGGAAACCGTGGCCGACTTCCTGTGTCAGCGTCGCCGTATCTACGCCGGCCACTTGGCGGTTCGCGATACCTTGGGCTACAGCGTGAGCACCATGAGCGCGCTCAAGATCCTCGTGCTGTTGCTCCACAACCTCGATTTCCGTCCCAGGGAGTTCTCTTGGACTTGGGTCGTAGTTGGGCTAGAAGCCTACGGTCGTTTGCTTGGGTTACACGACTATAAGAAGCGCCGTGACCATCGAGTATGGGAAATGGCAACCACTACTAAACAACTCAAGATGCTTGCAAATTCAAAGGGAGTCCACAAGATATGAACTCCACCGCGGGCATATTGGCACGGATTCCCCTGTTCAAACTCTACCGTAAGTTTGGCTGGCCCCAGTTATTGCCGTTGAATCTAACGCTCTCTCCTTCTCCCAAGTGCAACTCCCGTTGCTTGACCTGCAATATTTGGATGAAGCGCGAGAACGAACTGACGATCGATGAATGGGACAAAGTTCTCGCCTCGCTGGGGAAGACACCGTATTGGTTCACGATCAGCGGGGGAGAACCGTTGATGTATCCGCACGTCGTGGAACTGGCGCAATTGGCCTATAAACATTGCTCCCCGGGCGTGATCAACATCCCCACCAATGCTATCCTGCCCAACATCCCTGAGCGCGTGGAGCAGATCGCCAAGTCCTGTCCCAAAAGCCAGTTGATCATCAACCTCTCGCTGGATGGCGTGGGCGCGAAGCACGACTACATCCGGGGCATTAAGGGAAATTTCGCTAAATTCGAGGAACGCTTGGGGCAACTTCTTTCGTTGCGGAAGTCCTTAAAGAATCTGACGGTGGGCATCCACTCCGTGGTCTCCGTCTTCAGCGTCGGGCACTTGGACGAACTCATCGCTTACGCCGACCAGTCGGGTGCCGATCAATTCATCACTGAAATCGCCGAACCCCGCGTGGAGTTGGATACTGTCGGCCTGCCCATCACGCCCGGCTCGGAAGACTATTCAAAAGCCATCGACCGATTGATCGCCTATGTCCAGAGTAAGCAGTTCACGGGCGTCGCCAAGATCACCGAGGCCCTTCGCGTGGAGTACTACAAGCTTGTCAAGCGCATTCTGGCAGAGAAAGATCAGGTCATCGACTGCTATGCCGGATGGGTAAGCGCGCAGATTTACGCCGACGGCACCGTGTGGCCCTGCTGCGTGCGCGCCGACAATCTCGGCAACCTGCGCGACCACCACTACGACTTCAAGGAGATCTGGTTCGGCGAAAAAATCAAGGAAGTGCGCCGGAGCATCGCCGCCAGGGAATGTCACTGCCCACTGGCCAATGCCTCATACACCAATATGCTGCACGACATCCCGACGCTGGCACGAGTGGCAACGAAGGTATTCACTCCAGGGACTCGTTCCTGATTGCCCGTGGGGATGAATGACTAGTTCAGCGGAATCTGCCAAGGGGACATCCTCACACCATTCCTGCGGTGGTTTCGCTAACGGAGTCGGAAACAACAAGACTCACCGGCGCAAAGCCACTGCCTTGTGACAGCCTAATTGGCGCCGGAGTCTGCACTGCCCAAGCGAACTTCTCGGCACAACCGCCAGAGCTGCGAAAGATATGCGAAAACAATTTTCTTCGAAAGCTTAGACTCACCGAGGGCCCGGGGACCAAATGTGTAGGGGATCTCGCCCAGATTGCACGGTCGCATGTGCGCGGCGATCTCCAGCAAAATCTTGAAACCTCGGACGTTCAGGCGGTCGCGGATCTTTAGGAAATCGTCGCGACGCATCATGAAATATCCGGACATTGGGTCTCGCAGCTTGACTCCCAGGAGCCACTGAGCCAGTTTCGTGCAGCCCCAGGAGCCGAAGCGGCGAATCATGCCCCAATTGGCAGTACCGCCGCCAGGCATGTACCGGGTGGCCACCACCAGGTTCGCGCCGTTCATTAATTCCTTGAGCATTCGCGGGAGCACCGCGGGGTCGTGTTGCAGGTCGGCATCAATGCAGGCGACAGCTTCGCCATTGGCGGCATTGAACCCGTCCACTACACTAGGCCCAAGGCCTCGGTTGGAGGTCCGGCGCAAGCCTCGCACCCGCGGGTTGCGCTGTCCGATTTCTTCCACCCGCGCCCATGTGAGGTCCGGAGAGTTGTCGTCGCTGATCAAAATCTCGTAGTCTGTACCCGCCAAGATTTTTTCGAGCTCAGCAATAAGCAGACCAATATTTTCCGACTCGTTATACGTCGGCGAGATTACGCTCAGTTTCATCGCTTTATACGTGACATCGTAGCTCAGAACGTCAGAAGCCCGCAAGCATGACAAGCTAGGCGGCGTGGGTTCCACTCTCGTGACGCTTCAAGGACAGTAGTATCTAAGGAAAATTTCGATGGGCTTTGATTGGTTGAATAAGTTTCAGCACGATATGGAGAAAGAGCCGGACTATGCCGAGAAAACTTTGGCGGCTTATCGCCTCGGAATGCGGGCTAAGGGCTCCATAGTGGGAGTGACCATCCAGCCGACGCAAGACTGTTGCGATGCTGCGCGTCAACTGCCCCAGAGTAAAATCTACCATCCCGATGAGGCCCCCCGGCTGCCGCTGCCTGATTGTCCGCAAGGCCGCCGCTGCGGTTGCGTGTACCGGCCTGTGATGAGTTACGAGAAATCAGAGAGAGGATGAGCATGTCTACAGTTGTCCCAATAAAGCCAACCGCGCGCAGGCCGGACTCGAGCAAACACCCAGTCCCGAGGTCCTCTCACGTCTCATTAAAGGAGGGGAAGAGGACCGCGACAGCCCGGGTACTCAATTATTCTATGTTCGTCGGACTCTATGAATACTAAACCGCTGATCGCGGTCGTGGGTGCTGACGGTTTCGTAGGCAGCCATATAGCTGCAGCCCTTGATGCCAGTAAGGTTGTTTACCGTTCCCCCCAAGACGGGGAAGTTCACATCACCCAGGCAGAGGGCTTGGTGAGAACAGCAGACATAATCTTCAATGCCGCTGGATTTCGAATTCGGCCCGGTCTTACGCTTGCCGATTACCGGCGGTCACACCAGGGGGCCACGGCTGCACTAGTACCTTGGGTACGTCGCGGGGCACTATTCCTGCACATGTCAAGCGCATCGGTCCTGGGTAAATCCAAAGACCAAAAGTTAGGTAATCACACACGTCCGGACCTTAGATTTTTTCCCGCGCCGGACTATGCCCGTGCAAAACTTGAAGCCGATGAATTCCTCCAGACGGCAGCTGCAAATCATGACTTCCGGTTGATCTTCCTGCGCCCTCTCGTCAGCACTTCTGCGACGTGAACCTGCTCGCAGATGTCGTTCACCGCGTCATCAACAGCAATAACCTGCCTCAATCGGCTGCTCTCGTCATCGCCGATCCGTATACCATCACGAACCGGGAACTAGAAGAGATGATCCGACGCTATCTCCGGCGGAACGCTGTGACCGTGCCTTTGCCATTGTCACTGATGAGCACACTCTTCCGGCACTCCATTCGCTCTACCAACCCCAAGTTTGACTGGGTAACTCGAGGGGAAATACTTGGCTTCATGAATCTCGACTCGGTTTATGATCCGTCCGAAACTTTCAGCCTGCTCGGAATTGATCCTTCCCGCTATTCGCCGGAACGCACACTAGAGCCCGTGATCCGAAAAGGATTACAGTCATGAACCAGATCCTGGTCGTGGGGGGTGGGACAGGTCTCGGCAGCGCGCTGGTCAAAAACTTGCTCGATCACGAACACAAAGTACAGGACAGAGCCGGCTGATGCATCGCGAATTCAGAAATTCTATCACATCAATGCAAACGCTGTTGATTGGGCGTCCCGTTACTTGGCGATCGAGCGAGAAACTGCTGCCCCAATCGATGCTGTCATCTTTGTTGCCGGAAGAGGCGTATTTGGGAGGACCGACCACATTCCCGTTGACCGCGCCCGGCAAGTGTTCGAGCTGAATTTCTGGGCATGCACGACCGCCGCCAGAGCTGCCGCTGAATACTGGTCGAACAAGGGCCAGGCGGGCAAATTCGTCGCCATTTTGTCGATCGCCGCGCGCCGAGCCGTTCCCTTCGAGGCTTATTATTCAGCCAGCAAAGCCGCGGCAGCTCGTTTCCTGGAATGTCTCCAATTAGAATATGCTCACAAGAAAATCGAATTCATTTGCGCTTTTCCAGGCTTGCTGAAGACGCAGTTCCGCCATCAAGCCGAGTGGTATGGATTTGAACCCACCTTCGCCGATGAGGGAGCAGATATTCACAAAACCGCACAGGCGGTCGCTGATTTGCTCAATGGCAAACGCAAGACCCTGGTGATCGGATGGCGTGAACGCACTATCGACCTCGCCGACCGCATCTTTCCGGGGCTTTACGACCGAGTTGTGTTACGAAAGCGCGTTCAGAATTTACTCAAAAACACGCGGCTCACGACTTGAGAACGCAGGGAGCTGGTGGAAAGTTACTCGCGTAGATGCAAGCCCAAAGTCGATGCTTGACTGAATCCAGTGAAATCCGGGGAGACGCAGGAAACCATATGAAGGCTTGGTTGCAAAGGTTAACCCGTTCAGCGGGGATGAGGCACGGGCTAATTATGTCGGCGGCAATGGTATTGGCTGGAGGCCTGGATTACGTGGTCAACGTCCTCGCCGGCCGCTGGCTCATGCCGGTCGAATACGGGACCTTTATTTCCGTTGCTGCCATTCTGCAAGTTGTGCTTTACATTTCGATCGCAATCCGAAATGTTGTGGCGTTCTACACCGCAGAGTTGACCGCACAACCCGACAGCCGCGATCAGGTGGGAGCTTTTTTGCGGCGCAGTTGGCGTTGGGGTTTGCGATGGGGCCTAGTAGCAACCGCGTTGACGGCTATTTTCAGCCCACTACTGGCGAAGCTGCTCATGCTACCTAGCGCCTGGCCCTTGTGGGCTGCCTGCCTCATGGTCTTTGTGCTTTTCTTGCGGCCAATCAGCGATGGAGCTCTTCAGGGAATGCAGGCGTTCGCGGGTTTGGGGCTGGTGCAAGTCACGCAAGCAGGTCTGCGACTTATCTTTGCCGTGGTCCTAATCTCAATGGGAGCGCAGGCAGTCGGGGCCATATTTGCACTGCCACTGGCCGGCGCCATCGCTCTAGGTCTAGCCCTTTTGTTCTTACGCCCGCAATTCAGGAGTGCCCACAAGACTGTTGATCGTCCGGTAAGTTGGCATTATTCGGTTCACACTCTCATGGGAATGGCCGGTTTCGCTCTGTTGACGAACCTGGACGCCCTGTTCGTGAAACGTTTCTTCAGTCCGGAGGTAGCCGGAAATTACGGGCCCGTGGTCACGTTGGCCAAGATTAGTTTGTTCCTCCCCTTGGCGATGGGGATGGTTCTCTTCCCCAAGGCTGCGCAGCGCCAGGCGGCCGGCCGCGATGCTCGGCCTATCTTGTTGTTGGCACTTGCGGCCACGTTGCTACCGGGCTTCGCTCTCACAGCCCTGTATTTTCTGTTTCCGGGGGAGTTGGTCAAAACCATCTTCACTGGCGCCTATACCAATCCTGGCATCGTTTTGGGGCTGGCCAACCTCGCCGCCAGCCTAAATGCTGGATTAAACATCTGGTTGAATTACGCCCTCTCTCTGAACCGTCCCTCGTTCATCTATATCCTCGTAGGGGTTCTTTTGTGGCAAAGTTTGGGGATGTTTTTGTTCGGTCGCGACAGTCTAATGCACATGACGTTAGTCATGGTTTCGGCCGCTCTGATTGGAAACTTGGGGGGTTTCGTCACCACCTGGTTCACGGTCGCAACGCCAAAACTGGCGGTTGCACCCGCCAGCCAGAATTAAGAGAAACAGTAGCTGCCTTTCCTAAACCGGGACCTACGATAACCACCTGCGCCCCACGATCCCGGGTGACACCTTATCGAGGGCTCGAATTTGAGCCGGTAAACTTCGTCCCGCGGATCAACGGGCGTAAAGGGAGGGACGAATCTTTTTCCCGCAAATCAAGTTGCCTGACCGGCAATGAATCGTTCTACGTTCTGTTCGAATTTAAATTTGAAAGTATCGACGAACTTGTTGCAGTCAACGATCCTATCCTTAGTCAAAGAGAGTAATCTCCGCCTATTGAGCGGCTCCGGCTTGCCAAGAACCTTGAACGCAACTTCAACCATCAAGATTGCGACATACAGGAAGGAATACG
>WNFF01002711.1_pt1 | contig 14485 bp, 13 predicted proteins | sample 5400441 | NCBI WGS metagenome assembly WNFF01 (sample SAMN13153345, study PRJNA577476) | soil metagenome | isolation source: 120 cm saprolite under Douglas fir tree site 2 hole 3 replicate 1 | place: USA:California | collected 2015-04-18 | reverse complement strand
GCGGCCAGGACGCATACGCCTTCACCAGCGCGGTCTGGGCCACATCTTCGGCCAGCCCCTGATCACCACTGAGGCCGTAGGCGAGCCGGACCAGCCTCGGCCACCGGCTCCGCACGAAATCGGTGAACTCGGCTTCCGCAGCAGCGTCCATGGCGACCTCCTCTCCCCGTCAGACCACCAGCAACCGGGAAACCGTTGCACGGCCGCCGGCACGTGGGAGGACTATGGAATTCGTGAGCAGTCCGAACGTGAGCAACACAGACTTCTGCGACCGCTGCGGCGGCCGCGCGAGCGACGGTGATCACGCGCAGTGCGCCGCCGCCCGCGCGCTTGAGCCGCCCAGGTACTGCGTCCAGTGCGGGCGCCGGACCATCGTCAAGGTGACGCCGCACGGCTGGTCAGGCCGGTGCACCCGGCATGGCGTCGTCACACCGTCAGCCTGATCCCAACAGCTGACCGCCGACCCCGCCGACGCCTAGCGGCCGGTTCCATGATCACGGAATATTCCTGGTCACACATATGACGACGGGAACATTCCGTAGTAATAGGACGAAGCGCTGGAGGCGGCTGTTTCTGCCGGAGGCTGTCGAGATGGGACGTCCTCCTGGTGCGAGTGATCATGGAAAAGTGGGTCGGGAGCGCGCCACATCGGGGCCGCACGGCACCGGGAGCCGCGCCAAGGCGACACCGGCCGGGCCAGGACGACACCGGCAGGCGAGGCCGGACGGCGCAGGGGCGCAGGCGGCTGCCGTTACTCGACGATCGCGATGAGGTCGCCTTCCTGGACCACGTCGCCCTCGGCGACCGCCAGCTTGGTCACCGTCCCCGGGGCTTCGGCCAGGACCGGGATCTCCATTTTCATCGATTCGAGGATGACCAGGGTGGCGCCGTCCTCGACCTGCTCCCCCTCGGCCGCCACCACCCTCCAGATGTTCGCGACCATTTCCGCGCGGATTTCGGCCACCCATCTCTCCTCTCCGGTCAGGGCCGCAGCCGGGCGACCAATGACGTGTCATAAGAACCGCTGGCGAATTCGCGGCTGTCGAGCAGTTCGGCATGGAACGGCAGGTTCGTCTTGAGCCCGCTGATGCGGAACGAGGCTATCGCGTCCCGTGCACGGCTGAGTGCCTCGTCGCGGGTGGCCCCGTGCACGCACAGCTTGGCCAGCAGCGGGTCATAGAACGGGGTGACCTGATTTCCGGCCTGGTATCCGGCATCCACCCGGATACCCTCCCCGGACGGTTCCGCCCATTCCGTGATCGTGCCGGGGCTGGGCAGGAACCTGCGCGGATCCTCGGCGTAGACCCGAAATTCACAAGCATGCCCACCATACCGAACGAATTCCGGATCGAAACTCACCTTCTCCCCCGCGGCGACCAGGAACTGCTGCTCGACAAGGTCGATACCGGTCACCATCTCGGTAACCGGGTGCTCCACCTGGAGCCTGGTGTTCATTTCCAGGAAGACGAAATCATCCGCCTCGGCGTCGACGAGGCACTCGACGGTTCCCGCGCCGCGGTAGCCGACTGCCTCCCCGGCGCGCACGGCCGCCTGGAGCATGCGCTCCCGCAGCGCGGCGCCGACACCAGGCGAGGGAGTTTCCTCGGCGACCTTCTGATGCCGCCGCTGGACCGAGCAATCCCGTTCGCCGAGAGTAAGTATCCGGGAATCGTTAAGGCCGAGGATCTGGATTTCGACGTGGCGGGCGCGGGCGATGTAACGCTCCAGCAGGATCGCGGGGCTGCCGAAGAAGCGCTCCGCCCGCGAGCGCGCGGTGTCGAACGCGGCCCGCAGTTCCCCTTCGCCGGCCGCGGCGCTCATGCCGATGCCGCCCCCGCCGGCCGCGGCCTTGACCATGACCGGGTAGCCGATCCGGCGGGCCTGGGCGGCCGCCTCGTCGGCGTCGGTGACCGGAACCCTGGTCCCGGCGGCGACCGGCACGCCGGCCTGCTCCATCAGGTTCCTGGCGTTGATCTTGTCGCCCATCTGCTCGATGGCCGAGGGAGGCGGGCCGACCCAGATCAGTCCCTCGGCGGTGACCAGCCGGGCGAAGTCCGGGTTCTCCGACAAGAACCCGTAGCCCGGATGGATAGCGCGGGCCCCGGTCTTGCGGGCCGCGGCCAGGATGGCCCCGGTGTCAAGGTAGCTGCGGGCGGGCGGCGGCGGCCCGATCGGCACCGCCTGGTCCGCGTCCCGCACGTAGGGCAGTTCGGCGTCGGCCTCGGAGTAGACGGCGACCGTCCGGATGCCCATCCGGCGCGCGGTGGCGATCACGCGTCTGGCGATCTCACCGCGGTTGGCGACCAGGACGGACTCGAACACGGCCGAAGCCTACATGCGGGCCGGATGCCGGCGCCCGGCGACCTTGCTCAGCGCCTCCACGACCCCGGGATCGTACTGGGTCGCGGTGTCCAGGCGGAGTCGTTCCAGCGCCGCCGTGGTGCGGTCGCGGTCGGTGGACCCGCCCACCAGGTCGTCGAAGGCGTTGGCGGCCCGGATGATCCGGCTGCCGACCGGCGGGCCCGGCCCGGTGCTGCCCGGCCCCGTGCTGCCCGGCCCCGTGCTGCCCGGCCCCGTGCTGCCCGGCCCCGTGCTGCCTGATTCCGTGCCGCCTGACCCCGTGTTGCCTGATTCGGTGCCGCGCCACGGGCGGTCCTGGCAGCGCACGATCTCCGCGACCCGGTCGAGGACGCCGGCCTGCTCGATGACGCTCGCCCCCAGCTCGGCGATGCGCCGCTGGTCCTCGGGCGAGACGAGCACCGTGGCGCCGCCGGGGATCGGGTCCGGCAGCGACAGCTGGCCGATGTCGTGCATGAGCGCGGCGTACTCGAGCTCGAGCAGGTCAGGCTCGTTCATGCCGAGTTCCCGGCCCACCGCCACGGCGAGCCTGCCGACCCGGTGCGAGTGGCCGTCTTCCACGTACCCGCCGACCTCGGTGACCCTGGCCAGGGCCCGGACGGTCTGCAGGTAGGTGGAGCGGATCCCGGCGTACCTGCGGAACGCGACCTGGGTCACCAGCAGCGGGGCGATGAGGATGGCCAGCGCGACCAGCCCCATCTCGTCGGCCGCGAGCGCGATGAGCATGGCGGACGCGCCGACCGCCGCGCCGAGCTGCCACTGCACGCGGATCTCGTCGACCAGCGCCACCCTGAACCTGGCCCGCAGCGCGTCTGCCCTGATCAGCGCCCTGATCACGCACTCGGCGAACCAGCCGGCCACGACCAGCCCGGCCATCACCGTCAGCGCCACCCACACGTGCATGCTGAGCATGGCCAGGCCGGACAGCGGCCGGAACACAAAGGCCACGAACGCCACCGCAAGGAGCCGCGACGCCATCCCGGCCACGCCGGCCGGCCGGCCGACCGCCAGGTGCGGCAGCGCTCCGACGGTCATGCCGACGGCCGTGACCGCGATGACCTGCATGGCGGGCTGACGCGCCGGGACGAATCCGATCTGCAGGACGAGGGCGTAGCCGAGCCCGCCCGCGCTGCCGATGGGGGCGGCCTCCCGGTCGCCGGGCAGCGAGAGCCTGAGCAGCTCGCCGAAGGCGATGAGCGCACCGAACGCTACGGCATCGCGCGGCTGCGTCAGCCCGAGGGCGGCGGTCTGCGCCACCGCGGCGACGAGCAGCATGCCTGCCGCGGCCAGAAGCAGGAGCTGGCCCGGGTCCATCGATTGCCACGATGGCGGGCGTGCCTGGCGCTGCTGTGCTGTCACGCTTCCCCCGCCGGTTAGCGGCTCTCGACCACCCGGAGCGGCGCGGTCGGGTCGTCGTGGTCCTGCGCGCTCATCCCGCCCGCGAAGCCGGGTGGCACCACCGTGGTGTCCGGGCGGTCCCAGCCCTCCCGGTCCAGCGCCCTGACGAACGCGTCGACGAGCACCGGGTCGAACTGCGTGCCCGACCACTTGCGCAGCTCGGCGATCGCTTCGTCGATCCGCCTGGCGCCCCGATACGAGCGGGTGGAGGTCATCGAGTCGAACGCGTCCGCGACCGCGATGACCCGTGCGAACTCGGGGATCTCGTCCCCGGCCAGGCCCAGCGGGTAGCCCTTGCCGTCCACCCGCTCGTGGTGATGCATGATGCCGGCCAGCGCTTCCTCCAGGAACCCGATCTGCCGGACGATCTCCAGGCCGCGCATCGGGTGCAGTTGGATGGCGGCCAGCTCCTCCTCGCTCAGCGGGCCCGTCTTCTGCAGCACCTTGGTCGGCACGCCGAGTTTCCCCACGTCGTGCAGCATGCCGGCGTACCGGATGGCCTCGACCCGTTCCGCGTGCATGCCGACCTGGCGGGCCAGCATGGCCGCGCCCCTGGAAACCCGCTCGCTGTGGCCCCGGGTGTAGAAATCCTTGGTCTCGACGGCCTGGCAGAGCGCCGCCATGGTCGCGTCGTAGGCACGCTCCTGGGCGGCGAACTGGCCGATCGCCCAGCGGGCGACGAACAGCGGGATCAGCACGAGGACCGCGGCGAAGATGCTCACCAGGCTCCACAGCGCGGCGATGAGCAGGCCCAGCGTCGCAAACCCCAGGTCGGATACGAGCAGCAGCGGCAGGTGAACGCCGAGGCGGGCCCGGCGCGCGGACTCCGGCGGCGGAAGCAGCAGGAGCATGCCCGAGAGCAGGCCGTGGTTGACGACGACGTGCACCGCCGCCGCGGCGGCGAAGGGCGCGATGATCCCGGGGAAGGACGACTTCTGCGGCACGCCCACCGTGCCGCCCAGCGTGAGGTAGGTCTGGCCGGCCGCGAACGCGCTCAGCGTGTACATGGCCGCGTTGAAGGCCCGCTGGGCAACGTACAGGCCGCGCCGCATGCTCAGCAGGGAGGTGACGCCGACCAGGGCCGCGCCGAGCGGGCCGAGCATCACCACCGCGGCCAGGGTGGCCGACGAACTGGCCGACCAGGCCGACTGGCGCGAGGTGAGAGTGGTGGGCGTGGAGTCGCAGACCAGGAAGAGGATCGCCAGCACCAGCAGGATCAGTATCCACCGGCTGACGCCCAGGTCCAGGCGCCGGTGGAGGTAGATCGAACAGGCCAGCAACACGGCGGCCGCGGTCAGCACCGCGGCCATGTAGAGCCATGCGGCCCGCGACAGCCTGCCCACGGACCCCCCCTCGGATCTTGCGCTGGGCGTTCTACCCGACACTTAGGGTAACGCCATAACCCCGATCCGCGAAGCCCCAAACATTAGCATCGACGCTCAGTAGTCAGCTAACTACAAATAGTGGTCAATGGGTCACGCTTAGGCCGGTGACCTGCGGGAATACCGTCTGGCTACTGTGTGCCGGAATCGGCAGATATCTCGGTGATCTCCAGGGTCGCCCGGACCTGCCGGATGCGGGTGAGCACCTTGATCCGGAGCTCGCCGGGCACGGCGTCGTGGCCGCAATGCTTGTGCACGAGGCGCTTCACCGCCTCCTCCAGGCCGTACTCCCGCAGACAAGGGCCGCATTCGTCGAGATGCTGGCGAATCTTCGCACAGGCCGCTTCGTCGGCTTCCCCGTCGAGGTAGGAGTAGACCCGCTCAAGTACCTCACTACAGGGCACCTCATGAGGCTTTCCGCAGCTCATGTCGCGTCCCTTCCAGGCTCTTCACCCTCCAGAGGCGACTCGGGTCCGGTCGCCGACGCCGCCCTTACCAGGCCGCGATCGGCCGCGTAGTCCTGAAGCAGATCGCGCAGTTGCCTGCGCCCGCGGTGCAACCGCGACATCACGGTCCCGATCGGTGTGCCCATGATGTCGGCGATCTCCTTGTACGCGAAACCCTCCACGTCGGCCAGGTAGACCGCGATGCGGAACTCCTCGGGGAGCGCCTGCAGGGCCCGCTTGACATCCGAGTCGGGCAGCCGCTCCAGGGCCTCGGCCTCAGCCGACTTCAGCCCGGAGGACGTGTGCTCAGCCGCCCGGGCCAACTGCCAGTCCTCGACTTCCTCCGCACCCGACCGCTGCGGCTCCCGCTGCTTCTTACGGTAGGTGTTGATGAAGGTGTTGGTGAGGATCCGGAACAACCACGCCTTCAGGTTCGTGCCGGGCTGGAACTGGTGGAACGAGGCGTACGCCTTGGCGAAGGTCTCCTGCACCAGGTCCTCGGCATCCGCCGCATTGCGCGTCATCCGCATGCCGGCCGAGTAAAGCTGATCCAGATAAGGCAGCACGTCATGCTCGAAGCGCTCGCTTCGCTCCTCGAGTGTCTCTGGGACCTGACCCACCCCCTCGGAGATCTCCGTCACCGGCCACTGGCGTCGACCGTATGCGCGGGAGGATACATCCCCGGGATACCCCGGCTCGAAGCGAGCCAGGGTGGGTGCGTTCGCCCTCGGGGGGCTGTTGACTACGACCACGCTCGGTGCAACATGCGGTGCAACTGCTTCATTCCGTCATTTCCCGCAGGCGGGCGCGCCGCGGGCGGGCGAGATGAGCAGCGCGTCCTTGCCGTTAGGTCAGGTGAGGTTCGGGCAGTGACGGGGGAAGATGTCCGGTAAGGGCTGTGTGGGCACCTGTCGTCGCGGCGACGCTTCGCTCCTGTCACTCTGACGGGCCGCCGGCGCGGCGCACGCAGCCCGCGGTGGATGGAGTCATGGTGGCGGCCAGTGGGACCAGTGCGACCAGTGCGACCAGTCCCCTTGCCGTCCTTGGGTCAGGCCCGCTGACCGCCTACTGGCGGTTCCAGCGGGCCGTGGCGGCGGCGCAACTCAATGCCTGGCTGCCGCGCACCGGCCAGCTTCTCGTCGATATCTCGGGACCACAGTCACGCGGAGCAGTCCAGGCGGCCGCCGCCGGCCACGTTGTGCTGCGAGTGTCGCCCACGCCCCCGGCTGCGCCCGCGCTCACCAGGGCCCGCGTCGGGCGCGGCCGGCTCGCCACGGTCGTGGCCGATTCGGCGGACCTGTCCTTCCTCGCCGACGGCTGCGCGGACGGCGTGATCGCCGACGACGGCGCGCTGTCCAGGCACCTCATGGCGGAGGACGTCGCGGCCGAGATCGCCCGGGTGCTGCGGCCTGGCGGCCAGCTCTTCGCCTGCGTGGACTCACTCGTCCTCGGCATGGCCATCCTGGCCGAGCAGCATCACTGGGCCCACCTGACCGACCTGCCGCACGCCGAGGTGGTCCTCATCCCGTGGCCGGACGGCTCCATCACGCGGTGCTTCGGCAGCCAGCACCTCACCGATCTGCTGACCGAGGCCGGGCTGGAGGTCCACTGGATCCGGCCGCGCACGGTGCTGTCGCCCTCCATGGTCGACCACGTCCTGCGCAAGGACCCGGGCTCCATCGCGCGCCTGATCCGGGCCGAACTCGGCGCGGTCGGCGATGGGCGTTCGGGCGATGAATCGTTCGGTATCTACCTACTGGCCACGGCCAGCAAGCCCCGTCCGGGACGCAAGAGCGGCCCGGAGCGCAAGAGCGGCCCGGGGAGTAAGAACGGCCCGGGGCGCAAAAACGGCCCGGGGCATGAGAATTAGTGGCGGCGGTCACGCTTCGACTGGCAGCTTACGCAGCGCGCCGCTTCCGGCCGGGCCTCCAGGCGCCCCTCCGGGATGGGCGCCCCGCAGTCCACGCAAGTCCCGTAGGTACCCTCCTGGATGCGCTGCAGGGCGTTCAGCACCTCGGTGCGCTGCGAATTCGCGGAGGCGAGCACGGCCTCGGTGCGATCCGCCTCGGACAGCCTGTTCCCCGCGTCCGCTGGATCCTGCGGCGTCTCGGCCGCGCTCCCATCCGGCTTCTCCCCCAGCAACACCGCGATAGACCTGTCCAGCTCGTCACGAGCCGCCTCAAGGCGCTTGCCAGCAATAGCAGTATCCACGGAGCCTCTCCCTCCTTTCGTCAAGGCTCCGGCAGCGCACTGAGCCGGCTTGGCCGGCGGCGCTGCAGGGGTCTCTAGAACAACCTGTCAGCGGCGCCGCGGGAGGCATCGCTGTGATCTCCGGCCGCGGCACGCCCGGCTCCGGCTGGCGCCGTCTCGGCTGGCGCCGTCCCGGCCTGCGCCGTCCCGGCTGGCTCAGCATCTGGATCCACTGGCTCCATCAGCTGGGGGCCGTTGTGCCGCACCGAGTTGACCTCTGTGGAGACCGGATATGAGGTGAGCCCGCTCGATACGGCCGGAGCCAGCAGGGCGTGCAGAGCCGCCTCGTCCGCCTGCCCGGGATCGAGCCAGTCCGCCCACCGCGCGGGCTCGATCACCATGGGCATCCGGTCGTGAATCCTGCCCACCTCGTCCTGCGCCCGGGTGGTGATGATCGCGGCCGTCCACAGCCATGCGTCCGGGTCGCCGTCGGGCATCGTCTGGTCCCGCCAGAGCTCATAGACGCCCGCGAACGCCAGGACGCTGCCGTCGGCCCGGTGGATGAAATAAGGCTGCTTGCGGGCGCGCGGGCCGTCCCCGGCGGCCTGCCACTCGTAGAAGCCGTCCGCCGGGAGCAGGCACCGTCGACGGGCGAAGGCACGGCGGAACGCCGGCTTCGTGCTCACCGTCTCGGCCCGCGCGTTGATCAGGCGGCTGCCGATCGAGAGGTCCTTGGCCCAGAACGGCACGAGGCCCCACCGGACGACCCGCAGTTCGCGGACCGCGTCCTGGCCGTCCGGCGACGGGGCGCCGCTTTTCGCAGCGGCGGACTCAGGCGCAGCGGAACCAGGCGCGGCTGGCTTCTGCGCGGCCGGCGTCTGCCCGGCTGGCTCGCGCCCGGCTGGCTCGCGCCCGGCTGGCTCGCGCCCGGCTGACTCGCCCGCGGCGGGCTCAGACGCCGCTGACTCGTCCGCAGCGGACTCAGGCGCGGCGGCCTCGCGCGCGCCGCTTTCCTTGCGGGTGAGGACCGCATAAACGGGTTTCGTCGGGGCCACGTTGTAATCGGGCTGCAGCGATTCGGTGACGCGGTCACGCTCCACGCGGAACTCCTCAAGGAGTTCCTGGCGCGTTCGCGCAGACGCGTACCTGCCACACATCTCGTCACCCCGTCGTCACCTAGGCGGCCCGAGTGGGCACATCCTGAGTAGCACAGATCAGGAGAATTACAGAATGTGCCGATTCATAACCACGATCATGCTTTGCCAAACCTGGCGGGCCGGTGCTGCGCCGGGCTCGCCGCGAAACCATGGTTGTTCCCTCTTTCCCGTCATCCAGTCCCGGACGGCCCCGGAACCGGCCCGGACTACTACGCTCGCAGCATGGACGGCGCGCAGGAAACCGACCGCGGACCTGCCCGGCACTGGCAGGCACCCGTGGCGGGCGGCCCTGTCCGGGCCGCCCTGCGGCTGCCGGGTTCCAAGTCCATGACGAACCGCGCTCTGGTGCTCGCCGCGCTCGCCGACGGGCCTGGCATCGTGGCCAACCCGCTCCGGGCCAGGGACACGCTGCTGATGGCCGGGGCGCTCACCGCGCTCGGCGCCAGCGTCGAGGATTCCCCGGCCGGGTGGCGCGTGACGCCGGGCACGGCCACCGGCGACGTGCGGGTGGACGTCGGGAACGCGGGCACCGTCATGCGTTTCGTGCCGCCCGTGGCCACCCTGACCAGGGCCGCCGCGGAGTTTCACGGCGACGCCCGGGCTGCGCAGCGCCCGATCGGCCCGATCATCGACGGTTTGCGGGAGATCGGGGCCGTCGTCGACGACGGGGGCCGCAGCGCCATCCCCTTCACCGTGCACGGCACGGGGTCGCTGGCGGGTGGCGTGGTCACCGTGGACGCGTCCGCCTCCTCCCAGATGGTGTCCGGGCTCCTGCTCGCGGCGCCCCGCTACGACAAGGGCGTGGAAGTCCGCCACCGCGGCCCGCGGGCCCCGTCTGCCCCGCACATCGCCATGACCGTGCAGATGCTGCGCGATGCTGGGGCCGAGGTCGAAGCGGGAACCCAGCATCTGGCCGTCGGCAGCCCCGGCGACGGCGAGCTTCCAGACACCTGGGTGGTCCGCCCTGGAGTCATCGGCAGCAGCACAATATCCGTTCAGCCTGATCTTGTTAATGCAGCGCCGTTCCTGGCCGCGGCCCTGGTCACCGGCGGCACCGTCACCATTCTCGACTGGCCGGCGACAACGTCGCAGCCGGCCAGGCAGATCCTGGACCTGTTCGCCAGGCTGGGCGCGGCGTGGGAGCGCACGCCCAGCGGGCTGACCGTTACCGGGACGGGCGGCATCCGCGGGATCACCGCCGATCTCAGCGACGTGAGCGAGATCTCCCCGGTCCTCACCGCGCTCGCGGCGCTGGCGGATTCGCCGTCCGTGCTCACCGGGATCGGGCACCAGCGGCTGCAGGAGACGGACCGGCTCGCGGCGCTCGCGCACGAGATCAACGCCCTGGGCGGCGAGGTGACCGAACTCGCCGACGGACTGTACATCCGCCCGCGCCCGCTGCGCGCCGACGGCGTGTTCGCCAGCTACGACGACCACCGGCTCGTGATGGCCGCAGCCGTGCTCGGCCTGGCGGTGCCCGGCATCGAGGTGGCCAACGCGGCGACCGTCGGGAAGACCTTCCCGGAGTTCACCGGGCTGTGGGCGGCAATGCTGGAAGCGCAGGAGAGCGCGCCCTGAGCAGGCGGCCTGGCCACGCCGGCCTTGACGAGGACGACGTGCGGGTCCGGCCCGGACGGGGCTCACGCCCGCGCACCCGGCAGCGGCCCGCACACGAAAGCGCGGTCGAAGGGTTCGTGGCCAGCGTCGACCGCGGCCGGTACGGGGTCGTCATCGGCGACCGGGTGGTCACCGCGATGACGGCCCGCGAGCTCGGGCACCGTGGCGTGGTGGTCGGCGACCAGGTCGCACTGGCCGGGGACATCTCGGGCGCGCCCGGCACGCTGGCCCGGGTGGTCCGGGTGGAGCCACGCTCGTCGGTCCTGCGGCGCTCCGCCGACGACACTGACCCGGTGGAACGCATCGTCGTGGCCAACGCGCACCAGCTGGCCATCGTGTGCGCGCTCGCCGATCCGCCGCCCAGGCCGCGGCTCATCGACCGGTTCCTGGTCGCCGCCTACGACGCCGGGCTCAGCCCCCTGCTCTGCCTGACCAAGGCCGACCTGGCGCCGCCGGACTCCATCCTCGCCGTGTACGGGCCGCTGGGCACCGCGAACGTCGTCCTCGGGCGGCCGCTCACCGACGCCAACCTCGACCCACTCCGCGAACTGCTCGTCGACCGGGTCACGGTGCTGGTCGGCCACTCGGGGGTAGGCAAGTCGACCCTGGTCAACGCCCTCATCCCGGGAGCGGACCGGGCAGTGGGAACGGTCAGCCCGGTGACGGGCCGGGGGCGGCACACGTCCTCGTCGGCGGTCGCGCTCCGGCTGCCGGGAGGCGGCTGGCTGATCGACACGCCCGGGCTGCGCGGGTTCGGCCTGGCCCATGTGGCCCCCGCCCGCGTGGTGCGCGCGTTCCCCGACCTGGCCCCCGGAACGGCCGCCTGCCCCCGCGGATGCACGCACCTCGAGCCCGACTGCGCGCTCGACGACTGGGTGCGGGACCAGGGCGGCGACGCGCGGCTGGTGACGCGGCTCGACTCGCTGCGGCGGCTGCTGCGCAGCCGGGAAGGCGACGAGGCCGCCTGACGCGGGCACTCCCCGACTCCGGGGCACGCCGCAAGGATAGTAGAACGCGTCAGCCGTCGTTGGAACGACGGTAAAACGCATCAGGTGTCGTTCGGCTGCCAGGCGCAGGTCTCCGGCGCTGTGCATGTCGCAGTGGATGACAGCCTGTGATGATTACGGAAGCTCTCACACCTAAGTGAAATCTGATGACAACGAGGTATTCATCGGCGAGCCGAGTTCCGCAGACCGTAGATCAGGTACGACGGGCTGCGATAGATGACCCGATAGGACCTGAGCCTCGGCGAGTTGTGCAAGGCGAAGTAGACAACGTCTACGGGCTCGGACGGGTTCGGCAGCCGCATACGATCACGCGGATGTCATAGGCCTGCGGGTTGCGGAGCACAGCCGCCCACTGGTTCGTCCCGGATTCCTTGGTCCCGTCGTAGATCGTGCGGTCGACGACGTCGAATTCGACTCGCTCGTTCTGCACGATATCCAGCAGGATGAGTCCGGTGGTGTGCTGCATCAGGAAGCTCCCGGCTTCGATCTGCGCCGCTTGCGCAGACAGGTCCTGGGCGGCCTCGGTGGCCAGGACCACCTGGTGCCGCTCGAAGGATTGCCCGGATAGCGCGGCGAGGGCGAGGATGCTGATGAGGGCCGCGGGGAGCGCGACCCCTTTGGGGAGCCTGGTGGACAAATAGCCGACCAGTATCGCGGCCGGAATCGCGACGACGAGGCCGAAGCGGTAGTTCAGCAGTCCGCTCTGCTGGGGCAAGCTCATCGGCTCCTTGCCAGCTTCCAGCGTCCAGAGGAAGAACGGCACGATGGTAAGCAGGCCGAACACCGGCACCGACCTTGCGGAAAAGCGCTCCGCGGCCAGGAAGACGACCAGCCCGACGGCCGCGGCTGTGATCATCGCAAGGCCGAGATCCGAAACGACCGCGTAGCTGTAGCCCTTCAGCGTCATGGACCAGTTGCCAATGTTGATATCGTTGTGCCGTTCGGCCATCTGCGCGGCGCTCGAATTCGGACCGTTTTCGAAGTTCAGCGGATTGTTGAAGATCATGTAGTTGTAGAGCAGCCAGCCGCCCATCGCAATGAGCAGGCCGAAGACCGCATTGACAAGAGCGAGGCCACGCGAATCGCGCCACGAGTAGCCGAGCCTAAGTGCCATCACGAAGACGCAGATGACGTAGATACCGGCCATGAACCAGCCCTCGTAGCGGCAGAGCATAGCCAGCGTGGAGGCGATACCGGCGACAAGCAGGTTCGTCGGATTCTTCGTTTCGCCCCATTTGACCAGATAGTAGACAGCCGCAATGGTGAATGCGTAGAACGGCAGTTCATCCATCGCCGTGCTCTGCTGGTAGAGCACGTTGACGTTGGTTGCGAACACCATCGCACCAGCGACAGCCGGCCATTTCCGCTTGCCGGAATAAACCCGGATCAGCCGGTAGAGCAGCACGGCTGATGCCACGTAGCAGGCCATCGACACGGCCGAACCGGCCAGGCCCGTCCGGTAGAGCGTATCGTTCCAGCTGAACAGGTCCTGCAGTATTTGGGGTACCGGCAGCCAGATGCCGCCTAGCTGGGCGATACCGGGGGACTGCCCGGCTACGACGCGTCGGCTGATCTCCAGGTGGGAGAAGGAGTCTTGATAGCCGAGGATGAGTTGGTGCCGGAAATAGTAGTAGGTCGACGCAGTGGACAGTACAGCCGCGACGAGGCCGACCGCCAGGGCTGTCCAGTCCCGGGGGGGCCCCATCCGGATGGCCATCGTCTCGGCCTCAGCGAAGGTCATCGTGGCCCGAGGCCAGGTCTGCACTGTCAGGACCATCCCGAAGCGAAGCAGGTCTTGATGGCACGGTCGCCGCGACCGATGAAGGAGCCGGCGCTGTAGCCGGTCGCGTTCGCAGGGTGGTCAATGCTGTTGACGTCGTTAAAGTAGATGCCCGCCATATCGGACTGCTTCACGGCAGCGCAGGCCGCGGCGAACCACTTGTCCTGGATCGTCACATCCAGGGTGGCTCCGCTGAGGGCAATTCGGGCCGGCTGGCGGTAGGCGCCGGAGACTGCGGCGATTCCCACCTCTTGAAGCACGGTTCGCCTGAGCACCGGCTCCGGCTGATTATGCAGCCAGCCGACCCATGCTGCGGTTAGCTGCGGCACTGTGGCACCGTCCCCTAGGCCCAGTTGGGGGTAGGCGTCAACGCCCGCGTCGGGTACCGGCTCATACGATGGATCTTCTTGCCATCGGCCATAGTTGACCGCATATTCCAGTTGGCCACTGAACAACTTCGCAGCCGCGCTCTCGAAGACGGTCCACTCGGCCTCGTCCGGGGCGAGCGAGTCGAGTTCGGCGCCGACGTTGAAGCTAGTGGCCCCGCTACGCTGCGCGGCGACGACGTAGGGCTTAAGGAAGTGGAAGTAGCTGTCGAACCAGGCGCTGACGGAGGGTGGCTGGATGGACCCACGCCAGTCGCCCCTGCTGTCCTCGATATTCTTCTCGTTCAGCAGCGGCCGGAGCAGGACCCGCAGCCCGTGCCCTCGGGCGCTCGCGATCACCATGCTGATGGTCGCGGGGCTCGGGGTGCTGCCAGGCCCGCCGTAGACTCTGGTCGGATTCACGCCATCGGTGTAGAAGGCGAAGTTGATGCCCACGCTGTTGGCACCCAGGCCGACTATGTAGTTGAAGATCCGGTTCGCGTCGGCCTCCATTTCCGCGCGAGCGCCGGTGGAGTTCCAGTAGATCTGGATTCCGAGCGTTGCTGTGAGTGCCCTGCGTGCCGCCGAGACCTTTCTTATCGGCGCGCTCTCGACTGTCGCACGCGATGCAGCCGCCGGGTCGCTGGCTCCCGCGGCGGCGGTCCAGTCGTTGCCTTGCGGGATGGACGGGGCGATCTTCCCGCAGCCGCAGAGCAGGGAACCGAGTGCCGTCGCGAGCACCAGAAGGGCACCTATTCGTATTCTTCGCACTTCCTGCCTTCTAG
>WNFF01003031.1_pt1 | contig 14486 bp, 11 predicted proteins | sample 5400441 | NCBI WGS metagenome assembly WNFF01 (sample SAMN13153345, study PRJNA577476) | soil metagenome | isolation source: 120 cm saprolite under Douglas fir tree site 2 hole 3 replicate 1 | place: USA:California | collected 2015-04-18 | reverse complement strand
GCCGTTACACGGGGTTTTCGGGGGTCGCCGTTTCCGGAACAAAGATAACGGATCACGAAATACTTAAGAACACCGAGGAATCAGCATCATGGCCACTAACTCACTGTACGAACTTCGATGCCGCGAATGCGGCAAAACCTGGGGCAACGTCCCACGTTCGTTTTGCGAAGACTGTTTCTCCCCGCTCGAAGTCGCCTACGATTACGATGCCCTGAAGAAAACTGTTCGTCGAGAAAACCTCGCTGGCCGCGACTTCAACATGTGGCGCTATGCCGAGCTTCTCCCTCTTCCCGAAGGCTACACCGGCCCAAACGCCGTTGGCGGCACGCCGCTGGTCGCTTCGCGCAAGCTCGCCGCGAAATGGGGCCTGCAGAATCTTTATTTCAAGAATGACGCCGTCTGCTTCCCGTCTCTCTCATTCAAGGACCGCGTCGTAGCCACCGCGCTCTCCGCCGCGCGCCGCTTCAACTTCACCACCGTGGGCTGCTCCTCGACCGGTAATCTCGCCAACGCCGTCGCCGCGCAAGCCGCACAGCAGGGTTTTGACGCTTGCGTCTTCATTCCCGCCGACCTCGAGCCCGCCAAGGTCCTCAATACCGCGGTCTATGGCGCGCGCATCGTGCGCATCAATGGCAACTACGATCACGTCAACCGCCTCTGCGCGCAAATCGCCGACCGCTTCCAGTGGGGACTCGTCAATGTGAATTTGCGCCCTTACTATTCCGAAGGCTCGAAAACGCATGGCTATGAAATCGCCGAACAGCTTGGCTGGACGCTACCAGACAATGTGGTCGTTCCGATGGCCGGCGGCTCGCTCATCACCAAAATTGCAAAAGCATTCCGCGAACTGGTCACCCTCGGCTGGGTCGAGCCAAAGCCGGTGAAGTATTTTGGCGCGCAAGCCACCGGCTGTTCGCCGATTTCTGATGGCGTGAAGCGCAATCTCGCTCGCTTCGAGCCGCAGAAGCCCAATACCATCGCCCGCTCTCTCGCCATCGGCAATCCTGCTGACGGCCCTTTTGCCATCAAGCAAATCCGTGAGTCCGGCGGCTGGGCCGAGGACATTTCCGATCCCGAGATCGTCGCCGCCATCAAGCTCCTCGCCGAAACGGAAGGCATCTTCACGGAAACCGCAGGCGGCGTGACCGCGGGCGTCACACAAAAACTCATCGCCCAGAATCGCATCAACCCCGATGAAACCACCGTCGTCTGCATCACGGGCAACGGCCTGAAGACTACAGACGCCATCGCCGCCGAATTCCCAGCCACCGATGCCATCGCCCCGCGCCTCGAAGCCTTCGAGGCGTATCTGGACGCGCAACTCGGCACCACAACGGCAAGTGCAAAGGGATAAATTGAGACCGAAGAAGGAGAAACAAAGATGCCCGTAACCATCGAAATCCCAACGGCCTTCCGCCGCTTCACCAACGGCGCGCCGAAAGTGGACTGTAGCGCGGCCACCGTCGCCGATGCCCTCAACGAGCTTACTTCCCGCTTCCCCGATCTCGGTCGCCACGTCCGCGACGATCAAGGCCAAATCCGCCAGTTCCTCAACGTCTACCTCAACGAGGAAGACATCCGCTTCCTCGGCGGCGAATCCTGCACCCTCAAAGAAGGCGATCGTGTTTTATTAGTTCCGTCCATCGCTGGCGGCTGCTAGTCCGTTCCGGCTCCGCCTGCCGCAACTTTTTTTGCCGCGCCGTGTTTCTAGAAGTATGAGACTTCGGCTCGTCATTTACGCCTGCGCTTCGCTGCTCCTTCTGGCGTTCCACACGCCTATCCAAGCGGCAGCGTCGTTCCTATCCGAACTCCGGGAGAGCTAATCTTTCCAGCGCGGGAATCGTCTAAAGCAAACTCAGCTGCTTGCTTTCGAGGTCCAGAAGCCTCTTTTTCGTGGAGAGGCCTCCGCCAAATCCCGTGAGGCTGCCATCGCTGCCGATCACGCGATGGCACGGCACGATGATGGGGATGGGATTGCTCCCGTTCGCCAGTCCCACGGCGCGCACGGCCTGGGGATTGCCGATGCGTTCGGCGAGTTGAGCATAGGAAATCGTTTCTCCGTAACGAATCGCTCGCAGTTCATTCCACACGCGAAGCTGAAAATCTGTTCCTTCCATCGCCAGGGGCACATCGAATTCTTTTAACTCTCCGCGGAAATAAGCCTGCAATTGGCGAATGACTTCGGCAAACGCAGCTCGATTCTGTTTCCACTCCGCCTGCAGAAGCGCGGACCGCTTACTGCTTTCAAAACTCACCCGGCGCAGAGCGTTTGAATCTCCCGCCAAAAGCAACGGCCCGACGGCACTATCGAAGGTTGTGTAATAGAAAGCGCTCATCTTTTCCTGCCTCCCAAGTTTTCGCCCTGGCGTGTTTCTCGCTGTTTATTCTATGAGCTGGCCGCTTCTCTGCCAGCAGGCGCAACAGCGTAGGGACTCCACGCCCGATACCTCTTCTCAAACTCTTCGCGCGTGCACATCGTCTTCATATCGATGATGCGATCCACGGCCAGGATGCCATCGAGATGATCGATTTCGTGCTGCAACAGCTCGGAAAGATTCCGCTCTTCGCTCGCGCCAACTTCGTGCCACACCGCGCGCAAATCCTGATACCGCACTTTGATGTCGCGGTGCCGCTCGACTTGCATAAAGATGGACAAAAAACTCAAGCACGCGTCCCACACCACAATCTTTTCCGCGCTTCGCCAGGTAATTTCCGGGTTCACCAGCGGCCAGGGTTCTTCCCCAGGGAGTTTTAGAAAAACCACGCGCAAATTCGTGCCAATCTGCGGCGCTGCAATGCCCCGGCCGTATCCTGTAGACTTCCGCCAAAACGCCAATGTATCGGCAAGATCTTCGACCAGCGAGCGAATCTCCGGGGCTGCTGGGTCGGTCACCTTCTTCGCGACCTCGCGTAATCCGGGATCACCTAGTTGCAGAATTGGTCGAATCGCCATCGAAGACCCTCTACGCTCAATTAGATTTCAGGCCGCTCCCACTTCCCTGATTCCCCGGCTCGGAACACCGCCTCAATCACCGCCATATTCGCAATGGCGTCCTCGAGCGGCACTGGAACATCGCTTCCCTCCCGAATCGCCCGCGAAAACGCATCTCCCTGCACTGTATATTGGTCGCAAACCGGAATCGTTTCTATCCGAATGCCGCCACCAAAGACGTCGCGCCCATCATCAACAAAAATCCTGCAAGGCCGGTCCGGCGGCGCGTTAAATGGTATTTCGATCTCAATCCGACCCTGCGTGCCCAGGAATTGCATCCGCTGGTACGGCACCAACTGCGTACTGCACGTGAACACGGCTTGCCCCGACGGGAACTCCAGAATCGCGGACGCTAGCCGGTCCGTCTTGAAATCCGGATCTCTTTCAATCAGCCCCAACACGCTGACCGGCTCCTCTCCAAAGATAAACCGCGACGTCGTAATCGGGTAGCACCCGATATCCAGCAGCCCGCCCCCGCCCCCCTCCAGCTTGCTTCTTACGTTTTCCGGATCTCGATTGAAGTAACTGAAGACTCCTACAATCGATCTCAGATCTCCAACCACACCTTTGCGAATCAGTTCACGCGTCCGCAGCCATTGCGGGTGAGTTTTGACCATGAACGCTTCGCCGATCTTCACGCCGCAACGATCTCGCGCTTCCAAAAGAGTTCGTGCCTCCGCCACCGTCAAGCTCAGCGGCTTTTCGCACAACACGTGCTTCCCTGCCGCCGCTGCCTTGATGGACCACGGCACGTGCAAGTGATTCGGCAACGGGCTATAAACCGCCTCGATCTCCTCATCCGCCAAAAGCTCTTCATAAGACCCGTACGCTTTGGCTATGCCCAACTTCTTCGCCGCATCTTTCGCCTTTTTCAAGTCTCGTGAGGCAATCGCTGCAATCTCGCTCCACTCTCCCCGCTGCATCCCCGGAATTACCTTTCTCGTTGCAATAGACGCCGCTCCCAGCACTCCCCACTTTACCTTGCTCTGTTTCACGTCGCGCCCCTCCGCCCACTGCCTACTTCTATCACGCCGCTGGACTCCTTCCAACCCTTGCTGCTCCGTTTGCCTCCCACCGCAGGAGTGCTAGAATTCAATGGAACTCCCATGACACCTAAAACGCTCTATCAAAAAATCTGGGACGCCCACGTGGTTCGCGAAGATCCCGGCCAGCCCTCGATCATCTATATTGACCGCCACCTCATCCATGAAGGCACTTCGCCGCAGGCTTTCGCGGGACTCCGTGCAGAAGGCCGCAAAGTCCGCCGCCCCGATCTTACTTTCGCGGTGATGGACCATTCCGTTTCCACGACCGACCGAACGCTGCCCATCCTCGATAACGATGCCAAGCTCCAGTTCGATGCCTTGGAGAAAAATTGCCGCGAATCCGGCGTGCGCTTGTTCGACATGAACAGCAAAAACCAGGGTATTGTGCATATCATCGGACCGGAACTCGGCATCACCCAGCCCGGCCAGACCCTTGTCTGCGGCGATAGCCACACCTCCACGCACGGCGCGTTTGGCACGCTGGCCTTTGGTATCGGCACTAGCGAAGTGGAGCACGTGCTTGCGACACAGTGTCTTGTCCAGTCGCGCTCCAAGACAATGCACATTCTTGTCCACGGCAAACGTCCCAAGGGCGTCACCGCGAAGGACTTGATTCTGGCCATTATCGGAAAAACCGGCATTGCCGGCGGCAACGGCCATGTCGCCGAATATGGCGGAGAAGCTATTCGCTCTCTTTCGATGGACGGGCGCATGACCGTCTGCAACATGACGATTGAAGGCGGCGCGCGCGCGGGAATGATCGCTCCGGATGAGACGACGTTTGCGTTTCTGGAAGGCCGTCCGTTTGTGCCGCGCGGGAAAGCGTTCCAGGAAGCTGTCGAGATCTGGAAACTGCTCAAGAGCGATGGCAGCGCCCACTTTGACATGAAGGTCGAACTGCAAGCCGAGCAGATCGCTCCGCAGGTCACCTGGGGCACGAATCCCGGCATGGTCACCAGCGTCACCGCCCGCGTTCCCGACCCGCATGACTTCAAGGATCTCAACGACCAGAAAGCCACCGAGAGCGCGCTCAAATACATGGGCCTGAAGGCCGGCACACCCATTGTCGATATTCCCGTGGATCGCGTATTCATCGGCTCGTGCACCAATTCGCGCCTCGATGATCTGCGCGCCGCCGCGCATTTTGTGGCAGGCAAACACGTGGCGAAAAATATCAAACAGGCGTTGATTGTGCCTGGCTCGCGCGGCATCAAGTCGCAAGCCGAAAAAGAAGGACTCGACAAGATTTTCCGCGACGCCGGTTTCGAGTGGCGCGACGCCGGCTGCAGCATGTGCATCGGCATGAACGCCGACGTCCTGCCGCCTCACGAACGCAGCGCCAGCACCAGCAATCGCAATTTCGAGGGGCGCCAGGGCAAAGACAGCCGTACGCACCTGGTCAGCCCGGTGATGGCCGCAGCAGCCGCCATCGCGGGCCATTTTGTGGACATCCGCGAACTCGACGTGGCATCTGTCGAGTAGAGTGGAATCGCCAATGCCGGTGGACACGCGCGGATTGAATAAGGGCCACGTGGGCAAGCGCATGCGCGTCGAGCTCGCGGACGGGGAATCACTAGAAATTCGGCTGCATGAGTTGACCGTGTGTGACAAGCCCGAGCCGTGCTGTGGGATTACCTACATCTTGATTTCCACGAATCGTACCGACGGAAAGAGGGACAAGGGCGCGGCGTATTGGACTCCGTTCGGCGACATTGAAGAATTTCAAGTTTTGGGAGACTGAATTTTATGCAACCGTTCTCAATGCACACCGGCATGGTGATGCCGCTCGATAAAGTCAACGTAGACACCGACCAGATGGTGCCTAAGCAATTCTTGAAGGCGCTTACGCGCGAGGGATTTGGGCGGATACTTTTTTATGATTGGCGATATCTGCCTGGCGAAAAACCGAATCCGGAATTTGTGCTGAATTTTCCGCGCTACAAAGGAGCTTCGATTTTGCTGGCGCGCGCCAATTTCGGCTGCGGTTCCAGCCGCGAGCACGCGCCGTGGGGCGTGAAGGACTACGGCTTCCGCGTCGTCATCGCTCCCAGCTACGCCGACATTTTCTACAATAATTGTTTCAAGAATGGCATCCTGCCCGCCACGCTCACCGAAGAGCAGGTCGAGGAACTTTTCAAGCGCACCGAAAAAGAAGAAGGCTACTCGCTAACCGTGAACTTGCCGAACCAAACCATCGCCGACAAACGCGGCCTCATGCTCAAATTTGAAATTGCCCCGTCGCGTAAGGAAGTTTTGTTGAAAGGACTCGACGACATCGGCACCACGCTGCAACACGAGCCGGACATCACCGCCTACGAAAAGACACACGCCGCCACGGCCACCATGTACGACACGGTGGATGTGAAGTACTACTCCAACGGCCGCTAGACAATTACAGCTAACAGGTTTGAGTTTTCGGACTTCCGGGCTCGCAGACAAAAAAAGAGGGCCGGCGAACCGGCCCTCCGAGGTTAGATGGATTGTGCCCGTTCTAGAAGTAAAGCCGCAGACCGAGCTCAATCTGCCGCGAGGGGTTGAACTGGCTGTTCAACACGCCAAAATTGTTTGGGTCTTGCAGATTCAGCCCACCGACCCCGTATTGACCTGGATCGCTGAACTGCATATGGTTGAGCGCGTTGAAGAACTGAGCGTAGAACGTGAACCCGGTACGTTCGGTGATTGCGGTCCTCTTGGCGATGGTAAAGTCCAGGTTCCAGCGGTGCTGCCCGTAGAGCGGCCCGAGATCATAGGCCCGGCCGTCACGGCCTAGGATTACCGGCCGGAACTGGTTATACGCCGCAGTAGGATCGGCAAAGATATTGACCCCGGAGCCGCCGTTGCTCGCATTGCCGTTGCTCCCGACAACGGGTGAGTTAACGTTGTAGTGAGCTGTGCGGCTGAAGCTGCTCGCACCGACTAGAGGCACCATGCCGGAGCACCAGGCGACGTTACCTTGCCCGAACTCCTGGCAGGAACCAGTGTAAGTCTCCTGAACCAGCCCGCTGTTCCACTGGAAGATCGGAGCGAAAGTCCAGCCGCCGATCACCCGGTCCAAGACGCCGTTGTGGGCATCAAATCTCTTACCCTTACCGAAAGGCAAATCGTAGGTTCCAAGCATATTGAATACCCAGCGCGTGTCAAAGGGAGCTGCTCCGTAGTCGTAGCGCAGGTCGAAGGGAACGGACGGATTGGCCTGCGTATATTCCTGGTTGATGCCCACGGTCGATAGCGTGTGGGACCAGGTAAGGTTGGCATTCATTGTCAGGCCGTGCCCTGTGCGTTTTTGCACCCTGAGAATACCGGCCTGATAGTTGGAGAATCCTGACGTTGTGTTCGCGATCATCGAGTTGTAGCCCTGGAGAGTGTTAGGGAGGGCCGCTGGCAAACCCCACGGGCAAGCTGTACTGCAATCGAAGCCCCTTTCCAGGTCCTGCCACATTGTATATACACTCTGAGTAGAGATGTTTCCGGCCCCTGCTGCACCTTCCGCCGCCAAAACAGCCGTCGAGCAGTTCGCAAAGCCCACGCACAAGGGCGAGCCGGCGAGTACATTTTCAAAGAAGGGTTGGGCGGCAACAGTCGTCTTGCCAGTACTGTCGGCATCATAAAGGGCGGCGTAAGCCTTGGCGAAGCTTTGCCCGCCCCGCGTCATCATCCAAGGAACGTTGTTCAAGTCCAGGCCCTGGTAGAGGTGTTTGGACCACTTGCCCACCCAAGCCACTTCCACGAGTATGTTGTCCGGTAACTCGCGTTGAATGCCGAAGGTGAGCTGGTCGTTCGCTCCGGGCCGCCAGTTGTGATCGAGAAACGAGATGTTGGAACCGGCGGGGGAGTTGATGCCCGGCTCCGCGGGGATTGGAAGGGTTTGCTGGACTGTCGGGAAGGGCCCGGTGTTGCCATCCACACCGACACGGAACCCGTTGGTTGGATTGGTCCCTGAGCCACCTAAACAGCTACCGGAAATACTGGCGCCGTTACACCGGATCGTTTGGCCAAAGCCGTATCCCAGAAGCGGCACAAGCACCAAGTCCACCCCATTGTTGCGATCGTAGATGCGTGTGTAGCCGCCGCGAACCACCGTCTTGCCCGAGCCAAAGACACGTTGGAGGATTCCCGATTGGAATTTCGGGTTCCACGCGACCGAAACGCGAGGGCTAAAGCCGCCGTAGTATGGGTCAAATGGATACTTGGGATGGCCGCCCACGGCGCCGATGGGCTCGAACCCAATGACCGGGTTATACACCTGCCCCTTCAACGCCATGTTTACCACATTCTGCAGATATGCTTGGCTGTTGATGGGTTGGCCTGCGGTGTCGACAGCAATGTCCTGCACGCCGTTGATTTCGTAAGGCGGCATTTGCGTGCCCCACTCCAAGCCGTAGTTGAGCGTGATACTCGGCCGGATCTTCCAGGAATCGTTGAAGTACAGGCTGTAGCTGTTAATTAGCGAAGTGTCCTGGAAGGTCTTGGCCCCGGTCAGGTGGAAGTCATTTCCGCCCCGGACAAAGAGTTGTGCAGCCGTCCCGAGAAAGCCCAGAGTTCGAGCGTACGCAGTATCCCAGTTGCCGTTCTGGTTGCTAGGAAACCCTGTCGGCCTGTAGGGCGAGCTCATCTTCAGTCCACTGGCTTTGGTGAGCTGGTAGACCATTTCCGGCAGGCCTGCAACCACCTGGTCGTCACGGACGTGGTGGTCCCACCAGTGGACCGTGCTGCCGCCGAATTGCATGTAGTGGGTGCCCTTCACCCAGTTGAGGGTGTCACTGTAGGTCCAGTCGTGCCCGTTCCAGACACGACGTCGGGAGTCCTGGGTGTCCATGTTCACGGGGCACATGCAGTTGAAATGGGAGTCGGCGAACTCGATTCCCGCCGGCACGCTGGAAAGCGCGTTCGTCACTCCCTGCCTCTGCCAGAACCACCTGTTGAGGAGGTAGCTCGCGTGAAACTCATTGGTCAGATTGGGCCGGAGGGTGCCGGTCAGGCCGGCGACCGCATAACGCGGAAGGTTCGGATTGCTCGAAACAGCGCTTGGAACGCCGAGCTTGTCACCCGGCAGCAACCCTCCGATATCGATCTGGTTGGTGCTCGGCAATATATCATTAAAAATTCGATAGGAAAGGAACAGCTGCCACTTGTCGCCAAAGTCGTGGTCAACACGCAACGTACCGTAATCTGTTCTCTCTGGAAGAGACAGGGGGGCACGGAAACCCTGAAAGTTCAGGGTGTCGCCGCTAGAATAGCCTTCATGGTTGGGAAGGGGCAAGAATTTGTTCCACATCGTGGACACAACCGGGCTAATACCCATGTTGCGCGGGTCACAGGTGGCCGCACCGCACATCGCCGTTGGAATCATCGTACCGATTAGGGGATCGTTATCACCTGACCCTGCAGAAGGGTCGAGTGTCGGAGTCGGGTTGAGGTTGTAAGCTGTAACGATTGGGTTACCGGTCACCGGATCCTTAGTTCTGAACTTGATGATACCGACCCTGGCAGCAGCGCCCGGCACCAGCCACTCCTGGACGGACGCTGTTCCCGGAAAGCGCCGCCCCTCGTAGAAGCCGTAGAAATAGGTCTTGCCGCCCAGGTGCTTGCCGGGGATCAATGGCCCGCCGACGCTGCCCCCGAAGCGATTATCGTGATACTTCACCCTCGGAGTCGGCTTCGGCTGTCCGGTTATGGGATCAACTTGGCGATTGTTGTCCCAAGAGTTGGCGTCAAACAACTGGCTTCGGAAGTATTCATATGCCGAGCCGTGGAACGAGTTTGTGCCGCGCTTGGTCACCAGCATCACCTGCCCGCCGGCGGAGGAGAAGAAGTCGGCGGTCTGATTGTTGGTGGCTACTTTAAATTCTTCAATGCTCTCGATCGGTGTGGGGATCCCGCCCATGCCCGAGTGCTGGTAGCCATTGTCGCCCTCGAGGTCGCTGGTAAAATTGCCACCATCCAACATGTAGGTATTCTGGTCGCTCAAGGAGCCGGCTACCTGGCCGCCGTAGATGTCGCCTCCGCCAACGCTCGGGGCAGTGGCGGGCTGCAAGGTCAGGAGGGATGTCGCGTCACGGTTGAGGCTGGGCATGGTGAGCAGCATATCCCCGCTCACTGTGCTCCCCATGGTGGCGTTCTCGGTCTGCAGTTCCGCGCCCGATACGACTTTCACTTCCACGATCTCGGACATGGCGCCTACTTCCAGCGTGACATTCACGGTCAGCGTCTGGCCAACAACGACTTCCTGTCCAGCCACCGCTGACTGCCGAAAGCCCTTCATTGTGACCCTGATGTCATAGATGCCGGGGCTGACGTTCGCGAAAACGTAGCGGCCCGCCTCGTTGGAGGTCGCTGTTCGAGGCGTATTCGTGGCCTTGTCTGTAAGAGTGATCGTGGCGCCGGCAACGGCGCCTCCCGAGGAATCTATGACGAGGCCGACAACAGTGCCAGCGGTCTGCGAATACAGGGCAGATGGAGTCAAAGCAAACAGACAACACAGAGCAACCACCACCAAAACCACTCGCTTGCTTAACATTCAACTACCTCCTGGTTGGGCCATGCCTGGCCCAGATGAACTCTGCACACCCCGACCTGAAGACTGCCGAGAGCCACAAAATGAAGAGTTTTGGAAGACCCCATAGATCAGAAATCCACTCGCAAAACGGAACTTGCCGAAAGTAAGAGCAAATCCCGTACCACCCCTCGGCTCCACCACTTAAAGTCTAAAGCCTTCGTGATTTACACAATATTTAGAATGAATGGATGTGTGGCTTATCTATGCTTGACCGTATTTTTATACGGACTTTCATAGATACTTCTATCGGCCATCGGTACGCTCACTGCACTGCTCCAAGCACTTCATCGCAATGACCGACACAGTTTAAGACCTCCACACCGCCAAAGCGTTCCAGGTCAACGACCGTGTAACCACAAGATTCTATGCGGGCTATATATTAGGCATACGGGTGCTTTGTCAACACATTTCTAGCTTGATGGTCAAAATAAACTTTGGATGAAGTAAATCTAAATCACTGGCGGATATGAGTACTGGCTGCGGCTTTGCCCTTCACTCGATACGGAAGCCCCATGGGATGGCTGCACGTGTGAGGGAATCGGCGAACTATGATTCAAAGTTTCCGCGCTAAACCAGAAAAGACAATCGAGTCTTGACATAACCGCCGGACTCGTTTACATGCTGAATATTATGACGCCCGGATTACTTCCCTCTCGCTGTCTCACTTCTGCATTTATTCTGCTGCTCTTATCGCACGCCGCCGCAGCCGCAGACAACTGGATTGAGGTGCGGAGCCCGCACTTCACCGTCCAGACTAACGCTGGCGAGAAGGAGGCGCGAAAGGTCGCGGACCAGTTCGAGCAGATTCGCAACATGTTTCACAGCGCTTTCTCCTCAATGCGTGTGGACCCCGCGCAACCGATTGTCATCGTGGCGGCAAGAAACGAGAACACAATAAGACTGTTTCTTCCCGAGGAATGGCAGGCAAAAGGCCACATTCATCACGCGGGCTTGTATCAGCCGGGTGAGGACAAAGACTACGTGGTCATGCGGCTGGATTCTGAGGGCGAGAACCCGTTTCACACCCTCTACCATGAATATACGCACGCTCTGCTGCGTCTGAATTTTAGTAACTTACCGCTGTGGTTCAACGAAGGACTCGCGGAATTCTTTGGGAACTCCACCCTGGGAGACAAAGAGATAAAAACGGGGACGATCGATCCCGGGCACTTGTACCTCTTAAATCAAAGCAAGCTGATTCCGATTGAGACCCTGCTGGAAGTGGACCACAACTCTCCTTATTACAACGAATCGAACCGTGCTTCTGTGTTCTACGCTGAATCCTGGGCGGTAGTTCATTACCTGATGCTCGATGAAGACGCTCGGAAGAAGGAGCTCCTGAAGAATTTCCTTGGTGCGTGGACAAAATCCGGCAACCAGCTTGACGCTGCCCGTGAAACTTTTGGTGATCTGAAACAATTCGGGAAAAAAATCGAATCTTACTCCAGACAGGGGAGTTTCCGCATCGGCATCATAAAGGCCGGTCAGGCGGCAGCCGAAAAGTCCTATACGGTACGCAACGTTTCACCAGGCGAAGCGATTGCCCTAAGGGGTGATTTTTTTACCCATCACAATCGAGTGGAGCAGGCCCAGCCGGTGCTCGAAGAGGCGCTTAAGACCGAGCCCGATTTGCCTTTTGTACATGAAGCGCTCGGCTTCTACCACTACCGACGGCATGAAACGAAGGAAGCGGACGAAGAAATGCAGGTGGCCATCAAGCTAGGATCGGCCAGTTTCGTCCCGCAATATTTTCACGGATTCCTATTGATGCAAGAGGGCGGCTACGAGGGAGAATCCGCGCTGGAGGCCAAGAGCAGTCTGGAGAACGCCGTACAACTCAACCACGAGTTCGCGCCGGCGTACGAAGCGCTCTCGCGGGCCTATTCGCATTCGCCGGACACACAGAAGCAAGCCGTGAACGCGGCGATCAAGGCCGTTCAATTGGATCCTGGACAGCTCGCCTATAGCATCAGTCTGGGTTATCTATTGTTGAACAACAGCCGGTTTTCGGAAGCTCGCATCATGGCCAATAGAATTCTAGCGGCTGCCACTAGCACGGGAGAAAAACAAGTCGCCAGCAATATGCTTCAACATATTCAACAGGCGGAAGAACAGGCGGCACAGAGAACAGCGGCTCCTTCTTCGGGACAAGGTGATCGAGTTTCGCAAACTGTCATAGTAAATCCTGGGCCTGCGGGGACCACGGGACGGGGAGAGTCCCCGGGCATGCCAGTGGAGCTAAAGAGGCGTGGAGTGCTTGCCACCGATGGGCCCATCAGCGCCGTGGAATGTGGCAAACAGACAGAGGTCATGATCAACGTGGACCTCCCTAGTGGCCCCGTCACCTTTTACGCTCCTGATTTTGCCAAGGTCGCCGTGAGCTGGGCCGACGGTGTGCCCGAGCCCAAGTTGAGCGGTTGCAGGGAGTGGAAAGGCCGCCGCGTTAAATTGTGGTTCTCGCCGACACCAGGAAAGGAATACGCTGGCGAAATTTCAAAGATGTACTTTTTTTGATTCAATTCGCAGTCTTGTGCAAGTTTGGGAAGGACTCCTGCAGCACGATGCTATTGGGCCGAGTAAACGGTACGGCCGCCGACGACGGTGCGGAGGACGCGCGTCTTGGTAAATTGGGCAGGGGGAACTTTGGTGAGGTCGTTAGAAAGAATGACGTAATCGGCGTACTCGCCCGGCTTCAGCTCACCCTTCTTACCTTCTTCGAACTCCGCGTACGCGGAACCTGACGTGTATGCGCGGAGGCAGTCATCCAGCGAGATTTTCTCTTGCGGCTCCCAGCCGTTTCTCGGACCGCCATCGGGGCGTTCGCGCGTCACACAAGCGTACAAGCCGCGGAACGGGCTGATAACTTCCACGGCCCAAAACGGACGAAGTCCATGGGCTCTACGACTTGCGCATGTTCGATGCGGTCACGGCGATCGCGGGGGCCGTTGGCTTTCAGTACGGCTTCGAAGACGTCGAGAGCAATGCGATTGGCGCGGTCGCCGATGGCGTGGAAATTGAGCTGGAAGCCGGCCTTGTCCCGTTCGATAGCCATGACGCGCAGTTTTTCTGGATCGTAAATGAGGATTCCGGTGGTGGAAGGATCGTCGGAATATGGCTCCAGCATTGCCGCTGTACGCGAACCGAGAGCGCCATCCGTGACGGCTTTGAGCGCGCCGGTCTTCAGCCAGGGATCCTTGGTGCCGCCCTGCGCCTGCATGTTCTGTAACTCATTGAGCGGCAGATTGAACGGCAGCCACTCCGTGATGCGCACGGTAAGTTTGCCTTCCTCTTTGAGCCGCTTGTAAATTTCAAAATCCTCCCAAGCCGAATTGTCCTGGACGGAAGTGACTCCATTCTTGGCGACGTTTTGGAGGACCAGTTCGATTCCGCGGCGGCGCTGCTCCGGCGAGGGATCGGGAATCCGCACTCTGACCAGCGACATCGCCGCGTCTTCTTTCAACATACCCGTGGGTTCGCCGAGCGCATCATGCTCGATTTCGCCGCCCGGAGGATTCGGCGTGCGTTTGTCGATCTCCGCGCTCTTGAGCGCGAGAGAATTGGCAACCGCAACGTGCCCGGAGACATGCGTAAGGATTACGGGATTCTTAGGCGCGACGGCATCGAGCTGCCGGCGATTGGGAAATCGTTTTTCCGGCCAGGTGGTGTGGTCCCACCCGCCGCCGGTAATCCATTCACCCGGTTTGTGATGCGCGACAGCGTCCGCTACACGTTTCTGCATCTCTTCGGGCGACGATACGCCCATCAAAGGGACTGCAAGCTCATCTGCTGCGGCCATGCCCAAATGTACGTGCGCATCATTGAAGCCGGGCATCACGAATTGGCCCCTGAGATTGAGGGTGTCAACGCCTTCCTGGCCGCCCCCACAATCCGT
>WNFF01002926.1_pt1 | contig 14486 bp, 8 predicted proteins | sample 5400441 | NCBI WGS metagenome assembly WNFF01 (sample SAMN13153345, study PRJNA577476) | soil metagenome | isolation source: 120 cm saprolite under Douglas fir tree site 2 hole 3 replicate 1 | place: USA:California | collected 2015-04-18 | reverse complement strand
CCTGCACCAGTTCCTCCGAATTTGCGAGCAACGTCTCATGCCAGCGTACCGACTCCTCGTGATCGGCTTTGCAAATGATGTACTGCTCTACCTTGTTGAATTGATGGACGCGAAAGACGCCGCGTGTATCCTTGCCATACGTACCAGCCTCGCGCCGGAAACAGGGGCAAAAAGCCACGAAGCGCATGGGCAAATCTTCGAACTTGAGGATTTCATCCTTATACATGCCTGTAATTGAGACTTCACTGGTGCCGACCAGGAAAGTATCATCGTTCTCAATGGCGTATACCTGGTCACGCCCCTTGGGAAACTGCCCACTGCCAATAAAGCAGAATTCACGCGCCATCGCTGGCACTACCAGCGGGGTAAACCCTTTCTGGGCCATGCGATCTAAAGCAAAGTTCATTAGTGCCAGTTCAAGCCTCGCCGCATCATTCTTGAGAATGTAGCTGCGTGCGCCCGCGATCTTGACGCCGCGCTCGATATCCACCATATCCAGTTCTTGGCGGGGCTCAAAATCGAAGGTTGGTATAGTGCCCCAGTATTTGATAGGCACATTGTCGTTCTCATCCTTGCCAACAGGCGCAGCTGGATCAGGAATGTTGGGCACAAGGTAGAGCAACTGCTGGCGTTCTTCCAGCAGAGCGTTCAGTTGTGGCTCCATGCTTTTAATCTGCTCGGCCAAATGTTTACCCTCGGCGATCAGTGCTTCGCGCTGCTCTTTGTCCTTGCCGACCTTCGGAATGAGTTTCGATACCTGGTTCTGCCGGGCGCGCGCCTCTTCCACCTGGCGTTGTAACGTTGTGACCTGCCGATCAACTTCCAGCAGGTAGTCGATGTCGATGTTATTGTTTTTGAGTCGTGCTGCTTCTTTTACAGCATCTGGATTGCTACGAATAAACGCGAGATCTAACATGATAGTTCCTTTCTTCCTGTCTGCCTTGCCTGGCAAAGGTATCAATACATTTCGTTTGTTTTGAGTATGGTTGCTGCCAATCCAATAAAAAAGCGTTGTCGTCCATTGTTTGTACAAGGACGACAACGCTGAATACGTGTGAGTCGTGGTGCCACCTACATTTACCGCTATACATACGCTCTCTGATGCAAAATTTGCGGGCGTGTTTAAACGGACTCGATGTTGCCTGTTATCGGGGGCAACCGTTGACGCTTATCGCGCGGGCTCCCAGGTGGATTTCGCTTTTGTGGGCTACTGCGTTGCACTGACTCGCAGCTCTCTGTTGCTCTCCAAAAGGTACTTGTCCTGTTCTTCGCCTTCAGTATGAAAGTATGCCTGTTCTTTTGTTGTGATAAGCATAACAGTGGTTTGGTGTTTTGTCAACATCCATTTGTGCAGTTTTTACCCAATATATAGTCAGATAGGATAAAAGTCTTGTATACTTGAATGCCTGTCTGGAATCTGGTATGGTAAAGGTGGGATAGTTTCAGAGTGTATAGTTGCTTATGTTCCGATCAAAATGAGGGAATAGTTATGAGCACAACCCCACGCCGCCTTAGTAAATACGAGTTGCAGAAACTGCTGGGACATGGGAGCACCGGTGAAGTTTGGAAGGGTTACGATCTACAGGCACGCCGTAACGTTACCGTCAAGCTGCTCCATCCCGACCTGATACAAAATGACCCCAATTTCATGGCCTACTTCATGAAAGAGTGGCAATTGCTGATTAACCTGCATCATCCCAATATTGTACAGGTGTACGAAGTCAACATCTCTCGTCCATCAGATTCCATCGGGACTACCCCCTACATTGTGATGGACTATGTAGAAGGACAAAGCCTGGCTGACTACATCCAGCATACTTCACGAGTGGGGAATTTTCCGCTTGTTGCCGATATCGTCAAGCTCTTTACCAGCATTGCCGCAGCCATCGATTATGCGCATGAGCAATATATCTATCATAACGATATCAAACCAACCAATATACTGCTTGATAAAAGCAATTCCACCAATTTTCCAGGCGGTGAGCCGAAACTCACTGATTTTGGCATCGCCAACCTGCCAGGCAACAGGCAGAACGCCTCAACCCTCTATATTTCCCCGGAGCAGGTAAAAGCACAGCCCGCCAATCCGCGCAGTCATGTTTATGCGCTTGGGGTCATCCTCTACGAGATGTGTACAGGGGTGCTACCATTCCATGGCGAGAGCAATATCGCGATCATGATGCACCACATCAATACATTACCCACCCCGCCCATGCTGATTAACCCGCATATTCCTCTGGCCCTCTCAGAGGTTATCCTGCGTGCAATGGCAAAAGATCCCAACACGCGCTATCCTACCGCCACAGTACTGGCAAGTGCCATTGCCGAAGCCTGCTCTATAGAACAGGCTCCTCATCTCACCTTGAATAAAAAACAGCCCGCGGGAAGCCCGTCCATGGTAGGGATACCCTTAACGGGTACCCTGGGAGGGGGTACCCTGATGACTTCCATACTCGGCGTTTCACAGCCTCTACCGGATATCTCCTCACAGCACCCCACACTCGCAGAACAGGAAACCCTGAGCATTAGCTCTACAGATAAGAATGGCATTCCGCCCATGGCACCAGCTAGTTCCAGGGCACCCACACCCTCCATGGCTGAGGTGGCTGGCGCGAGCGCAGCCACTACTATACACGCTCCAATGCGCCAGCACGAGGCACCCATATCGGGACCGCTCATGCCTTCCTCTTTTAGTCAAAATAGTGCGGCTCACCGGCTCTCATTGTCGCCGCCAGCGCCGGCACAGCAAAATACCGCCATAGTGCCCATTTCTACTTCCAGTAAGAAGCTGGCTGTTCCGCCTGTAGTGCAGCCTGCCGATTTTAAGTTTCGCTCCAGCACTGTTCTGTCACCGATTGCCATGGCCATCATCATCTTACTCCTGCTGCTGGTTGTGGTCGGTGCCCTTGGAGCCAGCTTTTTACTGCACTCTTCTGGCACTCCACCCATATCAAATGGGGGGCATGTCTATTTCCAGGATGATGCCCTTGGGCGCAACGATGTATTACGCATCGATATACAAAACATGACGTCACCCCCTCAAGGGAAAAGCTATTATGCCTGGTCTCAGGATACCTCTGGACAGGCTGTCCCTCTGGGGCCGCTCACTGTACAGCATGGCTCAGCGACGTTGTTATATATGGGGGACGCACATCATACGAATCTGCTTTCGACTATCCAGAGTGTCTTTGTGACGCTGGAAGATAATGGAAACTCCACCCCTTCCGCACCAACAACAAGTGCCAAAGTGTACCAGGGTACTTTCGTTTCTGCCTCCTTCCCATATATCCAGCATGTGCTGTACCAACTGCCGAACTTCCCTGCCAACACCAACCTTATCGCCGGGCTCTTCGAGGCTATTAAGGGCATCAATGACAAGGCCGTCAGTGTGGCGGACACCCTGCAAGGAAAACATGATTACCCACTGGCTCAAAGACAAGCAACTCGCATTATCGAAATGATCGATGGCACTCAATTCGCCAGGAGCAGCGGAGACCTGCCTGCCGCCCTTCCCGATATGCTGACGCTGCCAGTTGGTATCTTCTCTTCACCAGCGCAGCCGGGATACATCGATGCCCTGGCTGCACAGGTGGACAAGATCAAGCAGACTGCTGGCAATAATACAGACTTGTTCCAACACGCGCAGAACGTGGACTATGCGCTAGCAGACCTGCGAGACTGGATTCAAAAGATGCGCAGTTTCGATGTACAAATCCTCAAGGCTCCAGACCTGACTGATCCCAACCTGGTCAGTGTGGCACTGCAACTGAAGCAGTTAGCCCAGGATGCGTATACGGGCCGTACCATTCCTCCTAATCAGGGCCCTCGCCCGATTCTGGGGTCAGCCGGTGCCTACCAGGCATACGTCGAAAGCCAGTACATGGCCACCCTCGATATCAAAAAAATATAGATTAAAAGAAAAGTATTGATGGGCTATTTTGAGCCGCAGGCTCAAAATAGCCCATCAATACTTTTCTTTTAATGATATGTTGAAGCCATCTGCAATACTTACAGCTTGAGTTTTTGCCCCAATCTCTCCCAGATGGCTACTATCGCATTGATTTAGCCCTGACGGCCTTTAATGGACAACGCCAGATAGTAGAACGCACGGTAAGTGAGACCTACTACCATCTTTCCTCCTGTAGCGACAACTCTTTTTCGATTGATAAGCTTGGTAGCGCATTGGATAAGCACAATATTTTTGTAGACTGTAGCCCTGATTCGATATCATCGGGACCGCAGGTAGACACGGGGACTTTCCTGCTGGCCGCTATCGACCCAACGGCAGAAAATCAGCTTATCCACCTCGATAAAAGTATTACCGGTGGACGGATGCTCACATCTCAAGATGATGTGCATCGTGATGACAATCCGCAATTGGCAAGCGTGAAGGCTTGTACAACAAGCCAACCATCCTCTTGTACCGTTTCCGTACCGAACTACGCCATCCCTGTACTGTTTCACACGCAACTGCCGGGACAAATCACGCTGAAAGGCACCTTCACCCGCGTGGCTCCCGCCACGTTAGATCCCCATGCTGTCATCGCAAAAGGTGGTTCTGCTTATTTGACACGGCTTCCTGGCCAGCAGATACTTTTTAATGGGGTCATCCCCCTGGCGCAAAGTGATCCAGCGCTTTTCTCTGGCACAACTTTCGTCTTGAATGGCAATAGCTTGCAACCGAAGGTCTCTTCCAACGGTGCTGATCCTTTTAATAGTATTGATCCTTTTATTAGTGCTTTGAAGTTTTTGTATACACCGTCGGGCCTCACCTATCAGCCAGCTATGTCGCCTGACGGTCAATCGAATGCTGCTTATACGCTTGTTCCAGAAGGTGTTCAGCAAAGTGAAGCGGCATTTCGTGTACTCAACTCTCTGCATGTAGCTCAAAGAACTCCAGCCTGGAAAGGATACACTCCGCCCACCGCCTTCTACTTTTTTGACGCGGTAGGTCGCTTTACCGGGGACACCATGACTGCTCAGTTTAGCAACCCTCTCAACTGGCTGCCGGAAAATACCTACACTTCTCCGCCTACGGTTCTGCGCTACGACGCCCAGGGCAAACAAATAACCCCAACAAACTTATTGCCAACGACGAACACTGCCGGTTTTGTCATTCAGCCCCCGCTTGCACTCACTACCCTCAATGCCGCGATACGGCTGCGTGGCGATCATATCATCAGTGCTATTCGCGTACGTGTCAGTGGGGTAGAGGCCGCCAATCCGGCAAGCTGGAAACGCATTCAACAGGTCGCGGGCTTGATCGAGCGGCAAACTCACCTGCGCGTGCTGGTGACACTCGGCTCCTCGCCTCGACCGACGCTGGTCTATGTGCCGGGTGTGAAACAGGGTCAATTTGGCGCGACCCACAACATCGATCCAGTCGGCTGGGTCGAGGAACGCTGGATTGCCATCGTCTATCTCGCACAACTGGGGGCCACTCGCCTGCTCTTATTGGGCGCGGTACTGGCCGTCTGCCTGGGCTACCTGATTGTGGCCTTCAGCACGCTGATAGCGGCCCAACGCAAAGAGTTCACCGTGCTCAGTGCGCTGGGTTGGCGACCCTGGCAGCCCGCACGACTCTTCCTGGCACAGGCTCTGCTCTTAGCACTTGGAGGAGGCATAGGCGGACTGGGTATCGCGCTGCTGATCACCACACTGCTGGATGCCATCCCTATCTGGCTGATCGTGATATGGACCTTGCCCGCCATGCTGGTGATGGCCCTGCTGAGTTCGCTCTACCCGCTCTGGCAAATCTGGCATATTCGACCTGCCGAGGTGTTACGGGCGGGTTCGCCCGTGGTAGGGGCCCGATTTATCGCGCTCACTGGCTTCCTGGCATTCCCCCTCTTGTCGCTTGTGTCACCCATTGCATCGCTGGTTGTGCGCAACCTGGCCCGTTCGCGTCCACGTACCTTGATAACCCTGGCGAGCCTCTTCCTCTCCGCCATTCTGCTCGTGCTGATGTTCAGCAGCATACTCGCGCTTCGCCAGACGCTGATGGGCACGCTGTTAGGCGATTTTGTGCTGCTCCAGACGGCGGTGCCCCAGATAGCAGGGTGCGCGTTCGCACTGCTGCTCTCGTTCCTGAGCGTGGCGGACCTGCTGTTGCTCCAGGTAAGGGAGCGGCAGCAGGAGATAGGATTGTTACAGGCCATAGGCTGGCGACCGGGGCTGGTGCAATGGCTATTTATGCAGGAGGGGCTGGTGCTGGCATTACTCGGTGCCATCCCCGGTGCCCTGCTCGCCCTGGGCATACTGGTGCAGCAGCCACACTATCCCGGCATTATCCAGAATAGTATTCCTTCTCCACTTGTAGCACTCAGTACGGTACTGCTCATGGTATGCGTGGCGGCACTGGCTGCCATCCCAGCCTTACGGGCGGTCAACCGCATGCAGGTCGTTGACGTGTTACGGGCCGAATAATTGCGCAGGAGAAGTAGGCTATGGATACAAAAAGAATAGTTCTCTTCTCCACATGGTCGTCGTTTGTAAAGCAGCATGAACGGAGCGAAGCAATCGCCGGAAATCCATGTGTACGCTTTGATATTCTTTACCAGCGATACTATGCGAGTGTGCTGGCCTTTTTACGCTTTCTTGTAGGCACGCCAGAGGTCGCGGAAGACCTGACCTCTCTTGTGTTTGAGAAGGCCCTGACGCATTTCGCGGAGGTGCGAACGCCAGACTCAGCCGGTGCCTGGCTCTTTCGCATTGCGCGTAACTGTGCCTCGGATTACTTCCGGCGATGCAAACCCATCGTTTCGCTGGAACACCTGCTTCCCAACCAGCACCCGCAGGCAGATTCTCTAGAGGAGGAAATGATAGCGCGTGAGGAACAGAGAGTGCTCCTTACTCATCTCGGTCGGCTCTCCGAACGCGAGCGCGAGGTCATCGGCTTAAAGTTTGCCGCAGGATTGAACAACCGCGAGATCGCACGGGTGCTTCAAATACCCGAGGGGACCAAGCTCCCAGTCAATAAATTGGTGGCCCTGGCAAGTATATTTCAGCCAATCAAGAGTTGGGATCTCATAATTTAGAAGGAAGGAATACATGGGACAGGAGCAGGAAAAAGAGCAAGATGCTGAGCAAGCCGAAGAGCAGAAAGGGCAACGCGACACGATATTGCGAGTAGAGAACCTGAGCAAAACATATAGCATTCCTAATGGCAAGTTACGAATACTACAGCAGATAAATCTACAGGTGCAGCAGGGCGAATTTATCGCCATCACAGGCCAATCGGGGTCTGGTAAAACCACCTTGCTCTCCCTACTTGGCGCGTTGGATAGCCCTGATAGCGGGGAGATCTGGCTCGGCGATATTGCGGTTCACCGCCTGCGAGGACCGGCAGCGGCAGATTTCAGGCGTCAACAGATCGGGTTCGTGTTCCAACTCTTTTACCTGCTGCCCAACCTGACAGCTCTGGAGAATGTAATGGCACCCCTGCTGCCCTATCGCCGGAAGTTAGGCTTTGACTTGAAGCAGCGAGCGCAAGAACTACTGGAGAGTGTTGGACTGGGAGATCGCCTGGGTCATCCACCCGCGCGGCTCTCAGGTGGAGAACAGCAGCGCGCCTCCCAGGCCAGCGTATAACAGTAATGTCAGCAAGTTAGTGCCGGTAAAGGTGCGCACGCGGAAGAGGGTAAGAGGCATCATGGGATAAGCGTTACGCATTTCCGTGAGAATAAAAGCTATCAAGGCTGCAACACCAATAGCTTCTGAGCCGAGTACCAGAGGGTGCAGCAAGCCCAGGTTGTTCGATTCGATCAGCCCGTAGACAATCGCGCCTAAACTCAACGTGGCAAACACTATGAAAGGCAAGTAAAACAGCATACATCTATTTACCATTAACAAGTTACCTGTTATACTAACAACAACCTGTACAATACTTTAATTCCTCCACAACAAACTGTAGGAGGAAGACGGGGCTACCAATTGAACAAACTTGAGCACCAGTACACACCCACGATATTACAAAGCACCATCGGCGATACATTGCGCTCTGAGCAACGTACCGGTGAAATTCTCCCGCGTGTACTGACACGTATAGATCTGCTCATCATCTTCATCGCCGTTGTCGTCTTCATCCCCGATGTGGCTGTTGTTCAAACTACCCAGGCAGCCGGATCAGTGACTTACCTCTATTGGGTGATTGGAGCAGTCACATTCCTTGTGCCAGGAGCTATCGTCGCGGCACAACTTAATCGTTTTATGCCAGTTGATGGCTCAATCTACGTCTGGACACACCGGGCGTTTGGCTCCCTCTGGGGCTTCTTCGCGGGCTTCTGTGCCTGGTTTCCTGGCATTCTTGTGTTGCTCACCGCTGGCGATTTTGTACGCTCCCTTATCCAGGGCATCGGGCTCCAGATGTTTGGCACCAACGCAAACTGGCTCTCGGACCCCTGGCAGCAAGGTATCCTGGTACTCATCATGCTTGTGATTGGCGGCTGGCTCTCTACTTTGCCGTTACCGCTGGTCATGAAGATAGCACGTATTATCGTATCGCTCTATATATTTGGCATCTTTATGGTTGGCCTGGCAGGAATTGTCTGGTTACTGAGCGGGCATCCGTCTCAGACTCCGCTTACCCCCGTTCCAACAAGCCTGGGCACACCAGATTTCGCGCAATACGGCGCAATCGTACTCGCATTGCTCGGTGTTGAAGTGCCGCTCAATATGGCCGCCGAAACAAAACAGCACAACGCGGCCTCTCTTCTCCTGCGCTGGGGGCCGCTACTTGTCTTGATCGCCTATCTCATCAGTACATTTGGCATCGCGGCAGTTGTACCTCACGGCAGTGCTGGTTCAGCAAACTCAATGCTTGCTGCCGTCAGCATCGTTTTTGGCGTTCCTGCTTCTATCATCGTCGGCATCTTCTGCATTGGCTTCTTCACCATCGTCACCGTCATCTACAATATTGCTTTTGCTCGCATTCTCTTCGTTTCGGCCTTAGATCACCGCCTCCCCATCAATCTCGTCAGGGTGAATCGCCACAACGTACCCTATATTGCCTCCAACACACAAATCATTATTGTGAGCGTCATCGCTATCGCCATCTATTTCGTCGGACCCATCTTCTATCCCGGCGTAAATTTCTCGGTCAAGGTTTACTTTGTGATTGAAGCTGCGACCACTGTTATCTGGTGCATCTCAATGGTGATCCTCTTTCTGGACTTACCGATCCTCTTACACCGCTTCCGTGCGTTGTTTGTGAAAAGTCCTGGGCAATTGATTGCCCCGCACTGGGTCCTATATCTGTGCTCGACTTTGGGAGGTCTTGCCAGCCTGGTGGGCATCTGGGCAACGCTCAGTACCTCGTGGGACAAAACACTTATTTCTGATGCCCAGTGGTGGTTGATCGTGGGTGGAACGGTTGTTGTCTCGCTGGTGATTGGTCTACTCGGCTCAGCTTATCCACGCCTGTTAAGCAGCCTGGACGAACAAACAGCCTCAGCCCGCGAAAATGCGCGCCTGTATAATCAATTGAGTATTATGTATGCCAGGCTCAGTGAACTCGATCAGCTCAAAGACGCTTTTCTGACGACCGCCAGCCACGAATTACGCACTCCCCTGACGATCGTGCAAGGCTATCTCGAACTCCTCGGTGAGATGCAGGATGCTCCCTTTGAAACGCGACAGGCCTTCTTGACCAAAGCTCGACGGGCCTGCGATGAACTTGTCCTCTTACAGGCGAATATTATGGATGCCACGCGCATCAAGTTTGACACTGCCGCGCTGCACTGTACAAGCATTCCTCTGAAAGAGGCCTGTACGACAATCGTCGATCTCTTTGAACCCCTCATTCTCCAGGAACGCCGCACAGTCGAAGTAGACATTGCTGATCATATCACGGTGTGGGCAGATGAGGCTCGTTTGAAGCAGGTATTACACAACCTCTTCGGCAATGCCCTGCGCTATTCTCCTCATCGCACCCCCATTTATATCAATGCTGTCGAGGAGCGGGAGCAGGATATGGTGCGCATCAATGTGATTGATCGCGGCCTGGGAGTGCCGCCTAACAAACACGAGGCTATCTTTGAACGCTTTGTGCGCCTGGAACGCGATATGCATGGCTCTATACGCGGCAGCGGGCTGGGATTGGCAATTACTCGCCAGCTCGTAGAAGCCATGCACGGCACCATTCATGTAGAGAGCAGCGGCATCAAAGGGGAAGGATCCACTTTTTCGTTTACATTGCCCACCCACGCTACGTAATAATACATGTTACTCGGCGATTAGTCATCCCTCATTTTTGAATTGGGCTACAGTTTGCCTTCGGCGTTGGGGTTAAAACGGTAGAGGCGGGCAGGACGGTGGGTACCCTCCATCTTCTTGGCACCCGTATCTTCCAGGATGCCCGTCGAGAGAATTTTCTTGCGGAAATTGCGCTTGTCCAGCCGTCGGTGAAAAATAATCTCGTACACGCGCTGCAACTCACGCAGCGTAAATTGTTCGGGCAGCAAGTTAAAAGCAATGGTGGTGTAGTCCAGTTTTCCTCGCAAACGCTCCAAACAATATTGAAGAATCTTCTCATGGTCAAAAGCTAGAGGTGGTAATTCATACACAGAAAACCAGCCAACATCGGCGGCATCATCGGCGGCCCGTACCTGTAAACGCTCGGAGTCCAGCAGCGCAAAGTACACCACAGTAATCACGCGGGTACGCGGATCACGTTTGGGATCACCAAACGTATAGAGCTGTTCCAGGTAGACATCCTGAACGCCCGTCTCCTCTTGCAATTCGCGCTTGGCAGCCGTTTCCAAAGATTCGTCGATATTCACAAAGCCGCCAGGAATAGCCCACATGCCCTCAAATGGCCACGAACGACGCTTAATGAGCAATACCTGCAAATCACGCTGGCGCAGGCTCATCATCACCACATCTACAGTTACCGATGGCCGCTCATATTTACTTGCATCATAGTAATGCGCCTTCGCCTCATCCCCCGGCTGCACCTTACCCTGTAAGTTATTAACTGATGTGCTTTGCTTTCCTGTTTGTTCCATAGCTGCTTACTGTCTCTTTCCCAAAGAATGTTCTACCAAACCAGATAGGAGTAACGGGCTATCGGCTGCCCTGGTCAATCTAGTTTAAACATGATATGTTATACTACTAGTATTACATACACCTTCTCCCCATCTCCTCACAGCAAAATAGCCGACTTAGTGTATTTCTAACACTAATATACTTCACATAGTAAGTGCTGTCAAGCCAGCAATGTCGCGATGATTCTACAAAACAAAAAGTAGGAACTCCTGCTTTTTTGTTTTGTAGAATCATTGTTCCTCTCATCTTCCTGTGCTATACTTGCCATGCAAAACATTCGTTCTCAGAGATAGGGGAGAAAGTTCATGGCAGATGTCAGGGATGGGGTAGAACTACGGCAAATTGGCCCAAACGCCGTAACGCGCTTACTTCATAAAAGTTCTACCTGTAGTCTTTATGCAGGTACACAGCGCAAGAAAGACATCGCCATCAAAGTATTTCATACATCTCTCGCTACGCCCGAAGCCAGGCAAGCCTTTCTAGCTCGCGCTAAACAACTCAAGAAGCTCAAGCATCGCCACATTGTCGATATACAGGATTACGGCCTCACTTCACACACAGACGAACAGGAAGAGTATGGCTACCTGGTGATGCAATATGTTTCTGGCGGCACGCTCTATCAACGCATTCCCGTCGGCCAGCGCTTGCCCGTGGACGAAGTGAAACGCATACTTTCACCCATTGCCAGTGCCCTGCACTATGCCCACGTCTCCAACATCTTGCATGGGAACCTCCACCCCGGCAACCTGCTTGTCGATACCAACAATGATATCCTGCTCACGGACTTCTCACTCCCGTTTCAAGACGCTGCCCTCGATCACCAGGCCTCAGCAGTTCCCTATATGGCCCCAGAACAACTGCAAGCAAAACCTGGCGTCGCCAGTGACCAGTACGCGCTGGCCGCCATAGTCTACCAGTGGCTCTGCGGCCAGCGTCCATATACAGCAACCGAACGTGAAGAACTGCTGCACCAACAAGAACACGACCCGATACCCATGCCGCGCAGCCTGAATGAGCAGATCTCATCGGCCGTCGAGAAAGTTCTCCTGCAAGCCCTCGCCCTCGAACCTGACGAGCGGTTTCAACACATCCAGGCTTTTGCCGACAACTATTTGCATGCTTTGATGGGCTTGCCTCTGAATTTAGAGACGCGACGTGTTGTGCCATCTGTACCCTCATCTCCAACCAAACCAACCTCCGTAGGTGAGCAATTCGTTGCGCCCTCGTCTCCCCTCTCCCCACACTCCTCACCTTCGCAGAGCATGATACATCAAGTCCCGACCCCGTTGGGCGCGATAAATCGAGCCCCTACGCCTTCTCTGGATCATGACAACGAGTCCGAGGGTGTGATACATCAGGCCCCTACGCCGTCTATTGACGATAAAGACACACCAGTGAGCGTGATACATCGACCGCCGTTGCACTCACAGAATGGGGTATCTCCCTTGCAGGAGTCCGTCTCTGCTGACCTGTGTCAGGGCGGTATCCTTTCTCAGAGCTTAGCTGGCTATGAAGAACGGCCAGCGCAGATCGAGATGGCAACGCTGGTTGCCCGCTCGCTTACGGAAAATATACCAGCCATTTGCGAAGCTGGGACTGGTACAGGGAAGTCGCTTGCCTACCTCGTCCCCATCGTGCGTTCAGGAAAAGTCGCTATCGTCAGCACGGCCAACAAGGCGTTGCAAGAGCAACTCTTTTACAAGGACATTCCCTTTGTGCAGCAGCACATCAAGCACTTTGAGGCGGCCCTGGTGAAAGGCATTGGCAACTATGTGTGCATCGACCGCCTGGAAGCTGAACGTACTGGAATGCAGTTCTATGCTAAAAATCGCGAGTTTGCGCGGCTGGTTGAGATAACCAATGATCCCGACTCCAAGTTTATGGGCGATTTTGAAACACTTGACTTTCAACTTCCCGGCGATATCCGCAGCAAGGTCTGCGGCGATAGCGATCAGTGTGCCTGGAAAAAGTGTAATTATTACTCAGAATGCTATGTGCGTGAGATGCGTGATAAGGCCGAGCGGTCGCAGATTATCGTCGTCAACCACACCCTGCTCCTGTTGGATGCCGCGCTGGATGGCTACCTGTTGCCGGAACGAGATGTGATTGTGCTGGACGAGGCACATCACCTCGAGGAAGAGGCCACACGAGCATTCACTATCACTATCAGCCCCAATTCGGTTACTACCTTGCTGGCACAACGGATGCTCAAAGATCACAGCCTGCTCAGCCTGCAAGATGACGCAAGTAAAGCCCTGATGAATACCTGGGAGAGCCTCAGACTGGTGGTTGACCTGGGCTTCAAGGGCAGAGCCAATCTACAGGCACCCCTGGAAGAAGGTCTGAAACTCGCCACGGTCATCAGCGACCTGGGCGACTCGCTGCGCAAACAACGTCCAAAAGACATGCCAGAGAAGGAGAGCCAGCTCTACGATAAGTTGCTCAAACGCACGCAGAACCTGGCCCAGAATATCCGCATTGTCTTCTCGGTCGATGAACCGAGCAAATTTGTCTATTATGTCGAGCGAGTAGCCGGTTCAGGACAGCGCAACTTGCAGCTACAGGTATCAGCTGCCCCCCTGGATATCACCACATGGTTGAAAGAGCGGCTGTTCGATAAGTGCAACGTCATCTGCACCTCCGCGACCCTGGCGACCATTGGCCCCAACCCGGCCAACCCGGAGGATAAAGGTCCCAATTTTGCCTATTTCTGCCGTCGTACCGGCCTTAATCCTCTTGAACGCCCGGAAGTGATTGAGCGAGTATTGCCACTCTCCTTCGATTACGAAAGCAATGCCCTGCTCTACCTGCCGCGAGACCTGCCAGTGCCTGTCTACGGCACCGGCTCTGAAGACTATACAAAATCCATTGCGCGTGAAATGTACCGCCTGGTCAAACTTTCGCGTGGGCGGGCGTTCCTGCTCTTCTCCAGCAAGCGCATGCTCGACCAGGCCTATGATTTGATGTCGCCGCACCTGGATTATCCCCTGTTACGGCAGGGTGACATGACGCGCATCGAGCTAACGCGCCGGTTTCGCGAGGAAAAAGGGGCTATTCTCTTTGGCCTGAAGAGCTTCTGGGAAGGTGTGGATATCGCGGGCGAGGCACTTTCACTGGTGGTCATTGACAAACTGCCCTTTGACCCACCCGACGATCCCGTTCACGAAGCGCGCGTAGCCCAGATGAAGGCGGCGGGCGAAAACTGGTTCGGTATTTATGTCCTCCCCCAGGCCGTTTTGCGCCTCAAACAGGGTCTGGGCCGTCTCTTACGCACACGCGAAGATAGAGGCGTGATGGCTATTCTCGATACGCGCCTCTACACCAAGGGCTATGGAAAAATGGTGCTCGATGCTCTACCTCCGGCAAGAAGAACGGCCAGTATTAGAGATGTTGAGCGATTTTTCAATGATTTCTAATGTAACTCACCCGATGTGTGAGTTTCT
>WNFF01014400.1_pt1 | contig 14490 bp, 11 predicted proteins | sample 5400441 | NCBI WGS metagenome assembly WNFF01 (sample SAMN13153345, study PRJNA577476) | soil metagenome | isolation source: 120 cm saprolite under Douglas fir tree site 2 hole 3 replicate 1 | place: USA:California | collected 2015-04-18 | reverse complement strand
AACCACCCGGAGTATTTCCTGGGCCTCGACCCGGAGCAGGGCCTGATCGATCCCGACAACCTACTGATCCTGAGCGCCCATTTGCAGGCGGCGACCTTCGAGCTGCCCCTCTCCAACGGCGAGCCCTTCGGGCAGGCGCCGATCGCCGAGCTGCTGCGCATTCTGGAAGAAGATGGCGCGGTCCACCAGGCCGGGGATGCCTGGCACTGGAGCGCCGACGCGTTTCCCGCGGAAGGCGTCAGCCTGCGCAGCGCCAATGCCGACAACGTCGTCATCGTCGACGTGACCAGAGGCGCCCGTGTCGTCGGCGAGATGGACCAGTTCTCGGCGCCCACATTCCTGCACGAAGAAGCGATCTACCTGCACGAGGGCGCGCAATACCACGTCGACCGGCTCGACTGGGAAGAGAAGAAGGCCTACGTCCGGCCGGTGAAGGTCGACTATTACACCGATGCCAACCTCGCAGTCAGCATCAAGGTTCTCGAGACCTTCGCCAGCCGGCCGGCGGAGCGGCTGACGGTACACCACGGCGAGGTGCGCGTCACCGCGCTGCCCACCATCTTCAAGAAGATCCGCTTCCACACCCACGAGAACGTCGGATCGGGACCGATCAGCCTGCCGGAGCAACAGCTGCACACCACGGCGTTCTGGCTCGAGATCCCTGCGGAGGTGGCGAGCCAGTTTCCGCGGCCGGCCATGCACGGCGCGCTTCACGGGGTCGCCAACGTCGTCAGCCAGGTCGCCTGTCTCTTCCTGATGTGCGACGCGCGCGACCTCGGCGCGTACTCGGAGACGCGCGCGCCGCACACCGGGACCCCGGCGGTGTTCGTGTACGAGCGCTACCCGGGCGGCGTTGGCATGAGCGCGCGGCTCTTCGAGACCGCCACCGCCGTGATGGTGGCCGCCCAGGATCTGGTCCGGAGCTGCGGTTGTGAGAGCGGGTGCCCGTCCTGCGTCGGTCCGGCGCTCGAGGTGGGGGAGGAGGGGAAGGCAGTGGCGCTGCGCCTCCTCGAACTGGCCGCCCTGGTTACTGCCGCCGCGCAGTGATCGCCGACCTCGTTACGCTGCGCGAGCGCATCGCCGCTATCACGGCGCGCCCCCGAACCGCGTTCCCCTCCCCCGCTCGCGGGGGAGGGCAGGGTGGGGGAATCCAGGGTGGGGGCGCTACACGGCTCCCACCGAACTGCACCGAAGAGGCGACACCCTATGGCCCGGTCGCTGTGCGCCGTGAATGGTTCGTGGACGACGGCAGCCAGGACGTCGGCGCGCTCTCGACCTGCCTGGGTTTCGCGCCGGACGAGCTGCGGCGCCCACTGTTCCTGGATACGGAGACGACCGGACTATCGGGCGGGACCGGCACCGTCGCCTTTCTGGTCGGTCTGGCCTGGAGGGAAGGCGAGGGCCTTGCCCTGGCCCAGTACTTTCTGTGCGACTTCGACCAGGAGCAGGCGCTGCTCTGGGCGGTAGGACAGTGCGTCAGCCAGGCCGGCGTGCTGGTCAGCTACAACGGCCGCAGCTTTGACTGGCCGCTGCTGCAGACCCGGCTTGTTTTGCGGCGCGCGAAATGGCCATCCCCGCCCCATCTCGACTTGCTGACGCTGGCGCGGCGGATCTTTCGCCCGCGCCTGCCCGATTGTGCGCTGCAAACCATCGAACAGAGCGTGCTCGACCTGCATCGCGCGGACGACCTCCCCGGCAGCCTGATCCCGAGCCGCTACTTCGCCTGGCTGCGCCAGGGTGATCCACGCGTGCTGGATCCCGTGTTCCTCCACAACCAGCAGGACGTGCTCTCCATGGCGCTGTTGCTGGCGCGGTTCGAGACACTGCTCGGTGGATCCGATGAGATGCATCCGCTCGATCGCTTCGGCCGCGCTCGGTTCCTGGAGGCGCGGGGCTTTCAAGTTGAAGCGATCCGCGAATATCGGCAGCTTTGGCGGGAGCATCGGGTTGGCGGCGCACTGCGCGCTACTCGTGGGGCGCTAGGCCTGCGACTGGCGCGCTTACTGCGGCGTCAGGGACGGTGGGAGGAAGCTCGCGCAGTGCTGGAGGAGTGCTGGCACACCCAGACCTATCCGTACCCTGCGGCGATCGAGCTGGCCAAGCTGCTCGAGGAGCGACGGTTGGGACGCGACGATGTCCGCGCCTTTGCCCTTACTGGCTGAAGTTGTTCGGCCCGTTGGGCGGGAGATAGGGGAGGGGATTGGTGGGCTGCCCCCCATAGCGGTACTCGAAGTGGACATGTGGCCCGGTCGAGTTGCCAGTTGACCCCTCATAGCCGATTAGCTGACCCTGGTGAACGCTATCCCCGGCCTTCACCTGAAATCCGAGCAAGTGACCGTAGAGCGAGAAGAAGTTATTGCGGTGGGCGATGATGATGTAGTTCCCATACCCTACCAGCTGGCCGTACAGCACGCTGGACGCGGCCGCCACCACCACGCCGTCGTCAGCGGCGAGGATCGGTGAGCCCTGGTTGTAGGCGACGTCGACGCCGGTATGGAAGTGCGCATAACCGAAGCCCGGCGGCTCGAAGGCCTGGGTGCAGGGACCGAAAAGCAGCGTGAGGCTGCCCTGCGGCTGCGGCCAGATCAAGGGGTACTTCGTGGAGTGGCCGGCTCCCGCCCCGGGCAACGTAAAGAGGTTGTGCTGCATCCAGAACTGCGCTTGCTGCCAGGCCGCCTGTTCTGCCTCGGCGATCAGCTGGTCCTGGCGAGCAATCTCCATATCCGCGATTCGCTGCGCCAGGGCGGCCGACTGGCCGTCGATGGCGGTCAGCTCCCACTTCACCTGCGCGATGCTCTGCCTGAGCTGGTTCTGGAGGGTCTGCTCGTGCGCCTGCTGCTGGACGAGCGCGGCCTTCTGGTCGACGAGATCGGCGCGCTGTTTGTCGGCGTCCTTCTTCTTGGCCACGACCAGGTCTTGCTGGTTGTGCAGCATCACATCCACCTGGTGAATGTGGTCGATCAGCTTGTTGGCGAGGAAGGTCAGGTGCTCGATCGCCACCGCCCGGTTGAGGAAGCCCTGAAAGTCAGGCGCGGCCAGCAATTGCGCCAGCGGATCGGCGTCGCTCTTGTAGGCGGCGCGAACAAAGGTCGCATATTCACTCTTGGTCTTGCGCAGTTCCAACTGCTCTTCGGCGATCTGGGCGTTGAGCACCGCGATCTGGCGCTCCAGCTCGACAATCCGCCGCTCGGCGGCCGTGATCTTATCGATCGTCTGGTTGATGGTGTCCTGGGTTTCCTGCAACTGTTGCTGGAGGGCAATCTCCTGTGCCTGCGCCTTCTGCAGGTTGTCCTTGAGCGTCCCCTTCAGCTTGCCGATGACCTGCAGGCGGGCCTGGGCATCGGAGATGTCATCAGCTGAGGTCGGCAACGCGCTTGCGAGCAAGATGCTGGCACCGACGCCGCCCGCCACGAGCAGGCGGAGGCCGGTCCCCCTCAGACCCATGCTGCCAGTGATAGCGCCGGAGTATTGCGGGCAGCCCGGCGCCCCGGTCACGGGGCCATGACGTGCTGGTAACGGCGAATGGGCTGCGGGCACCGCGCTGGCCGATCCGACGGTCAGTGGTGGCTATAATTCGGAGTCGCAACGCGGGAGTAGCTCAGTTGGTAGAGCGCAACGTTGCCAACGTTGAGGTCGCGAGTTCGAGACTCGTCTCCCGCTCTCTAGACCACCGAGACGCCAGCAGCTCCTCGAAGTAGGGGATCCACGCGGGTCTCGGTCGGATGGCATTAATCTTGCCGTCTATAACGTGCAGCTGGGAGAGGATGCCGGCCGCTAATCGTGCCTGCTGATCCGGGTTGGCGTCGTGCCACGCAGCCACCACATCGGTGATCCGGTGGGAGCATTGCCTGATGGTGGCCACCTCGGGGAGCGCGCGCACGCGCGCGATCTCCTTCTCGATGACCTCCCGCTCGGCGCGAAACTCGGTCTCGGTCATGTCCCCGTAGGCGATCCAGAGCTTGCGTGTCCGCTCGAGACGCGCTTCGAGCGCCTTCACGCTCAGCCGCTCGTCCCACTCGCGCCAGTTGGTCTTTCGTTGCTTGAGCCCCCGCTCCACCAGCTCGCGAGCAGTCTGCTCCAGCCGGTCGTCGGGGTGACAGGTCCCGAGCCAGCGACAGAGCTCCTCCTCGAGGATGTCAGCGCGCACGATCGGCGCCGCGCAGGTGCCGTAGAGCGCCCGCTGGCTGCAGACGTAGTAGCGGGACACGCCCGTTACCCGGCTGGCCTGCTTGCCCCGCATGGAGCCGCCACAGTGATCGCAGCGAAGCAGCGGGGTGAGGGGGAAGGGGGAGGCGCGATGCCGCGGCCGCAGCCCTTCCGGAAGGAAGCGATTGCGAACGCGCAGGTCCTGGCAGCGGTGCCAGGTGTCCAGGTCGATGAGCTCCGGTGGCTGCCCGGGGAGCAGACCTCCCGGTCCGCGGACCAGGCCGGCGTACGACGGGCGCTTCAGAATCTCCTTCAAGACATCGCCGCTCCAGAGCGGTGCCGGCGGTCGCCCGTTGCCGCCGCGGGTGGCGATCGGCTTGATGCCGCGCCCATTCAGCCAGGCCGCGAGTGAGCGGAACGAGAAGCCACCCGACGCGTACTGCTCGAAAATCAGCCGAATCGTAGACGCCGCTTTCGGATCAATGCTGATGGCGCCGTCCGAGCCGCGCTGGAAACCGGCCGGCAGAGTGCCGAGCAGCTTGCCCTGACTGCGCTTATAGGCGAGGGCGTCCGCAACGCGCTGCGAGATCTGCTCGCGCTCCAGCTGGGCCAGGACGGCCAGAATGCCGAGAAAGGCCTTTCCCATCGGTGTGGCGGTCTCGATGGCTTCGGTGGCCGACACAAAGCCAATGCCAAGCTCCTGCAACTGCTGGAGGATCGCGTAGAGATCGGCGACAGAGCGGCTGAGCCGAGACACGGAGTAGCAGGCGATCAGCGTCACGTCGCCGCGCTGCGCGCGCTCCAGCATGCTGGCGAACCCGGGCCGCTTCGTGTTCTTGCCCGAGTAGTCGAGATCCTCGAAGACCTCGACGGTCAGGTCCTTGAGTGGGGCGAGCGCTCGGCATCGGTCGACCTGCGTTTGCGGGCTCACCTTCCGCCCGTCGTCACCGGGGTCGTACTTACTCACGCGGATGTAGACGAGGGCAACGGTCTTTGAAGTCGTGGGCGAAGGCGATGGATGAGCTCTCGTCATGGTCGTCGCATCTTCACGCCTCTTGCATCGGACGTCAAGGTTTTCCATTGCCTTCGTCGATATTCGTGGCCTCGCGAACGTCGGCTGCGCGGGAGACCTCGCCTCCCGCTCGATACCGGACTGTCGTCACGCAGCCCTGTGGCGCGACAGCTCGATCTCGACGAGGACGCGCAAGGTGTCGGCGATGTCGGGCGGAAGGCGTTTGACCGTCGACGATGCGCGGCGCTTCCTCGCACGCGGCTGCTGCGTCGGCGCCTCACGGTGCGGATCGGGGCCAGACTCCGGCCTCGCCCTTGTCAGAGCACCTCCCCGCCGCCCGGACGTCGCTCCCACCAACGCGCCTTACCGATGCAGTCGTCGATCGTCCGTGTTGACTTGTCGTATGGGGGCAGCGCAGTAAGCCGAACGCGAGGGAGCGTCGCGGCCTTGACTCGGGGTGGCGGAGGCCAACCTTGCTCCGCTGTCGTCTGCCGCGCGTCGCACCACAGCCGCCCGAGAGGACCCTCGACCTCGAGCCGCTCAACCGTCGTCGTCCAGAAGCGGCATGAATCCGGATCAAGCTGGTCCTGGATGATGGGACGAAGCGCCTCTTCGCGCGACGGCCGGGACAGCACGTAGAGGATGTGCATGCATTCGGCACCGCGCGTGTCCTTGAAGTAGCGGATGGCGGTCCGCACCTTCTTCTCCAGCCGACGCAGCGATGCGGTCCCACGATCCCACTCCAGGTCGAAGTGGATGACGTGGTCGGCAATGAGATAGGAGCCGGCGCCGTCGGGCGTGGCAACTGGTCGTCGATTCTCCTTGGCAAAGAGTCGCCGGTCAGCACGGGAGGTCTCCTCGCCGATCCACAGCAGGACACCCTCCCGCAGGGCGAGCCGGCTGGCGAGCACCAGATCGATAAAGAATCCGTTGGCCTCCAGGTCATGAACTACATGCCAGCAATGGTCGCGCGCGTCCTGGGCCCGCCGGACATATGGCCAGGGCGATTCGCCGTGCAGGTCGGCGAGCAGCCGCGCCCCCCGCGGGCTGATCAGCAGCAACGAAGGACGGCGGGTGATGCCCGGAGGTTCGGCCATCTTCCATCGGTAGATCAAGCCGCGATCGTTGAGGAACTGAATGCGGAGTTGAGTCGAGCGGGTACTGGGGAAATAGAGTTGACGGATCTGGAGGGTGTTCAGGTATCGGTAGTCGTAGAGGGTCTGCAGGATGGAACGGTCTCGTTGGGTGAGTCTTCGGAGAAGTTGAGTCGTTTGCTCCTGGGTGAGAGGAGTGGTGGAGTGTTTGGGAAGCGAGCGGAGAATGAATGGATGAATAGGAATAGGAGTCCGTCCCGGGGAGAGTATTGAGGCGAGGTGAACGTGAGGCCGAATTCGCCTGGGCTTCGTGCTGCCCTTCGTTCTCTGAAACGAAGGCCTGGGAAGCGAAGGGGTAGAAACGAAAGCCGAAGCGAAGCCAGCTTCCCGGCCATGGGCTTCAGGGTCGTCATCGACCGTCTCGGCGTCCTCGATTGGTTCGCCTTCGCTAAGCCCGTCCACTACGGCTGATCGGCTCGTCGTTGGATTCGTCTCCCTGATCGGTTTTGCCTCCTCTCTCGCCTGGTTAGGTCCCTCTCCTATCACTAAGGGAGTGGTGCTGTTTTGCAGATTTCCCCTATCCCTTAAGGAGTGGCGCCCGTTTTCACATCCGTGCCCACCTATCTCTAAAAGGTGAGGTCGGTATCGGTCTCCTACCCCCAAAGCCGGTCCTCGCCGTCTTTTCGGCACCTACTTCTAAAGAGCCGGTTTCCGGACCCGTTTTCATACATCGATTTGTAGAAGGCTCGTCTCAGGGCGCGATTCCTGGAGCTCGGCACCGCCTCTACTCTTCAAAAAGCCGGTTTTCGACCCCGTTTTCTTACAGGTCCGCAAAGAACGGACGGAGAACGGACGCTCAGCGGACGGTCAGGCGGACGGTTCGCGATCAGCGACGCGCCACCTAATCAGTCCTTACTGGGCCAAGCGCAAGGCGACGTGCTTGAGGGGTTCGTGCCCACGCCAGGCAGGGCGGTGCCGCAGGAATTGATGAATCGGCTGTCGCGACATCAACCGAGCAGCCCGACTTGCCGGGTGAATGTCAGCCTAGCCCGATTCACGTGTCGGGTAGCTGAGTCGCCGACGTTATACCGGTGTGGCAAGAACCAGCAAGGACGATTCTGGGCTGAAGCGATACACCCTGCCGATGTACGGTGCCGCTGTTGTTGGCTCTGTGCTATTCCTTGGTGCTTGCTTCGCGCAATCGAAGGCGTTGGGGTTCATTGGAATCGGTCTCATGGTCGTCTCTATCCTGTTCGGGCTGCCGGTGCTCATGAAGCAAACCACCAAGGCGTCGCGATATCTGGATGCGCTGGCGGCGGTCTGGGCGGTTCTATTCGCGGTCTGGCTTATCGTTGCTGTGCTTCAACCCTTCGCCCGCCAATTTGCAGTGCCGGTGGGCCTCACTTTCGTGGTAGGTTTTTTCTCGTTGGCTGGCGCTTTTTGGCGAAGGGAGCGTAAAGCGTCGTAGGGTCTCAATGGTCACCCTGATAGGCGCGAAGCTCGTGGCCCTAGTGCATCGTCCACAGCGTGTCATCGGGCGCGTGTGGACAAGAATGTGCTTATTCGTACGCGGAAAACAGCGACAGACTGCCTTCTAGGTGAATAAGGGTTGGGCCTGAGGAACCGGCCTCGTAACACTACGCCGTCAGAACGAGTCGAATGCCAGACCATTCGTGGTCCTGCGTGAGCCCAACACTCGTCTCCCGCTGAGCTAACATCGCCCAATTTCTTCACAGGTCTTCATCTTTCCTTGACGCCTCGACCCGGCCTTGATAGCCTGTGAGCGCCGTTTCGTGCAACCAAATGGCTCCTAACAGGAGGGAGAGCATGTTGGACCGATCGCGCATCATCGCCCGCCGCCTTTCCGCGCTGGCACTCGCTCCGCTACTCGCTGCCGGTGGCGTCTTTGCGGGACCCGCCACCCCGGTCGCGAAGCTGATTCTGGTCCCGCAGGCCTACATGGCCCCGGCGGTCCATCTCGCGAAGTTGCGGGCGCATCAACAACAAGTGGCCTGCAACTTCCCGGATAACACCATCGACCCACTGTTCCACTGCTACAACCCCTCGCAAATTGCCACCGCCTACGGCCTGGACACACTCCACAACGAGGGCTTGACGGGCGCCGGACAGACCATTGTCCTGGTTGACGCCTATGGCAGCCCGACGGCGGCGGCCGACCTGCAGAAGTTCCACGACACGTTCTTCGCCGGTCTCCCGAGTCCGAATTTCAACGAGATCTATCCGCTCGGCAACCCTCCGTTCAGTAGCACAGTCGCCTCGGGGCTCTCTGGCCCAACGGCCGCCGCGCTCTGGTCGGGCGAGGCGACCCTCGATATCGAGTGGTGCGCTCTGGTCGGGCGAGGCGACCCTCGATATCGAGTGGTCCTACGCCTCTGCCCCGGGCGCCCACATCATTCTCGTTGGGGTCCCTCCCGCCGAGACGGAGGGCGTCCAGGGATTCCCGACCCTCTTTAATGCGATGCAGGGTTTGATCAACTCACTGCCACCGGGCACCGTCTTCTCGCAGAGCTTCGGTGTCACCGAGCAGACCTTTGGCGGAGCTGCCACCACCCAAACCGCAATCCTGGACAAGGTCTATCAGAGCGGGATCGCCAAGGGCGACACCTTCCTTGCCTCGGCGGGCGACTTTGGGACGACCAACGTGAGCAAGCTGCACAAGGAGACGGTGACCTATCCCTTCCCGACGGTTATCTGGCCCACAACCAGCCCCTATGTGACCTCCGCCGGCGGTACGCAGTTGCAGAGCGGGTGGGTTTGGACCCCGACGAGCAACGTTCCCTTCAACGCCAGCGGCCCGAACCCGGCCTACTTCGCCTGGGCGCCAACCGCCAACTCGACGGAGGCGGTCTGGAACGAGTCCTGGGCCCCGATCGCGACCGGCGGCAACCCGAGCGCCATCTACCCCCGACCCTCCTGGCAGTCCGCGCAGGCATCGGTGATTGGCAAGGACGCGCGCGGCGTCCCCGACCTGGCCTGGAATTCTGCCGTCAACGGCGGCGTCTTGACCTGGATTTCGGCCTACCCGAGCTTTAACTGCGGAAACACGACTGGCTGCTGGGGGATCTTCGGCGGCACCAGTGCCGCGTCGCCGCAACTCTCTGGCGTGGTCGCGCTGGCGAATCAGCTTCGGGCCAATAAGGGCCCGGTCGGCTACCTGAACCCGCGTCTGTATGCGATCGGGGATAAGGCCGGCTCGTCGACGCCGACCTTTAATGGGACTGGCGACTTTCGGGATATCGTGTCGCATACCTACGGCATCTTCACGCTCAACAACAATCAACTCTGGCAATACAACGCGGATGGCAGCGTCTCGCCGGGTCCAATCGCGGGAAACCCAACGATAACCGGCTGGGATCTGACCACCGGATTTGGGTCGCCGCGCGCCGATACGCTCGTGCACGACCTGGCCAGCCAGCCATAGTACGGAGCCCAATCTGACCGCAAGGGCCGGCGCCGCGCCGGCCCTTGTTGTACCTACGGCGCCGCTGGAAAATTCAACCGAATTGATGGGCATCGTTCAACAGCGCCGTCGCAGTCCGGTTGAAGGAGAGCCGCCTTTTGGTGGCTTCCTGGACCCACATGGCGTTGTGTAATACGCGCTTGGGCAAAATGGCTTGCGGAGAGCCTGCGTTGCTTAGGGGTGCGCATGAGCCTCTTTGCATTCGGCCGGCTGGTGACGTCGGAGCACCCGTTTAAACGTTGGCATGTCCAGCCGACTGTCGATCTGCATGCGCTGGACCTCAGTCCCCGCCGCCGCCACCGAGCGCCCATGGCATGGCCGTGCCGCCGGGTGGCGTCGCCTCGGTGTGCGGGGTTTGAGACACTGGATCTGACCGTCCGTCCGACTCAGCGACCGTACAGGAATGAAATGGGTCACGCGGAAGAATGCGAACGTGGATTGGGCACCTCGAGGGACGGTACACCTTCGAGTCAATCGGCGGACCTCAACAGGTGGCGCGACCCTAGCCCGATGATTTTTAGGTCGAGCGGCAGTCTTATGAGGTAAACGAGTTCGGAGATGGAGGTTGCATGACTACACCTGTTGCCGCAAAGACGGAGACTTTGAAAGTGCCGGGCGCGAGCATCTATTACGAGGTTCGCGGGTCGGGTCCAGTGCTCCTCATGATGCCCGGCGGACCGGCCGATGCCGGGGCCTTTCGCCAAATCGCGGGATACCTCGAGTCGGATTACACCGTCGTGACCTATGATCCGCGCGGTATCTCGCACAGCACGCTTGATGCCCCTGTAAACGATGAGCGGATCGTGCAGATCTTTGCCGATGACGCCCACCGGCTGCTGTCGGCAACCAGTAAAGAGCCGGCCTTCGTGTTTGCCAGTAGTGGAGGTGCCACCATCGCCCTCGAGCTGGCCGCGCGCCATCCGGATCAGGTGCGCACCCTGGTGGCACACGAGCCGCCGTCCGCGATCCTCCTGCCAGACGCGGCGGGCGCCCGGGCGCAATCGGCCGACATCGTGGAAACCTACCGCTCGGCCGGCATCGGGCCGACCATGCAGAAGTTCATGGCTCAGACCCGCATCCGCCAGGCCCCGCCCCCACCTCCGCAGGGTGAGCCCACTCCTGAGATGCGAGAGGCCATGGCCCGGATGCAGCGGAACATGGATTTCTGGTTTCGCCACTACTTCCAAGCGATCGGCGACTACGAACCCGATTTCGACGCGTTGAAGTCCGGTTCTTCGCGGATCATCCCGGGGGTCGGCAAGGAGTCGCAAGGGGAGCTCGCGAACGAAGGCGGGCTCGGGTTGGCAAAGCGGCTTGGCGCGGAAGCTGTCGTGTTTCCCGGCGCGCACGGCGGCTTCGACACCAACGCGCGCGAATTCGCGGTCAAGCTCCGCGAAGTCTTGGCGAGTTAACGTCACAAGAGGAGAGGACCCATGCTCAAGGCAAAGGCGGCGTTCAGCGGTTTTTCGGTGGATGACCTGGCGAAGGCCAAAGCGTTCTATACAGAAACTCTGGGATTAAAGGTCGATCCCGATGGGGTGGGGGTGAGGCTGCATCTTCCCGGCGGTGGGACAGTCTTTGCGTATTCGAAAAGCGATCACCAGCCGGCCACCTTCACCATTTTGAATTTCGTGGTTGACGACATCGATACGGCGGTCGACGAGCTGACCGGCCGAGGCGTTCAGTTCGAGCACTACGACACCGGCCCGAAGGCCGACGAGAAAGGCATCCTGCGCGGCCGGGCGCAGAATCGGGGCCCGGACATCGCCTGGTTCAAGGACCCGGCCGGCAACTTTCTCTCGGTGATCCAGAATGCCAATTGAGGGAAAGCTCATCACGGATGACATCCGCGGACTCAAAGGGAAGATTGCCACGTTCCAGCTTTTGCCCGACGCGCCGGGTGCGCCGTCCGTGACCGGGCGCGTCCTCGGGACGATCGAGGCCGCCGACGGGCTCGTGGTGACCGTTGAACCGAACGGGGCGCCGGGAAAGCGACTGACGATGCACCAGCATCACATCGTTTCGGCGACGCCCGCATAAGCCAGCCATCATCAAGCTGGTTTATTGCATCACCCGGCTACCCGGGATGACGGTCGCAGAGTTCTCACGGTATTGGCGCGAGGTGCACGGTCCGATCGGACGACGCATCCCCGGGTTGCGCCGTCTCGTCCAAAGCCACCCGCTTCCGCAACCCGCGGACATGGGCCCTCCGGATTTCGACGGAATGGCCGAGCTCTGGTTCGATGACCTGTCCGCGCTCGAGGCGGCGCGGCGCTCGCCCGAGTGGCGGGCGTCCACCGAGGACGAAGCGAATTTCATCGACAAGAGTCGGACCGCGGTCTTCGTCACCGAAGAGCGGGAGATCTCCCGCTGACGTGGACCTGTCGCGGAACTGACGCGTTATTGGCGTACCCCAGAGCATTCCAGACGGGTTGCAGCGGCTGTTGGGCCCCATTGGAATCGGTGGCCCGAGCCAGCAGGGTCGCCGGTCCCGACTGGGTAGGCGACCACGCTGCCTCCCACTGGCACCAGGTATAAGGCTGGGAAGTTCCGAGCAAAGTCGCGCTGCGCCACGTCGTGCCGCCGTCGTCGCTGAGCTCCACCATGGTCACGCGACCGGCGCCGGTCCAGGCGACGCCGCGAACGACCTGCGGCGTCGGCGGCACCGTCGCCCTGTCCACCGGTTCAAGGATCAAGGAGCGAACCTGCATCGTCCGCACCGGGCGATCGCCGATCACATACCGTTCGACCTGGAAGTGGCCCCGAAATCGAGTGCGGCTTACCTCGATCCCGGCCAGCCACTTGACGGCCGCCATGCCGTACCAGCCCGAGACCAGCAGACGGAACGGCGCCCCGTGCTCCGGCGTAAGTGGCTCGTCATTCATCGTGTCGACGATCAGCACGTCGTCGCCCAGCGCATCTTCGATCGGTAAGGATCGAACGAAGCCGTCGGCGCCGCTAAAAATCACCTCCACCGCATCGGCGCCAGCCTCGGCCTGGGCGAGGACGGCAGATAGCGGAGCGCCCTCCCACGCGGCGGTGCTGACCGCGCCGAGGCGCCACGGCTCCCCAGGCACGGGCGGGTCCACGAAGGCGCGGCCGTTGCCGGCGCATTCGAGCGTCGCCGTCAGCCGGCGTCGAGGCAGTCGACGGAGATCTTCCGCCCCAAAGCTGAGCCGCCGTTTGACCGCGCCCGCGACCGTCAGTTGGGTCGTGGGCGGCGGACTCGGAAAGTTGTTCCGAATGTAGAAGTCGGAGAGCGGGGTCAGCCCGTCTTCCTGCAGCTCGAGGGAGCTCTCGGCACACAACGGCTCCGATCGGACAACAACGAGCTCGGGTGTGGACGCCATCGCCCCTACACGTACCACATCGGACGGGTCGATATGCTGATCCGAAACATGCCGAAGAAGCCGTCGTTTGAGGACGAGGTGCGCCGTGTCATACGTGACCTTCGCCGCGGGGAGGTGGTCAGTTACGGCGAAGTCGCGCGCCTAGCCGGCTACCCGCGGGCGGCCAGGGCGGTTGGGAACGTTCTCGCCAGGGGCACGGGCCTTCCCTGGTGGCGAGTGGTTCGTGCGTCAGGGAAGCTGGCGGCGCATAGCCGCGCGGAGCAGGAGCGCCGGCTGCGTCGAGAGGGGGTTCGTGTTCGGGACGGAAGTGTCAAGCGCCAATTGGGCTCAGGAAAGCCGGCAGTTCAGGGTCGGCCTTAACACCGGTTAACTGAACGTTGACTTAGGGCTTGACGGGCGATATCGTATTTGGGAATCAACCCACAAGGGAGGGAATGCTTGACTAAATCGCATCGTTTACGAGTCCTCGCCGCGTTCGGACCCGCGATTCTCACCGCCGGCGGCGTCTTCGCCTCCGTCTCCGCCTCTGCCGCAGCCGCAGTAACCTACGACATCACGACCCTGGCGGGCAAGGTCGCCTCGGTCAATGGGACCGCCGGCCTCCAGATCCGGTTTTCCGCGTTTATAGAGGAGCAGGCAGCGGACGCTGGAGCCCCCGGGCCTTCGTCGCTCATCACCCCAAGCTTCGTTCTGTCGAGTCCGCTGGACGGCACTTCGGTTCAGTCGCCGAACGTGACGGTCAATCAGGACACGGCGGCGGCGCCACAGAATGAGACGGCCATCGCGGTCGATCCCAATAAGCCGAATCGGGTGCTGGCGGCAGCGAACGACTACGTGACCCGCACCTGGACCTGCGCGCTTCCGGGTAGTCCCCCGAGTCCCTGCAGTGCCCACGGTGACGGATATTCCGGAACCTATTTCTCAAACGACGGTGGCAAGACCTGGTGCTGCGCCTCAAATCTCGACGGCAGCAGCCAGGGCACGCTGATTCCGGGCGTCGACCACCTCTCCGGCGGTCAGTACGATGCCGGCGGCGACCCCGCCGTGACGTTCGACAGCCAGGGAACCGCCTACTATGCGGGGCTCGGCTTTAACCGGACATCGGCTCCGAACACCGTCGCCGTTAACCGCGGCACCTTCGACGCTGGTGGAGCGCTCTCCTGGAGCGCACCGACCTTCATCGACCAGACGACGTCGCCCGCGGTCCTCAATGACAAGGAATGGGTCGTGGCGGATGCCAATTCGGCAAGCCCCTTCCGCGACCGGGTCTACGTGACCTTCACTCGGTTCCTCTTCAACCCGAAGACCGGAGCCTACGTCCAGTCGCCGATCATGGAGGCCCACTCGAGTAACGGTGGCGCCACCTTTAGCACGCCACAGATTATCGGCGCGCCGGCGATCTACAGT
>WNFF01003039.1_pt1 | contig 14494 bp, 9 predicted proteins | sample 5400441 | NCBI WGS metagenome assembly WNFF01 (sample SAMN13153345, study PRJNA577476) | soil metagenome | isolation source: 120 cm saprolite under Douglas fir tree site 2 hole 3 replicate 1 | place: USA:California | collected 2015-04-18 | reverse complement strand
TGACTATACCAGGCTCTTTGCTCTAAGCACCCTGGCTCAGCTACAAGTCGAACAGGGACAACTCTCCAAAGCAGCCAGAACGTACCGGCAGATCATCCAGGATGCAGAGACGACCGGTGGACAACTCGTCACGAGCCGCTGATCTTCAGCAGAGAAAAACCTGGCTCTCGCGCGTTTATCATGTGTTGACACATAAAGGTATGATAGTAATGATATAAAATGTAGAGCTAGAATAAAACGTAGCGGAGGTGAGCCATAGAGAACCTGCGTAGACAAGCGCGTTCACTCGCTCCTCGTTTTCTGCTCGTACTTTTCACCGGCATCCTGGGGATGAGTTGTCTCTCCTCAGCGGCTTCACGCACCGAACCATTTCCCAGGGCTGCACATGCCGCTACAGCACAGGGCATCCCCTCCGCTTCTGCTCATCGACCAGGGGCATTACGCAAAGCTGGAGCCGCCTGGATGGTGCAAAACCTTGCTCAGCAATACCTGCAAGCTCTGCTCGATCAGCAGTATGGCGTGATGTGGTCGCTGCTCCATCCACAGATGCAAGCGAAATGGCCGAACGAACAGGCATTTGCCAGATTCTGGCAGACCCGTTTTCAAGAGTACACCCTCCAGGACTTTACGCTGGGTCACGTTCAGGCCCTCCCTTTCTGGGTGGATCCGGAGACGATGGTCCAGTATACCCAGGTGGAAGCACTTCCTGTCTCGCTCCAACTCGCGCCCAAAGCTGCTGCTCTACAAGCCGCTCAACTCCCTCCGGAGGACGCGCACCCCGGTCAGCTCTTTCACAATCTGCCTCTCATCGTCCAATATACCGGCGATTATGGGAACCAGCATTGGTACATCCTTGATGGTGGCCCCGCTGATCTGGAAGCACCCATTCTGCCACCAATAAGGCCAGTTACCAGGACGGTTCAAGTCCCCATCCTCATGTACCACCATATTACGCCCTATACCTCAACTGATCCTTTATCGGACTATACGCCCCCCTGGGTCGTTCCACCAACACGGTTCAGCCAGCAAATGGACTACCTCAAGTTGCATGGCTATCACTCCATTACCCTCAATCAGTTGTTCGATGCGCTCTACTATGGAGGACCGCTACCCTCAAAGCCCATCGTCCTCACGTTCGACGATGGCGATGCAGATCACTACCAATTCGCCTACCCCATCCTGTTGGCCCACCACTTCAGCGGCATGTTCTACATCATCACCGGCCAGGTCGGCTGGGCAAGCCGCGTGAGTTGGTCCCAACTGCGCGAGATGCTGGCCCATGGGATGCAGATCGGTTCACACACGGTCCATCATGTAGACCTGACCAGGTGGCTCTCCATCTCAGAGGAGGTGGTCCAACAGGAACTCCAACAATCGCAACGCACCCTCGAAACGCAACTGGGGATCATCGTGCAGCAGTTTTGCTACCCCTACGGCGATCCTTTCAATCGTGGCACGTTGTGGCAACGCCAGACAATTGCGACCTTGCTCGCAGCTGATGGCTATGTCGGGGCAGCGACAGCATTTGGCACGACGGGCAGTACCCAGCAGAGCTGGAACCCACTTGCGCTGCTCCGCATACCGGTCTTCGGCGTGGAGTCATTCCAAGGGTTTATGGCGAGCTTGCCATGGGTGTGATACCTCCCTTTTCTGGGACTTCAATTGAGCCTTCCAGCTTAGTTGAGGTCCTGCCTCCCTCTACTCCTCGAAGCCGGAAAGGTTGATGCCCAACTGGGGCGTCGCATCGTTTGATGCGTCCTCGACGAACTGTATCGTTTGTTCGTCCTCATTGAGGACTTCAACGTTGATGCCGAGTGCTTGCATTTCTTTGACCAGCACTTTGAAGGCAGCCGGAACTCCTGGCTCCAGCATGTCCTCGCCCTTCACGATGGCCTCGTACGTCTTGACGCGGCCAACCTCGTCGTCAGACTTCACGGTGAGGATTTCTTGCAGGGTGTGGCCTGCGCCGTATGCCTCGAGTGCCCAGACTTCCATTTCGCCGAAGCGCTGACCGCCGAACTGCGCCTTGCCGCCCAGCGGCTGCTGTGTGATCATGCTGTATGGGCCGGTTGAACGGGCGTGGATCTTGTCTTCAACCAGGTGGATGAGCTTCAGTATGTAGGTGTACCCGACAGTCACAGGTTGATCAAACGGCTCACCTGTGCGCCCGTCGAAGAGCTGCACCTTGCCTGTCTCCGGCAGGTTAGCACGGCGCAGGAGCTTTTGGATGTCCTCTTCCGTGGCCCCGTCAAAGACGGGCGCGGCGATCTTCAGGCCCAGCGCGCTGGCAGCCCAGCCGAGGTGCGTCTCCATGATCTGCCCTATGTTCATGCGGTGGGGGACGCTTAAGGGGTTCAAGATGAGGTCAACCGGAGTGCCATCCGGGAGGAACGGCATATCCTCAACGGGGAGTATGCGCGAGATGACCCCCTTGTTCCCGTGACGGCCTGCCAGTTTGTCGCCCACGCCGATCTTGCGCTTTTGCGCGATGCTGACACGGACGCGATAGTTCACGCCTGGAGGCAACTCGTCGCCGGCATCACGCGAGAACACTTTGACCTCGATGACCTTGCCGCGCTCGCCATGTGGAACGCGCAGCGAGGAGTCTTTCACCTCGCGCGCCTTTTCACCGAAGATGGCCCGCAGCAGCTTTTCTTCGGCGGTTAGCTCGGTCTCACCTTTGGGGGTGATCTTGCCCACGAGGATATCCTGCGGGCCGACCTCGGCCCCGACGTAGATGATACCGTACTCGTCGAGGTAGCGCAGCCCCTCTTCACCGACATTGGGAATATCGCGCGTGATCTCTTCGGGCCCGAGCTTCGTGTCACGAGCCTCCGTCTCATATTTCTCGATGTGGATGGAGGTGAAGAGGTCTTCGCGCACGAGGCGCTCGCTGATCACAATGGCGTCCTCGAAGTTGCCGCCTTCCCAACTCATGAAGGCCACCAGCACATTTTGGCCCAGCGCCAGCTCGCCTTGCTCGGTCGATGAGCTATCGGCGATGACCTGCCCGGCCTCAACGTATTGGCCCTTGCGCACGATTGGCCGCTGGTTGATACAGGTGCCGGCATTGGAGCGCACGAACTTACTCAGATGGTGGATGTGTACCTCAGGAGAGGTGAAAGGTAGTATTTCGATCCTGCGCGCCGTTACTGAGAGCACCTCGCCGCTGACAGGACTAACGACGACGTGACCAGAGTTGACAGCTACCTGCCGCTCCATGCCTGTACCGCAAATGGGCGAGTGGGGACGCAGCAAGGGCACCGCCTGGCGCTGCATGCTCGCTCCCATCAGCGCGCGGTTTACGTCGTCATGCTCCAGGAAAGGGATCAGCGCGCTTGCAACACCCACCGTTTGCTGCGGCGACACGTCCATGTAGTCCAGGATGTCTGAACTCTCCAGGAAGAACTCGCCCTGGTAACGAGCCAGCACACGCTCCTCTACAAACTCGTGAATGTCCGAGAGTTTCGCGTTGGCCTGGGCGATCCAGAAGTGCTCCTCATCGTCGGCGGCATAATATTCCACCTCGCCACTCACAAAGGGCCTCACCGCGACCTCGGTGCTCCCCAATACCTGGGAGAGCTTATTGAAGAGCGTTTCATCGACACGAACCCGTGTACGTCCCTGGACAAGAAATTCGCCACCTGGCGTCTGAATATCTTCGTTTTCCCGCCCAAAGATCCCCCGGAACTCGCGCCCGATCAGGCGGCGGTCATTCGCGGGCAAGTGTTTGTAGACTTTGCGATAGGGTGTCTCGATGAAGCCGTATGGATTGATGGTCGCATAGGTTGCCAGGTTCCCGATCAGGCCGATGTTTTGGCCATCAGGCGTCTCAATCGGGCAGATACGGCCGTAGTGGGATTGGTGTACGTCGCGGACTTCGAAGCCTGCACGGTCGCGGGAGAGCCCACCAGGACCAAGTGCCGAGAGACGACGTTTGAGACCGATCTCGGCCAGAGCATTCGTCTGTTCCATGAACTGGGAGAGCTGACTGCCGCCAAAGAACTCTCGCATGGCCGCCACGATGGGACGAATGTTGATCAGCGCGTTGGGTGTCGCCTGTCCCGCTTCCGCAATGCTCATGCGCTCTTTGACAACGCGCTCCATACGCAGCAGGCCGACGCGGAACTGCGCCTGGATCAGTTCCCCAACGCAGCGCACGCGGCGATTGCCCAGGTGGTCGATGTCATCTGGGCGTCCATGCCCGTTATTCAAGGTGATGAGGCGGCGAACGATATTGACGATGTCATCCAGGGCCAGGATGTGGTAAGTCAATGGGACGGAGAGGTCGAGTTTCCTGTTGAGCTTGTAGCGGCCAACTCTGCCGAGATCGTAGCGGCGCCCGTTGAAGAAAAGATTATTGACGAGGGAGCGCGCATTATCGAGGGTGGCGGGATCACCGGGGCGCAGCTTCCTGTAGACTTCGAGGAGCGCCTTGTTCTCGGTTTTCACCGGGTCGCGATCCAGCGTTGCCTGGATGTAGCGCACGTTGGGGTCGTTATCAACGTTGGCGAAGGCGTCGATGATGCCCTGGTCCGTGAACAAGTCCAGGTCCTCGATATGGAAATGATCGCGCGCAAGGCTGGCGATGGCTCGTAACAAAGTTGTGACGGGGAGCTTGCGCTTGCGGTCGATGCGCACGGTGAGCAGGGACTTATTGCTGGTCTCGAACTCTAACCACGAGCCTCGATTGGGGATCAGCTTGGCAGCAAAAAGACTCTTGCCGATGGCGGCGTGCTCTTCCGCGGTAAAGTAGACGCCGGGGGAGCGCACCAATTGACTCACCACGACACGCTCTGTGCCGTTGATGATGAATGTACCATCCTTCGTCATCAACGGGAAATCGCCCATGAAGACATCTCTCTCGATGATCTCGCCGGTTTCTTTGTTGGTGAGCCGTGCCTTCACGGTTAATGGAGCAGCGTAGGTGGCATCGCGGTCACAGCACTCGTCCTTGCTATACCTGGGCGTGCCAAATGGTTCGGGAGGCACGATCAGCTCGAGGCTGAGATTTTTTCCGGTGAAGTCCTCGATGGGCGAAATTTCTGCGAAGACTGCGCGCAGGCCTTCCTGCTTAAACCACTCGAAAGAGTCGAGCTGGACCTGAATGAGGCCCGGCATGGGGAGAATACCCGGCATACGGGCGAACGAGACGCGCTCAGAGAGGGCAACGGTTTTCAAGGTTGTTTCCATAGCTAGAAGTCTCCTTTGAGGCAAGGTTTAGAAGACGGCATGCAAAAATTGCCTAAGTATGAGGATTCTGTTGAGAGCATACCCGAAAACGAGGAAAAATACACCGGTCGTTTGGACGATGTATTTTTCGGGTAGATGGTATATAATTATAATGGAAGCAAATGATGATCTGGCTGTAACAACATCGCTACTCGTTCATCTTTTGTAGCGCCAATGCGACATTGACACCACCCACGCCACGCCCACCAATCAGCACCGCGCGCCCGGATAGGGGAAGCGCCACCTTTCGCACCAGGTTCAGTCCATAGCGCGAATCCAGCTCCTCGCAATTGATCGCCGGTGGAATCAAGCCGTGCCGAAGTGCAAGCAGCGCTGTAATCGCGTCGAGCGTTCCCGCGGCAGCATAACTGTGACCCAGCATGGTACGCGGAACACTTACAGGAAGCCGTTCAAGATTCGAGCCAAAGACCATATGCAGCGCCTCTGCCTCGCCCTGGTCGGAAGATGGAACGGCTCGCCCATCCAGGCTGAAGTAGGCAATGTCCTCCTGGCATACGTCCCCTTCCTCCATCGCAAGCTGTATGGCACGAGCATACAGGCTGCCGTCCGAGGACGGATTTCCCAATCCATGAGCATCATTGGTCTGCCCATAGCCAACAATTTCGCCATAGATGGGGGCGCCTCGCCGTTGCGCGTGCTCGTACTCCTCCAGAATGCATATTCCTGCTCCCTCTGCCAGGAGCAAACCGGCCGCGCGCCGGTCAAATGGGCGATAGGCGCGCGGATCGTCACCCAGGGCAACATAGTCACTACGGCCCAGCACTAAGAGGACGAGAGGATATAGGGGGGCCTCACACCCCCCCGCTAGAATGACATCCGCTGCGTTCCGGCGAATGGCCCTGTATGCCATTCCCAGCGCATTCAAGCCGCCGGCCGTGTCATTGACCGGCGTCTTGCAGTACCCTTGAATACCGTGACGGATGGATAGCTGACCGGCATTTGCTACCTGCAGCCATGCTATAGCCGTGTAGACGCTCAGGTAGCGTGGTCCACGTGTATATAATGGTTGTGTTTGCTCCAAGACATACTCTACGCCGCCCAGTGTATTGGCGACCACTGCTCCCACACGTTGTGGATTCTCCCGCTCCAATACGATGTTTGCATCCTGCAGGGCCTCCTGTGCGGCGGCCAGGGCGAAATGGGTCATGCGATCGGTACGATTTGCCAGCTTGCGTTCAATGTAGTCATGCGCCACAAAATCGGTGATTTCCCCGGCAACCGAAATCGGCAAATCAGCAGTGGGGTAGCGTTGAAGGGGCTTGATGCCGGAGATCCCGCTGTGGGTCGCATACCAGAACGCCTCCTTGCCAATACCATTGGGTGCCACGACCCCCAGTCCCGTAATGACCACACGTCGATGTCCCACAGTCGTTTTCCTTACCGCTGACTCACGATTGTTTCTCGCGCCAATCAGCGCGTGCGAGAACGAGCAAATTATTCACGCCACCAAAACCGCTGGAGTGCGTGAGCGCCACATCGACTGCCGCCCGCCGGGCGACGTTTGGCACGTAGTCGAGATCGCAGAGCGGATCAGGATACTCCTGGTTAATCGTCGGCGGGATCACCTGGTGTTCCAATACCAGGGCGGTGACAACAGTTTCAATAGCGCTGGCCGCACCCTGTGTGTGACCGATCATAGATTTTGTGGCGCTAATGGGAATATGGTAGGCCCGTTCCCCAAAGACAGCTTTATAGGCCGCCGTCTCTGCCACCTCGTTGATAGGTGTTGAACTGCCGTGGGCATTGATATAGCCGAGCTGTGCAGGGCTGATTTCCGCTTCGTCCAGCGCCTGCCTGATGAGTTGCTGCAGCGGCATCCCATCTGGGGGAAGAGCGGTCATATGATAGGAGTTGCTGTTTGAGACGAAAGCGAGCATCTCCGCGTAAATGTGCGCGTTGCGGGCAAGTGCCCGCTCTCGCTCCTCCAGCACTACCACGCCTGCTCCTTCGGCCATGACAAAGCCATCTCGCCTCTTGTCATATGGGCGCGATGCCCGCTCTGGTTCTTCATTGGATGTGCTCATCGCCCTCAGCACGCAGAAGGCGGCGAACCCTCCATAGCATATCGCCGAATCGGTCCCTCCCGCCAGCATGCAATCAGCCTGTCCATCCTGGATGGCCCAGAAAGCCTCTCCAATCGCATCCGCCCCGGCAGAACACCCTGTTGCAATGACCAGGCATGGCCCATGCAGGTGGTGACGAGCAGCAATAGCAGCGGCGGGCGCGTGGTTCAGCAGCAGGGTCGCAGGAATGAAGGTGTCTATGCTCTCACGGAGGGGATGCGCACCGCGATCCGTAAGTTGACACCAGAGCTGCTCCCCTGCCGCGATCGAGGCCATCGCCGTGCCCATATACACCCCTGCACGAGTGCGATCTGCCTCGCTCAATGCGGTGGTAAGCCCCGCGTCCTGCAAAGCAAGATGGGCCGCAGCGAGCGCGAATTGTATATTGCGCTCGCTGCGGAGAGCCTCTTCTGGTGTGATGCCAAAAGCTGCCGGTTCGAAGTCTGCTACCTCCCCGGCAATCCGTGTCGGCAGCAGGCTAGCATCGAAGCGGGTGACGTGCCGGATGCCTGAGCGGCCAGAGATACAGGCATGCCAGAAGTCCTCTTTTCCTATGCCATTCGGAGCCACCACTCCGAGGCCCGTGATAACAACTCGTCGCTGCATGCAACGGTTACCTTACTGCTGCATCGGTGGCATCTGCTCTGGATACTGCGTACGGGACTGATCGGGGTCATTGGGCTGTCCCGCCGGGCGGTAATAGGGCTGCTCAGGCTGGTAGCCCTGTCCATACGGCTGCTGTGGCTCCTCTTGTCCTGGCTGGTAGTAAGGCTGTTGTGGCTGGTAGTAGGGTGGCTGCTGTTGCTGGTATTGGGGTGGCTGCTGTTGCTGGTATTGGGGCGGCTGCTGGTTCTGTGAGGTGAACCGCTGCTGCCACTGATTGCCCATGTTCTTCATCGAATTCCATGCTGCATCAGGACTCCCCAGCGTAATCGCCCGGATGATAAAAATGGCCAGGGCGACGACGAGCAGGATTCCGAGCAGAGTGAATATCGCGTGGAACAACCAGGAGGCCAGGAAAAAGCCCAATGGGAAGATCAGCGGAAACCCTATTGGGACGATATAAGGGAAAAATCGGATCCCCCTCCGGTACGGTCGATATCTATTCCCCATTTGTGATTACTCCTTCCTAAACGGTGAGGCGATGCACATTGCACGCTCTCACACAGTGCATTTGTTTTCGCTGCACATTTCATGAAAACTCTCATACTACAAACTATACGGACAAGACAACTGGTGGTTGCACTATCATCGTTTCTCGTGTTTTTCTCTGACAAGAAGCTGAGTTTACTGACGAAAGCATGGGTTGCTAAACACGCTAGAATGGAGGCATGAAGAAAGAACAAGAACCACAAGACTGGAAAGAGGGCCACCGTCTGTGAGCCAGGGAACTGGGTCAAGGGCGTCTCCGGAGTTTGAAACGTTCGGCAAGTTTTTGCAGCAGGTCCTTCCCCAACTTGAGCAGCGAGGGAGCATTATTTCCTCGCGGGAAAGTATTATCAGTTGGATAAGAGACGGGCGGACTCGGTTTCCTCCGGGGGAACGTAGCTTGTTGTGGTGGTGAGACGGGTGGAACCATATTCACCTGAGGGAGTGTAGCTTGTTGTGGCTGTTGGTACCAGTATGGGTATGGCGAATGAGTTGGAGTATCGGGTGGTGGTTGCATCCACGGTGGAAGCGTAGCAGGCAGCCAGGGTTCCATATGCCCTTCAGGGGACGTGATTACATGTCCTTTAACCTTGTCCTCCACCAGATGCTCATCTCGTGGTAGTGTTGCTGCTTGTGATGCAGCTGCTGGTCCCTGCGGCAAGGCCGAGTCCACCACCATCGTCCCGGCCGCCAGGCGTGTCTCGTCTCTGCTCTCGTGTACATTCACGTGCATCTGGTGATAGAGAGCGAGGGCCTGCCGGTAGCACTGTGCGGCCTCGTCCGCCTTACCGAGAGCCTGGAACACCTTGTGCATGGATTCAAGGATATTGGCCGCGCCCAGCTTTGAATCGATTTGCTGGTAGAGTGCCAGGGATTGCCTATACGTCTCCAGTGCAGTAGGCAACTCATTCTGAGACTGGTAGGTGTCGGCGATGACGCGCAAGACATTGGCCTCGCCCACAATATTCTTAATCTGGCGATAGAGGGCAAGAGCCTGCCGGTAGTGTTCTAGCGCTGCCTCCCGCTCTTCCCGCAAAGCGAAAATGTCGCCGGTTGCTTTGAGATCATTGGCCTCGCCCAGACGATCCCCTACTTGTCGATGCAGTGTAAGGGCCTGCCGATAGTTCTCCATTGCAGTATCCAGTTCGCGGCGGAGGCGCTGGACATCACCGATGGCCTTGCGCACATTGGCCTCGCCTAGACGTTCTCCTAGCTCAAGATAGAGCGCAAGGGAGCGCTCATAGCTCTGGAACGCGGCATCCATCTGGCGGATATAGTAGTAGTAGCGGCCCTGCTGAAAGTCGCACGCCGCCTGCGTGAGTGGCGTAAGACGCAGAGTCTTATCAAGGACGGTCTGTAACAGTGTACCGACATACTCACGCTCTCCCCGTACCTGCGCATCCTGCACCGCCTGCCACCACGCTGCTATGCCCTGTTCCTCATCGTAAGCGACGGCGTGATAGTACCTCTCTGGCGAACTAGGCGATATCTTCGCCCGGTAGTCCAGCGCGCGCTTGTGATAGTGTCGCCATGCCTCTGGCTCTTGTTCACGCACATGTACCGCTTGAAGCTCACGCAGCAGATCATGAAAAGCGTAGTGCTGATCTCCCCTGGTCTCAACGTAGGGGTAGCGAATGAGTTGATGAAAACGGTCAAGCGCCTCTTGCTCAGGAAGCAGTTCGGGAAAAACCGCGCGTAATGCGGGGAGACTAAAACTAGGGAGTAATACACCGTAGCGCGTCAACTCACGGAAGGGCGATCTGAGACGCTGATCAAGGCGTTCCTGGATGAATTCGAGCAGAGCACGCTCGTTGAACTGCTCCTGCAATCGGGGGAGATCAGCAAGCGTAAAATGTTGCTCGCCGCGCTCTTGCCATAATGTTCCGATAATGGAGACGCAGAGAGAGTGGCCATGAGTGATCTCGTAGACCTGCTGCCTGATCTCGGGCTCGTTCATGCCCAATTGGGACAGGTAGTCGTCCACGGCGGCCCTGTCAAGCATGGGCAGAGGGAGAAAGTACTGATCCTGCCGCTGAATCGCGGTCATGGGCAGGCGCTCCCGACTGGCGATGACCACTGAGCAGCGTTGCCGGTTACGCTGCATGCGGTTGTGTAGTTCTGGCAGGAGTTCATCAAGCAGCCATTGTCCGACCTCACGACCTTCCGGCTCATTCAACCATTCAGACGTATCGAACATGAGTATGAGCTGTTCGCGTTCAAGCGTCAATATGAGAGCATAGAAGGCGCTAGTGACCTGTTTGCGTATCTCCCTGCGCAGTTCCTGGAGCGCATTGCTGATATTGAGTTGCATCCCCTCACCATGGAAGACGGTGTTGTCTCCCAGGTGGATCTCTTGCTTCATATCGCCCCTCGACTGCGAGAGCCTCTCGTTTCCGGTACGAAGGGCCTGTTCAAAGGCTTCGACCTGCTGTTGGTGACAATGGGGGGCGAGCTGCCAGGATAATTCTTCTAGGATCATCAGGGGATCGGTGCGCAGTGAGACAGCAGCGAAGTTGAGGGAGCCCACAAGGGCCTCCGGCGGTGTAAGCTCACTGAGGTGCCTGAGCAGTGTGCTCTTGCCGATGCCCCCTTGCCCGATAATGTTCATGACCCACGGGCTGACCTTCGTGAGAAACTGCTGGTAGCGCTGCTGCTCGATCTCACGCCCGACAAATGGATCCTGGATTGGAGGAGCCTGCGACATACTGCCTCTCTCCCTCTGTACTCGCTTCTATGGCTTATCGTTACCAATAGTAAACTGTACGTCGTCGATGATCGAGCTTTTGCCCGCGGTGATCTCCTGGTGCCCACGTCCGAGTGAGTTGCTCATGCGAATGCGCGAAGCCTTGGCTTCCTCAGCAATGGTGAGGACCTGACGTGGGCCGCTCTGGACAATCTGGGCCAATTCACGCGCAAAGTCTGGGTCGGCTTGTAGGATGTTGAAGAGCTTCTTCTCAATGACAATCTCATAGTCAGTATCTCCACCTGCGAAGGCCTGAAGGGCCTGACTGGCGTTGCCGCCATCTTTCTCGTGGGAGAAGCGCTTGTGAATGGCCTCGTAGAGACGTTTGGCTTGCTCCTTGGCCTTTCCGTAGGCATCTTCACTGAGCTTGGTCGCGACGGTAGTGCCTATGAGCGGGACGAACGGGGTGATGATGCCCATGATCAGGCTGGTCAATGCAGCAAGGTCCATCCTATCCTTCCTCTTGAGCAAAAAAGACGCATAAGTTTTAATCTATTCTATGGGCTGTTTCAGCGTTTGTCAATGTTGAGGTCTGTCACAAAGTCGGTTTCCTCTTTTACTTTTACTTCTCTGCATATCACATTATGCATCGAGGCTAGCTTTCCTCTGCGCTGTCGCTCTCTACAGACGCGCTCGCCTGCTCTTCCTCGCGGTGGTCTCGTCGAGCGATTTTTCCCCTGGCGTCATGCACATAGCTATGCTATACTACCGGCAATCGAGAAGCGGCACATACGGGCGCTATCTAACGCTGGAAGGAGCCGCGTTGGAGAACCTATCCATACAAGGAGAGGAGCAGATGCAGCCACATCCATTCGTGCGCATCATCACCTTCGGCCCGCTCGAATTATTTGGGCGCGAGGAACCGGTTGCCGGGGAAAGCGCTAGCCGGCATGTGCCGCTCTCCACCGAGAGGCTCAACGGGCGCGGCACTACCTCGGCGTTTACCTTGCTGAAAGTATTGCTGTGCCAGCCTCAACGCCACGCGCCGCGTGACCTGCTGATGGAACTGTTATGGCCAGAATACACCCCCCATAAGGCGGGTGCGCGGCTGGACGATGCAGCCTCGGTTCTGCGTACCCTGCTGCGTCCGGCCAGCGGAGACAATCTGCTGGAGTACCGGCACGGCAACCGGGATAGCGGTAACAGCTACCACCTGGCCCCTTACCCATTGATCTGGATCGATGCCGACGCCTTCGAGTGGTACGTGGCGCAGGCATGCCGCCTGGAACGCTTTGGCGACGATCCACTGCCGTTGTGGGAAGAAGCCTACCGCCTGGCATCTCGCGGCGCGTACCTGGCAGATGAACTATACAGCGACTGGGTCAAAGGACGGCGTGCGATGCTGGCAGGACACTACCGGCAATGCGTGCATGAAGTGACGCGGTTGTACCGGCAGCGAGGCGCGCGAGCAGAAGCCGAACGGGTGTTGCGGGAACACCTTGTACGAGAGCCGCTGGACGAAGATGGACTACGGCCTTTCATGGAATTGTTAGGGGAGCAGGAACGCTACCAGGAGGCATTAGAGGCCTACCAACGCACACAGGAGGCGCTGGCGCAGGAAGGAAGCACACCCGACCCGCGCACCCAGGATATCGCGGAATATCTCCGCACCAGGCAGATTACGCGCACGCGTGCAGCAACGGTACTTTCAAGCTCCTCTTTGGAACCGGAGATAGCCATGCCCCGGCAAAATCGTTCCCCGTCTGTTCCTCTTTCCACACAGGTTCTCCTGCAAATGGGACAGGCTGGCTCAGAGAGAGGGTTGACTTACACCATGCAGCATGCGGCGTCCCTGCTAGGAACGGATACATACAATGGCATGCTGGATGTGCTGCGCGTCCTGTTAGAGCCGGAAGGAGAGCAAGACATGTTGCGTCTTTCTCGCCGCCAACTCTTAGAGCTGGGCATAGCCGCCTTCATCAGTCACCTTGCGCAACTTGACAGCAAGCGTATCTCGGCGATAGAACGGGAAGAGTTGGGCCGGGCACTGGGGGAGAGTATCGCAAACGGTTGGAAACTATTTCACACGGCAGGGAACGCTGAGGTGCTGGCTGTTGGACAGGTTCAACTATCTTTGATCCATCAAGCTCATGCGCTTCTATACCCTGCTACCCGGCCATATCTGTATACAGGCGCGTTCAGCCTCATAGGCATTGCACTCCACTTCCAGGAACGCAACGAGGAAGCTTTGCAAATGTATCACAATGGATACATTGCTGCGCTGGCTACCAGTGATCCCTGGTATGTCGTACTTTTAGCCTGCTGGGCAGACAATGCTATGATGCTTCATGATGATCGAACAACGCAGGAAAAGCTTGATGCGGCAGAAGCATATCTAGATCAACTTATGCCCAATGAAGAGTTTGATCGCGCCGCCTGGTTACTCATAGCCGGGAAATATGCCTTCAATACGAGAAACTATGCAGCAGCAAAAAACTGCTTTGAGGATGCGCTTACAGAGCTTCCCGAACAGTGGCTTCTGCGCCGTGCTATGACTGCGACGGGTCTGGCTATGGCCTATGCACGCATGGGAGAACGAGATAGCAGCCTCACTATTGCGGGAGACCTGGTGCCGCTGATTAGAACCATCAATGCACAGATGACAAATCGGTGGTTTACTGAATACCTTCAACAGGACTTACTTGGAATATTTCCTTCGGACAGAGAAGTCCAAAGCTTTGTTGCTGATACCCGTCGGCAACTTCCCCAACAGACGAGCCTTATCCGCTCTAGCAAGTGAGTGTGTTCTTGTCTGGAAGAGCGAACATACAAGTGATGCTCAAGAGGGATGACGCTCGATAAGCAGAATTCCCCCGCAAAGATCTTCACACCACATGCGACCTGCACCCTGCAATTGCTCGATACACCATGTTCCCACCGCTTCAAGTTTGGCACGAGAAAACAATTGCCGGTGTCCATATGCTACTTCGGGCTGACCGGTTTCATATGGCACGGCAAGGATTAGACGATGTACTGTCATTTTCAGCAAATTTGTAAGGACTCGATACATGTCTTCTTCAGTGAAATGTTCAAGCACATGCAGCGCGGTCACTGTATCAAATGTCCCTATCGCGCTGAAATCATCAGCAAGAAGATCAGCCTGAACGTAGCGGACGTTGGAAAGATGCTGTTCTTCGGCGAGTTCCTGTGCCACCTTAAAAACGTCCGCGTCAATGTCAACGCCTACAACCTCGCTCACAAATGGTATCCGTTCAACCAGCAGCAGCGAGAAAAAACCACTGCTACACGCAGCATCGAGGAAGCGCTCTCCTACGCATAGCTCAAA
>WNFF01002709.1_pt1 | contig 14494 bp, 14 predicted proteins | sample 5400441 | NCBI WGS metagenome assembly WNFF01 (sample SAMN13153345, study PRJNA577476) | soil metagenome | isolation source: 120 cm saprolite under Douglas fir tree site 2 hole 3 replicate 1 | place: USA:California | collected 2015-04-18 | reverse complement strand
AAACAAATTTTGCGCCATCGGTGCGGTCGATGGATACGACTTTCCGCCCGGCGAGTGTCGAAGCGTCCACGGCCACCCGTTTTACGGCATTTGCCTTTTGTTCGTCGGAAAGATGAAGATTTTCGCGCACGGGCCAGAATTCGCGGCCGAGTCTTTTGTACATGGCGCGAATTTGCTCGCCGAGAGAAGCGCCGCGCGCGGCGAGCATTTCGGCGACGAGCAAGCACGCGAGAATGCCGTCTTTTTCCGGGATGTGCCCGCGAATGGTGAGGCCGGCGCTTTCTTCGCCGCCCAGGGCGATTTTGTCCTCGCGGATAAGCTGGCCGATGTATTTGAAGCCTACGGGCGTCTGATAGATGGTTTGGCCGTGCGACCTGGCTACCGCGTCCATCATTTGGGTGGTGGCGACGCTGCGCGCTGCGGGCATTTTCCATTGGCGCGTTTCCACCAGATAGTCGTACACCAGCGCGAGAATCAGGTTGGGCTGAATCCAGGTGCCGTCGCGATCGACGATGCCGAAACGGTCGGCGTCGCCGTCGGTGGCCAGGCCGGCGGTGGCTTTCGAATCCACTACGGCCTTGCCGAGCCGGGCGAGATTTTCTTCGGAGACGTCGGGCCCGGTGCCGTCGAAGAGGCAATCGCGTTCAGTACGCAGTGCTTGCACGGTGACGCCGTGGTCGGTGAGCGTGCGGTCCAGATAGCCGGCGCCGCAGCCGTGGAGCGCGTCAACGACCACAGACGGCTTGGCCTTGCGCAGCGTTTCGAAATGGACGAGTTCCTCGAGGCGCTTCAAATAATTTTCACGGAGATTGACTTTCTCGCCGCGGCCGGAATTCGATGCGCCGCGCGGAAGCGCCGGAACACCACCTTTTGCAGCGAGCTGCGCGGCGCGAGCTTCAATATCTTTGGTGACCTCCGGGAGGGCGGGGCCGGCGTCGGCGGAGGAAAATTTCAGGCCGTGATATTGCGCAGGATTGTGGCTGGCGGTGAAGTTGATGGCGCCGTCGAGTTTGCGGCGCATGATTTCGAATGCTACCGCTGGTGTGGGAGTGAAAGTTTCGCAGAGCAGCGTTCGAATGCCGTGGTGTTGGAGGATATCCACGGCGAGCTGGGAGAATTCTTCGGAGTAGAAGCGCGTGTCGTAACCCACCAGAATGATGGGTTCGTTCGTTTTGGCTTTGGCGTGTTCCGCGATGGCAGTGACCGCGAGGCGCACGTTGGCGAAGGTGAAATCATCGGCGATGAGGCCGCGCCACCCGGAAGTGCCAAACTTGACGGGAGAGGTGCTCATGGGGCGGTATTCTAGACCGGGGAGAGTGGAAAGTCGAAAGTTGAAAAAGGAAAGAGATTCGTGTGGCTCGGCAAGAGGATGAAGCGCGAGAGGAGGGCGGACATGAAGAGGGCCAAAGAGAGCCAGATCGTGCTGGTGACGTGCGGAACGCTGAGGGAAGCAAGACGAATTGCGCGCGGGGCGGTTGGCAAGCGTCTCGCCGCGTGCGTCAATGTTGTGTTAAGCCCCGTCGAGTCGCTGTACACGTGGAAGGGCAAGCTGGAAAAAGCGCGAGAGTATCTGTTGTTGATAAAGACGACGGCGAAGCGTCTATCTGAATTAGAACGGGAAGTGGGGCGACTTCATAGCTATGATGTCCCGGAATTTATCACGCTGCCGATCACCGAGGGCTCGACAAAATATCTCTCGTGGCTGGCGGAAAGCGTCACGAAGCCGCGCACAAAGCGCAATTAGCGCGCGCTATTCACATAGCGCAGAGAAACCATCTCTTCGACGTCAATGGCGCGTCGCGCGGGAAGATAGCCTGCTCGGAGCGCCACGAGCAGCAACGCCGTGATCCGGCACAATCGCCTGAGCGACCGCGAGAATCCAACTACGGTTAGCCGCCGGCAACACCAAGTGCTGTGACCTAATGAAACACAATGCCGGCGGAGTATCCGACAGAGTTCACCCTTTGCGCCGGCAAGGCGCTCGACCCCACGAAAGCTTTGCTGTAATCGAGGGACGTGCGGAAACTCGCTCTCCTTAGGTGTGCCAGACGGATGGTCTCTTTGCTGGTCTACAAGTAAAGACGCGCCTGCGAAGTCACGTTTCCAGTTTATGCATCTACGAATTCATGGAGTTTTCTCGCGAGCGAGCACTTCCCGCCGAACTCATTGTCGGTCCAGAGAAAAAGAGTCAGCTGCAGCTAGACGTACAGCAGCGCCTGGTCGAGGTCGGCGATGATGTCTTCGACGTCTTCGATGCCGACGGATAGGCGGACCAGCCCCTCGGTGATGCCCACGCGATCCTGAACTTCCTTGGGCATGGAAGCGTGGGTCATCATCGCCGGCAGCGAAATCAAGGTTTCGACGCCGCCGAGGCTCTCCGCGAGCGAGCACAGCTTGACGTGATTGAGGAAGCGCCGCGCGGCGTCCAGCGAACCCACATCGAAAGAGAGCATGGCGCCCGGGCCCTTCTGCTGGCGGCGGGCTACTTCGTGTTGCGGATGAGACGGCAAGCCGGGGTAGAAGACCTTCTTAATTTTGGGGTGCGCGTCGAGATGGCGTGCCACGGTGATGCCGTTGGCGTTGTGCTGCAGCATGCGCACCGCCAGCGTCTTGATGCCGCGTGAAACGAGGAAGCAATCCATGGGAGACAAGCCGGTGCCCGCGGAGCGCTGAATGAAATAGATCTTTTCCGCATCCTCGGGACGCGTGAGCACCACGGCTCCGCCGGTGGAATCGCTGTGGCCGTTCAGATATTTGGTCATGGAATGGACCACGATGTGCGCGCCGAGCTCGATGGGGCGCTGCAAATACGGACTCAGAAAAGTGTTATCGACCACCACCGAGAGGTTGCGCTCGTTGGCCAGCTTGGAAATCGCCGCGATATCGGTGACGCTAAGCGTCGGGTTCGCGGGCGTTTCGATGTACAACATTTTCGTATTGGGACGCAGCGCGGAGCGCACGAAATCCGGCACGGTGGTGTCCACAAAGCTGAATTCCAGCCCGAAGTGCACCAGGAGTTGCGTCGAAAGACGGTAGACGCCGCCGTAAACTGCTTCGGAAAGCACCACGTGGTCGCCCGGGCGTAGCAGCCGGAAGACCGCGTCGATTCCCGCCATTCCGGAGGAAAAAACGTATGCGCTGTGGCCCCCTTCCAGCTTGGCCACCGTGCGTTCCAGGGCTTTGCGGTTCGGGTGGTTCGTTCGCGCGTAGTCGTAGCCTTTATTCTTGCCCAGTTCCTCGTTGATGTACGTCGAAGTTTGGTAGATGGGCGCGACGATAGCTCCGGTGGCGGGATCAGGCTCCTGCCCGACATGAATGGCGTTGGTGGCAAAACCCATGGTGCTCTCCTTGTGATTCTTGTTGCGTTGGTGATGCGGTCAGTTCGACGTCCGGCGCTGACCGTTCGGGGTGAATTTCATTCTTGAAGCGTCCCCATATTGCCTGCCCAGCAGTTTCTTGAGAAGTTACAGGAGCCAAATTGATGAGTCAAATAGCCATAGCCCGCGGTTTCCACGGCAGCGCAGCGCCAGGGCAGCATGTCGGGGGCCAACGGCATCTAATTCTAACGCAGCGAGACTTGACCCGGCCCGCCGTTCCGTGGACTATGGAGTTCACCAATCTATGAGATTCTCAACCAAGTTTTTGGCCTGCCTTTGCATCGCTGCCTTGCTTGTCGGCAGGGTGTCAGCGCAGAATTCACCAGCAGCGCCACCCAAACCGCAGACTCCTGCTGCCACGAACGAAATGACGCGCATCACGATTGAAGTAACCGGCGGCGAGAAGAACGTTCCTGTGGAGAACGCCAGCGTGTACGTGAAATTCATTGAAGAGCACTCGCTGAAGAAGGACAAGAAACTGGAAATGAACGTAAAGACCAGCCGCGAAGGCGTCGCGCACGTCCCCAACGCGCCCATGGGCCGAGTTTTAGTTCAAGTTGTCGCCGAAGGATGGAAAACGTACGGACACTGGCTGGACATTACCGACCCCAAGCAGACCATAAAGGTGCATCTTGAGCGGCCGCCGAAGTGGTACTGAAGGAAGTCTACCGCCAATCGTTGAGAATCAACACCTTAGAAAATTCTAAAGAAAAGATTTGCCCTCGTTTCGACGCTTGAACTCTTCGGTCGAATTATTTTCCTGCCGTCTTAGGACTTTTTGCCGCGCCAGCGTGCGTGTGAAAAAAATAATGTGCACTCAAATGGTGCAAAGAGGAGAAGAGTGTTGAAGAGCGAGAAGTTAGGGGTGAGCGGAGGGCGGATTTCCACAACCTTATCAACATTTGTGTTGAAATCTTAATGTCGCAGAAATATTTCTCCCGGAGTTCGGCACGCCTCTTGCCCTGCGCGTGGCAATGTAATTTTGACCGCTGCGAAATCAAGATGGTAGAGTACAAATCTGGCTGCGTCCGATGACAGAAACCTACGACGGACCATTCTCTCTCCTCCAAATGTTCTGGGGCAGCATCACGGCTCGGCCGCTGCGCAGTTTTCTGAGCGTGATTGCCATTGCCATCCAGGTGATTCTTGTGCTGATGATCGCAGGTCTTACTTCGGGCGTCATTTCCGAATGGGGAAAGCGCGTCGAAGGCGTCGGCGCGGATATCCTGGTTCAGCCGCCGAATGCTTCGATTTTTTTCGCATTTCTGAGTGTGGGGATGCAGGAGTCGCTTGGTGAAAAAATTGCCGCATTGAGCGGCGTCGACGAAGTGGCTCCGACCGTCATCCTCACGGAACCAAAGAACTTAGTGATGGTCTACGGCATCGATTACAAGCGCTTCAACGCGCTCAGCAAGGGTTTTCTGTTCCGCGATGGGCGGCCGTTCGAAGGCCCGGACGAAGTCATCGCCGACGACATCATCGCGCAAACGCGCCACTTGAAGGTCGGCAGCCAAATCACCCTGCTGAATCATGAGTTTACCGTCTGTGGCATCGTCGCTCACGGAAAAGGCGCGCGCTATTTCATTCCCATTCGCACCGCGCAAGAAATCGCCGGGGCGGAGAAGCGCGTTTCGATGTTCTATGTGCGAAGCAAAGGAGATACAGAAGCCGCACGCGCGCAAATTCTGAAGTTGATGCCGGAGAACAGCGTACGCTCCTTGTCCGAATACATCACACTGATGACTTCCTCGAACTTGCCGCAGTTGCGTCCCTTCACGCGCACTATGGTGGCTCTGGGGATTGTGGTCAGCTTCCTGGTAGTCCTCTTGAACATGCACACCATGGTGATGGAGCGCACCCGCGAGATCGGCATTTTGAAAGCGCTGGGTTTCTCTCGCCTCGACGTCGTCCGCATGTTGCTCGGCGAAACTCTCATCCTGACGTTGATGGGCGCCAGTCTGGGAATTGCGCTCACTTTCCTGACGCAGACCGTTCTGAAACAGACGAATCCAGGCCTCACGATCCTGATTTCCCCCGCCTGGATTTTTTCCGCGATCGCGCTTGCGCTCGTGGGAGCCGCCACCGGCGCCGTCTACCCCGCGCTCCGCGCCGCCAGCTACGACCCCGTCGTCGCCCTCGCTTATGAATGATCCTGAGCTATTATTGAGGAAATAGATTGAACTTCGTGGGGAAAAGAGAAATGGCCCCTACCCCGGACAAGCACTATCAAGCCCGGATTCTTGAGCGCCGCGACCTTTCGCCGGACCTCTGGATCATTCGAATCGACCCAGGGGGAGCGTTCGAATTCCGCGCCGGGCAGTACGCCACCCTGGGAGTCGAGCACGAAGGGAAGCGCATCGAAAGGGCCTACTCCATCGTTTCGTCGCCTTATGAGGAGGCGCTCGAATTTTTCCTTGAGTTGGTCCCGCCAGGCGCGCTGACGCCGGATCTCTTCAAATTAAATAAGGGCGACGCGCTGCTGTGCAGAAAAATCGCAAAAGGACGGTTTACACTGGATTTGCGCAGCGGGAGAACGAAACATCTTTTGATTTCCACGGTGACGGGAATCGCTCCGTTTGTCAGTTACATTCGAACGCTCTGCCGCGATTGGAAGAGCGGAACCAGTCCAATGCCCGGCGGCCACAAACTGTACTGCCTGCAAGGCGCAAGCCGCTCGTGGGAATTCGGCTACCGCGAAGAATTGGAGCGCTATTCGAACGAGGTGCCCTGGTTCCAGTATGTGCCCACAATGAGCCGGCCGTGGGAGGATTTGAATTGGAAGGGCGAGACGGGTCGCGTGGATGACCTAATTCGAAAGTACGTGCATGAATGGGGGTTGCGAGCGGAGGAGACCACAGGTTATTTATGCGGGCATCCCACGATGGTCGAGAACGGACGAGGCATCCTGCAGAGGGCGGGTTGGAAGAAGGATGCCGTGTTTGAAGAAATTTATTTTCAGCAGGCCAAGGGCGGCCAGCCGGAGCCGGATGGTCCGGCTAGACCGCGGCAAGAATAAAAAGAGTTTTTGCGTCTTGCGTTCGATCTTCAGGGGTTTGCTAGAAACTTTCGGGACGTGAATGCTACGCGCCTGGGGCGTGTTCCTCGAGCCGGCTAGTGACGTCTTCGATGGTCGACAATGGGCAGAGGACGTGAACCTTCTGGTCCGGCGCGTCAACGTCAATCTGCAGTTTCCCGCCGTGTGTGCGAACGCGAACGTGTTGGTCGTTATCGTCAATTTGAACGAATTCCGTGTCGGGATATTTTTTCAGCTCTTTGACGACGGCATGGAGGATGGGCAGAACTTCGTGCGCATTCTCGGAGGCGTGGCGCAGCTGCTTGCTGGGAACGAAATGCATGGCCATGGGAACGGCCGCGGCGGGAACCCACATATGAACGTGGGATCCGCCGGAGTGGTATTCGTCAACATCGATGCGGATGACGCCCTCGCGCATGGTATAAGCGCCCGCGAGGACGAGCGTGCTGCCAAGTGCGAGAGCTGCTTTTGCTAGTAGCATCATGTGCGTCTCCTGATGGTCCTAGTCCGTGACGTTTTTGGAATCGAGCCAGACGCGAACGGTGTTTTCGTGATCCTTTACGGAGACGAGTTCGGTGTCGCCCTGCGCGGAGAGGGCGTGAAGCGCGGCCACGAGGTCCAATTCATCTTTGCCGGCGGAGAAGAGGGCATCGATCACCTTCATGGGGACTTTGACTTCGACTTCGGATTTTTTGGAATTCTGCTTGTCGAGCACATGAACGATCAGGTGGTTGTTCTGTTTGGCGACGCGGACATCGCAATCGTTACTCTGGACGGTGACGAACTCGCCGTCCTTGCTGGTGCGGATAGCATCGACGAGGGCGCGAAGGTCGACGTCATTGACGTGAGCGTCGTCGATCCTGACCTTGCCGGCGTGGAGGCGATCCTTGTTGATGGCCGGGAGAACTTTTTCGGCGAGTTCGAGAGGAACGTTGACGCGGACGGTCTCGCCCTTAGCATCTGAGCTAATGACGCGGACGTGTAGCCAGCGGTCCTTGGATACGGATGTCGTTGATTGGCTGGGACTTGCGGGCGCGGCGGTGGATTGCGCCAGGACGCCGAGCGGCGAAAGGACAAGAGCGGCAGCGGCAATGAGAGCGACCTTGGCGAAGAGACCCTTGTTACGGTCGGACATGACTGGACGCCTCCTGACCGGCAGAGGGCCGGTTCTTGGAGAGAGATACGAGAGAAGGGGAAAGAAAGTTTCCGGAAAAGAAAATGGGTAGGTGGAGAGGGGGCAAGGGAAACAGGGAAGACGGGATTTGGTATGGAGGTTCATGGTGCGAGCATGAGACGGTAATTTTGCACATGCGTGCACAGATTTGCACAGAGGCTCGATGAGAATTTGATTGACGGCGAAAATGGAAAAGATTATTTTGCGTTGCAGATTGAACCGGGAAGCTTAAGAACTTTACGGATCAATTTAGAGGGCGCGGCAAACTTAACCGTAGCTGCGCCGCGAGATTGAATCGCGAAGCTCGAAGCCTCGACGGTTTCGTTTGGAGGCGGGACTAGCTTAACGGCGGTCACGCCGCCAGGCTGGTTCGGGAAGGCCGGAAACTTAACGGTTCCGTTGAAGGGGCGTAGCAGCTTAACTGCGGTTGCGCCGCGAGATGGAACTGAAAAACGGAAAGCCTGAACGCATCGCTTTGGAGAGCGCAACGGCCTCACGGTGGTTGCGCTGCCAGGTGGAATCGGGAAGGTTAGAAACTTTACGGCTCAGTTAGAGGGCGCAACAGGCTAAACACCGGTTGCGCCCTCAATTTTTTTGGACTGGCCTTCCCCCCGAGGTAGAAAATAGAAAAAAGAAAAGTGAAAGTTTCCACCTGCCGAGAGTAAGGACGTAGCTGAGGAACGGCCTAGCTGGTGCGGCACCCCTGGCGCGAAACATGGGTTACCCGGCAGTTTCTTCATCGCGAAATAGCGGATGTGGAGTGAATGACTCAGGGGGTTCTTGCTCGAACCTGAGCACTTCTGAGGGTTTATAGAGATACTCCTTGCCACACTGATCGCACGGGGCCGTAAAACGGCAATCGATAGGGGGACGAGGGGTGATGGCGTCTGTCTCGCCGAGCGGGATTCTGTGCCTGAAAAACAGATTCTTCCGAAGGTGGAACCAATGGTTCTTGCAGTGGACCACCCAAAAATAACGACTGTCTTCCCACATGGAAGTAGCCTCCGAGGGGTCACAACGAGGGCAGGGCTTTCGGTGGCGAGAATGATAGCAAATCAAGTCGAAGAACTGCCAGAACTGCACTTTTGTAAAGCCGAAAAGGCCCATCCTTCCAAACCAAGGCCGGAGCGCACGGGCGGAAAGACAGTTGTCAGTTTTCAGTTGTAAGTCATTCGTTGAAAACCAAGAGTGGGAAGTTTGAAGAATCTCTGCGCGCGCTGAGCGTGTGTGTCAAGCAAGGAAAAAACGGAGTCAAAACCGCGCTCTTTGTAAGAGCAAACCCCAAAGGGTACGCCACGCGATTTAAAAGTTTGTCCCACCCGCCATAAATTAGAAATTTGAAAATAAAAATGGAGATGGATAGGAGCACCATTTATCTGGCGCATGAAGGCTGCACCCGGCACCAGACCTGAAACGTACTCTGAAACGGAAGCCCGCGATGGCGTCCTCGGAGGCAATCCGACGAAGGCCATCGCGGGCTTATTGCTCCATCATACTATCCAGGTAAAACGTAGAACTGCGGGCGGCGCTTGTCTGTACAAGATTGGACACCCTAGAGGACCGAACTAGGTTAAACGTCGCAGAGGTCGGCGGCTTGGCGGAGGGAGGTTAGGGGATCGCGGGTGGGGACGAATTCGTGGGCGACGTAGCCGCGGAAGTTGGTGGCGGCGATGCCGCGCATGACGCCGTCCCACTGGACTTCCTGGGTGGCGTCGAGTTCGTGGCGCCCGGGAACGCCGCCGGTGTGGAAATGGGCGATGCAATCGATGTTTTTCTGGATGGTGCGGACGAGGTCGCCTTCCATGATTTGCATGTGGTAGATGTCGAAGAGAAGTTTGACGCGGGGGGAGTTGACGGCCTGGACGACTTGGACGCCCCAAGCGGTGTGGTCGCACATATAGTCGCGGTGGTCGATCTTGCTGTTGAGGAGTTCCATGCAGATCGTGACGCCCTGGTCTTCGGCGATTTTCTTGACGCGGTTTAGGCCGGCGATGGTGTTCTTGGCGCCTTCCGCGTCGGACATGCCATTGCGGTTGCCGGAAAAAGTGATGACGTTTGGGACGCCGGCTTTGGCGGCTAGCGGAATGTATTTGTGAAAACCTTCCTCGATCTTGGCGTGATTTTCTGGGCGGTTCATGGCGCTGACGATTTCGCCGCCGCCGGCGTAACCCATGCTGCAGACGAGGCCGTAGCGCGCGGGGACTTCCCATTCATTGGGATTGAGCAGGTCGATGGCTTGGAGGCCGATTTCGGCGGCGTTGGCGCAGAGTTTCTCGAGGGGAATTTTCTGGTAACACCACCGGGAAACGGATTGGCGGATGTGGCCCTTGCGTTTTATGGGAGTGTTTTCCTCGGAGCAGGACCCGGAAGGGAGAGAAACGAGGACGGCGCTGGCACTGGCTCCGGAAAAGACGCTCTTGAGAACGTGGCGGCGCGAGAGTTTGGACATAGTCGACAGGCAGAGTGTACCGAAGGAAAGCCTTATGAGGGAGAGGGAATTATTTTTTCCTGGCTTTGGAACTTTGCGGAGACGGAACGGCGGGGGTTTCGGGGAGTTCGACGCGCCAGATGTCTTTTTCGGATTGCAGGCGATAGACGCCGACTTGGTTTGACTCGGAGGTGCCGACGTGGCCGATCCAGACGACGCGGAAGCGGGCCTTGCGCCAGCGGCGGCGGACTTCGATGGTCTGGCCGGGGGAAGTCAGGAAGCCGATGCCGTCGAGACGGGCGCCATCCTGGCTGAGATCAACGGTATAGGCGCTCTGGGCGAAAGGATGGCCCTTGGGGTCGGTGCCTTTGACGATGACACGGAGGGTCTTGGGAATGCGCGGCTTTTTACGAGATTTTTTCCAGAAATCGGAGACCGGCTGCTTGAAAGCAAGGCCCACGCGGGTTTCGCGCTCGGTGTAAGCGTCGAGGTAAACGACGCGCACTTCCTGCTCCTGGCGGCTGCTTTTGTGGATGAGAAAAACGGTGTCGCCCAAGGCGAGTTTGGCTTTTAGGGTAACGAGAGCTCCGCTGGGATTGACGAGGATGGTTTCGGTGTCTTCGTGGAAGGCCCCGCCTTTTCCGGCAAAACCGTAAATCACGACGGGCACGCGCATGGAGAGGCGTTCGCCGGAGCGGGGAGTTTTTTTTGCTGGGGCGTCCGAGTAGGGAATGGCATAAGAGGACGTCGTTTTTTGCGAGGGGCAAGGATCGTCGAAGGGAGCGACTTCCATGACTTCTTTGGGGATGCCCTGCTGAGGGCCGTGCTCGCGGCACTTGAATTCCCAGGTCTGCTGAAGGATTTGCTCGAAAGTCTCCTCGCGGTTGGAGAGCGTGACCCAGGAGTCGGCGTCGCCGTGTGGACACCTGAGGCGGATAGCAAAGTTCCGAGGCATGTGAGATCTCTACGCCATTTGATGATACCTGCCTTGCTGCTGGAAGACGGAACGCCGCTTGGGAGTAGTTCGTCGAATAGTAAAGGGGCTGGAAGTGGCCGGCGCTATTCTCTTAGCGAGGCTGTAACCTTCGGCAAGTTATTGAATCGAATGTGGTCCGGGGAATTGTGTTCCTGAGGGTTCGATTGAGACTCGTGAAAACCAAATGCTGCGGAGTCGTCAATAGGTGAGGCACGCGGGTAGCACAATTGAGGCGGGGCTGATCGCGCGGATACTGGCGGGCGAGAAAGAGCTGTTTCATGATCTGATCCGGCCGTATGAGCGGATGGTGTATCTGACGCTGTTTGCCATTGTGAAAAATGAGACCGAGGCTGAGGATGGGGCGCAGGAGGCAGTGATCAGCGCTTACCGGCACCTTGCATCGTTTCGGGGCGAGGCCAAGTTCAGTACCTGGCTTACGAGCATTGCGATTAATGAAGGGCGGAAACGGCTGAGAAAGACGAAGGGGGCGGCGGAAGAATCGATCGAGGAACAAGAAGAGGAACACCAAGGAGATTTCACGCCCGCGCCGCTGACGGATTGGCGGGAGATTCCGCTGGAAGCATTGGAACGGAAGGAACTGCGGGAAGCGCTGCGGATTGCGGTGGCGGAATTGCCGGATATTTACCGCCAAGTGTTTATCTTGAGAGATCTGGAAGAACTAAACATCGAGGGAACGGCGCAGGCGCTGGGAATCAATCCTGGGGCCGTGAAAGTGCGGCTGCACCGCGCGCGGATGATGCTGCAAAAGCGCCTAGTTCGCTTCCTGAAAACGACGGCTCCGGCACGCAGGGGATTCTTCGGGGGAGCGTTATGAAACTGGATTGCAGGCACGTGTGGGAACACATCTCGGAGTACATCGACAAGACTGTGGACGCCGAACTGCGCAAAGACATCGAGCTGCATCTCGAGCACTGTGAAATCTGCTCGGCGATCCTGGATTCGACGCGGAATATCTTGATCTTGACGGCGGATGACCGGACGTTTGAATTGCCGGTGGGGTACAGCGAGCGGCTGCACGAACGGCTAGCGAAAGAGATGGAGAATTCGGAAAAGGATTCGACGAAAGAATAGAGGGACGCGGTAGAAATCGTTTTCAGGGAACGCGGTGGACCAGGGGATGAGTGATCCATTCGGTGGCGAGGAGAAGAAGCGTTAGGACAGAGAGACCGATCTGAAATCGCTCCGAGTTCAGCTTCTTCTTCGTCAGAGGCTGCTGACGCCACTGTGAGGCCGGGCGGCTCCGCAAGCGACGTACTTTCCAAATCACATACAGATTCATGACTGCTCCCAGGAAGGCCAAGATCATCATGGGGATGCGTATGGCGTCCTGGTGGAAGCCGCGAGCAGGCGCGTGAATTCCTGCGGCTGCCGCGAGAGCGCCCAGTCCAATGGCGACGCGCAGACCACTGAGGAGCATGACCGCAGCGCAGGCGCTTTGGAGAAGAGCGAACGCTATGCTAGACCAATTGATCAGCTTGGAGTTGACGAGCAGCATTTTCGTGGGTGGTGTGCCAGCGCCGGTCTCAGCGGTATCAGGCGGTTCCTTCAAGCGCTTGGTTAATGGTGAACTCATGGGGCTTCTTCAGGACTGCGGACTCCATTTTAGATAGATGGCGGCGAGAGGCGGAAGAGTGAGGACGAGGGAATGCGGGCGGCCCTGGGCGGGGTGTTGGGCAGCTTGCTGGCCGCCTTTGTTTCCGACATTTGAGCCGCCGTAGTGTGCGGCGTCGGTGTTCATGATTTCACGGTAAAAGCCCGGATGGGGGACACCCAAGCGATAGCCTTCGCGGACCACCGGGGTGGCGTTGAGGATGGCGAGAATGAGGTCTTCGGAATTCTTGCCGCGGCGGAGGAACGTGAGGACGCTGTTGTCGGCATCGTTGGCGTCGATCCATTCGAAACCGTGCCAGTCGAAATCGACCTGATGGAGGGCGGGTTCAATGGCATAAAGATGGTTGAGATCGGTGACGAGCCGCTGGATGCCGCGGTGGGAATCGTGCTGCAGGAGGTGCCAGTCAAGGCTGCCGGCTTCGCTCCACTCGTGACGCTGGGCCAGTTCCTGGCCCATGAAGAGGAGTTTCTTTCCCGGGTGGGCGTATTGATAGGCGTAGAGGAGGCGAAGATTGGCGAATTGCTGCCACAGGTCGCCGGGCATTTTGTGGAGGAGCGAATTCTTGCCATGGACGACTTCGTCGTGGGAGAAGGGTAGGAGGAAATTTTCGGTGAAGGCATAAAGGAGCGAGAAGGTGAGTTTATTGTGCTCGTATTTGCGATGGACGGGGTTGTGTGAAAAATATTTTAGTGTGTCGTTCATCCAGCCCATGTTCCATTTGAGGCTGAAACCGAGACCGCCGAGATAAGTGGGACGGGAGACGGCGGGCCAGGAAGTGGATTCTTCGGCGATGGTGAGGACGCCGGGGAATTTGCCGAGGGTAACTTCGTTCATGCGCTTGAGGAAATCGATGGCGTGGAGATTTTCGCGGCCGCCGAACTGATTCGGGACCCATTCGCCAGGTTTGCGGGAATAGTCGAGGTAGAGCATGGAGGCGACGGCGTCTACGCGCAGGCCGTCGATGTGGTACTTGTCAAGCCAGAAGAGGGCGTTGGAAATTAGATAATTTTGGACTTCATTGCGGCCGTAATTGTAGACCAGCGTGCCCCAGTCGGGATGAGCGCCCTGGCGCGGGTCGGAGTGCTCGTAGAGGTGGGTGCCGTCGAATTGGGCGAGGCCGTGAGCGTCACGCGGGAAATGAGCCGGGGTCCAATCGAGGAGGACGCCAAGGCCGGCCTGATGGCAGCGGTCGACAAATTCCATGAACTCGGCGGGAGTGCCGTAGCGGCTGGTGGCGGCGAAGTAACCGAGCGTCTGGTAGCCCCAGGAGCCGTCGAAGGGATGCTCCATGATAGGGAGCACTTCAATGTGGGTGTAGCCGAGGTCCTTCACGTAAGGGATGAGTTGGTCGCCCAGCTCACGGTAGGTGAGCCAGCGATTGTGTTCCTCCGGGACGCGGCGCCAGGAACCGAGATGAACTTCGTAGACGGAGATGGGCGATTCGAACCAGTTTTTCTGCGTGCGGCGGACGATCCAGTCGGCATCGGCCCATTGATGGTGATCGAGGCGGGTCACGACGGAGCCGGTATTGGGGCGGAGTTCCGAGCGGAAGGCGTAGGGATCGGCTTTGAGTGGAAGAACGTTGCCGCTGGGGCCTGCCATTTCATATTTGTAGACGGCGCCTTCGGGAAGCTCGGGGACGAAAATTTCCCAAAGACCGGAGGAGCCGCGGGCGCGCATGGGATGGACGCGGCCGTCCCAATGATTGAAGTCGCCCACGACGCTGACACGTTTTGCGCTGGGAGCCCAAACGGCGAACTGAACGCCGCGGACGCCTTCGAGTGTGATTACGTGGGCGCCCAGTTTTTCGTATGTGTCGTAATGGCGGCCCTCGCCCATGAGGTAGAGATCGAACTCGCTAAGTACGATGGG
>WNFF01002704.1_pt1 | contig 14498 bp, 12 predicted proteins | sample 5400441 | NCBI WGS metagenome assembly WNFF01 (sample SAMN13153345, study PRJNA577476) | soil metagenome | isolation source: 120 cm saprolite under Douglas fir tree site 2 hole 3 replicate 1 | place: USA:California | collected 2015-04-18 | reverse complement strand
TGCGCAAGCGACGAGCTGTCCGTCATACATGGCCTGGATCATGTCGCTGGTGGACCATGAATCAAGGTCGACGAACCTCGGACTTATGTGCTCAGTCAGCATATCTGCGCACCTTTCTCTGCCGCCTCGGCTCTGTTGGTGCGCGTCCTTCGCGACGGGCCAAAAGCAGGGCCCCGGCTACCGCATCACCTTCAGGCGGGGAAAGAAAGTGCAGGACGTCAGGTGAAAGCCACTGAACCAGACGCGATGCCATACCCCCGAGCAGCGAGATACGCGGTGCACCGAATTCCACCAGTGAACGAATGAGCACGTCGACATGACGGGCACCTTCGGCGACAATTTCTTCTGCGAACGGATCACCAGCCTCTGCGTAGTTTAAAGCAACTGGAGCCAAGCTCGCATACTCCGTCGCGGTCGCCTGTTCGGCCCACGCGACCAACGTAAATGCATCAGGCCCAAGCCGTCCCATCACTTCGAGCAAAAAGGGAGTCGGTCTAGCCCTGCCATCGTGTGCGCGAAGGGCGAGCCGCACAGCCTGCAGTCCGAGGTCGGCACCACTGCCCTCATCGGAGATTGGAAATCCGTATCCTCCGATACGGAGCTCGCGGCCTTTCACCCGAGCGAAGCCGACGCTGCCGGTGCCCAAAACGACAATGCCTCCATCGCGGCCACTATGCGCTCCCAAGCAAGCAACGTTCGCGTCAGTCGCGTAGACGACGTTTCGAAACGGATGTGGGAAGCTCACCAGCGCTTCACGGGCCCCTTTGCGATCAATTCCAGCCAATCCCACGCCGGCGCTCGTGTCTGCAAGGGCGGTCGGCGGCAGACCGGCGTCGATTGCCGCCGCCATACTCGCCGTGCACACCGCCTGCATCGACCTATCCGCGCCGATACGCGTTGCGGCAGGCCCGGCAGCACCCTGACCCAGAAGACGACCTTCCGCATCTTCGATGCGGGCTCGGCAACTAGTTCCACCGCCATCGACACCAATATAAAACTGAGCGTGATCCGATGAATCGTATTTGCTCATCCACTTACTCGCGAAAAATGGCGACGCTCAATGCGCAAACGTTGTAGCTGCACCTTCCGGAACTTTTGTTGCTCCCTGAGTTCCGCTCTCATGATAGCATACCGGGCTCCGAGTCGGTGCATCCTGCAGTTCGGCCAACGGATCGATCGGGCCTACCAACCGGCCAGCGAGGAAGAGAGGCGATGGGTCTGGAACCAGCCGAACATGCCCGAAGACCCCAGTTGGCAATTTCGGCTGACCGTATTTTCGATGGATATCGATGGCACAACGATGCGGTCATCTTGATCGATCGTGGGGTGGTTCAGTGCATCGCGCCGCGTGATCAAAGTGCGGATGACTGGCCAACCGAAGTTATGCCGCCCGGGACGATGCTGGCGCCCGGCTTCATCGACCTGCAAGTCAACGGCGGCGGCGGCCTTCTTCTCAATGATGAGCCAACGCCGGACGCGATGCGCGCCATTGCTCGAGCACATCGCCGGTACGGCACCACAAGCTGTTTACCAACTTTGATAAGCGATACCCGCGCGAAGGCGACCGCCGCAATTGCTGCCGCAAAATTGCTGGACGGCACCGACGGAATCCTGGGTCTTCATCTCGAAGGTCCGTTTATTAGCCGCTCGCGCCCGGGAATTCATCGGGACGACTGTATTCGGTCCGCGACAAGGGACGATCTGGATTGGCTCGGGGAGCTATCCGCAGTCGGATCGTCCATGGTGACCCTAGCGCCAGAATGCGTACCTGCGGGATTTGTGAAGACCCTCGCTACGAGCGGAATTCGGGTGTCAGTTGGACACAGCGAGGCGGCTTCCGACATTTTGATAAGGGCCATCGACGAGGGGCTTAGTGGAGTTACACACCTCTTCAATGCAATGCCCGCCATGAGCGCCCGGGAACCTGGCATTGTTGGTGTGGCCCTTACCGATGAACGTCTCACAGCGGGCATCATTCTCGATGGTATCCATGTCGATCCGCTCGTTGTACGGGCCGCCTTTTCGGCAAAAAATCGGAGCAACATTGCCCTTGTCAGTGATGCGATGCCCACCGTTAGCACTGAACAAGACCATTTCGAACTTATGGGGAGGCGGATAGAGCTGCGGTCCGGGCGACTGGTCTCCGAAAACGGTACGCTCGCCGGCGCTCATCTCGACTTGGCATCTGCTGTCAAGAATGCAGTAACGCTCGTAGGGATTTCCCTCGATGATGCACTTCGCGCCGCATCGCTGGTCCCGGCACGGTTTTTGGGAATCGAGCACCATCGCGGTACGCTAAGTGCCGGAGCTCGAGCAGACATTGTCGCATTAACAACTAACCTCGATGTCCTTACGACTTGGATAGCCGGTAAGCGGCCAGAATGAGCCTGGTCTTCGAGCCGCCTGCATTGGGCTGTCATCCTCTCACGTGCGGGCGCATCGGGCGCCCGGCATCCCTGCGCCCTCTGATTGAAGTAAGGAAATTTCCAGCAAAGCTCGGGCGGATTGCGCCGCGAGATCGCGAAGCCGTGTTTTGGGCGACACCTTCCGTAGCCCGGACGGAGCCACCCGCGCGAATGCGCGCCCGAGGACATTTTATGGTTCCCCTCCCCGAGAACTCCGCTAGATTATCCTAAAAGGCCATAACAAAACCAAGAGCGTCCGGGGAGGACAATCGTTGTGCACAAGGGGCGTGTCGTATTCGGCGCCATGGACGAGGTGGTTTTCGGGCGCCCCGCCGCCGAGGCGGTGGTCGGGCAGATGGACCGTCTGGGTGCGGTCCGCGCGTTTCTCATGGTCAGCGGTACCCTCAACCGCGAGACCGACGAGATCGAGAAAATCCGCCAACGCCTTGGATCCCGCTGCGCGGCGACCTTCGATGCGATGCCGCCGCATACGCCACGCGAGGCCGTCATTGCCGCCGCTGCGCAGGCCCGCGCCGTCAACGCCGATCTTATCGTTACGGTGGGTGGAGGCTCGATCACCGACGGTGCCAAGGCGGTTCAGCTTTGCCTCGCCAATAATGTCAGCACCGTCGAAGGCATCGACAAGATCCGGGCGCACAAGGGCGTCGCGCCGGACATGAAGGCGCCATCGGTGCGCCAGATCAGCGTCCCGACCACGATTGCCGGCGGCGAGTTTAGCGCCATCGCCGGCGTCACCAACCAGCAGACCAGGGTCAAGGAGATGCTGCGCCATGATCTGGTGATGCCGCGCGCAGCGATCCTCGATCCCGCGGTGACCGTGCATACGCCCGAATGGCTGTTTCTTTCGACCGGCATCCGCGCCGTCGATCATTGCGTCGAAGGCCTGTGCTCGCGGGAGGCGCATCCCTACGTCGACGCCCAGGCGGTGAAGGGACTTTCGATGCTGGCGCATGCGCTGCCGCGCGTGAAGGAAAACCCCGGTGATCTCGACGCCCGGATGGATTGCCAGATCGGCACCTGGCTGTCGATGGGACCGTTGTCCGCGGGCGTGCCGATGGGAGCCAGCCACGGCATCGGTTATGTGCTCGGCGCCGTGTACGACGTGCCCCACGGATACACCTCCTGCGTGATGCTGCCGTCGGTGATGCGCTGGAACAAACCTGACAACGCCGAGCGGCAGGAACTGGTTTCCGCGGCGATGGGACATCCCGGCGAGGATGCCGCCGAGGTTTTGGATTGGTTCATCCGCGACCTTGGAATGCCGCGCAGCCTGCACGAGATCAAGATCGGTCCGGAGCATTTCGAGCGGATCGCGGAGCAGGCCATGGCGACGCCGTGGATTCCGCGCAACCCGCGCAAGATCGATGGCCCGGCGCAGGTGCGCGAGATCCTTGTTCTGGCCGCATAGGAGCGTCGGAGACATCATGTACACCGGCAAGCATGCTCATCTCCGTCCGCTTCAGCCCGCCTTCATCATGGCGAACTCCGGCGAGGCGGTGACCTATGCCGAGCTGGAAGCGCGCAGCAATCGCTTGGCGCACCTGCTTCGCAATCGCGGTCTCAAGCGGCTCGATCACTATGCGATCTTCATGGAGAACAACAGCCGCTACCTGGAGGCCTGCGGCGCCGGTGAGAGGTCCGGACTTTATTACACCTGCGTCAATTCGTATCTGACGCCAAGCGAACTCGCCTACATCGTCAACAACAGCGAATCCCGCGTCCTGATCACGTCAGTGGCAAAGCTTGACGTCGCGCGCGAGGCGCTCAAGGAGTGCCCCAAGGTCGAACTCTGCATCGTTGCCGATGGCCCGGGAGAGAGCGAACGCATCGTCGGCCTGCAAGAGGTCGCGGCTGGGCTGCCCAAGGCGCCCATCGGCGACGAGCACATCGGCACCGCGATGCTTTATTCGTCCGGCACGACCGGCCGACCGAAAGGCATCCTGCGCCCACTTCCGGAGCAACCGCCGGAACAGCAGCTCCCGATGTTCGACTTCCTGCAAAAACTCTGGCAGTACCGCGAGGGCATGATCTATCTGTCGCCGGCGCCGCTCTATCATGCGGCACCGCAGGCCGCCGTCAATCTTACGATCCGCAGCGGCGGCACCGCCATCATCATGGAGAGTTTCGATCCGGAGCGTTACCTCGAACTAATCGAGAAATGGGGCGTCACCCACAGCCAGCTGGTGCCGACGATGTTCTCGCGCATGCTGAAGCTGCCGGAGGCGGCGCGGAAACGCCACGACCTGTCATCACTGGAGATCGCGATCCACGCCGCGGCGCCCTGTCCCGGGTTGGTGAAGGCAGACATGATCGAGTGGTGGGGACCGATCATCCACGAATATTACGGCGCCACCGAAGGCCTTGGATTTACCGCCTGCAACAGCGCGGAATGGCTGGCGCACTGGGGAACCGTCGGCAAGGTTCTGCTCGGTGACCTTCACATTCTCGATGAAAACATGCAGCCCTGCCCGGTCGGCACGCCGGGCACGGTCTGGTTCAAGACCGCGGCGCCGTTTGAATATTTCAAGGATCCAAACAAAACGAAAGAGGCCCGCTCACCGGACGGCAGCATGAGCACGGTCGGCGACGTCGGCTATGTCGACAGCGACGGTTTTCTCTATCTGACCGATCGCGCGACCTTCATGATCATCTCGGGCGGCGTCAACATCTATCCGCAGGAGTGCGAGAATCTGCTGATCACCCATCCCAAGATCGCGGACGCCGCCGTGTTCGGCGTTCCCAACGCCGATCTTGGCGAGGAAGTAAAAGCGGTGGTGCAGCCGATGCCGGGGATTCTGCCGGGACCGGATCTCGCCCAGGAGCTGATGCTGTTTTGCAGCCAATCGCTGTCGCGCCAGAAGGTGCCGCGCTCGATCGACTTCGAGGCGGAGTTGCCGCGGCTTCCGACCGGAAAGCTTTACAAGCGGCTGTTGCGTGACCGCTACTGGGCCGACAAGACCTCTCGGATTTTGTGAGAGTGCGAATGCGTGTGGCGCGCCGGATTCGCTAGCCGCCGCGAAGCCATTGCGAACCAGGACACACTTTTTTTTGCTGAGGTAAGACGCTGGCATGCGCTGCACAACGGACCAGGATCGGAACGCCGTCAGGCCGGAACGCTTCAGTTCGTTGCCGGCCAGGAAATTTTGCCGTAAAGTTATTCAATAAAAACAGGGAGGAATTTGCCGATGGACGTCGTGCCGTTGGGTCCAGGATTCGCCGCCGAATTGCGCGGCGTGACGCTTGCGGATGTCGCCTCGGACGATGCCGCGTATGGCGCGGCGCGCACGGCTTTTGAGGAATATTCCGTTCTGGTGTTGCGCGGCCAGGAGGTGACCGACGAGGTTCAACTGGCGTTTTCGCGCCGCTTCGGCCCTCCGGAAGTGACCAAGGTCGGTTCACAGGGGACGGGTACTCATTTCGTGATCCTAAGCACCATCGGCCCTGACGGAAAGGTGGTGCCGTCCGATCACCGGCAAGCCTTGCGCAGCAAGGCCAACCAGCTTTGGCATACCGACTCATCGTTCAAGCGCGTGCCGGCGCTCACATCGATCCTTTCGGCGCGAATCATCCCGGCACGCGGCGGCGAAACCGAATTCGTCTCGACCCGACTTGCCTTCGAACGGCTCGACGCGGGCTTGCGCGACAAGCTCGAGAATTCCTTTGCCTGGCACGACTATGCGCATTCGCGTAAGCAGATCACAGCCGACCTCGCGAGCCCCGAGGAGCGCGCGGCGCTGCCGCCGCAATGCTGGCGCATGGTGTGGAAGAATCCCACGCACGGCCGCGGCGCGATTTATCTCGCCTCGCATGCCTATGCGGTCGAAGGCATGGAGGCGGCGGCGGGAAAGCAGCTGATCGACGAACTGATGGCGGCAGCGACCGCGCCAGGCACGAGCTACCTGCACCAATGGCAAGGAGGGGATGTCGTGATGTGGGACAACCGCGCGACCATGCATCGCGGACGCCCGTGGCCGGCGCACGAGCCGCGCCTGATGGTCCGCACGACAATCTCCGCGACCGAGGCGGATGGCGTTGACACCATGCGCCTGCCGTCGTCGCAGGCAGCGGAATAGCGGCCTGCCCAATTTCCCTGGTGGTGTATCTGCTACTGGACGGCGTGGACCTACCGGCCAGCAGCCAGGTCCGAATTGGTGCGGCTACCGCAACAAGCGATACTTCCCGGGCGGCACGTTGGATTTTGCGCCACAAGCGGAAGCGTTCAGATCCAGCGGCGAGGTTGTTAGAACACGACCCCTAGACGTCGCCCATGGGTCCAAACCACCCGACAGCGCTTCTTCGTGACGCCAAACAGCAATTCAAATCGATTGGGCACTTTGGTCTGCGGATCTACCTCGAGGCATGCCCCACCGGGCGAATAGTCAATAACGTTGCAATCAACCACGGGAGCCTTCGGGCCAACGATTATTTTGGCCTTGGAATTCCTGCCCGTCGGGCGAACGCGAGCAAAGTTTCGCGGATACATTACCGGCCCCTGCCATTGATTGGAAACTCATCAGACAGACTCACAGACTATCCTGAAAATTTCGTTTCAGTTTATGGTTATCGAAATACATCACGCGGCGGTCAACAAGGCACATCTCAACAAACATCGTTCGAGATGCGCCGGTGCCGCTGGTGAGCAGGATCGCGAGCCGATTCACAGCCGGAGGTTTCGCCAACTCAACTTTGCAACGGGACGGCAGATAAAGTCATCAGGGGGCGCGGTCGCCCGGCTGAGCAGCCAGGCGACCCGGCTGGCCCGCGACGCAATCTCCTTCGAACGGACGACGGCGCGTGGCGGTGGATTGATTATTGAAATGGTACCACGGCAATCTATGCTCGGGGATATCCAAAGGCATGGCAATGTGGTGGTTCGACAAGGGTAAGCCCAAAGAAATCTGGGACGAAGATATCCAGTGGCCGATTGGCGATATTGAAGCGGCGCAGAAGATACGCGGCATCTGCCGGTCCGCCAATAATAGCGCTGAAAAAATAGGCGGCCTTGCTGACGGCTTGAATAACAAGACCCACACGCGCGAGGCCGAACGGTACGAACAGGCCGCCAAGACCGCGATGAAAATCGCAATCAAGATTTCCGATGATCTCTTGCGCGACTCCGCGGTACGTCAGATCGTGGACCTGTGTTTGAAGGCCAACGATTTGAAGACAGCGCGGATACTGTTTCGCGCGATTCAGGCCGTATCCATCAGAGAAGATGTGCTGAATGACTATCCGATACTGCGGCAGTGACCTTGCCGGCTGGTGAGCGGAATGACGGTCTGCGATGGATCGAAAGCAGTCGTGACCAGCGCGCGCCTTTACGGTTTCGTCGCAAACCAGATGACGTGGCGCGAACCGCTGCGCTTTGTCGTGGCGCGCACCGCGACCTCGTTCACATCGAAGCCGGCGGCGCCAAGCCGTTTGGAAAACAGCGGATTCGGCCCCGACGACCATACGGCGAGGACGCCGCCCGGCCGCAGCGCCCTGCGGATCGCTTTCAGCCCCTTCAGATCGTAGAGCGCATCATTCGCTTTGCGGATCAGACCCTCCGGGCCGTTATCGACATCGAGCAGGATCGCGTCGAACGCCGAGCCGTGAGATCGAATGACATCGACGACGTCTGCCTCGCGAATGCTGGCGCGGGGATCGTCAAGACTACCGCCGAAGATGTCGGCCATCGGACCTCGCGCCCACGCGATCACGGCCGGCACGAGTTCGGCCAACGTGATCCGCGCGTCGCTTCCCAGCACGGCAAGCGCGGCGCGGAGGGTGAATCCCATGCCCAGTCCGCCGATCAGTAAATGCGGGCTCTTGACGGCTTCGATTCTTCTGCAGGCGAGCGTGGCGAGCGCCTCCTCCGATCCACTGAGGCGGCTGCTCATCAGCTCGTTCTGGCCCAGCCTCATGGAGAATTCGCCACCTCGCTGCATCAGACGAAGTTGGACGTCGGCGCCAGGCACGCGGGCGGTATCGAGCTGCAACCACGGAATCATGCGATGCTTCCACGCTGTTTTGGCTGAATCGTGCGAGGTCTAGCATAGGCAGCGGCCACGTCGCGCGTGCCGTTTTGCTGGAGTGGCGGACGCAACCATCGGACTCCGAGCCCCCCCTGTCCAAATTTTAGTCGCCGTTTGTCGACAGTTTCATCTTGCGGCCTGGATTAGCGTCATGTGAGCCTCCCTCGCTATGGTTTGAACCGGCCCAAAGCTTGCATTCTCCGGCTTTAACAGGGCTTTCCGCCCGTAGCATCCCGCCCGCAAAAGGTAAGTCATGCTGAAGAAAATCGTGCTCGGCCTCGTTTTGACCTGCAGCGCAAGCGTTGCGCTCGCGCAGGAGCAGAAGATGGGAGGTGTCATCAATGCCGTGATCCAGCCCGAGCCGCCCGGCCTGATGCTGGCCATGATCCAGAACGGCCCGACCCAGATGGTGTCCGGCAATATATTTGAAGGTCTGCTGCGCTACAGCCCGAAACTGGAGCCGCTGCCCGGCCTCGCCGAAAGCTGGACTGTCAGCGAGGACGCCAAGGTCTACACCTTCAAGCTCAAACCGGGGGTGAATTGGCATGACGGCAAGCCGTTTACGTCGGCCGACGTTCTGTTCTCGATCGAAATGTGCAAGCAAACCCATGCGCGCGCGCGCGCCAACCTGGTACAGCTTGAAAAGGTTGAAGCGCCCGACGATCTCACCGTGGTGTTCACGCTGAAACAGCCGTTCGGACCGTTCCTCGGCATCTTCGAGGTCGGCTCGCTGCCGATGGTTCCCAAGCATTTGTACGAAGGCACCGACTTCAAGACCAACCCTTACAATAACGCGCCTGTCGGTACCGGCCCGTTCATGTTCAAGGAATGGCAGAAGGGCTCGTTCGTTCGCCTTGTGAAAAATCCCAATTACCACGTCAAGGGCAAGCCTTACATCGATGAAATCTACCGGCAGGTGATTCCGGACGCCGCGGCTCGCTCCGTCGCATTCGAGACCGGCAAGGTCGATGTGCTGCCCGGCGGCTCGGTGGAGAATTTCGATGTGCCGCGGCTCAGCAAATTGAAGGACGTCTGCGTCACCGGCGCCGGCTGGGAATTCTTCAGCCCGCTGGCCTGGATGTGGCTCAACAACCGCGCCGGCCCGACGTCGAACAAGAAATTCCGCCAGGCCGTGATGTATGCGGTTGACCGCAACTTCGCCAAGGACGTGATCTGGAACGGGCTGGGCAAGGTGGCCACCGGCCCGTCGGCGTCTACCATCAAGTTCTACACCGACGACGTTCCGAAATACGACTTCAATCCGGCAAAGGCCAAGGCGCTGCTGAAAGAAGCCGGCTACAACGGCGAGAAGGTGCGCATGATGCCGCTGGCCTATGGCGAAACCTGGCAGCGCTGGGGCGAAGCCGTAAAGCAGAACCTGCAGGACGTCGGCATCAACATCGAGACCATCGCCACCGATGTGCCTGGCGGGAACCAGAAGATCAGCGACTGGGACTACGACATCGCTTTCTCGTATCTCTATCAGTACGGGGATCCCGCGCTCGGCGTCGGCCGCAACTACGTCTCCAGCGCGATCGCCAAAGGTGCCGTGTTCAACAATGTCGAGGGCTATTCCAATCCGGAGGTCGACAAATTATTTGCCGACGGCGCGGTCGCGACGCCGGATTCCAAGCGCAAGGAAATCTACGAAAAGGTGCAGAAGATTCTGGTGGAGGACGTGCCGGTGGCATGGATGCTCGAACTGCAATTTCCGACCATCACCCATTGCAAGATCAAGGACCTTGTTACGACAGCCATTGGCGTCAACGACGGCTTCCGCGAAGCCTGGATTGACAAGTGAACGCATCGGCGGCGAAGCGTAGCAGGGCGCGGACATATGCCCATGACCTGCGGTAAGTCGACCGGCTCGAGATATTCCGCAGATCGCCGACATTTGCGGGGGACGAAAATGAACAACGAACGTCGGCGCCTTCTTCACCTCTCCCCGACGGGGAGAGGTCGGCTGCGCAGCAACCGGGTGAGGGCTCTTTCCGGTCAATCTGACCGAAGCGTGCTTTCGATCATTTCGAGAACACCCTCAAGATTGTCGTACACATCCGTATTGGATACACGCACAACAAGGAATCCGCAGGCCTCCAATATGCCTGACCGCGCCTTGTCTCTTGCTTGTTCCGATGGTTCAGCGTGCGTTACTCCGTCAACTTCGACGATCAGTTTTCCGTCGAGCGCTACGAAATCGACGACGTATCGATCGATTGAATGCTGGCGACGAAATTTCCACTGCGCCAGCCGTCGATTACGCAGCGCTTGCCAAAGTTTTGCCTCGGCGCTTGTTTGCGATGCCCTAAGGTTTCGCGCGCTAGCCTTGAACTTATCCATCCCCCTCACCCGGCTGCTACGCAGCCGACCTCTCCCCGTCGGGGAGAGGTATAGCACAGCGAACGCTGCAATATGACCGCCCGTATCGAAGCACGCTTTGCGGCATTGATAGGTGTTTGATGCTGTCATTCGTTGCCCAGCGGATCGTCAAGGGCGCGATCGTTCTGCTTGCGATCATCGTCTTGAACTTCTTCCTGATCCGGCTTGCTCCCGGCGATCCGGCCGTCGTCATGGCCGGCGAGGCCGGCGCAGGCGACCAGATATTCGTGACCCAGTTGCGGGAGAAATTCGGTCTCGACCGGCCGCTGCCGGAGCAATTGTTTCTGTACGTCAAGGGCATCCTCAGCTTCGATCTCGGCTTTTCGTTTCGCCAGCAGACGCCGGTTTCAAAATTGATCATGGATCGCCTGCCGGCGACGCTGCTGCTGACGATGACGGCGTTCGCGATCTCGCTCCTGCTCGGCATTCTCCTTGGCACGCTGGCGGCGCGCTGGGCCGGAACCTGGGCCGATACCGCGATCACAGTGCTGGCGCTGGTGTTCTATGCCACGCCGCTGTTCTGGATCGCACTGATGGCGATCCTGTTGTTCTCGGTGGTGTTGGATTGGCTGCCGAGTTTCGGCTACGAAACCATCGGCGCGAATTACACCGGCCTTGCCCACATGCTGGACGTCGGCGCGCATCTGATCATGCCGGCGATGACGATCGGCCTCTTCTTCATGGCGACCTATGCGCGGATGACGCGCGCCTCGATGCTGGAGGTGAAGCGCCTCGATTTCGTCAAGACCGCCCGCGCCAAGGGACTTAGCGACAATGTAATTCAGCGACGCCATGTGCTGCGCAATGCCCTGTTGCCGGTGGTGACCCTGGCAGGCGTGCATTCCGGCACCTTGATCGGCGGCGCGGTGTTGACCGAAACGGTGTTCGCCTGGCCCGGGATCGGCCGCCTGATGTACGAGGCGCTGCTGCAGCGCGACTACAACCTGCTGCTGGGTGTTTTCGTGGTGTGTTCGGCGATGGTGCTGATCTTCAATCTTGTCACCGATCTGGTCTACCGCATGGTCGATCCGCGCATCGACTTCGCCGCATGAAGCAGTTCTTGAAGCAGATGTTGCGCAACCCCAGCGGGCTGATCGGGCTGGTCATTCTCGTGATCGCGATTTTCCTCGCCGCGCTCGGGCCAATGGTATTCCCGAACTCGCCGTGGCGAATGGTACAACGGCCGTTCCTCCCGCCTTTTACACTGACGGCTGTTCCGCTCGGCACCGACGCGCTGGGACGCGATGTCTTTGCCGGCATCATTTACGGCGCACGCGTCTCGCTGCTGGTCGGCCTCGTCTCGACACTTGCCGCGCTTGCGATCGGCGTTCCGCTTGGCGCCATCGCAGGTTATTTCGGCGGCCGGATCGACGACGCGCTGATGCGCTTCACGGAATTCTTCCAGACCATTCCGAGCTTTGCACTTGCCATCGTGCTGGTGGCGATCCTGCAGCCATCGATCTACTCGATCGTCGCCTCCATCGCCATCGTCAGCTGGCCCCCGGTCGCGCGGCTGGTGCGCGGCGAGGTGCTGTCGTTGCGCACCCGCGAATATGTCCAGGCCGCCATCGTCACCGGCCAGACCCACAGATGGATCATCTGGCACGAAATCCTGCCCAACGCACTGTCGCCTGTGATCGTGCTGGCGTCGCTGATGGTCGCGACCGCTATCCTGCTGGAATCGTCGCTGTCGTTCCTCGGCCTCGGCGATCCCAATCTGATTTCGTGGGGCTACATGGTCGGCGCCGGCCGCACGGTGATCCGGCAAGCGTGGTGGATCACGGTGTTTCCAGGCTTGGCCATCCTGGTTTCCGTGCTCGGTCTCAATCTGGTCGGCGAAGGCCTCAACGACGCCCTCAATCCGCGGCTGGCGAGGGATGGGCGCTGAACATGCCTGCCGATCCCGCCGTCACCATCACAAACCTGAGAATAGCGCTGCCGCCCGGCGGCGAGCGCGCCTACGCCGTCGATAACATCTCGTTCGATCTTAAGCCCGGCGAAATCGTCTGCGTGGTCGGTGAATCCGGCTCGGGCAAGTCGATGTGCGCTCACGCGCTGATGGGACTGCTGCCGGACAGCGTCACCACTGAAACCGGCGAGATCGCGTTCGAAGGCCATAATCTGCTGGCGCTCGATGAAGACGGTTGGCGCGATCTGCGCGGGCGCCGCATCGCCATGGTGTTTCAGGAGCCGATGACGGCGCTCAATCCCTTGATGCGGATTGGCGACCAGATGATGGAAATGTTCGAGGCCCATGGCCTGCTGTCGCCGCGCGAACGCCGACAAAAGGCGCTGGGCCTCGCGCGGGAAGTCGGGCTACCCGATCCTGAGAGAATCGTGCGCGCCTATCCGCATCAGTTATCCGGCGGCCAGCGTCAGCGGGCGATGATCGCGATGGCGCTGGCGCTGGAGCCCACCGTGCTGGTGGCGGACGAGCCGACCACCGCGCTCGACGTCACTACGCAAGCGCAAATTCTCAAGCTGATCCGCGAGCTGCAACGCAGCCGCAATATGGCCGTCATGTTCATCACCCACGATTTCGGCGTGGTTGCCGATATCGCCGATCGCGTCGTGGTGCTGCGGCATGGACAGGTGGTCGAGCAAGGCAGCGCGCCGGAGATCCTTAATCGCCCGCAGCACGCCTATACCAAGGCGTTGCTCGCCGCGGTACCCTCGATGACCCCGCCGCAGCGAACGCCGCTGGTCGATCGCGACAAGGCGGTCGACGTGATCGGCCTCGACAAGACCTATGTCACATCAGGCGGCTGGTTTCGGCCGGATCGCACGGTTCAGGCCGCGAACGAAGTCAACTTCTCGATTCTGAAAGGCGAGACGCTCGGTCTGGTCGGCGAGTCCGGCTCCGGCAAGTCGTCGGTCGCGCGTCTGGTGTTGCGGCTGATCGAAGCCGATCGCGGCACCATCCGGATCGGCGACATCGATCTGACGCAACTCGAGGGCAAGGCGCTGCGCGACCAGCGCCGCCGCATCCAGATGATTTTTCAGGATCCGTTTGCCTCGCTCAATCCACGCCGCAAGGTCGGGCAAATCATCAGCGACGGGCCGATTGCGCATGGCTCCGACCCCAAGCTGGCGCGACAGCGCGCCCGCGATCTGCTCGACATGGTTGGTCTCGATGCCGGAGCGATGGACCGCTACCCGCACGAGTTCTCAGGAGGCCAACGGCAACGCATCGGCATCGCGCGCGCGCTGGCGCTCGATCCGGAAATCCTGGTGGCCGACGAAGCCGTCTCCGCGCTCGACGTCTCGGTGCAGGCGCAGGTACTGGCTTTGCTGGAAGACCTGAAGACCCGGCTCGGACTTTCGATGCTGTTCATTACCCACGATCTGCGCGTAGCGGCGCAGATCTGCGACCGCATCGCGGTGATGCAGCGCGGCGCGATCGTTGAGCTTAAGGCCACAGCGACATTGTTCGCAGGCCCCGAGCATCCCTACACCCGCGAGCTTCTTGCGGCGGTGCCTGGCCAGCACAAGCCGGTTTCCTTGTCGGCGTGAGCGATGAGCGATCCCGCCACTCCTCTATCCCAGCATCTGCGTGTCGCCGCAGATCGAGATCGCCTGACCGGAAATCGTCCTGCCGCGCGGGCTGCACATGAACAGGATCTGATCGGCGAGTTGCTCCGGCGTCACGTAGTCCTTGATCGAGGTGTAGGAAAAC